>Ga0068855_100010707_pt1 | contig 11065 bp, 9 predicted proteins | sample KBSCornC52_FD_66592 | JGI IMG/M metagenome (GOLD analysis project Ga0068855, IMG submission 66592) | Corn rhizosphere microbial communities from Kellogg Biological Station, Michigan, USA - KBS Corn C5-2 | ecosystem: Host-associated > Plants > Roots > Rhizosphere > Soil ... | reverse complement strand
ACCGGCACGATCAAGGTGAAGGGCACGTTCCCCAACCAGGATCACCGTCTGTGGCCCGGACAGTTCGTCAACGTCAGCGTCAGGCTCACGACGGAAGCGAACGCGACCGTGGTGCCGGCGGTGGCGGTGCAGACCGGACAACAGGGCTCGTACGTCTTCGTCGTCAAGGACGACAAGACGGTCGACATGCGCACCGTGCGGGTGGAGCGCGTCGCCAACAGCGAAGCGGTGATCGGTGACGGCGTGAAGCCGGGCGAGACGATTGTGACCGACGGTCAGCTGCTGCTCGTGCCGGGCAGCCGCATCTCCGTCAAAAACACGGACGCGAAGGTGACCCCATGAACGCTGCGGCGCTCTTCATCAAGCGCCCGGTGACGACCGCCCTCATCATGCTGGGCGTCCTCGTCTTCGGCGTGATGTCGTACCGGCTGCTGCCGGTCAGCGACCTGCCGAACGTCGACTTCCCCACGATTCAAGTCGGCGCGGGCCTGCCCGGCGCGAGCCCGGAGACGATGGCGTCGGCGGTGGCGCTGCCGCTCGAGAAGCAGTTCGCGACGATCGCCGGCGTCACGTCGATCAACTCCACCAGCGCGCAGAGCAACACCAACATCACGCTGCAGTTCGACCTCAGCCGCAACATCGACGCGGCCGCGCAGGACGTGCAGGCGATGATCGCGAAGGCGACCCGCCAGCTCCCGCCGCAGATGCCGGCGCCGCCCTCCTACCAGAAGGTGAACCCGGGCGATCAGCCGGTGATGTTCCTCGTGATCGGCTCGCCCACGCTGCCGATGTCGCAGGTGGACGAGTACGCCGAATCCACCATCGCCCAGCGCATCTCGATGGTCAGCGGCGTCGCGCAGGTGAACGTCTACGGCTCGGCGAAGTACGCCGTCCGCATCGATGCGGACCCGCGGCAGCTCGCGGCGAAGGGTATCGGCATCGACGAGCTCGCCAGCGCCATCACGAACTCGAACGTGAATCTGCCGACGGGCACGATTTACGGCGCCGACAAGACCTTCACGGTGCAGGCGAACGGCCAGTTGATGCGCGCCGCGGCGTACGCGCCGCAGATCATCGCCTACCGCAACGGGAATCCGGTGCGGCTCAACGAAGTCGCGCACGTGTACGACGGCATTGAGAACGACAAGTCCGCCAGCTGGTTCCAGGGCAAGCGCGTCATCTATCTCGCCATTCAGAAGCAGCCGGGCACCAACGTCGTCGCCGTCGTCGATGCCGTGAAGGCGCTGCTGCCGACGTTCCGCGAGCAGCTGCCGCCGTCGGTCACGCTCGAGATCCGCAGCGACCGGTCGCTGTCGATCCGCGAGTCGGTCACCGACGTGAAATTCACGCTGCTGCTGACGATCGGCCTCGTCGTGTTCGTGATCTTCATCTTCCTGCGCAACATCTCGGCGACGATCATTCCCAGTCTCGCGCTGCCCGCCTCCATCGTCGCGACGTTCGCGGCGATGTACCTGCTCGGCTACAGCCTCGACAACCTGTCGCTGATGGCGCTGACGTTGTCGGTCGGGTTCGTCGTCGACGATGCGATCGTGATGCTGGAGAACATCGTCCGGCACATGGAGATGGGAAAGGCGCCGATGCGCGCCGCCTTCGACGGATCGAAGGAGATCTCCTTCACGATCATCTCGATGACGATCTCGCTGGCGGCGGTGTTCATCCCGGTGCTGTTCATGGGCGGCATCGTCGGACGGCTGCTGCACGAGTTCGCGGTGACGATCGGCGTGGCCATTCTGGTGTCGGGCTTCGTGTCGGTGAGCCTGACGCCAATGCTCTGCAGCCGGTTCCTGAAGCCGCCGCATACGCAGAAGCACGGGTTCCTCTACAACGCCGTCGAGCGGATGTTCGACAGGTGGCTGAAACTGTACGACGTCACCCTGACGGCCGCGCTGCGCTTCCGCGCGACGTCGATGGCGGTGTCGATCGCGCTCCTCGTGGGCACCGTGTATCTGTTCACGCTGATCCCGAAGGGCTTCCTCCCGAACGAAGATCAGGGCAAGTTCTCCGTGAACACCGAGGCGGTGCAGGGCATCGGGTTCGACGAGATGGTGCGCCATCAGAAGCAGGTGGCGGACATCATCGCCGCCGATCCGAACGTGCTCAGCCTGAGCAACAACGTCGGCGGCGGCTTCGGCGGCGGCCTGAACACGGGCCGCATGCAGGTCGATATGAAGCCGCGCGATCAACGGAAGCTGTCGGTCGACGAGACGATCGCCGAGCTGCGTCCGAAGGTCGCGCAGATTCCGGGCATCAAGGTCTACATGCTGAACCAGCCGCCGATCAACATCGGCGGTCAGCAGTCGCGCAGCTTGTACCAGTTCACGCTGCAGGACACCGATACCAGTGAGCTGTATCACTGGGCTCCGATCATGGAAGCGAAGATGCGCGAGCTGCCGGGGCTCGAAGATGTGAACAGCGATCTGCAGCTGAAGAACCCGCAGGTCACGGTGGACATGGACCGCGACAAGATTTCGGCGCTCGGGCTGAACGTCAACCAGGTCGAGACGGCGTTGTACAACGCGTACGGCACGCGGCAGGTCTCGCAGATCTACGCACCGAACAATCAGTACCAGGTGATTCTGCAGGTGGCGCCGGAGTTCCAGAAGGATCCGGCGGCGCTCTCGATGCTGTACGTGCGCTCGAACAACTCGGCGCCCGGCACGTCGACGGGTCAGCTGGTGCCGCTCGACACCGTCGCGAAGGTGAAGACGGACACCGGCCCGCTGACGGTGAGCCACACCGGGCAGCTGCCGTCGGTGACCGTCTCGTTCAATCTGAAGCCGAACTACGCGCTCGGCGACGCCGTGGCCAACGTGCAGTCGACGGCGCTGTCAACACTGCCGCAGAGCGTGGCGACCAGCTTTCAAGGCGCAGCGCAGGCCTTTCAGGATTCGCTGCAGGGTCTCGGCCTGATTCTGTTGATGGCGATCGTCGTCATCTACATCGTGCTCGGCATTCTCTATGAGAGCTTCACACACCCGCTCACGATTCTTTCGGGACTGCCGTCCGCCGGCTTCGGCGCGCTCATCACGCTGTTGATCTTCCGCACGGAGTTGAGCCTCTACGCGTTCGTCGGCATCATCATGCTGGTCGGCCTCGTCAAGAAGAACGGCATCATGATGGTGGACTTCGCCGTCGAGGCGCAGCGCGAGCACGGCAAGAGCCCGCTCGAGGCGATTCACGAAGCGTGCTTGGTGCGCTTCCGTCCCATCATGATGACGACGATGGCGGCGCTCGTCGGCACGCTGCCGATCGCGCTCGGCTGGGGCGCGGGCGCCGAATCGCGACGGCCGCTCGGCCTCGCGGTGGTCGGCGGGTTGCTCGTCTCGCAGCTGCTGACGCTCTACATCACGCCGGTGTATTACGTGTACATCGAAGGCGCGCGCCTGTGGCTGGCGGAGCGCCGGCACGTGGACGAAACCGAGCCGGCTCACGCCCGCCGCGACGTGCACGCCCCGGCGGCGACGCTGCAAGCGGCGGAGAAATAGGCAGCAGGGGTGGGAATTCCCTCCCATCCCTTCCAGCCCGTCCCGTCCATCCGGCCGCCTGTCCCGCCCTGCCCCGCTCTATCCTTGCCCGTCCCCCTCCCTTTCCTCCTATCCTGGGCTGTTGTCAACCTTCTGCATCCCTGAGCCCGTCCAATCGGGTGTAAGTGATTGGAACGTGACAGCATCCGCGGTGATGACGCTGACCGGCGAAAGTCCGGCACGACCGAACGAGCGCGAGTCCGACGTGGCCCTGGCGGCGTCAGGGGATCCGTCCGCGTTCGAACGACTCTACCGGACGCACGTGGCGCGGATTCACAGCCTCACGCGGCGCATGCTCGGCGGACAGGACGCGGATGAAGTCACACAGGATATCTTCGTGCGGACCTGGCAGAAATTGGATCAGTTCCGCGGCGACTCGGCGTTCGCGACCTGGCTGCACCGCCTCGCGGTGAACGTGGTCATCGAGCGGCGCCGGTCGTATGCGATTCAACGCGGGCGGATCTCGGACGATCCGGAGGCACTGGACGTTGCCACGGTCGCGCCGATCCGCGGCGACTTCCGCGTCGACTTCGAGCACGCGATCGAGCGCCTGCCGCCAGGCGCGCGCGAAGTGTTCGTGCTGCACGACGTCGAGGGGTACAAGCATCGCGAAATCGCCGCGATGCTCGACATCGCCTCGGGCACGTCGAAGCGGCAGCTGCATCGCGCCCGATTGTTGATGCGGCGGCATTTGGGATGAGGGCAACGGCCAGACGCTGAGCGCCAAGAGGTCCGCCGCTACAGAAGAGCGCGGCCCGCGAGGATGAACGCAGCGGCCAGGCGTATGCCGGCCGGGCGAGGGGAATCATGCACGACCCGTGGATCGACAAACTGTCGGAATATCTCGACGATGAACTGCCAGCCGAGGAGCGCGAGGCGGCAGCGGCGCACCTCGGGCAGTGCGAGGAGTGCGCGCGGACGCTCAAGGAACTGAGGCAGGTGGTCGAGGCGGCGCGTGTGTTGCCCCCTCGCCCGCCGGCGCGCGATCTCTGGAACGGCGTCGCCGAGCGCCTGGACCGCACGGCCCGGGATCGCCCGCACTCCGTCGCGGCGTTCCGTGCGGCTACGGCGCGGCGATTCTCGTTCACGCTGCCGCAACTGGCCGCGGCCAGCCTGCTGCTCGCGGCGGCCTCCGGCGCCCTGACGTGGGCGCTCCGCGATGCGACGCACCCGCACGTGCCCACCGTGAGCGAGCGGACGGCCAGGGGCGATCGCGCGACGACGCCGCCCGACGCGGCAGGCGGCGCCGCGGCCGAGATCGCGACGGTCGGTTTCGCCGACGCACAGTACGACGCGGCCGTCAGCGATCTCGAGAAGGCGCTGACGAACGGACGCCACCGCCTCGATCCGTCCACCGTCGCCATCGTCGAGCAGAACCTGAAGATCATCGATGGCGCGATCGCGCAGGCGCGGCAGGCGCTCGACGCCGATCCGGCGAACAGTTATCTGAGCAGCCATCTGGTCGAAACGCGCCGGAAGAAATTGGATCTGCTGCGCCGCGCCGCGGCGCTCGCCAATTGAAAAATAAAAATAAAAATTAGAAAGTCAGGAATCGAACATGCTCGCAACCGCTCTTCTAGCGCTGACCATACTCGCGCCGACCGATCAGACCGTGCCGGTGCAGAAAGGCACGAAGCTCGACGTCGCGAATTTCGCCGGCGACGTGAACATCAAGACCTGGGACAAGGACGCCGTTCGCGTCGAGGTGAACCATTCCGATCGCGAGGTCGTCGAGATCAAGCCGGCCGATCAGGTGCTGACGATTCGATCGCGATCGACGCGCGGCGGACCGCCGCGCTCCCTCGACTACACGATCAGCGTTCCGGCGTGGATGGCCATCACGGTCGCCGGCACCTACGCCGACGTGACGCTCGAGGGGGTTGGCGGCGACGTCTCCGTCGACACCACCCGCGGCGACATCGTCGTGCACGGCGGCAACGGGTTCGTGTCGCTCCGGTCGGTGCAGGGCGAGATCACGCTGGAGAAAGCCAAAGGCCGCGTGGAAGCGCGCAGCGTCAACGAGAGCATCCACCTGGCGGACATCTCCGGCGATCTCTCCGCGGAGACGACCAACGGCAGCATCATCCTCGATCGCATCGATTCGGCGAACGTCGATCTCTACACGGTGAACGGCAACATCCTCTACGACGGTCCGATCAAGGACAAGGGCGCGTATCGCCTCACGACGCACAACGGAATGATTGGGATGGCGATCCCTGAGAAGGTCAACGCGACCTTGATGTTGCGCACCTACAATGGCGGCATCCGCTCGACGTTTCCGCTGAAGACCGGCGACGATCAGGAGCGCCGGAAGCGGCTCACGGTGACGCTCGGCACCGGCAGCGCGCACGTCGAGCTCGAGTCATTCGGCGGTACGATCGCGCTGCGGCGGCCGGGAGAGGCGCGGCCGGACACGGAGCGGCGGCATCGCGAGAAGGACAAGGACGGGAAGGAGAAGGGTCTCGACTCCGTGGATGTGCAAGCGTCTATCGACGCCGCGATGGCGACGCTGCCGGACGCGATCGACAGCGCGATGGCGAGTTTGCCGGCGGCGATCGACCAGGCGCTGGCGGCGGCCCACGACGCGATGTCGACGCTGCGCATCAATCCGACCCCGCATGCGAGGCCCCGGCGCGACCAGTGACATCGATCGCCACATCGTTTTGAACCACGAAGGACACGAAGTCACGAGGCGCGTATTTAGTGCGCCTGATGTCTTCGTGCGTTCGTGATTTGTTACAAACGACGTAGCGCGACGCTTCAGCCGAGCGTCGGTTTTACCCGCGTAGCCGCTCGAGCAGACGCGCAATCGTTTCGCCCGTGATCGGATCCAGCCTCTCGCCGGCAATCTCGGCGAGCGGCTCGAGCACGAATCGCCGCTCCCGGAAGCGCGGATGCGGGACGATGAGGCCGGGCTCTTCGATGACGGCGTCGCCGAACAGCACGAGATCGAGATCCAGTGTCCGCGGCGCGTTGGCGTACGGCCGCTCCCGGCCGCGCTCGCGCTCGATCTCCAGGAGCGCCTCGAGCAGCGCACGCGGCTCAATCGTCGTGTCGCCGACGGCCGCCGCGTTCACGAACATCGGCTGAGGACCGGTCATGCCCATCGGCACGGTATCGTAGGGTCGCGAGACGCGAAGATCGGTCAGGATTTCGCCGAGGCGGGCGGCGGCGAATTGCAGATGGCTGTGCCGATCGCCGAGGTTGGAGCCGAGCGCGATGGCGACGGCCGTCAGCTCAGTCCATCCACCGCGACGGCAGCACGACGCCGTGCGACGGCGCGAGCTGCGCCCCGCGCTTGCCGAGCAGATCGGTGCGGCCGGCGAGCGCCTGCTCGAAGAAGCGCTCCTGCTCGAGCGTCTCGCCGAGAATCACCCGCAGCATCTTCGCGTGGCGGGCGTTCAGCATCACGTCCACGCGCGGCTTCCAGCGCTCGACGAACGCGCGCGCGTCGCGCGCGTCCTCCTCGATGACCTGCCGGCTGGCGTCCGCTTTCTTGCCGGACACCGTGCGGTCCGTGCCGTTCTGCGGCGCCGGCGAACCGCCCAGCTCGGCGATCGCCGCGGCGAGCCACGAGAGCTGCGCCTCTTCGCGGTTGATGATGTATTGATACGTGTTGTTGACGTCGTACTGGCTGACGAGGCGCGCGCCGGCCTGATGCCGGAGCAGCATCGCCAGTTTGTCGCGGTAGAACTCGAGCAGCAGGGGCAGCGTTTCGGTCACGAGCTCTGTTTTTCCTTGCAGGTGATGCAGACTCGCGTCCACGGAATCGCGTTCAGCCGCGCTTCCGAGATCGGATCGCCGCAGTCGCGGCAGGCGCCGTAGGTGCCCTTCTCGATCCGCCACAACGCCTCTTCGATCGCCTGCAGAATCTTCGCGTCGGTCTGTTTCAGCTTCAGCGCGATGTGCACTTCGTTGTTGCCGCTCGCCTGATCCGCCATGTCGCCCTGGCGGGTGTTGTTCTCCATCGACGCCTGCAGCGGCTTGATGCCGCCGGTGCCCAGAATCTCCAGGCGCTTCTTGAGCAGCGCGTCCTTGTAAACCTGCACGTTCATTGCGCTTGGAACTCCTGCCTGCACGGCCGCCGAGGGCCGGTGCAAAGGGAAATCATAGCATGAGGGCCCGCGGCGATCAGCGGGACGCCTTCACTCGGCGCGCAGGGTGGCTAGCGGCTTGTTGCGGAGAACGTCGAGGCTCGAGAGCACGCCTACCGCCGCGACGAGCAGCGCCGTCAGCACGAGTCCGGCCACGTGCTCGCCGACGAAGATGCGCCAGGGGATTTCGAGCGCGTATCGACTGACGCCCCACGTGAGCGCGACCGCGCCGAGGGAGCCAATCAGCCCCGCGAGCGCGCCCAGCACGCCGTACTCGAACAGCAGCATGCGCGCGATCGCGGCGGTGCTGGCGCCGAGCGTCTTGAACACCGCCGCTTCGTACACGCGCTGAAATTTGGTCATCGCCACCGCGCCGATGAGGATCAGCGAGCCGCTGAACAGCACGAGCCCTCCCACCACGCTGATCGCGATCGTCACTTTCGACATCACGTCGCGGATCGTGTCCAGGATGTCGTGAAAATCGATGACCGAGACGTTCGGGAATTTCGCCACCAAATCGTGCTGGAACCGCGCGCGGGCCGTCACATCTCCAGGGCCCTTCAGCGGCGCGACGAACGTCTGCGGCGCATTCTCGAACACGCCCGGCCGGAACACGAACATGAAGCCGCCGTTGCGCGAGTCGCGCCACTCGACGTCGCGGATGCTCGCCACCTTCGCCGCGATCGTGCGGCCGAGGATGTCGAAGCGCATCGTATCGCCCACGTTGATGTCGAATCGTTCGTGAAGCCCCTTCTCCACCGACACTTCCGGATCGCTCGACGGTCCATTCCACCAGGCGCCCGCGATCACCCGCTCGTTGGGTTCGAGCCGATCGCGGTACGTGACGGTGTACTCGCGCGCCAGCGATCCCCGCCGCCTCACCTGCTCCACGTTGTCGAGCTGCGTGTCGCGTCCGCTCACGCCGGTGACGCGGGCGCGCAGCACCGGAATCAGCCGCGCGTGGCTCGCGCCGCTGTCGGGCGCGTCCAGGAACGCGCGCACGCCGTCCACCTGATTTCGCTGGACGTCGAGCAGGAACATGTCCGGCGCGTCGGCCGCGACCTCGATCGAGAATTCGCCGAGGAGGCTGGCTTGCAGCGAACGGACGCCGACGATGAAAAAGGCGCCGAGGCCGACCGCCAGCAGGATCACGCGCGTCTGATTGCCCGGACGCGAGAGGTGCAGCACGGCGTGGCGCAGCGGAAACGATCGCGACCGCGCCAGCGGCGACACGAGCGCCACGAGTCCGCGTCCGGCGAGCTGCAGCACGAACGCGAGCGCCGCGAAGCCGACGCACAGCACCACCCCGACGTTGATCGACGCCGCCTGCCAGGCGGTCACGCCCACCAGCGCCAGCGAGACGACAGCGATCGCCATGATTCGCGTCCAGTCGCGCGGTCCCTTGGGCGGCGTCTCGTCGCGCAGCAGCAGCGACGGCCGCACGAAGCGCACGTGCAGCAGCGGCACGACGGAGAACAGCAGCGACACGAGCACGCCAATCACCACGCCCTGCACCGCGGCGCTCCACGTCACACCGTAATGCGCCTCGGCCAGCAGCGACGTCGACGCGGGTCCGAGCGCCAACGGAATGGCGGCCAACGCGAGCCGCGCGATCAGCAGGCCGAGCAGGCTGCCCGCGAGGCCGAGCGCCGTCACCTGCAGCAGGTAAATGGCCAGAATCTGCCGGTTGCGCGCGCCCAGACATTTCAGCACGGCGATGCTGCGAATCTTCTGCAGGATGAACACGCGCGTGACGCTGGAGACGGCGATGCCGCCGAGAATCACGACGATCAACCCGACGAGACTCAGGTAATTTTCCGCGCGATCGAAATCGCGGCCGATTTGATCGTCGGTCGCCCGGTAGGAGCGCGCGTTCGCGAACTCTTCGCGCAGGTCCAGGCGCAAATCGCGGACCAGAGGCTGCACGCGATCGTCCGGCACGCGCACCAGCAGCGTCCGTTCCGCGCGGCTGCCGAACCCGAGCAGCTTCGTGGAGGGCACATCGTCGTAGTCGATCAGCACGCGCGGACCAAGGCTGAACTGACCGGCGCCCCGCCCCGGCTCTTTCGCGATCACGCCGCGGATCGTGAACGCCGCCTGGCCGATGAGCAGCTGATCGCCGACCGCGACATCGAGCGCCGTCAACAGCTCGGGACGGACGAGCGCGCCGTGATGCTCGAGCAGCGCGTGCGAGTACGGCTGGCCGTTCGCCAGGTCCACGCTGCCGTAAATCGGGAACGCCCCCTGCACGCCGCGCAGCTCCACCATGCGTGCGACGGCCTTCGACTGATCCGCGGGCCGCGCCATCGTCGGTGTCTCGATCGTTTCCGTACGCGTCGTCGCGCCGGCGTCGGCGAGGCGCCGATCGATGATCTCGCGCGCTCTGGGCGTCCACTCGCGATTGGTGGTGATCAGGACGTCGGCCGCGATGAGCGACCTGGCTTCGCGGCTGAAGACGTCGCGGACGTTTTGGATCACGGATCGGAGCGCGACGATCGCCGCGACACCGATCGCGATGCAGATGAAGAAGAACAGCAGGCGGCGCCATGACGACCGTGTTTCGCGCGCGGCCATGACGAGAACAAATCGCATGATGTCACCGCGGGCCGACGTGCCGGTCGGCCCCTACGCCAGTCTGTAGGGGCGGACCCGTGTGTCCGCCCTCGTGTTCCGCGACGCGTCCGTCGCGCAGCACCAGCCGCTGATCCGCGATCGCGGCCAGCTCGGCGTCGTGCGTCACCAGAACGATCGTCGTGCCGCGCACGCGATGAACGGTGCGCAGAAGATCCAGAATGTGCAGGCCTGTTTGCGTGTCGAGGTTCCCGGTGGGCTCGTCGGCGAGGACCAGCGGCGGATTGTTCGCCAGCGCGCGAGCCAGCGCGACGCGCTGCTGCTCGCCGCCCGATAACTGCGTTGGATAGTGATGCGAGCGGCCGGTGAGCCCGACTTCATCGAGCAGCCGCTCGGCGCGCTCCCCCACGTTCGGCACGCCCGCGATCTCCATCGGCACGGCGACGTTCTCGTACGCGGTCAGCGATGGGATCAGATGGAAGAACTGAAACACGAAACCGATTTTTTCGCCGCGCAGCCTGGCAAGTGCGTCCTCGTCGAGGCGCGTGATGTCGACGCCGTCGATGATGACCGATCCCGAGGTCGGCGCGTCGAGACCGGCGATGAGGCCGAGCAGCGTCGACTTGCCGCTGCCCGATGGTCCGACGATGGCGAGGAATTGGCCGCGCTCGACCGTCAGCGACAGCGGATGCAGGATCGTCAGCGGTTCGGCGCCGCTCTGGACTGTTTTCGAGACGCCGCGCAGTTCGATCACGAGGCGCGCCGTTCGACAATCGGCGCCAGAATCGTCCACACGTTGTCGGCGACGATGCGGGCGCCTTCGGCCGTCGGATGGATGCCGTCGCGTTGATTCAG
>Ga0068855_100010706_pt1 | contig 11066 bp, 10 predicted proteins | sample KBSCornC52_FD_66592 | JGI IMG/M metagenome (GOLD analysis project Ga0068855, IMG submission 66592) | Corn rhizosphere microbial communities from Kellogg Biological Station, Michigan, USA - KBS Corn C5-2 | ecosystem: Host-associated > Plants > Roots > Rhizosphere > Soil ... | reverse complement strand
TGCCAGCGGTGGAACACCGGGCTGGCCAGCACGTATCTGAACGGTCCGAGGTCCCACTTGAGGTTGGCGTGCACGAAGGCGGAATGCGCCGTGGTGAAGGGGCCGATCCACAGCATGACGTCGGGCGAGATGCCGATGAGCAGCAGCACGACGTCGACGGCGACGCTGCCGAGAAACAGGTTGATCGGGTGGAAGCGCGCCGCCGAGATCCAGTCGAGATCTTCCGAGGAATGATGCACGGCGTGGTACTTCCACAGATGGCTGCCGTGGAAGAGCCGGTGATTCCAGTACATCAGGAGATCGGACAGGACGAGGAAGACGATCGCCTGCGTCCACAGCGGCAGGCGCGACAGCGGCCCGTGGCCGTTCTCGTAGAAGTCCATCAGCCCCTGGGCGCCGTAGATACCGAAGAACAGCGCGGCGCCGACGATCAAGAGACCGATACGCACGAATCGCGCGCCAAGCGGGATCATGAACCAATAGGTGACATCGGTGACGATCTCGCGCTTGCGCCACCACGGCTGGCCCGGATTGCAGGCCGACCAGTGCGTCAGCACCGCGAAGACGACGCCGAGGGCGAGCGAAATGGGGAGGATCTTGAGGACGGTCTCGCCGGCGACCTCGAGCACGCCGAGCAGTTCGAGAAACATGGTTTTCGGTTCCGTGCCCTTGTTGGCTGGGAATTGGATATGCGCCGCCGCGGTTAAGATGGCATGAACCTGTTGCACGCACAGGCGAAATTTCAAATTCCACGCGAGTCGGTAAGCAATCCTTAACCACCATGGCGGCCACTCGTTCTGTGCGCTGGCGAACGGGGCCGGCGACGACATATGAGGCGGAGCGCAATGCGCCGCGATATCAGGCGAATTGCAAAAACCGACGACCGGCGCAGCGCCGGCATCGGGCCCCATCCCAAGACTTGCCGTTAAGGAGTTGTTAACGAATGAAGACCCTCGTCGCGCGTTTCGCGAAGGACTGCTCGGGTGCGACCGCCATCGAATACGGTCTGATCGCTGCCGGTATCGCCGTCGCCATCATCGCCGTGATCAACGGCCTCGGCAGCACGCTCAACAGCAAGTTCACGAGCATCTCCTCACAGCTCAAGTGACGGCGCGGGCGCGCCGGCGCAGAGCCGCGGTTTACGGTAGGTAAAGAGGTCGCGCGCTAAAGCTCGGCGCACGGACGGCGCTTTCGGCGCGCGGAGGAGTGGATGCTCACGGACGCGATCAGGTTGCTGCTGTTTCCGGCGCTGATGGCTTTTGCCGCGTCGAGCGACCTTTTCACCATGACCATTTCCAACCGGCTGTCGCTGGCGCTGGCCGGCGGCTTCGCGCTGCTGGCGATCGCCACCGGCATGAGCCTGCCGGCTGTCGGCCTGCATCTTGCGGCCGCCAGCCTCGTCCTGGTCGTGTCTTTCGTCTTCTTCACGCAAGGCTGGATCGGCGGCGGCGACGCCAAGCTCGCGGCGGCGACCGCGTTGTGGTTCGGCTTCGACTACCTGCTCGACTACATGATCTACGCGTCGCTGTTCGGCGGCGCGCTGACGCTGCTGTTGCTGCAATTCCGCAAGCTGCCGCTGCCGCAAGTCATGGCGCGTCAGGAGTGGATCCAGCGCCTGCACGACCAGGCCGGCGGCGTCCCCTACGGCATTGCGCTCGCGGCAGCGGCGCTCGCCGTCTATCCCGAGACCGGCTGGATGTCGGCATTCGGTCTCTGAGCAAGGCTCGCGGCAGCGGCAATACGTCATTAACTCGATTTAGATACCGCTGCTTAACCATACCTTGACCATTAGCTGCTGAAATCCGTGTGAGCGGTCGTGTGCGCCGCCACGTGCTATGCGCGGCCAGTGCGGCCGCCCTGTGAGCTTTGAGAGTGAGCGTATGAAAGCCGCGCGTCTTGTCGTCCTGACCATCGCCCTCGGAGCCGGCGGCGTCGCCGCCATGCTGGCAGGCCGATCGGAGAAGCCGCCGGAGGTCAAGCAGGCCGCGGCGACCAAGCCGGACACGGTCGACATCCTGGTGGCGAAATCCGACATCCCCATGGGCCAGCCGCTGACCCCGGCCGAGATGCAATGGCAGGCCTGGCCGGCGAGCGCCTCCACCGGCAATTTCATTCGCAAGAGCGACCAGCCGAACGCGATCGAGAAGCTCGTCGGCAATGTCGCGCGCGCGCCTTTCGTGCTCGGCGAACCGATTCGCGAAGCCAAACTGGTCAACGCCAAGGGCTCGGGCTTCATGGCCGCGATCCTGCCGGCCGGCATGCGTGCGGTATCGACGCAGATTTCGCCGGAAACCGGCGCCGGCGGCTTCATTCTGCCGAACGATCATGTCGACGTGATTCTCACCAAGAAAGACGCCGACAAGGGCGGTGACGGCTCGACCAGCGAGACCGTGCTCACCAATGTGCGCGTGCTCGCCATCGACCAGAACATCGAAGAGAAGGGCGGCCAGAAGGTCGTCGTCGGCAAGACCGCGACGCTCGAACTGACGCCCAGCCAGGCGGAAACGCTGGCCTTGGCGCAGCGCGTCGGTTCGCTGGCGCTGTCCCTGCGCTCGATCGCCGATGCTTCCAAAACCGACAAGCCCGACGCCGACGGCCATTCGCGCGGCGGCATCAATGTCGTGCGCTTCGGCGTCGGCACCACCGCGACGTCGCGATAACAGCGAGGGACCAGACAGACATGACGACCGGCTCGCTGATCCGCACCGCCACGCTCGCGACGCTTCTCGCCGCATCCGGTCTCGTCCCGACGGCGGCGATGGCCGCCGACGCGCACGTTCCCGTCATTCAGGTGGCGGCGAGCGAGGCCACGTCGCGCTTCATTCCGCTCGGCATCGGCAAGTCGGTCGCCATCGACCTGCCGGCCGACATCAAGGACGTTCTGGTCGCCGATCCGACGGTCGCCAACGCCGTGGTGCGCACCGCCCGCCGCGTCTACATGATCGGCGTCAAGGTCGGGCAGACCAACATCTTCTTCTTCGACGCCCAGGGCCGGCAGATCGCCGGCTTCGACATTGCCGTGACGCGTGATCTCAACGGCATCCGCGCGGCCCTCAAGCAGGCGATGCCCGACGCGGATATCCGCATCGAGGGCGTCGGCGAGAAGTCGGTCATGCTGACCGGCACCGCCTCGAGCCCGGTCGAGGCGCAGCAGGCTTTCGATATCGCCGCCAAGCTGGTCGGCGGCACCGAGCAGGTCGTCAACGGCATCACCGTGCGCGGCCGCGACCAGGTCATGCTCAAGGTGACGGTGGCCGAAGTCTCGCGCGACGTCATCAAGCAGCTCGGCATCGACCTGTCGGGCAGCCTGAACTACGGCTCCGCGGTGGTGAACTTCAACACCACCAACCCGTTCTCCGCGACCGGCCAGGCGCTGTCCAGCTCGTCGCTGGTCGGCAAGTCGGCGCTCAACGGTCTCGGCGTGCCGAGCGTGCAGACGACGTTGCGCGCAATGGAGCGCGCCGGCGTCATCCGCACTTTGGCCGAGCCGAACCTGACGGCGATCTCCGGCGAGACCGCGAGTTTCATGGCCGGCGGTGAATTCCCGATCCCGAACGGCCTGTCCTGCGACACCACCAAGTCGCCGCCGGTCTGCCAGGCGCAGGTCGAGTTCAAGAAGTTCGGCGTCAGCCTGATGTTCACGCCGGTGGTGCTGACCGAGGGCCGCATCAGCCTCAAGGTCATGACCGAGGTGTCCGACCTGTCGAACCAGAACTCCATGACGATGGGCGTGCCGGGCGCGAGCACGACTTTGACCATCCCCTCGATCCGCACCCGCCGCGCCGACACCGTGGTCGAGATTCCCTCGGGCGGCTCGCTGGCGATGGCCGGCATGATCCAGCAGCAGACCCAGCAGTCGATCGACGGCATTCCCGGCCTGATGCAGGTGCCGATCCTCGGCTCGCTGTTCAAGAGCCGCGATTTCGTCAATCACCAGTCCGAACTGATGGTGCTGGTGACGCCCTACATCGTGCGCGCGGTGTCGCAGAAGGAATTGTCGCGGCCCGACGACGGCTTCGCCGACGCCAGCGACCCGTCGACGGTGCTGCTCGGCCGCTTCAACCACATCTACGGCGTCGCCGGCAAAGCCGAGCCGAAGCCGGCCGGCAGCTATCACGGCAAAGTCGGTTTCATCCTCGATTGAGCGGCGGAGACGATCTCATGACACGCCTTGGAAAGACGATCGTCGGACGCAGCGCCCGGCCGACGGCGAACTTCGCCGCGATCGCGGGCCTCGCCGTCATGCTCGGCGGCTGCTACCAGCACACGACGGCCGTCGCCGAGACGCCCTACCCGACCGACTATCGCGAGCGCCATCCGATCACCTTGCGCGAGGGCGACCGCACCGTCGAGATCTTCGTCGGCCGCAACCGCGGCGGCCTGACGCCGGCGCAGCGCGCCGACGTGCTCGCCTTCGCCCAGCAATGGCGGCGCGAGGCAACGAGCGGCGTCATCATCGACGTGCCGAGCAGCGGGCCGACCGCGCACGCCGCCGCCGATTCGATGCGCGAGGTGCACTCGATCCTCAACGCCTCCGGCGTGCCGGGCAAGGCCGTCTATGTGCGCGGCTATCGGCCGCCGCCGTCGGCGCTGGCGAGCATCAAGATCCGCTACACCAAGTTGACGGCGGAAGCCGGTCCCTGCGGCCAGTGGCCGCACGACATCGGCCCCTCGATGGACGGCAGCGACTTCTCCAACCGTCCGTACTGGAATCTCGGCTGCGCCACGCAGCGCAATATGGCCGCCATGGTCGCCAACCCGGCCGACCTGGTGCAGCCGCGCGGCGAATCGCCGGCCTATGAGCCGCGGCGCTCGGTCGCGATCGACAAATACCGCACCGGTACCAGCCCCGCCGGCGCCTATGCCGATTACGACAAGGGCAAGATCAGCGATCTCGGAAAATGATCAGAAACGCGTATCAAGTCGCCGTCGCCGAAGACCACGGACAGGCCGCCGCTGCGGACCTCGCCGCGGGCGACGATCACATTGCGCCGGCGCCGCGCGTTTCGGTGCAGGCCTTCTGCGAGACCGTGGAAACCGCCGCCGCCGTCCAGGCCGCCGGCGAGGACAGGCGGCTCGCCAAGGCGCACGTCAAGATCCAGATGGGCGGCATCACCGCCGCCGTCGAGGCCTATCGCCATTCGGCGACGCCGAACGTCATCGTCATCGAGGCGGAGAACCGCGCCGAGGAGATCCTCGGCGGTCTGGATCAACTGGCCGAGGTCTGCGACGCCGGCACCCGCGTCGTCGTGGTCGGCCGCATCAACGACGTGACGCTGTATCGCGAGCTCACCCGCCGCGGCGTCAGCGACTACCTGATCGCGCCGGTCGGCACCATCGACATCGTGCGCTCGATCTGCGGGCTGTATTCGGCTCCGGACGCCAAGCCGGTCGGCCGCATCATCGCCGTGGTCGGCGCCAAAGGCGGCGTCGGCTCCTCGACCATCGCCCATAACATCGCCTACGCCATCGGCCGCGATCTCGGCATCGATTCCGTCGTCGCCGATCTCGACCTGCCGTTCGGCACCGCCGGGCTCGACTATAACCAGGACCCGCCGCAGAGCATCGCCGACGCGGTGTTCTCGCCGGACCGCATCGACGCCGGATTCGTCGACCGGCTGCTGTCGAAATGCACCGATCACCTCAGCCTGCTCGCCGCACCGGCGACGCTCGACCGCGTCTACGACTTCGGCGCCGAGGCGTTCGATTCGATCATCGACACCTTGCGCAATTCGGTGCCCTGCATCGTGCTCGACGTGCCGCATCAATGGGCCGGCTGGACGCGGCGGCTGCTGGTCAGCGCCGACGACATCCTGGTCGTCGCCTCGCCCGACCTCGCCAATCTGCGCAACGCCAAGAACATGGTCGATCTGTTGCGCGTGGCGCGGCCGAACGACCACCGGCCCTATTACTGCCTCAACCAGGTCGGCGTGCCGAAACGGCCGGAAATCACGCCGGCCGACTTCGCCAAGGCGCTGGAAGACCAACCGCTGGCGACGATCCCGTTCGACCCGCAACTGTTCGGCACCGCCGCCAATAACGGCCAGATGATCGCGGAAGTCTCCTCCAGCCATAAGACCGCGGAAATGCTGCGCCAACTCGCGCAGGTGCTGACCGGGCGCGCCGAGGCCAAGCGCGCGCGCGGCGGCCTGCTGACGCCCTTGCTGGCCAAGCTGATGAAGCGGTCGGCGTGATCTAAGTTCGGAGTTCAACACTCGTGTTCGGCAAGCGCAGCGGCAGCGACACTCAAGCAACGGTAACGGCGCCGCGTCCGGCGGCGTCCGCCGCGGCGCAGCCACTTGCGATGCACGAGGCGCCGCCGACGGCGCCCGTGTCCGACGCTCCGGTCGAAACCGGCCGCACGCCGTTTCCCTCCGCCGGCCTCGGTGCGCCGCTGGTCTCGGCGCCGTCGCCGACGCGCGCCCCCGCCTCGGTGCAGATGGTGCCCAACGCCACCGATTCGCGCCGCTCGGAGGCCTATTACGAGACCAAGTCGACCATCTTCGGCGCACTGATCGAGGCCATCGACCTGTCGCAGCTGGCGCGGCTCGACGCCGATTCGGCGCGCGAGGAAATCCGCGACATCGTCAACGAGATCATCGCCATCAAGAATATCGTGATGTCGATCTCGGAGCAGGAAGAGCTGCTCGACGACATCTGCAACGACGTGCTCGGCTTCGGCCCGCTCGAGCCGCTGCTGGCGCGCGACGACATCGCCGACATCATGGTGAACGGCTCGGGCACGGTCTACATCGAAGTCAAGGGCAAGATTCAGCGCACCGGCATCCGTTTCCGCGACAACCAGCAGCTCCTCAACATCTGCCAGCGCATCGTCAGCCAGATCGGCCGGCGCGTCGACGAAGCCTCGCCGATCTGCGACGCGCGCCTGCCCGACGGCTCGCGCGTCAACGCCATCGTGCCGCCGCTGGCGATCGACGGCCCCGCGCTCACCATCCGCAAGTTCAAGAAAGACAAGCTGACGCTCGATCAGCTCGTCAAGTTCGGAACCATCACCCAGCAGGGCGCCGAAATCCTCCGCATCATCGGCCGCTGCCGCGTCAACACGCTGGTGTCCGGCGGCACCGGCTCCGGCAAGACGACGCTGTTGAACTGCCTGACCGAGTTCATCGACGACGACGAGCGCATCATCACCTGCGAGGACGCCGCCGAGCTTCAATTGCAGCAGCCGCACGTGGTGCGCCTGGAAACGCGGCCGCCCAACCTCGAAGGCGAGGGCCAGGTGACCATGCGCGATCTGGTCAGGAACTGCCTGCGCATGCGGCCCGAGCGCATCATCGTCGGCGAGGTGCGCGGACCCGAGGCGTTCGATCTGCTGCAGGCCATGAATACCGGCCACGACGGCTCGATGGGCACGCTGCACGCCAACAATCCGCGCGAGGGGCTGTCGCGCCTCGAATCGATGATCACCATGGGCGGCTTCTCGCTGCCCTCACGCACCATCCGCGAGATGATCACCGCCTCGGTCGACGTCGTCATCCAGGCCGCACGCCTGCGCGACGGCTCACGCCGCATTACCCACATCACCGAGGTGATGGGCATGGAAGGCGACGTCATCATCACCCAGGACCTGTTCGTCTACGACATGGTCGGCGAGGACGCGAAGGGCAACATTATCGGCCGCCACCGCTCCACCGGCATCGGCCGGCCGCGCTTCTGGGATCGCGCCCGCTATTACGGCGAGGAACAGCGCCTCGCCGTCGCCCTCGACGCCGCGGAAGCCGCGACGGCCGAGATGCGCACGTGAGCGGCGGAGGGTCGCCCGCATGAATATGATGGCGGTAGCGTTCCTGGCGGCCATCGCGGTCGGCGGCGTCGCCTATGTGTTCCTCTATCCGCTCCTGTCCGGAGAGCGTCAGGCCGAAAAACGCCGCGCAAGCGTGGCCCAGACGGCGCCGGCCGCCCGCGCCGTGCGCGGGCAGCAACGCTCGCGCCGCGACGTCATCGAGACCACGCTCAAGGAGTTCGAGGAGCGCCACAACAAGAAGGCCAAGCTCAGCCTCAATACCCGCATCGCCCAGGCCGGCCTGTCGTGGTCGAAGCAGCAGTTCATCCTGATTTCGGCGGCCATCGGCTGCGGCCTGTTCCTGGTCGCCCTGGTCCTCGGGCCCGGGCTCCTGCCCGCCGTCGCGACCGCTTTTGCCGGCGCTTTCGGCGTGCCGCGCTGGCTGCTCTCCTATCTCAAGAAGCGGCGCGAGCAGAAATTCCTCGACGGCTTTCCGGACGCCGTCGACATCATCGTGCGCGGCGTCAAGGCCGGCCTGCCGCTGCTCGACTGCATGAAGATGATCACGCTGGAAGCGCCGGAGCCGATCAAGTCCGAGTTCCGCGTCATCGTCGACACGCAGGCGATCGGCATGCCGCTGGGCGAGGCCTGCGGCAAGCTGTACGAGCGCACGCCGGTGGCCGAGGCCAACTTCTTCGCCATCGTCGTCGGCATTCAGCAGAAGGCCGGCGGCAACCTGTCGGAGGCCCTCGGCAACCTGTCGCGCGTGCTGCGCGACCGCAAGAAGATGAAGGCCAAGATCCGCGCCATGTCGCAGGAGGCCAAGGCCTCGGCCGCCATCATCGGCGCGCTGCCGATCGCGGTGATGACGCTCGTCTATCTGACCAGCCACGACTACATCACGCTGCTGTTCACCGATCCGCTCGGCCACCTGATGTTGGCGGCCTCCGCCATCTGGATGACGATCGGCGTGCTGGTGATGAAGAAGATGATCAACTTCGACTTCTGACGCGCAGAGAAAACGGCCGCCAATGCTCCAACTGCTCGAAAGCTCGATCAACCCGCAGACGCTGACGATGGTGCTGGCTGCCGTCGCCGCGGCGGCGACGGTGCTGACCCTGGCGATGCCGTTCGTCTTCGCCAATCCGCTCGACAAGCGCATGAGGTCGGTGGCGCTGGAGCGCGAAAAGCTGCGTCAGCGCGAACGCGAGCGCATGAACCAGGAAAAGCAGAAAATCTCGCTGCGGCAGTCGCCGAAGCTGGCGATCCAGACCATCGTCGACCGCTTCAACCTGACGAAATGGGTGGGCCAGGAAGAGGCGCGGCTGAAGCTGGTGCAGGCCGGCTATCGCGGCCAGGCGCCGTACGTGACTTACCTGTTCTTCCGCATGGTCACGCCGGTCGCAGGCTTCCTGTTCACGGCGTTCTATATCTTCGTCGTGCTCAAGCTCGACTATCCGCTTTCGGTCAAAATCGGCTTCTGCATCGGCGCCGCCTATCTCGGCATGCACCTGCCGCTGATGCTGCTGAAGAGCAAGATCCAGAAGCGCCAGCTCTCGATCAAGCGCGCTTTTCCCGACACGCTCGACCTGCTGCTGATCTGCGTCGAATCCGGCATGTCGGTCGAGGCGGCGTTCCGCAAGGTCAGCGAGGAGGTCGGCAGCCAGTCCGTGGCGCTGGCCGAGGAGCTGACGCTGACGACGGCGGAACTGTCCTACCTGCCCGACCGGCGCCAGGCCTACGAGAACCTCGCCAAGCGCACCGACCTCGAAGGCGTGAAGTCGGTGTGCATGGCGCTGCAACAGGCCGAGCGTTACGGCACGCCGCTGTCGACCATGCTGCGCACGATGGCGCAGGAAAACCGCGACATGCGCATGTCGGAGGCCGAGAAGAAGGCCGCCGGCCTGCCGCCGAAGCTGACGGTGCCGATGATCCTGTTCTTCCTGCCGGTGCTGTTCGTCGTCATTCTCGGCCCGGCCGTGATCAAGGTCATGGCCATCCGCAACGGCGGCTAGGCGCAGGCGCCCAGGTCGCGCGCGCTATTTCAGCTCGGGATTTGTCAGTCGGTTCGACGCGGCCAGAAGACGTGGCACGATGGTCGGTTTACCGACATTGGGCGCGCCCGCCAAAGCGGCGCCGCCAAGTCGCTCGGGTTTCTCATAGGCGCTGGCGATGACGAAGGGCACATTGCGCGCCTTCAAGGTCTCGGCCACCGGCGTGACAATCCAAGCAGCAAGCCAACGGGGAGTTGCAACAGCCGGTCACGGAACTCCGATGACCGCGTGCTCCTGCGACGGTTCCAATTGCCTTGTGCGAATTCCCGTCACGTCCCCGCGTCGGGACGCGGGATGCTCAGCGTGCGGCCGGGCTTCTTCCAGTCCTTCTGCCGCGCCAGCATGTCGCGCAGATAGGCGGCATTGGCGTCGGCTTCGGCCTGCGGCAGGTCGGCGCGCGCGATGCGCTCTGCCTCGTCGAAGCGGCCTTCGAGCCCGACGACCAGCGCCAGGTTCTGCCGCACCTTCGCTCCCGCGGCCGGATTGGCCGCGGCCTGACGCAAGGTCGTCTCGGCCTGGCTGAGGTGCTTGGTCAGCGCATAGGACAGGCCGAGATTGGACAGCACCGAAGGCTCGCCCGGCGCGATCTTGAGCGCCGCTTCGTAATGACGCTGCGCCTCGGCGTGACGGCCCATCTGGTCGAGCACCGCGCCCTGGGCATTGAGGATGCGCCAGTCGGGATTGTCCGGCGTGTGGGCGCGGCTGAGCGCGTCGAGCGCTTGAGCGTACTGCCCGGTGTCGGCGAGCGCGCGGCCATAGGCGCCGAGCAGCGGCATCGAGTGCGGATTGCGCATCGAGGCCTGCTCCAGCACGGCGGCGGCCTGCGAATATTGTTCGGTGGCGCGCAGCGCCCGCGCATAGGCGATGGCGGCGGAGGCGTCGCCGGGGTTCTCGCGGTAGCGCTTGCCCCAGACGTCGAGGGAGGCGCGCCAGTCGCCGTCGCTCTGCGGTGCGCTCGGCGCGGCGATCGAGCCCGTGGTTTCGGGGCCGCTGATGGTGTTGCAGCCGGCCACGGCCAGCGCCAGCGTGAGGGCAATGGCGGTGGGGGCAATGAAGCGTGCGGCGCGAGAGGACATTCGGACCCGGGGGCTGGCAGACCGGTCTTCCTGCAATAAAAGGTTAACCCTAACGACCCGTTAACGGCCTCCGTCATGGCCGGGCTTGTCGCGGCCATCCACGGTTTTCAACGGGGGCATCATCGTAAGGCGATGCCCGGCACAAGGCCGGGCATGACGGTGCAATTGGGGCCCCGGCCGTATAATCTCCTG
>Ga0068855_100010705_pt1 | contig 11066 bp, 7 predicted proteins | sample KBSCornC52_FD_66592 | JGI IMG/M metagenome (GOLD analysis project Ga0068855, IMG submission 66592) | Corn rhizosphere microbial communities from Kellogg Biological Station, Michigan, USA - KBS Corn C5-2 | ecosystem: Host-associated > Plants > Roots > Rhizosphere > Soil ... | reverse complement strand
ACCACGACAGTAAGATGCGAATGCGCCGGCCAGGACGAGGGTGGAGGCCGGAAAGCGCTCGTGACGACCTGAACGTGAATTCCACGTCCGGTCAGGAGGGGAACGAGGGTTTCCAGTTCGCGATACCGGACCAGCGGATCTCCTCCTACGATTGAGAGGTGCAAGGGCTGAAGCTCATCGACGCATTCGATAACTCCGTCAATGAGTTCCTGTCCCTTGAGGTCGCGAAGACTGCGAAGCGTCACTCCGCCGCCCAGATGCCCGGTTTCGTATGCGTAGCATCCCGGGCACCTCAGCGGGCATTCACGAGTAATCTCAATCGAAAGAGAAGGGTGTTCGCCTTTGAGAATTTTCCTCCAGGCGCTAATGACTTCTGACGTTTTCAAAACAGTTCCTTCCACCCCGCGTCCGGCTGCGGCCGGAAAAGCGGCGTCAAATGGGCAACAACGCGGATCTCCGGCGAAAGCCGGGCCGCCTGGATATAGATGTACTACGTTGATCGCCGGAAGTTCTGGCTAGGAGATCGAGGAAGGCGGAGACGGGTCTGTCCCTCGCTCCAGGAAATCGATCCAGTTGGTTGACTGCAGAGGTTCCACGGTGTCCGATAGCGCCAGATGTTCGGGTTCCTGCATTTGCGACGGCGCTAAACCCACAGAAGGAGCGCCAAAAGCCGGCGGAAGTTCGTGTGGGACAGAGATCGTTAACTGCGCACCGGCCGGATTCGCGGCTGGCGGGTCGGGCACACGGTCGAGGGTAGCCGTTGTCAGCAGCGTGATCAGAATCCAGATTAAAAAAGAAATCGCTCTCATCTGCCAGCCGCTATTCGCCAGCGTATCATCAAAAGGCCGCAAGCATCGCGTCGGGACGACTTTAATCAGAGGCGTTTGGATAGCACCCGTACAGTGCCGGGCCCACCGCAAGAGCGGAAAAGGCGTTCGAGCAAGTTTGCCAGAGCGCTCGTGCAATCGGCCCGCGTAAAGTTGACGAGAAACGCCTGGACAAATAAGCGCCCCCCATCTTCTCTCGCGCAAACGCCCTATCCGGCGCTGCGAGCCGGATCATTTACTTGTTGCTGACTGCGGCGACGGCGGAATCCTGCGACAGAAGATCGGTAAAGTACGGGTTCAGCATACGGCCCGCCGGGTCCATGGTCCGGACCCATTGCGAGAAGTCGGTCCAGCGCTGGCCGTAGGCCGCTTCGACATGCTTCCGTTCCACAAAGGGGCTTTGATTCAGCAGCGGAATGCCTTTGCGCACGTAAGCAAAGTCATTGAACGCGCGCAGGAATGCGTGCCATGCGTCGTCGTTCGTGCTTGCATGAATGGGATCGATCGAGAAGACTTCCTGGTCGTATGTGTAAGACAGAAGCGAATTGGTATCGCGCCGGATGTGATATGCGCCGAGGGGCATGTTGCAGCGGAACCCGGTGGTCTGGAAGTATTTGTCCGCGAAATCGAGATAAGCGCGCAGGGTATCGAGCCATTGCGATCTGGGAAAGGCCCAGAAGGTGAAGGCATATCGCGCCGAATCCGGCGTTTCCCGGTAGTCGATGGTCTTTTCGGGAGCGAGCAGAGTTATGCCACCGAACAGATGCAACGTGGAATAGAGAAAGTTCTCCGCATCGAAGTTCGCGTTCGCGAGTCCATCGCGCAGCTTCTTATCGGCGAGAAAGCCATCGATAAAGCGGGCGGCATGCGCCCCGGTGAAATTCCAGAGGCGGCGCCGGGTGGCGGCCATCAGGGGGCCAAGGATTCCTGGCTCCTCAATGCGCTTGCGCTGCTGAAAAATGCAGGTTCGGCCAACAGTCCAGCAGATGAGGCCCTCCGACGAATCAAGCAGCTGGTTAACTTCCTCCAGAGTCAGTTCGTCGACCGGCCGCGGCGTGTAGAGAAAATGCAGAGCCTCGATCGGTTTGATCCGCAAAGTGACCTCATAGATGACGCCGCAGAGGCCGTAACTCGAACGCATCTTCCGCATCAGCTCCGGGTCCGTTGATTCCGACGCCTCGGCCAGATCGCCCGAAGGAGTGACCCACTTCATACCGATCACGTAGGAACTCACCTGTCCGAATTCAATTCCATCCAGCGCATCCTTCGAATGGCAACAGGCCGCCGAGCCGAGCGTCATGTTGCCGATTTCGATGTTGGTCATGTATTGCAGATTTCGGGCAGCCAGGGCTTTCGAACCGTCGATGAACTCAAGGCCCGCCTGCGCCGTGAAGGTGTTGTTCACCGGATCGATGTTGAGGACTCGGGCCATTTTGGACATCCGGATCATCGTGCCGGTGGATGAGGCGCAGGGCGTGAGCGAGTGATAGCTGCCCACCGCGCGCACGGGGCCGGGGTATTTTGCGGGGTCGCGGAGAATCGCCTGGATTTCTTCGACGGTTTCCGGGTAAACCAGTTGCTGAGGTGTGGCCGTGATACTGCGGTCGTAGTTGACGATCTGGTTCGGCATTTACGTCTCCTTCAACAGACTCGGCGTAGTATACCCGGGCGCACGCCAAAAACCAAACTCGTACGTAATCTGCCGGGTGGCCGGCATTCGGCCTGTTTAGTCCGGCAGCGCGAAAGCCAGGATATCCGACCCGGCTGCGATTGCGACGTATTGTTTGCCATCGAACTGATACGTCATGGGCGACGCTTTCCAAAGCTGGCTGGTCTGAAAGGTCCAGAGTGGTTTGCCGTTGGTGTCATCGGCGGCTACGAAAGCGCCACTGTCATCGCCGTAGAACAAGAGGCCCGATGCAGTGGCGAGAGTGCCGCCCCAGGAAGAAGCCTGTCCGATTTCGGGGACCTGCCACTTCACGGCTCCGGTTTGCGGATCGAGCGCGCGGAGAATGCGCTTCGGCTTGTAGTCGGGCGCTACCCGTTGAGCGCCGCCAAGAAATGCATGGCCCGCTTCCCACTGAGCCGGCCGTTTGGTGTAGATAGAGCACTTCTCAAACGTCTGAACGTAGAACAGACCGGTTTGCGGGCTGTACGAAGGCGAAAACCAGTTGGTAGCGCCATCCTGCGAAGGACAGACTTCGGTTCCCTTTTCACTGGGCTCCTGCCCGGGAACTTTGATCGGGCGTCCTTTTTCATCGATGCCTTTGGCCCACGTGAGGCGGTCGATGAATTGCTTCGCGAGAAGGAGCTTGCCGTTGGTGCGATCAAAAACGTAGAAGAAACCGTTGCGATTCGCCTCGAGGAGAAGCTTGCGCGGCTGTCCCTGCCAGTTGGCGTCCACTACCATGCCAGGCTCGCCGGCAGTGTCCCAGTCCCAGACATCGTGCGGGGTGGTCTGGTAATACCATTTCAGCTTTCCGGTGTTCGGATCAAGCGCGACGATGCTGTCGGAATAAAGATTGTCGCCTTCGCGGTCATCGCCGTTGTAGTCTTCGCCTGGGTTGCCGCCGCCCCAGAAGAGCGTGTCTGTTTCGGGATCGTAGACTCCGGTGAACCACGTGACTGCGCCGCCGTGCTGCCAGCCGTTGCCTTTCCAGGTTTCGGAGCCCGGCTCGCCGGGGGCGGGAACGGTCCAGAAGCGCCAGACTTCCTTGCCTGTCGCCTGATCGTAGGCCGCAAGGAACCCGCGGACGCCTTCTTCACCACCGGCGTGACCGGTGATGACGAGATTGCGGATGGCGAGCGGCGCGGAGGTGGCGTTGAAGTTCTGATGCCAGTCCCCTATCTCGGTTTCCCAGGCAATTTCGCCCGTTGATTTCTTTAGCGCGAGCAGGTGAGCGTTGTCGGTCACCATGAAGACCTTATCGCCTGCGACCGCTACTCCGCGGTTGACGCCGCCGGCGGCATTGCCGATGAGCCCCTGGGTGCGGGGGCGCTGGAAATGCCAGATCTGGCGGCCTGCGCCGGCATCGAGCGCGTAACATTCGTTGGCGCTGGTAACGTACATGACGCCATCGGCAACGACAGGCGTCACCTGAAGGCGGCCAGTGTTGGGCAGATTGAATAGCCAGCGCGCGCCAAGTTGCTTTACGTTTTGTTTCGAAATTTGGATGAGCTTCGTGTAGCGATTGCCGCCGATATCGCCGTTGTAGGTGGACCAGCCAACATCCGAACTGACTTCACGGAACAGGCCGCTATCCAGCTTGCGGAACAGGTGGATATGGCCATCATCGGTTCGCATCTGGGCGTCATTGAAGCTCTCGTTGAGGACCATGCCGGTGAGAGTTTTGCCGCCAGAGAGCTCGAGTGTGGCTTGATACGGCCGGAAGCCGAAACCGAAGCCGCGCGGCCGCAACGAGTGAAGAAAGGAAATGAGTTGCGGCATTTCCTGATCGCTCACATTATTGGCTGGCATTCCGGCGCCGGGGATGCCGTTGCGGACGATGGAGGTGATCTGGGGATCGGTGAGTCTGGAGACGCGGCGCGCGATGGGCGGCCCGAGTTCACCACCGTTACCGTCCGAACCGTGGCAACCGGAACAGCGATTTTCGAAAACTTTACGGCCCACGGCAACGTTGTCCTGAGCAAAGGCGGCGCCCACCGTAATCCAGAAAATGAGCAGTTTCTTCACGAACCTCAATCTTAGCCGCTCGCTTGCGGAGGCCTGCATCACAATATGGATAACGAATGAAGATTACAGGTTGGATCGCCGGGTGCGCGACCGCGGGTTTGCTGTTATTTCAGGCTGGAGCCGCGGCGCCGGATTTCCAGCAGCAACTGGAGGAATATCGAAATCTGGGCAAAGCGTTTTACGAGAATCCGACTACAGCCAGTGAGGCTGTGACCGAGTTCAAAAAAGCGCTGGATCTTGCGCCGGAATCAAACCGCGAAAAGCTGAATTACGCGCTGGCGATGCTGCGGGCGGGGCAGACGGATCGGGCGGTTGCGCTGCTGAAGCAGGTGCAGAAGGCGGATCCGAAACTGCCGCACACGTGGTTCAACCTGGGCGTTTATTATCGCAAGAACGGCGAGGCGGAGCAGGCAATCGCACAGTTCGAAGGGATGCTGAAACTCACGCCCAACGAGCCGATTGCGCATTATCAACTGGGCGCGCTTTATAAGCAGGTGGGACGCACGGCGGATGCGCTGGCGCAGTTTCAAACCGTGGAGAAGCTGAATCCGCTGCTGGCCGGAGCGCATTTTCAGCTTTATAACCTGTATCGGCAATCTGGCCGCGCGGAAGATGCGGGGCGGGAGATCCGCACGTTTCAGCAGCTCAAAAAGCAGCAGGAGAACGCCGCCGTGCCGGAAGACGTGGACTGGTGCAATTACGCGGAGATTTACGATCCGCCGCGGTCTGCGACGCCGATTCCGGCTCCCGCAGCGCCGAAGTACGCGGACCAGAGGCTGACAGGCGACGTGGACGCGGCAACGGCGGGTCTGGCGGCGATTGATTCAACCGGAAAGGGGCGGATCGATTTGCTTGTATGGTCCTCGCGTGGCGTGGCGCTGTATCAGGATGGGAAGAATCCGGTGGCGGATGCGGGTCTCGCCGGACTGAAACACGTGATCTTCGTTGCGCCTGGCGATTTCGATAACGACGGACTGATGGATTTGTGCGTGTTGACGGCGGCGGGTCCGGAACTGTATCGCAACACGGGCGGGAAGTTTGCGCGTTCTGCGGTGGAGCTGCCGAAGCGGCGATTCGAGCGCGCGGTGTGGATCGATTACGACCACGATTACGATCTGGACCTGATGCTGCTGGGCGATACGCCCGTGCTGATTCGGAACCAGGGCAGCGCAGGGTTCGCGGATCGTACGGCGGATTTTCCGTTTGCGAAGGGTCATCCGGTAAGCGCTGAAAAAATTCGCGTGGATCCCGACAGCAAGGCATTCGATCTTGCGGTCTTCTATTCGGACAGGGGGCCCGCACTCTATCGGGATCTGCTGGGTGGGCGTTATGAGGCGCAGGCGTATCAGGGCAAGCCGCGTGAGGCAAAAGAAGTGGAAGCGGATTTCGATGCCGACGGGCGTTTGGACATCGCGCGGGTGAATGCCGATGGCTCGCTGCATTTGCTACATAACGAAAGCGCGACGGACCGGCGATGGATCCGGCTTCAGCTTGCCGGAGTGAAAAGCCTGAAGCTGGCGCAGGATGCGCTGGTGGAGATCAAGGCGGGGTCACTATACCGGCGCATCTGGTACCAGGGCGTGCCGGTGACAGCGGACGCGGGGAACTGGCCGCAGGTGGATACGGTGCGCATTACGTGGCCCAACGGACTGATTCAGAACGAGACGAAGAAGGCGACGAACGCGGCGTATCGGATCGAAGAAGCGCAGAGGCTCTCGGGGTCATGCCCGATGATCTGGACGTGGGACGGGCACGAGTTCCGTTTCATAACAGACGTGCTGGGCGTGGCGCCGCTGGGGGCGAGCGATGGAGATGGATCGTATTTCCCGGTGAATCACGTTGAGTATGTTTCGATTCCCGGAGACGCGCTTAAGGCGGTAGATGGCGCGTACGAGGTGCGGGTTACCGAGGAGTTGAGCGAAGTTTCCTATCTCGATCAGGTGAATCTCTATGCGGTGGATCATCCGGCGAGCACGGAGGTTTTCACGAATGACAAGTTCAAATCGCCGCCGTATCCGGAATTTCGCTTGTTCGGGGTGAACAAGAGGATTTATCCGGAGTCAGCGCACGATGGCGGCGGGCGCGATGTCCGCGAGTTGCTGGTGAAGCGCGACGGGCGCTATCCGGATGCTTTCAGGAGAAACGAACTGGGCGTGGCGGAGGAGCATTCGCTCGAGCTGGATTTCGGAAAGGCAGCGCCGGACGGACATGCGACGTTGTTGCTGAACGGCTGGATCGACTGGCCGGATGGCAGCACGTTTCGAGCTGCGTCGCAGGCGAGCAAGGAGGGACTGGAGCCGCCTGTTCTTGAAATGCAGGACGCCGCTGGAAACTGGCAAACCGTGAATGCAGATATGGGGATGCCAGCGGGAAAGCCGAAGACTATCGCGGTGGATCTGCGATTCATTTCGGCGAGCCGGAAGGTTCGCATCACGACGAATCTTTGCGTGTACTGGGACGAGGTTTTTCTGGGCGAGAACGCGGACGCGCCCGAAGTTCGGCAGACAGCGCTGCAGGCCGAATCGGCGGCGCTGCATTTTCGCGGGTTCTCAGCGGCGCACATCCAACCGGCTCGCACGCAGCCGGACACGTACAGCTATGCGCCGGTTACGCCGGAGTCATTCTGGAATCCGACGCCGGGGTATTACACGCGATACGGCGATGTGCAGGAACTTGCTCGCGATGTGGATGACAAGCTGATCGTGATGGGCTCCGGCGATGAGTTGAAGCTGCGGTTCCGGGCGAATGCGCTGCCAGCACTGCCTGCCGGGTGGAAGCGCGATTTTCTGCTCAAGGTAGATGGGTGGGCGAAAGACCGCGACCCGAACACGGCTTATTCGTCCAGCGTGGAGCCGCTGCCGTTTCATGCAATGAGTGTGTATCCATATCCTGAGCGCGAGCATTTCCCGGACGATGAGGCGCACCGACGGTACAGGCGCGAATACAATACGCGGCCTGCGCTGCGGCTCATCCGGCCTCTGACGGATTGATGCAGGGCGCGCCGAGCAGGACTGCGTTCGGCGTGGCCGGCCGCCGCGCTGCGCATCAATTGCTGGACAGGCCGCTGGTCTTCGAAGATCCGCTTGCGGTTCGCATCGTGGGCGGACTGGTGGACATGAAAGAGAGCCCGATGTCGCGCGCGCTGAGGGCGTTTATGGCTGTGCGCAGCCGGTTTGCGGAGGACCGGCTGGCGAAGGCGGCGGAGCGCGGCGTTCGGCAATACGTAGTGCTGGGCGCGGGTCTGGACACGTTCGCGTACAGGAATCCGTTTGCGATTCGTGTGTTCGAAGTAGATCATCCGGCCACACAGGGATGGAAACGGCAACTGCTGGAGGAAGCGGGGATTGCGCCGCCCGAAACGGCGAAGTTCGTCGCGGTGGATTTCGAGCGCGATCAGTTGGCGAAGCGGCTTGCGACTGCCGGATTCGATCTGCGCGAGCCGGCGTTCTTTTCATGGCTGGGCGTGACGCCTTATCTGACGCGCGAAGCGTTCGATGAAACGCTCGGGTTTCTTCGATCGACGGCGCGGGAGAGCGGAATTGCGTTCGACTGGTGTGTGGAGCCTTCGATGCTGAGCGACATGGAACGTATCGCGGTGGAGGCGCTCGCGGCGCGTGTGGCAGCGGCCGGAGAACCGTTCCGCTTATTCTTCCGGCCAGAGGATCTTGAAGCTTCGCTGCGCACGGCGGGATTTGAGACGATTGAGACGCTCGGGCGCGACGAGATCAACGCGCGCTATTTCGCTGACCGGAGCGACGGACTGCATGTGCAGGGAGCAGCCGGCCGCCTGACCTGCGCGATGAAAATTGGCTGTTAGCGACGCCCGTGGTGCGCCCGCACGATCGCGTTCCGGATGCTTTGCGCGACCTGCAGGCGATCCCAATCCCACTCTGTGGCCCAGATGACTTCGGGGGCCTCCTCGGTCTGCTCGATGCGATCGGATTCGGCGCGGAAACTCCAGATGAGATCGTGATGCAGATGGAACGGCTCGCCGCGTTTCGGCGGGATGCCGTGAACATCGATGCCGGCAAGCTGCGCGTCGAAACGCGGGTCGATTCTCACCGTGGTTTCTTCATGAGCCTCCCGAGCAGCGGTGTAAGCAAGACCGGGGTCGGTCTTTTCGACGTGTCCGCCTGGCAGCAGCCAACGAAGCAGCCGGTGATGATGCATGAGCAGCACGCGCGGCTGCCACGGATGAAAGACCAGGGCCGTGCAGGTGATGTGGCCGGGCTCGAATTGATGGCGCGAGAACGGAGCGTCGGTGTGGTGGAGGAGGCCGAGCGTCAAATCGCGACTTTTGCGCGCCAGGTCGTCGGCACGGGGATCAAAGGCTTCGACGATTCTCGAAGCTTCAGCAGCGGTAAAGACAGGCGTCACTTTCCGGGAGTCTTTTCGAGTTGTTGCTTCGTCCAGACGCGATCGGGATCGAGCTGAAGAGATTTTTCGAAGGCCTCGCGAGCCTGCGGATCCTGATGATTCTTGCGAAGAGCAAGGCCGAGCCAGAGGTAAGCGTCGGCATTTTTGGGGTCAAGCTCGATGGCGCGCCGGAAGTCCTTGATGGCGTTATCGGGTCCACCACCGAAATTGGTGGGGAGGTAATAGTTGCCTACGCCATGCGACACGAAAGCACTGGAGGATTTCGGATCGAGCTCGATGGCTTTATCGAGCGCCTCCCTGGCGCGCCGGCCGTAGGAAAGCACGCCCAGGACAGGATTTGCCGGGATCACCTGGCCGCAGAGAGTGCCGAGGATCCGATGGTATTCGGCGTTTCTCCCGTTCAGCGCCACGGCCTTTTCGGCATCTTTCACGCCCTGCTCGGCTGCACGCTGAGCGGCGCCTTTGTCGCGAACTTCCATTGCCACTTCGGCCACATAAGACCATGCAAGCGCGGCCTGGTAAGCCGCATTCGCATCATTCGCGGATTTATCGGCGGACTGCTGGAGCGAAGCGGCGGCGCGGTCGAGCCCTGCGCGATCCTGGCGGTCTCGTAAATTCTGCAGGTCCCCCGCGGCATGAAGCAGGCACGCGAACAGCGCTGAAGCAAGCAGTGTACGAATCATAGGTTTGCTATTGGTTTTGCTATAAAGCAGCGACGCGCCGCTGAACCAGCAGGAAATATAGACCGAGGCTCAGCAGAATGATTCCGTTGACGGATAGGACGCCGGGAGCGCTCAGAACGGGTACAAGCCAGCCGGTTACCACGCTGCCAAAGGGCATGCCGCCTCGAAAAGCCACGTTATAGACGCTCATGACCCGGCCTCGCATTTCGTTTGCCGTAATGAGCTGGACCAGCGAACTGATCATTGCGAAAGCGCACATGAGGACGCCGCCCGAAAGAAACAGAATGATGCAGCTCAGCACGACCGATTTGGAGAGCGCGAAGCAGGTGATGCCTGCGCCGAGAGCGACGAGACTGCTGAGCGCGATGCGCCCTTTATTCGCGACATCGCCAAGCGCCGCCACGGTGAGCGCTCCGGTTACGGATCCGAGGCCTGAAGCGACGAGGAAAAGCGTATAGGTCATCTCGCTCTGGTGGAAAACATTCTTCGCGAAGACCGGCAGAAACGTGATCATCGGGATGGCCAGGGCCGTCATGCAGAACGCGATCACGATGAGGGTTTCCATTGCGCCCTGTTTGCGAATGAAGCCGAAGCCCTGTTTCATGCTGGCGATGATGGATTCACCGGTGCGAGGCGGATTGAAATTGATGTGAAGGCGCATCAGCGAAATGATGACGGCTACGTAAGAAAGCCCGTTCAGGCCGAAACACCACGCGGAGCCGATATATTTGAGCGCCAGGCCGCCCAGCACCGGGCCGATGACGCGGGCCAGATTGAATTGAATCGAATTGAGCGCGATGGCGTTTTGCAGGTCCTCTTTTTCGACCAGGCTCGGAACAAGCGCAGAGTAAGCCGGGCCACCGAAGGCCTGCGCGGTACCGACCACAAACGAGAGGCAGAGAATGTGCCAGATCTGGACGACGTGCGTGGCGATAAGGATCGCGAGCAGCGTGGCGCACGACATCTGAACATACTGTGAGCCGAGCAGAATCTTGCGCCGATCGATGCGGTCGGCGACGACGCCACCGAAAAGCGAGAAAAGAAAGATTGGGATATCGCCGAGAAATGCGTCGAGGCCCAGCAGGAAGGGGGAATTGGTCAGGTCAAGGACGAGCCAGGCCTGAGCCACCTCCTGCATCCATGTACCAATGCTGGACGTGCAGGCTCCAAACCAGAGGAGCCGGAAATCGCGATACTGGAACGCTTTAAAGACCCGGTTGCGCACGCTCGTGGGCGCTCAGGGCAGCGGCTTTTCGCGTTGGATCAGGTGCAGCAGGTTGCCGTCTGCGTCGTTGAAAAACGCGAGGCGGTTGCCCTGCGTCGTGAACGGCTCACCGACAAAGGTGACGCCCTTTTCTTTCAACTGCGCGAGCGCGGTATCGAAATTATCGATCGCGATAGCGAGGTGGCGAATGCCTGGATTTTTGAAGTTGGCGGCAGTCTGTGGCGCCATGGTTCCTTCAGAGGGAATGATTTCCAGCATGG
>Ga0068855_100010704_pt1 | contig 11066 bp, 7 predicted proteins | sample KBSCornC52_FD_66592 | JGI IMG/M metagenome (GOLD analysis project Ga0068855, IMG submission 66592) | Corn rhizosphere microbial communities from Kellogg Biological Station, Michigan, USA - KBS Corn C5-2 | ecosystem: Host-associated > Plants > Roots > Rhizosphere > Soil ... | reverse complement strand
CCCCTGCCCGAGGGCGTAACTACCAGTTTCGAGGCCAGGGGTACTTTTAATGGCGTGCAGCTTTTCGTTAAAAATAGCCACGAGCTTACCGAAAATCTCAAGGCGATAGTACCTGTGTTGAAATCAGATACTATATTCTGGATCACCTCACCCAAAAAAAGCTCCGGAATTGAAACCGACCTGGCCATGATGGGCGACTGGAGTGTGGTCACAAAATATGGGTTGGAACCTGTTGCCGCCATTGCCGTGGATGAGACCTGGACGGCCTCCCGGTTCAGGCCATTGGGACAAGCCAAGGTATCCAATGTCGGAGCCGGCGAGATCAGGCAGAACGAATACGGCAAATGGATCGACGTCGATAACAAAGTCATCACCCTGCGCGATGATGTCAAACAAGTCTTAGAACAAAACCCGGAGGCCCTGGGCAATTACGAAAAACTATCCTGGTCAAACCGTAAGGAATATGTGCTTTGGATACTCACCGCCAAACAGGATAAAACACGGGCGGAACGATTGGTTAAGATGGTTGAAAAATTGGAAGCGGGGAAAAAGAATCCGGCGGAGAAGTGAGTCAACCCCTGTCTGTGTTTGCACAGACAGGTTACCGCTGATTGTCAGTGAGGACACTGACAATGGAATAAACAAAAACAAACCGAGCCGCTTACGCCACGCGGCTCTTATTAAACAATATGGCTTTAAGTTTATGATGCTCTTAATAAACTTTCAATTTTTGAAACGCGTTCTTCCAGGTTTTCGAGATGTTTGATCCTGTCTTCCAACAGGATCAGCTTTTCAAGTATCCTTTCCAGGTTCTCTAATTTGTCAAAAAAACGCTCATTAAATTTTGCTTGCTGGTCCCACTGTTTAACAGAAACTGCCATAAATTCTTCAAGAATTTCATTTGTTCTATCTTGTTTAATAAGCATTTCACTAATTAATTCCGGCAGATCCTGGTTCTTGTCCATGTTTGGTTAATTTTAAGATGCCATAATACCAAGGTTTATGCATCTATCAAATTTAATGAAAAATTAATTAAAAGTCCCTTCAGCGGTAGTCAAAAAAACAAACCGAGCGGCTCACGCGGCCCGGCTCTCCTTAGGTTTATTAACTGAGCTGTCAAAATCATCGGATAAAATAAAATTGGGTTCCTTTTTTCTATCATTTATATTTGTATTATGAATTACCTAATCGTACATCCGGACAGCAATGATAAATTAACAGCCGTTAAAGCTGTTTTGAAGGCTCTTAATGTCGATTTTGATGAGGCCAAAACACCCTATAACGCTGAATTTGTTGCTAAAATGGCCGAAGGTGAAGAAGATATAAAAGCAGGTCGCACAGTGAAAGTCACGCTGGACGATTTATGGAAATAGAATTTACCCAACGAGCATTTAAGGACTTGCAGGAGTGGAAAAAATCAGGCAACACTCAAGTAATCAAACGTATCACATAACTTACCGCTTCTATTCTCGAATCACCATTTAGTGGCATTGGTAAGCCTGAACCGTTAAAGCATCAATATTCGGGCAAATGGTCAAGACCTATAAATCGTGAACACCGTTATATTTATGAAGTTAGGGATGAAGTTGTATATATCTTTTCTCTAAAAGGCCATTATGTTTAAGCTGTACTTCTTCGCAAACAAACCGAGCCGCTTTCGCGGCCCGGCTCAGCGACAATCCCGGTTTCTTTTCCATAGCAGCTTTCTGCCCATGCCCGGTTTCCTGTCCTTCATTTTGATTTCATCTAGTTCAATTGCAAATACATGCCCTCTGATCATTAATGCTGCGGGGTATTTCCGGTGATAAACGTCGTAACCATCTCTCACCATCGGATGCGTACCGGAAAGAATTCTACCGCGGATTTGTACACCCCGGGTTGCTGCTTTATTGAGGGTGTCGGGCAGCACAGTGCCGGCTATCACCGGATTTGCCGCAAGCAGTGATGCATGATAGGTTTCCGGCGAGGACTTAAAATATAATAATCCGTTTTCCTTATCGAATGCATAAAAACAGTTGAAGCAATAAGGATTGTACGTCTCATCTATACAGCAAATGGTTGCGCATGTTTGATCCAGTAAAAAACGAGCAATACTATCAGGTATCATATCCTATTGCCTGTACCGCACATTTGGCTTGGTCTTCGTTATCTATGATCTGGCGTGTCATGATTTGCACGGCCTCCAGTATCTCATCCGCCTGGCGGTGATCGAAATCGGTATGCTGTCGTTTAGCAACCCCAAAATTCGTCAGCTCAACATGTACATCCGGTTCAACTGCATGATTATTCAGGCACGCTTTTGCACAGGCGAGCGGACAACCATCGATAACGATGATGCTTCTGCCGGACAACGCCGTGCGTACGAGCTTTTTAACATTACCGCCAACGCCGGCTATACACGACATTTCAGCAACCTCCTCCCGATCAAGCCGAACGGCCAGATAATTCGCCATTTGAGCCGCGCTCGAACAACCCGAACAGGAATAGACAATGGGTTTCATTTCTGCGAAATCGGATTCGATTAGTCAATTTTAGCATTATACCGATACCTCATCAATCGGGACAAAAGCTTTTTCGCTGACCGGCATAGTAACTGACCCTGTTTTCTTTAGCCATTTCCGGCTTCGTACAACAAACCAGGTAAGCGGGATAACACCACCAACAGTAAATAATGCGCCGCCTATGATCCGTAGCCAGGTGAACCTTTGGAAACCATCGCTTTCAACAAATGAATGACTGCGTGCATACCACAAGCCCTGTTCGGTAACTGTTTTGAACTGCCAGATACCGACCGGGAAAAGATCGAGCAGAACCATCAGCAACAGCCCGATATTCACCGACCAGAAAGCAGTCCTAACCAGGCGGGGCTTCCACCATTCTGCTTTGGTGAGCAACTGGCTGCAAAACAAAACGACTGCCAATGCCAGATTACCATACACGCCCATTAAGGCCGCATGGCCGTGGTTCACGGTCAGGTAGGTGCCGTGTTCATAATAGTTGGCAACGGGCAAGTTTATAATAAAGCCCAAAACACCCGCCCCGAAGAAGTTCCAGAAATTAACACCGACCAGAAAGAGGAACACTTCGTTGAACCCAAACCGCTTGTTCAGGTCCCCGGATGAGCCGTTTCCGTTTTCCAGAATCTTAGGCAATTTGCTGAAACGCCAGGCCTCGAGTGTAAGCAATATTAAGGGAATTACCTGTAACGTTGAAAATACCGAACCGAGCGCCACGGTACTTACTGTTTTCGCATTCCAGTAAAAATTATGGGAAATACCAAGCAGTCCCGAACCCAGGAACAGCAATGTCGCCAGGTAAATCACACGGACAACAGCCTGTTTATTGACGAGCCCCATCATAACCATGAAGTAACCTATTAAAACGGTGGTAAAGACCTCGAAGAACGCCTCGGCCCACATGTGTACCACCATCCATCGCCAAAAATCTGTAATAACAAAATTTGTTTTAGGAGTAGCAATAAAACCCGAAATAAACAGGATAATGACACTGCCGATGGCATATAGCAGCCAATTGGGCAACGCCCAGGGCTGTTTAACCTTCATCACAGGCTTAATACCCCGGTATATGATAACGGCCCAAAGTACAAGCGCCGCCCCGAGCAATATTTGCCACACTTTACCAAGTTCCACATATTCCCAGCCCTGGTGCCCGAACCAATACCACAGTTTTGGCAGAAATCCTTTAGGCCCGAGAAACATACCCGCAAATGAGCCTGTAACAAGCGCTATGATCAACCAGAAAATAACATTTATCAGCGTGACCTGCTTTTTCGGCTGATTGGGTGAAATGAGTGACATCATAAAGAAGGAAGCCCCGATCCAGCAAGCAGATATCCATAACAGCGACAATTGCACGTGCCAGCTCCTGGTTACCGTTATAGGTAACAGTTTGGACAGATCAAAGCCCCAAAAGCGTGTAAATCCCACAAAATCATGTACGGTTAATATGCCGGCCAATACCTGCACGGCAAAAAGCAAAATCGCTGCATAAAAAAACTTATAGGTAGCGCGTTGTATCGCCGAAGGCCGGAAGTTTTGTACTTCGGCCCTGGTCATCAGGGGCCGGGCTTTGCTAATATAGGTGGTGTCATCCAATTTATCGAGCCTCCCGTGATAATATAACACCAGCCCCAATCCTATAACAAGTCCGAGCGAGCCTATGATGCTCCATAAAATGATCTCTGATGTTATAGTGTTCCCGGCCAGTGGGTCATACGGCCAGTTGTTGGTGTAGCTGTATTTTTCCCCAGGCCTTTCAGCACCGCAGACCCATGCCCCCCAAAAGAAAAAGGCCGTCAGTTGCCTTATCTCAGCAGGCTTTGTAATATAGCCTGCAGGCTTAAATGCGCCAGGCGCAGCCGGATCGGCGAACTTAGAAGTATAGAATTTGATCAGTTCGTTTGCGGCAAAAGCTTGGGCGTCGGTCAGCATAACGGAATTATTGCCTGGCGAATAAGTATTGGTCTTTATTTCGGTTTGCACCTGACCTGAAATACCTTTTTGAAGCAATGGCAAATCCTCGTTGCCTTTAACGTGCGACCGATAATAGTCGTTCATGTATAGTGTTGCCTGGTGCAGCGCCTCGGCCGTAAAATCCGGCCCGCGGTTGCCGCCGTCGCCGAACATGGTGCCATATTCCATTAATGCGTACTTGTGAAAAACGCCTTGCCCTTCCAATATGTCGTTGCTGGAAAAAATGACGGCCTTATTTCCCGCCAGATAATCGGGAATCGGCGGTGCGTCAATATAGGTATGTACACCGATCATAGTTACTCCGGCCGCACCGGCCGTAAAAATAATTACCAAAGGCAGCCACCAGTTTTTCGGGTTAAGCAGGTAAGTGATAAAGTTCTTATTTGCCATAACGGTTGAAATTTTTGTAAATGTAGTAATTAAGGACAAATTTGTCCTTAATTACTACATTTTATTTTCATGCCTCTTCAAGAACAGGAAAGGACTCGATTTTATGCCTACCTTGCAGACATATTTCGCAAGTATGTTTTCCAAAGCAACCGAATATGCATTAAGGGCTGTAATTTATATTGCGCAAAAGAGTGCTGAAAATAAAAGAACCGGCCTGGCTGAAATTGCTAAAGCAATTGATTCCCCGCAGTCATTTACAGCTAAGATATTACAAAGATTGAGCAGAAATGCTATTGTCGATTCGGTACCGGGGCCAAATGGCGGGTTTTATCTTACTGAAAAATCACGGCAAATGCCAATCCGCTCAATCCTAACTGCAATGGAAGAAGATGAGGTTCTTGTAAAATGTATTGTCGGCTTTGCTCAGTGCTCAGAAACCAGGCCCTGTGCTATGCATGCTCAATATAAATTGATAAAAAGTCAATTGATACAGTTATTTGACAATATGAGCATCGAGACCCTGGCAAATGAAATCGAAACGGACAAACAGCCGAGCTGATCCCGGCATCTTGTTCCCGGATGTGTCGTCATAACAGATTGACAAGGCCGGAAACAAACCGAGCCGCTTTCGCGGCCCGGCTCTCCTTAGGTTTATTAACTGATCGGTATTAAAAAAATGCTAACTGATAATTATTGACCACTCACTATTCACCATTCACCATTCACTAAAACACCTGCTCAAACTGGTTAACGGCGTCCTTACTTTCGAGTATCGAGTGTCCCATCAGGAACTCATCCACCTTCCTTGCGCACTCGCGTCCCTCAGATATGGCCCACACCACTAAAGATTGCCCGCGGCGCATATCGCCAGCGGCAAACACTTTGCTTACATTGGTACGGTAAGCGCCTTCCTTAGCCTTCACGTTTTTGCGCTCATCCAGGTGAACATTCAGGCTATTGAGCATACCCTCATGCTGCGGGTGCAAAAATCCCATTGCCAGGAACACGCGCTGGCATTCTATCTCACGTTCTGAGCCTTCCACTTCGTTGAATTTGATCGGCCTGTTCATTACATCCAGTTCCCAGCTTACGTCGGTTACTTTGATGGCGCGTAGATTGCCTTTTTCGTCACCCAAAAACTCTTTGGTATTGATGCCCCAGTAACGGTCGCAGCCTTCTTCGTGACTGCTGGTAGTCTTTAGCACCATCGGGTAAGTAGGCCATGGCATATGCTGCGTCCGCTGCGCCGGGGGTTGCATCATCACCTCAAATTGTTTGATCGATTTGGCGCCATGGCGATTTGAGGTACCCACGCAATCGCTGCCGGTATCACCGCCACCTATTACGATCACATCCTTGCCGGTCGCCAGTATATCTTCGGCATCAAAGCCAATATTACTTACGCGTTTATTTTGCTGTTTCAAAAAGTCCATAGCAAAATGGATACCCTTTAATTCCCTGCCGGGAATAGGCAGGTTACGCGGAATAGTCGATCCACCCGCCAATACTACCGCATCGTTGCCGCGTGTCAATTCATCAGCCGGGATGTCTTTACCAACTTCTACATTGCATTTGAATACCACGCCGTCCTCTTCCATCAGTTGTATACGACGTTCAACCACCCATTTTTCCAGCTTGAAATCGGGTATACCGTAACGTAATAAACCTCCTGGTTTATCGTCGCGCTCATAAACCGTAACCGCATGACCAGCCTTAGCCAATTGCGCGGCTGCTGCTAATCCGGCCGGGCCTGAGCCTACCACCGCAACCTTTTTACCGGTTTTGATCAGCGGCGCGGTCGGTTTAACCAAATTCTTTTCGTATGCGATCTCGATGATATGTTTTTCTATCTCTTCTATCGCCACAGGCGGCTTGTTGATACCCAGCACACATGCCGATTCACATGGTGCGGGGCATATCCTGCCGGTAAACTCGGGGAAATTATTGGTTGATGCTAATATCTTGTAAGCTTCCTCCCAGTTCTTGCGGTAAACGGCATCGTTAAATTCCGGGATGATATTACCGAGCGGACAACCTGAATGACAGAAAGGTATGCCGCAATTCATGCAGCGCGCCGACTGCTCGTTCAGCTTTTGCTCGTTATACAGGCTCTCAAACTCCTTGTAGTTCTTCACGCGCTCTGCCGGGGATACTTTTTCGGGAAGCTCCCTGTTATATTCTTTAAATCCTGTTGGCTTTCCCATAAAACTTAACTAACAGTTTGAAATTCTGCTTTTTGTAAAACCTTCTTGTACTCCTGCGGAAACACTTTAATGAATTTGGTCGATGCTTCGTCCCAATTCTTCAGCAGGTCCTTCGCAACTTTGCTGCCTGTCAGGCTCAAATGCTTCTTCAGCAACGCGATGATCTCCTCGCTGTCTGCTTTCGATATCGGATCGAGGTCGACCATTTCGCGGTTGCAGTTATCGGTGAACGAACCATCCTTATCATAAACCCAGGCTATACCACCGCTCATACCCGCGGCAAAGTTCCGGCCGGTGTTACCCAATATTAATGCGCGTCCGCCGGTCATATATTCGCAACCGTGATCGCCCACACCTTCTACTACCGCGGTAGCGCCGGAGTTACGTACGGCGAAACGCTCGCCTGCCATACCGCGGATAAACATCTCACCCGACGTAGCGCCATACAGGGCCACGTTGCCGATAATGATATTATCTTCCGGTACAAACGTCGCTTCCGCGGACGGATAGATCGCTAACTGCGCTCCTGACAAGCCCTTACCTACATAGTCATTGGCTTCGCCTTCCAGCTCAAAGGAAATACCCTTGGTGGTAAATGCGCCGAAGCTTTGTCCCGCCGAGCCTTTGAATTTGTAATTGATCGTATTATCGGGCAATGCTGCCGAGCCGTATTTCTTGGATATCTCGTTGGATAGCAAGGTGCCGATGGTACGGTCGGTGTTTTTCACATCGAACGACCCGAATACCGGTGTCTTATCCTCAAGCGCCTGTTTAGCGTGCTCCAGCAGCGTCCAGTCCAGTATGGCATCCATACCGTGATCCTGCTTTTCGCTATTGTAAAGCGTCATGCCCTTGGGGTTATTAACCGGGTGCAATATGCCCGATAAGTCGATATGCTTCACTTTCCAGTTTTGCAGACCGTCCTTCACTTTCAGGAATTGCACCCTGCCCACCATTTCATTTATCGTACGGAAACCCAGCTCAGCCATGATTTCGCGCAGCTCTTCAGCCATAAAGCGGAAAAGGTTGACGATATGTTCAGGCTTGCCGGTAAATAGTTTTCTCAGGTCAGGATCTTGTGTCGCCACACCTACAGGGCAGGTATTCAGATGGCATTTACGCATCATGATACAACCGCCGGCAACCAAAGCAGCAGTGGCAACGCCCCATTCTTCGGCGCCCATCAGGCAGGCTATGGCCAGATCACGACCAGTCTTTAACTGGCCGTCCGTTTGCAATACCACGCGGCTGCGCAGTTTGTTGCGAACCAATGTCTGATGTGCTTCGGATAATCCAAGCTCCCATGGCAAACCGGCATGCTTGATCGAACTGATCGGCGAAGCGCCGGTACCGCCGTCGTATCCTGCGATCAGGATCACATCAGCGTGAGCTTTGGCTACACCCGCGGCTATCGTACCCACGCCAGCTTTAGATACCAGTTTCACATTGATACGTGCTGCGCGGTTGGCATTCTTTAAGTCGAATATTAATTGAGCTAAGTCTTCTATCGAATAAATATCATGGTGCGGCGGCGGAGATATCAAACCAACACCCGGGGTTGAGTGGCGCACTCGCGCGATCCAATCATCCACCTTGTGGCCGGGCAACTGTCCGCCTTCACCGGGTTTTGCCCCTTGCGCCATCTTGATCTGTAATTCGTCGGCGTTAGTGAGGTAATTTGACGTTACCCCGAAACGCGCTGACGCTACCTGCTTGATAGCCGAACGCATCGAATCGCCGTTGGGCAATTTCTCGTAACGTAGTTCATCCTCTCCCCCTTCGCCGGTATTGCTTTTGCCGCCGATGCGGTTCATAGCAATGGCTAAAGTGCTGTGCGCTTCATGCGAGATCGAGCCGAACGACATAGCGCCGGTAGCAAAACGCTTCATGATCTCTTCGGCGGGTTCTACCTCCTCCAGTTTAACGGATTCGCGGTGGTGCGCGAAATCCAGTAAACCGCGAATTGTAAAATGCTTTTCGCCCTGCTCATTGATCAGTTTGGCGTAGTTTTTATAAGTGCTGTAATCGTTGCTGCGGGTCGCGTGCTGCAACAAGTGCACAGTCTGCGGGTTGAATAAGTGCTCCTCGCCCCTTCGTTTCCACTGGTAAATACCGCCATCGGGTAATAAACGGTCCTTTGATTTCGAACCGGAAAAACCGATCTTATGCTTGCAAAGCGATTCGCGCGCTATTTCGTCTAACCCTAAGCCGCCGATACGCGTTACCGCGCCGTCAAAATAACGGTCGACAACATTTTTATTCAAACCCAATATCTCGAACACCTGCGAACCATGATAGGATTGCAAAGTCGAGATACCCATTTTGGAGAATATCTTCAATAAGCCGTCGTTGATAGCCTTTACATAATTTTTCCTTAGTGATTTAGCATCTAAGCTTGTGTCCAAACTACCATCGTTCTTGATCGTTTCGATAGTCGAGAGCGCCAGGTATGGGTTGATCGCTGTAGCGCCAAATGCTAATAACGTAGCAAAATGATGAACTTCCCAGGCATCGCCGGCTTCAGAAACTAAGCCTACTGCACCGCGCAGGCCCTTGCGTACCAGGTGGTGATGCACCGCTGAAACTGCCAGCAGCGACGGTATAGGCGCGTGCTCCGAATCGATAGCACGGTCCGACAATATCAACACCTCAAATCCTTCCCCAACAGCATCTTCGGCGTAGCGGCAAAGTCTTGCCAACCCTTTTTCCATGGACCCGGGCATGCCATAGGCTACAAAATAGGTTTGCAGCGTTTTGGCGTGGAACATGCCGGTGTCAATACTGCGCAGCTTTTCGAGATCATAGTCGATCAGGATGGGATATTTCAGCGCCACGCAATGGCAATGCATTTTATCCTCATCCAGCAGGTTGCCGTTGTTACCTATAAAGGTCGCCAAACTCATTACCAAACGCTCGCGTATCGGGTCGATAGGCGGATTGGTTACCTGCGCGAAAAATTGTTTGAAATAGCTGGACAAATGCTGTGGCTTATCCGACAATATGGCAAGCGGCACATCGGTACCCATGGAACCAATAGGTTCTTTACCATCTACAGCCATCGGCTTGATGATGGTATCTATATCCTCGCGGGTATAACCAAATACCTGCTGGTAACGGAACACGGCATCAGGCGCGAGTGGTGCGAAAGCCAAACGCGGTTCGGCCAGGTCCTCTAATTTTATCTTATAATTTTCGAGCCAGGCGCCGTAAGGCTGACGCGAAGCTATCTGGTGTTTGATCTCATCATCCGTGATGATCTTGCCCTTTTGGGTATCGATCAGCAGCATTTTACCGGGCTGTAAGCGGCCCTTCCGCAATACATTGGCCGGGTCAAGCTGTAATACACCTGCTTCTGACGCTGCTATCGCCCTGCCATCCTTGGTGATCACATAGCGGAGCGGGCGCAGACCGTTACGGTCAAGCAAAGCGCCTATCAATTTACCATCGGTAAATGTCAGGGCTGCCGGGCCGTCCCATGGCTCCATCAGGGTAGCATGATACTCGTAGAACGCCTTTTTGATCGGATCCATTTGCTCGTTGCCGTCCCATGCTTCGGGTACCAGCATCATCATTACGTGGGGCAGTGAACGGCCAGAGTGTAGTAACACTTCAATAATATTATCCAGGCATGCCGAGTCCGATTGGTTATTATCGATAACCGGGAGCAGCATTTCCATTTCTTCCTGTGAGAAATAAGACGAGGCAAACGACCGTACGCCCGAGTAAAACCAATTGAGGTTACCGGTCAGCGTATTGATCTCGCCATTATGCGCCATCAGGCGGAAAGGCTGTGCCAGTTTCCATGAAGGGAACGTATTGGTCGAGAAGCGGCTATGGATCATCGCCAGGCCCGAGTTCATACGCGGATCGCGCAGATCGGGGAAGTATTGGCGTAATTGATAGGTGGTCAGCTGACCTTTATAGACGATGGTTTTGCAGGAAAGCGAGGTAAAGTAAAAATGCTCACCCGCACCCGGTA
>Ga0068855_100010697_pt1 | contig 11072 bp, 12 predicted proteins | sample KBSCornC52_FD_66592 | JGI IMG/M metagenome (GOLD analysis project Ga0068855, IMG submission 66592) | Corn rhizosphere microbial communities from Kellogg Biological Station, Michigan, USA - KBS Corn C5-2 | ecosystem: Host-associated > Plants > Roots > Rhizosphere > Soil ... | reverse complement strand
ATGACGTTGCCTATCGGCGGTGCCGACATGCCGGTGGTGATCTCGCTCTACAACGCGCTCACCGGATTGGCAGTGGGGTTCGAAGGCTTCGTTCTCGGCAATGCTGCGATGATCATCGCAGGCACCGTGGTCGGCGCCGCAGGCACCCTGCTCACGCAACTCATGGCGAAAGCGATGAACCGCTCGCTCGGCAACGTGCTCTTCAGCGGCTTCGGCGACAGCGGCGGCACGCAAAGCAGCGAGGTCAATGGATCGCTCAAGCCCATCGAAGCGACCGATGTGGGCGTGATGATGGCCTTCGGTCAAAAAGTGATCATCGTGCCGGGATACGGCATGGCGGTCGCGCAAGCACAGCACAAGGTATGGGAACTCACGCAGCTGTTGCAGGAGCGTGGCGTCACCGTGAAGTTCGCCATTCACCCCGTCGCCGGACGCATGCCCGGACACATGAACGTGCTTCTCGCGGAAGCCGGCGTGCCTTACGACATCATCGCCGACCTCGATGAAATCAACGCCGAATTCGAAACGGCGGACGTCGCCCTCGTCATCGGTGCCAACGACGTGGTGAACCCCGTCGCGCGCAACGATAAATCGAGCCCTATCTACGGCATGCCAATCCTGAATGCCGACAAGGCCAAGAACGTCATCGTCATCAAGCGCGGACAAGGCGCGGGATTCTCAGGGATCGAGAACGCGCTCTTCTATTTGGACAACACGCGCATGTTGTACGGCGACGGCCAAGCTGCAGTGTCGCAGCTCATCCAAGCAGTGAAGGCGGTTTAACCCCCGCCTCTTCTCGCTCGCATCCGTTCGCGAATCTCTTGGCGGCGCTCCGCAGGCAAGCTCCGCCAGCGTTCGCGCAATTCTTGTCGACGCTCCGGCGGCAGCGAGCGGAAGCGCTGAAAATTTTCGCGGATACGGGCTTGCTCTTGCGGCGGCAATTGGCGGAATTCTTGGTAGCGCCGCCGGACCTCCGCACGTTGCTGCGGCGTGAGGGATTGCCAATTCTTGAAACGCTGACCCGCACGCTCCTTTTCCTCGGGCGTCATATGCGCCCAACGATCTGCACCCTTCGACAGCGCCGCGCGCCGTTCCGCAGGCAGGCTCGACCAAGTGCCCTGGAATTTCTGCAGCACGTGTTGCTGCTCGGGCGAGAGCTGTTCCCACGATAAATCGTCCGCGTACGCCTGTCCCTGTAGTGCCCAGAGGACAGCCAGCAACGCTATTTTCGTTAGAGTGCGCCGTTTCATTTGTCTGCCTTGGCTTTTGCATCCGAAGCCGCGTCGGCGCGTTTCGGCTGCTCGCGTTGGGCCGCAGCCGCCGCGATGAAGTCGCTCCAATCCTGATCCGCTTCTTCGAAATGACCTAGATACTCGAGCAGGTCGTCGCTGGGAGCGGGCGCTTGATCCGCTTGCGCTCGCACGAGCACGACGGTGCCAAGGATCGCCAGCAGCCCTCGCCAGATCGCATCACGCCTCACGAATTAGGTACCCGAATCCTGCGTCGGCTGTTCGTCGCTGCCGACCCACGCATAGAAGTCCACATCCTGGAGCATGTCTACGTTCTCGTCCTGGGCCACGATTTCCAGATCCTCCAAGGGCGTACTCGACTCATGCCTGGGCACGGGATTGCGACTGACCATTACAGCGACGGCCACCGCGGCAACCGTAGCCAAGCTTCCCGCGGGAACGAACCACTGCCAGCGGCGACGCTTCGCGGCACCGATCTCGGCCAATGCCGCATAACGTGCCTGCGTAAGCTTGGAGCGAGTGTGGGCATCGAGCCCTTCGACGCTTTGATCGAGGACTTCGCGCGCCCGGCGCTCGAAAGCCGTCAGCTCGTCTCGTTTGTCGTTCACCACACGTCTCCAAGGCGCGCGCGCAACGTATGCACCGCGCGTGAGTAATGGGTTTTGACGCTGCCTTCCGAACAACCCATCGCCGCCGCAGTAGCGGCGACATCCAAACCTTCGAGCGCCCTCAGTAAGAATGCTTCTTGCTGGCGTGCGGGGAGTTCAGCCAATGCTGCCTCGAGTGCCTGCAACGCCTCTGCAGTCTTTACCTGCTCCATCGGGATGGCGCCGGCGTCGGGCGCGCGCTCGATGGGGTCTTCCTCGGGCTCGTCCTCGCTGTGCGAGCCGGGCCACCAAGCCAGCACGCGATTGCGCACTTGCCGGCGGCGCTGACAATCGCGAATGCGATTTTGCAGAATCCTATAAAAGAGCGGCTTCCATTCCTCGCTCGAGCGTTCCGCATAACGGCGGGCAAGCTGTAACATCGCGTCTTGCACGACATCGAGCGCATCGTCGGCATCACGAAGCGCAATCCTCGCGATCTGAAAAGCGCGTTTCTCGACACTCGCCAGGAATAGTTCGAGCGCGCGGGTCCGGTCCAGCGTGATCTCCCCTCCGCGGGCCCGAGTCCTGTGCAGGTGGGAATCGGCCGCGAGCGGCAGCGTATCAGAGAGCCACAAGGTATGTTCCTCTTGCCAAAGGACGTGTAACTGCAACGCGTCGCGAGGCCGCGGGTTGACAGGTGCGGCTGGCATAATGCCGGCAAAGTTGCAAGGGGTTCGCAGCCGACTTGCTCACAGGCACAGTCAGCGTCTGCATGCAAGTTGTCATGCTTCGTGGAACTTTTTTGACGCTCGTATAAGTGACTGTTTCGCCGCAGCAAAGCTGCGACGGTCAAATCTTGGTCAACATAAAAAACCTACATTCGCGACGCCCACTTGAGTCCGTTTGCCCCACGCCATCCACAGAGTTGTCCACAGGTTTTGTGGACAACTTAGTGACGTCCATCGCCCGCATGGGTCCTTACCTCGCCATTGCCGTCGATACGCCTCTCAGGCGTCTTTTTGACTACCGAGTGCCTGCGGCGATTGATGTGTCCGTGCTGCAGCCGGGGCAGCGGCTATGGGTGCCCTTCGGCAAACGGCGTGCGATCGGGATTCTGGTCGAACTGCGCGCCGACAGCGACGTACCCGCTGACAAGCTGCGGGCTGCATACGAATTGATCGATGTCGAACCGGTGATCGACCCGGTGTTGCTGCGTCTACTGGTTTGGTCGGCCGAGTACTACCGCCATCCCATCGGCGAAGTCCTACACGCCGCACTGCCGGCCCCTCTCCGTTCCGGTCGTCCGGCAGGCACGACCCGAGTGATCTGGGAACTCACCGAACTCGGACACCGCGAAGCGCTCACGCAATTAACGCCCCGCGCCACACGCTTGATCGCCCTGGCTCAGAGTTTGTCCGCCGGCCCGCAGGATACGGAACTGTTGCAGTCGACGTTCCCCGGATGGCGCGAGGCGATGCGCAAACTCGAAAGCAAAGGGTACGCAAGTTCGCGCACTCTTGAATCGGCATCGCCGGTCAATGCGGGCACAACGCCGCGCTCCGAAATTCCAGAGCTGACGCCAGAGCAACAGAGCTCGGTTCAGAACATCGTCGAGGCGTTGGGAAGCTTCCGCACGCTATTACTTCAAGGCGTCACCGGCAGCGGTAAGACGGAAGTCTATTTGCGTGCGATCGAAGTGGTGCTCGAACGCAGCCAACAAACGTTGGTATTGGTGCCGGAAATCGCTCTGACGCCGCAACTGATCGGACGCTTCGAGGCTCGGCTCGGCTCGCGCATCGCAGTGTTGCATTCCGCGCTCACAGATAACGAACGTCTCGATGCTTGGCGCGCGGCGCGCACGGGGACCGCATCTGTCGTGGTCGGAACTCGATCGGCGGTGTTCGCACCGCTTCCTGAGATCGGGCTCATCATCGTCGACGAAGAACACGACGCTTCTTACAAACAGCAAGAAGGATTTCGATACTCGGCGCGCGATCTGGCCATTTCGCGTGCGCAGCGCCACGGCGTTCCCATCGTGCTCGGTTCCGCAACACCCTCGCTCGAAAGCTTATTGCGTGTCGAACGAAATCCTCATGATCGGCTGTTGTTACCGCGCCGCGCAGGCAATGCACAACCGCCACGCGTGCAACTCGTCGATCTGCGCAAGCACGGCGCACAACAAGGACTCGCCACGCCGACGCTATTCGCAATCGAGCGCCATCTAGCCGCTCAGTCGCAAGTGTTGTTGTATTTGAATCGGCGCGGTTACGCGCCCGTACTCTTTTGTCCCCACTGCGGCTGGTCGGCCGCCTGCTTGCGGTGTGATGCCAGGCTCACGGTGCATCGAAATGCGCACAAGCTCGTGTGCCATCACTGCGGCGCGGAGCAAACACCCGTCGACGTATGTCCTTCGTGCAGCGCTCAGGTCAAACCCGTGGGCCAAGGCACCGAACGCATCGAAGAAACGCTCGCCAACCTTTTTCCCAATGCACCGCTTGCCCGCATCGACCGCGACAGCATGCGACGTAAAGGCGAACTGGAAGCGACCCTCGAGCGCGTTCAGCGCGGCGACATCCGTCTGCTCGTCGGCACTCAAATGCTCACCAAAGGCCATCACTTTCCAACCGTCACATTGGTTGTGGTCCTGAATGCCGACCAGGGCCTTTTCAGTAGCGATTTCCGTGCAAGTGAACGCCTTGCACAAAGCATCGTGCAAGTTGCCGGACGCGCCGGTCGTGCAGAACGTCCTGGAGAAGTGTTGATCCAATCCGAATACCCGGACCATCCGTTACTGCAACAGCTTGTGAGCGGCGGTTACGAAGCGTTCGCAACCGCAGCGCTCGGCGAGCGCAACGAAGCCCATTGGCCGCCCTTCACTCGACTCGCCTTGTTACGCGCCGAAGCTGCCACTCCTGCACTGCCATTCGAATTTCTGGAGACCGCACGAGCGACCGCGCAACGCTTTACCGACAAAGTTCGCGTGCTCGGTCCCGCGTCAGCGCCGATGGCGCGCCGCGCCGGACAGTACCGCGCCCAACTTCTTCTACACGCACCTACGCACGCGCCGTTGCAGCGATTACTCGCGCAGTTGGTCCCGGAACTCGAATCATCGCCTCACGGCAAACGCGTCCGCTGGTCGGTGGATGTGGATCCGGTGGAGTTGTTTTGAGGTCGGGAAGCGAAGAAGCCGCTTCCTCTGTAAACTTCGTCGCCTTTCTCTCGCCCGCACCAACATCTTGAAAGAGCACATCGAAACACTATTGCGTCAGGCGCTCGCAGCACTGCCGGCCGACATGGTTCCTGGCCAAGCGGCGCAAGAGCCCATCGAAATCGAGCGCACACGCGATCCGGCGCACGGCGATTTCGCGAGCAATATCGCGATGCGCTTGGCCAAAGCCGCCAAGAAGAATCCCCGGCAACTGGCGCAGGCGGTGATCGCCGCATTGCCTGCCAATCAACTCGTGCACAAGGTTGAGATTGCGGGTCCGGGCTTCATCAATTTTCATTTGTCTGCGACGGCGTATGACGCACAAGTTCGCGAAGTGCTCGCAACCGCAGACGCATACGGCCGCAGCCGAGTCGGCGCAGATCGCAAAGTCGTCGTGGAATTCGTGTCGGCCAATCCGACCGGCCCCTTGCATGTAGGCCACGGCCGTCAAGCTTCGCTGGGGGATGCCATTGCATCGCTGCTCGAGTCACAGGGCTACGCCGTGTCTCGGGAGTTCTACTACAACGACGCCGGTGTGCAAATTCAAAACCTCGCGCTGTCCGTTCAAGCTCGAGCGCGCGGCCTGAAGCCCGGTGATGCCGATTGGCCGGAAGCAGCGTACAACGGTGAGTACATCCTCGATATCGCCAACGACTATCTCGCACGGAAAACCGTGCACGCGTTGGACGGCGCTCCGGTAACCGCGCACGGCGACGCCGCCGATCTAGACAACATTCGCCAATTCGCCGTCGCCTATCTGCGGCACGAACAAGATTTGGACTTGCAGAAGTTCGGTGTGCGGTTCGATGTCTATTACCTCGAATCGAGCTTGTACAGCGAGAACAAAGTCGCCGACGTCGTGAAAGCGCTCGTTGCAAGCGGCAAGACGTATGAAAGCGAAGGTGCGCTATGGCTGCGCACTACGGAGTACGGCGACGACAAAGACCGCGTCATGCGCAAATCCGACGGCACGTTCACCTACTTCGTGCCCGACGTCGCCTATCACGTGACCAAATGGCAGCGCGGCTTCGCGAAGGCGATCAACGTACAGGGTTCGGATCACCACGGCACAGTCGCGCGCGTGCGGGCAGGACTGCAAGCGCTCGACATGAGTATTCCGCAGGGCTATCCCGACTATGTGCTTCACAAAATGGTGCGAGTCATGCGCGGCGGGCAAGAGGTGAAAATCTCCAAGCGCGCGGGCTCCTACGTCACAGTGCGCGATCTCATCGAATGGGTGGGACGCGATGCAGTGAGATTCTTTCTCGCCTCACGGCGCGGCGATACCGAATTCGTGTTCGATATCGATCTGGCATTGGCGCAGAGCGAAGAAAATCCGGTGTACTACGTGCAGTACGCGCACGCGCGCGTGCGCAGCGTGTTTCGCCAGCTGCCGGAGAAAGGCTTCACCTACTCGCGCGAGATTGGCGAAGCAAACTTGCATCGCTTAGTCGAAGCGCACGAGAAAGCACTGATTCGCCGCATCGCGCAGTATCCAGAGTTACTTCGTATGGCGGCAGAGTCGCTCGAGCCGCATCAGCTCGCGCATTACCTGCGCGAACTCGCAGGCGAGTTTCACACTTACTACAACGCGCATCGCGTTCTGGTTGACGACAGCGAATTGCGCAATGCCCGGCTGACTCTCATCGAAGCCACCCGGCAAGTCATTCACAACGGTCTTGCTCTGTTGGGCGTCACAGCGCCCGACACCATGTAATGACGGCTCGCGACCCGCAGCCCTCAGGACTCAACGATGCCGCGCGACTATAAGAACGCAAAACGACGCTCGCACGCTTCCGAGCTATCACAAGGCGCGAGTCTTTTGATCGGGCTCGCGCTCGGCCTTGCGGTTGCCGCCGCGGTGTATCTGTACGATCGGCGGCCGGGCGCCCACGTACAACAGCCTGCCGCGCCGATCGCGAGCGAGCATCCGAAAACGGAGAAAGCAGCGCCGCCGTCGCGCGCCAGCGAAGGCACGCAGTTCGATTTTTACGATGTGCTGCCGAATTTCGAAGTCGTCATTCCGGAAAAAGATAAAGACGTGCGCCGCAACGCGCCCGGAACATCCATCGACAAACCCGGCTCCTACGTGTTGCAAGTCGGCTCGTACCGAAACTTTGCGGATGCCGATCGCGTTCGCGCGCAATTGGCGATGCAAGGTGTGGAATCGAAAGTGCAGAAGATCACTGTCGACAACGACACGTGGCATCGTGTACGCATCGGCCCTATTAGCAATCTCAAGACGCTCGAAGACACGCGGCGCAAAGTGCGCGAGGCACAGATGGATGCGTTGGTGATCAAGGTTGGCAATTGAGTGGGTGCGCTTCGCGTGTTGAAGCTCCTCTTTCTAGTTTTCAGTCTCTCAATAGCGATCTCGACGCATGCAGCACCTGTATGCGCCGCACGCTCCGAGGCCGCAAGCTCAGTGGCCAAGTTGTCGGACGTCATGCAGCGGGGGCGCTTCATTGCATATCAGCCTACATCGCTACGCGTGGTGAATGGACAACTGGGAACGGCGGATGAAGCGAGTATTGCTGCGGACTTGAAAGTCCTGCGTACGAAGTTCGACGGCATCATCACTTATGGAGTGTTGAACGGTGCGGAAAAAATTCCCGACATCGCTGCCAAGATGGGATTTCGCGCGGTCATTTTAGGTATCTGGGACATCGGCGATGCCAAACAGCGGACTAACGCCGTGAATGCATGGCAACGCAATCGCAACCTCGTCGTCGGCGTGTCGGTTGGCAATGAAACGCTTTTCTCAAAGCGAAACACGCAACCGCAAATGTTGGAAGCCGTCGCAACGCTGCATCGCGTTGCACCCGGTTTGGCAGTATCCACCACCGAGCCGTTTCATATGTTCGACGATCCCGCATCGAACGCTTTGCTCGCACAGCTCGACTTTCTGCTGCTCAACGTGCATCCCGTCTTTCAGCCCTGGTTCGCTAACGTGCCCAGCAAGAACGCCGCTGAATTCGTGGTCAACGTCGTGAACAAATTGCAGCCGCGTTTCTGCGGACCTGTGTTGGTGAAAGAGACCGGCGAACCCACTGCTCCCAGACAAGCCGGGTACTCGCCGCAACGTCAGGCAGAGTTCTATCGCGAGTTACGTCAGCAATTTCCTCCCTCACGCTCTCGCGCTTTCGCTTATTTCTCCGCGTTCGACGCTGCATGGCGCGTCCACGATGTTCATCCGGTTCCAGGCGAACATCCTGAGGAAGGTTCTTGGGGAATCTATACGGAAGAAAGAGGGGCGAAGCCGGCGGCGAGCGAATTGCCGGCGTTGGAGAGATAGTCCGCAATCTACGGTCGGCGCCTCACTTGCCGGTCGCGTATTTCAACGGCACCGCAGCTTCCGGTGACAGCACGCGGAACGTAAAGCTTTCCTGCAAATACAGGCGCACGCTCGTTGCGGTGTGATCCAAGTAACCGATGGAAAAATCTTGTCCCACGGTGAGCTCGAAATCACCGCCGCGCAAACTCATTACGATTGCGCCGTCCGCTGCCGGCGCCCAAATGATCGGGCCGTCGACCAACCTGCGTATGTGATTGATGATGGGATAGCCGGCCGCTTGCGTGCTTCGAGTAAGACCTGTGTAACAGCGCGGCCCGAGTGCAATCGCATAGGGACCGATCACGCCTTCGCTGCGCAGCTTTTGCGTGGCTTCGGCAACGACATCGGGATAACGAACATAGTCGCTCGGAATGGTGAGTGTATTGGCGGCGGATGCAATCGTAATCCCTTCGATATTGCCGGCCTGGAAGCCTTGGAAAATCGCGCGATCTTCGGCAAGGGCTGCGCTGCGCGCGGCATAACGCACCGCATCCAAATCCGGGTCCTTGGCGCCGCGACCGACCACATCGAGTTCGTCGCGAGCAAGCTCGAACGGCACTCTGACTTCGATGAGCGGCTGTACCTGACGGCGACGGGTTTCCACACCTTCGTTCAAGGGTGACGCAACCCGCTCGGTGCGCCCCAAACTCACGGCTGAAGTTTCCCACCCTAGCGGGCCGCAGAAATCCACGAGTCGACGAGCCGCAAGCAGCAGCTTCAACGTACGTGTCGCCTCCGCATCGATCTCCGTCCACGCCGCATCGGAGATCGGCGCCAACTTGCGAAACAAATCGTTCATAGCGGTATCTCTCCGGCGCCGGGCTGGCCACGCAAATCGCCGACGTTCAGGCTGCCGCTTTGCGTCGATGGGGCGGCGGATTCAGAAGCTGAATCGGCGGACGCACCGTGCTCTTTCTCGGCTTCGACAGCGAGAAGATTTTTGTCAGTGAACAAATACGTGCGCAGATGCTCGTCGAGCTTGGGATCGCGGCGGCGCAACCACTCGAGCACCATGGCCGCATGCTCTTTTTCCTCGTCGCGGTTGTGCGCCAGAATTCCGCGGAGCTCGTCGTCGCTTGCCGCATCGACTCGCTGGTCGTACCAGTCGACGGCCTCCAACTCCTCCATCAAGGAAACGATGGCGCGGTGGTGATCGATGGTGGCGGGCTTAAGTTTTTGTTCGCTTTCGTGCAAGCCTTCGCTGGCCATGCGGTGCTCCTCTCAAGCGGTGGTCGCAGAGGACAGATACGCATCCGTATTCGCTTGAGTTCCACTACAAACGTAAGTCGCGAGTGTCGCAAATAGCCGAAATCGGAACCGTATTCGGCCACACGACGTTCGCCATAGGAGGCGAACCACGCGGAGCTGCCGGTGTTGACGCGTTTGGTGAAACTGTTGGGATTGACCCGCAATTCGGCGGATACACGCGAACTGCCGCGCACGCGAACCGAACCCTTCCACGCCGTCTCGATCGTGCCGGGCGAAAGATCCTGTGCAAGTTCACGCCGGCTGAGCGGCCAGCGCTTTCTCTCCTCGGAAGCGCCTAAGTTGCCTCTCGACAATTGCGATGCTGCTGACTGCCGTTGCCACTATCGGCATCACGCGGACCGTCGCGCCGGTCCGCGTCGCTCGAACGACTTCTTCATGCGCACTGTTCACTGGCCCGGCAAGGAACGGCGCCTGGCTCCAGGTCGGCGGCACGATGATGAGTGATGGGTAGCGGTTGCCCAGGTATACTCGCGCCCCACCATGGGACGCATATTCGAAGTCAGAAAGCATGCGATGTTCGCGCGCTGGAACCGCATGGCGAAGCAATTCGCGCGGATCGGCAAGGACATCACCATCGCCGTCAAAGCGGGCGGTACCGATCCGAATTCAAATCCCGCGCTGCGACGCGTGATTCAGAACGCTCGCTCGGTCAACATGCCCAAGGACAAAGTCGAGGCAGCGATCCGGCGCGCCTCGGGCAAGGAAGCGGCGAATTACCAAGAAGTGATTTATGAGGGCTACGCGCCGCATGGCGTGGCCGTGCTCGTGGAATGCGCGACCGACAATCCGACGCGAACGGTGGCGAGCGTGCGCCATGCCTTCAGCAAGGGCGACGGCAACCTCGCCAACGCCGGCAGTGTCGCGTTCCTCTTCAAGAAAATGGGCGTATTCCGCCTGGCCCCGGCGGGTATCGATCAAGACGATCTAGAGCTCTACCTCATCGATCACGGGCTCGAAGAAATGGGCGAAAGCACGGGCGAAAAAGGCGAACCGCAACTGGTGATCCGCTGCGCCTTCGCCGATTTCGGTCAAGTGCAAAAAGCGCTGGAAGAACGCGGCATCACGCCGATCTCGGCGGAACACGAATACATCTGCACCATGCCGACGGAATTGCCCGAGGGACAGGCCGCCGAAGTCATGACTCTGCTCGACAAGCTCGAACAGGATGACGACGTGCAAAAGGTGTATCACACGCTAGCGTAGAGCACCTTCCCGATCCACTGCGCAATGTCCGCCACCTCCTGTGGCGACACTTCGTGTCCTATCGGATAGGCGTGCCACTCCACGCGGTAGCCTTGTTGCACGATGAGATTGCGTGACATGTCCGCGAGGGCGCGAGGCACGATATCGTCGTATTCGCCGTGCGCCATGAAAATCGGCAGCTCTTTATTCGCCGCGCTTCCATGTAGAGAAAGCTTGTCTCT
>Ga0068855_100010693_pt1 | contig 11073 bp, 8 predicted proteins | sample KBSCornC52_FD_66592 | JGI IMG/M metagenome (GOLD analysis project Ga0068855, IMG submission 66592) | Corn rhizosphere microbial communities from Kellogg Biological Station, Michigan, USA - KBS Corn C5-2 | ecosystem: Host-associated > Plants > Roots > Rhizosphere > Soil ... | reverse complement strand
TCGCCTGGCTGGACGGCCTGCTCCACGGCCAGCACGCACCGCAGCCAGTGCCACGCTCCTGGCGAGCGCCCGCGTGGCCGCCCATCGCCGGCGACAAGAGCGATGGCGACGAGATCATCATCCCCGCCGCGAGCGACGACGAACTCACCCGCGCCAACGGCTGGCCAGCGGACACGGACATGCGGAAATGGGACCGGTCGCTCGGCGGCGAGACCTCGAACCGATTCACCACGCTCAAGCAGATCACCAAGGCGAATGTCGGCAAGATGGAGATGGCGTGGACCTACCATTCCGGCGACGGCACTTCGAATATCCAGTGCAACCCGATCATCGTGGACGGCGTGATGTTCGCGCCCACGGGCGGCTGGAACATCGTCGCGCTCGATGCCACGACCGGACGCGAGCTGTGGCGCTTCAAGCTCGAGCATCAGGGCAAGCGGCTCGAAGATCAGCCGGCCCGGCGTGGATTGCTCTATTGGAAAGGCGATGGCGATAACCGTGCGCGGGTGCTTTTCGGCGCGGGCAACTGGATCTACGCGCTCGATCCGCAGACTGGGAAGGTCATCGATTCCTTTGGCAAGAATGGCCGCACCGACATTCCCACGGCCGCCACGGCGGTCGGCGCGATCTATCACGATGTGCTCGTCGTCGCGGGCTATCTCGGCGACATCTTCGGCTACGACGTGCGGACCGGCGAGCATCTGTGGACCTTCCATACCAAGCCGCAGCCGGGCGAATACGGCTACAACACGTGGAGCCATGTCGAGCAGGGCGCCAACTGCTGGGGCGGCATGGCGCTCGATGAATCGCGCGGCATCGCCTACATCTCCACTGGTTCACCGAAACCGAACTACCTCGGCATGAATCACACCGGTGACAATCTCTTCGGCGATTGCGTGATCGCCGTCGACGCGCTCACCGGCAAGCGGCTCTGGCACTTCCAGGAAATCCGCCACGACGTGTGGGACTGGGACATCCCCGCGCCGCCGAACCTCGTGACCGTCGAGCGCAACGGCATCAAGGTCGACGCCGTCGCCCAGGTGACCAAGCTTGGCAACACGCTGCTGCTCGATCGCACGAACGGCAAACCGCTCTTCCCGTATCGTCTCAAGCGCGTGAAGACCGAGCTGCTCCCCGGCGACCAGGCCGCGCCGTTTGAGCCAATGCCCGAGTTGCCCGAGCCTTTCGCCCGGCAAGCCTTCACGCCCAACGACATTCCCGCGTCGCCCGAGGTCCAGGCGGTGGTGATGCCCGTGATCCAGCGCGCGAACACCGGCCCGTATCCGTCCATCCAGCCGGCGAAACCGACGTTGCTTTTCAATATTCACGGCGGGGCGGAGTGGACCGGTGCGACCGCGAATCCGGGGACCGGCATGCTTTACGTCACGGCCAACGAAATCCCGTGGTTCGTGACTTCGTTCCGCGATGATGATCCGGAACCGGCGAAGCCGCCGACGGCCGGCGAGCAAGCGTATATGACCATCTGCATCGCCTGCCATGGTGCGGATCGGAAGGGCATCGGCCACGCGCCGCCCTTGCGCGGCGTGCGGCATCGCCTCACCGAGGAGCAGATTCTCGAACAGCTCAAGAATGGCCGCGGTTCGATGCCGCCCATGCTCCCCGCGCTCAAGCCCGAGCAGGTGAAGCCGCTCATCGATTTCCTCCTCTGCCGCGATCGTCCGATTCCGCCGCTCGATCCAAACGCGCCGCCGAAGTGGACCTTCGGCGGTTGGAATCGTCTGCAGGATGCGCAAGGGTATCCCGGCTGCACACCGCCCTGGGGCACGCTGACCTGCGTGAATCTCAACACCGGCAAGATCCCATGGAAGGTGCCGTTTGGGGAATATCCCGAGCTGGCGGCGAAAGGTGTGCCGAAGACGGGACAGGAGAATTTTGGCGGCGCGATGCTGACCTCGACCGGCGTGGTCATCGCCGGCGGCACTCGCGACAAAAAGCTGCGCGCGTTCGATGCTTCCAATGGCGATGAGCTATGGAGCTATCAGCTCCCGTTGCATTCCACCGCGCCACCCGCGAGCTACGAGGCGAATGGACGGCAGTTTGTCGTCGTGCCGGTGACCGGCGGCGGCAAGCTGGGCGGGCCTACTGGGGATGCCTGGATGGCGTTTGCCTTGCCGAAGTAGAAGCGCCCGCGATAGCGACGGATCGAAATAGGAGGAATGGGAAGTATAGGAGCGATAGGAGCGATGGGATTCCCATAACTCCTATTCTTCCTATTCCTCCTATCCGCCGCCGGTCATGGACCGCTACTTCGTCAGCGGCGGTATTCCACCAGCGAGCGCGGCTTTCTCCGACACCAGCAATTGCGAGAGCAGTTCGCTCTTCGCCGGGACGATGCTCACTCGCGCTTTGCCTTCGACGATGCTCTGCATCTCGAGGATTTCGAACATGGCGTCGAGGATCTCGCGGTCGGTGGAGATTTTCTGCAACGCCTCGCCGACGATGCGCGGACGCATGGCGGCGGCCTTGGCAAACTCGATGGCCGCCTGGCGCTCGGCGGTACTGGTGATGATGCTCACCTGGTTCGCGCCGTCCTGCTTGATAGCGCTGGTCACCTGCCGCAGCCGGTTCACGACCTTGGCCTCGATCTGGCGGATCATGCCGGTGTCGCGGAAGTGCACTTTGCGGATGTAGACGCTGCCCAGCTTGTAACCCCACTCGTTCGATTTCGGCGTCACCTCGGTGCGCACGGTCTGCGACATCGGGTGACGATTTTCCAGCATCGCCCCGAGGGGCAGATTGCTGAGCGTGCGGACGGTCGCACTGCTGACGTTCGCGCTGAGCGAACCGCGGGGGTCGGCGTTCTTGAAGAGATACGACACGGGATCGCTGATGAACATTTCGTACCACACGCCGATTCCCATCGGCGCGCCTTCCTCGCTGTTCACCGGCTGGCTGCGCAGATAGGTCTGGTCGAGACGCAGATCGAGCACGTGGCATTTCCCGAGCCAGTTCACGATCGGCGCGACGGGCCCGAGCTTGAGCCAAAGGAAGTAAATTCCCGGCTCGTCGAGCACCGCGAGGACCTTGCCGAAGAGCACGTAGACATGGCAGCGCCCCTCCTCGACGATGGTGTAAAAGCCAAACGCACGGAAAAGGCCGAAGATGATCGGGACAATGATGAAGAGCCCGACGAAAGTCGATATGACGGCGGCGATGAAGCTCATTCCTTGTCCTCCATGATGACCTGGCTGGCGCCCTTGAAGAGCTTGAGCCGGACGTTTCTTCGGTAAGCAGCGAGCGCATTCGCCCCGCTGGCGCGCAGGGCGGTGAGCTGATCGGAGAGCGCGCGCAACGGCTCGACTTCAGCCTGCGCGTTGAGCGTTTCGATTTCCACGGCGCGCTTGGATTGCACGATCTTCTGGTCCGCGGAAGCCTGCGCGAGCGAGATGTCCGAGCTCACCTGGTTGTGCGCGGTATTGATCGCAGCCAGCGCGCTCTCGACTTCGTTCGGGGGATCGATGCCGGTGATGAGCGAGGCGTCAAAGGTAATGCCGTAACGCGCCGCCGAGCTCCGGCATTCGTGTTCCATGTGCTCGTTGAGGGCGGAGAGATTTTTGCGCAGATCGTTGATCGAAATGCCGGAGACGCCGGCGGAGGCGCTGGTGTCCTCGGGGACGATTTCTGTCGTCGTGGGCGGCGCGGTGAAATTGGCGATGCGCTCGCGCAAGACGCTAATGAAATAGCCCATGACGTGGACGATTGGGCGCTTCACACCGAAGAGATACGCATAGAGATTGCGCTCGGAGATGCGGTAACGAATCTGCCCGGTGAGACCGGTGTCGAGCTGGTCCTTGGTCACCGCGCTGATGCGCGTGCCGCCTTCGTTGGCGCTCGGGTCTTCGGGATCGAAGGCCATGTTCAGCGTCTGCGTAGCCACCGTCACTTTGTAGACGCGCTCCCAAGGCCATTTGAAATACGGGCCGCCCGGCGGGATGACGACGACTTGCGGATAAACGTAGCGCTCGCGTTCCTCAGGGTTGAGCGATTCGGCGATGGGATCGTTGAGGGTGGTTTGGTCGCCGAGACGTTCCGCGCGGCCGAAGATGGTCTTCACCCCCCGCTCGTTCTGGTCGACCGTGAAGAGGCCGGCGAGAAGGTAACGGGTGAGAAACCAGGCGATGAATCCGAACACGATTCCGAGGAGAGTGCCCATAAGGAGAGGTGATTTGCGGGCCTATCCATGAACGGAACGTTGGACAAATGAAAGCAGGAATGGCGGGGCAAAAATAAGGCAGCCGCCGGACTCCTCGTCCCGGGCGGCTGCCTCGTTTGGCTTCCTGGTCTTGGGTGATGGATTACTTCGCGGCGGTGGAGACGCGCTTGAAGGTCGACTGGTGCTCCTGCGCTTCCTTGCCGTCGATGATCGCCTTGCAGCTCGTGGTGATCGTGTTGGCGTCATCGAAGCGCAGCGTCATGCCGTGCATGTGCGATTCCTTCTTCGGATCGATCGCGCAGCAGGAGTCGAAGTCGAGAGTGATCGAATTCGCGTCCGAGGCTTTCAGCGCCATCTCGGGGCGATTGCCGAGGATGCAGTAATGCGTCGCGGCGAGTTTGCCGCCCTTGTCGTAGAACATCGTCACCATTTCCATGGGCGTGCCGGGAGCGCTGCGCTCCTCGAGGACGCTGCCACCCGCGACGAGACGGTATTCGATGTTGATGTCCTGCGGGCCCTGGCCCATGTCGACTTTGCCCGACCAGGTCCCGACGAGGGTCTTGAGGCGCTCGAGTTCCGCCGAACCGGGCTTGGCCTGGCCAAGGGGATTGGTGTCGCCGGCATGCAACATCGCGGTAGCGGCCAGAAGCAGAGAGGCACAAATGGAGGTGATCTTGGTATTCATAAGATGTGGTTTTGGTGTGAGGTGAATGGTTGCACTTACATCCACACGACGAATGGCGTTGGGCAGTTGGGACAACGATTTGAAAATATTTTGGCGATCCACGAATGGGCGCCAGACGGGCCGATGGCCTTGATAGGAGAAATAGGAAGGATGAACAACGGAGAGGCACCCTCCTGCGTGTTCACCACCCAGCGGAAGGAGGAGGGAAAATTTGGGAACGCGCAGGAGCGCATCCCTCCGTCATCGAGGATCGGTCACCCGGCCGATGAACACACACGCTCCGCTCGGGACATGCTGGATCATAAAGAGGAATGGATGATCGACACGCACGTCGACCGGCGGCGGTTGTTTCATCATCGCGGCGCCTGCCGCCATAACCACGGCCGTGGCGGCGGCAGCCTCGGTGCCATGTTCATCGAGGACGAGATAGGTCTTATGCAACACGGCACTGATGTAGAGGTAATCGTTGGGTTTGCGCGGAGCCATGCGATCGAAATCGGCGCTGCCCTTCGGATCGTCGAAAGCCGTCTTCATCCCCAGCGCTTTCAAATCCTCACCCAAAGGGATGGTCGGAGGTTCGAGGCGAAACTTCGGCAAATGCAGGATGACCTTCTGAGCGGTCAGATGAGCGCAATCTTCGATGAGCTTCGGCGTGAGCTGCTTCTCCAGGGCGGCAAGGCCCGCCGGATCATCAGGAAGCAGAATGACAAATTGTAATTCGCCACCGACATACGGGCGCGTGACGATCTGAAACCCCTCCCGCCGGGCGTAGCCGCAGTGGCTTTCCTTTTGCATCATCGGCACTTCCGCGGCTTCGTGCCCATGGGCGAGAAACTTCTCCTTGGTGGTTGCCTTGGCATTGAACTCATCACTCCAGGGTGCCCGCAGGTAGAGGGCATTCACGAGGGTGAGACGGGCATCCTGCTTGATGGCCCCGGCCGGGATGAGATCGCGAATCTTCTCCTTGGTCTGTTTCTCGACCCATTGATTGATCGTCTTCCGCGCGCCCTCCGGGTCCGTCTTGTAATCCATCTGTTCGAGCTCCGCGCCGTAGCGTTCCTTGACCAGATCGAGAAAGGCCGGGCGGAAATCGTAACCACGCTGCGCGAAGAGCCGATTGGCGAGATCAAACTCAATCGGGGTGCTCGGGCCGCCGTACTTCCTGGCTTCCGCGATTCGATCCACCGTCTTTTTCGCCGTCTGGGCCAGCTCTTGTCCGAGAGCGGAGAAGCTCTCGTGCAACGCGTTGTCATCCGCGGGGAAATGCAGCACGCGCTGCATTTCGGCATGCGTGTCGCCGGCGGCTCCCGCATAGGTCATGGCCAATGCACTTTGGATGGAATACGGCGAGAGCAACAGGTTGCCGTCGCCGTGAGTGAGAGCGTGATAGAGATCCACGCCAAGAGCGTTCACCGCTCCGCAGGCGACCTTGGAATCTGCGGCTTGAACCTTCAGGAACATGGCGGAAATCGACAGGAGAAGCAGAAGAGATGTCTTCATGAGAGCGATCCGATTTGCGGCCACGGTAAGCTCTGCGCCCGGGAGAGGAAAGCGCGGTTTCGAGAGTAATCGTGGCCGCTTGCGGGTTTGACTCCGCGCGGCTTTTCCGCGATGCAGCCACGCCAAATGCAATCCCGGTCTTACCCCAACGCCTGGCTCCTGGTGCTGCTCGCTTTGATACTGGGCAGCGAGCGTTTCGCCCACGCTGACGCGACGGCATCGCAGATGAGCTGGATCGACAATGGCGTCATCCGTCTCGGCGTCGACCTGCAACTCGGCGGCTCCATCACCTGGATTTCGCGCTCGGGCGATCACCCGAATATCATCAACAGCTTCGATCTGGGCCGGGAAATCCAAATGTCCTACTACGCGGGGCCGGTGCCTTTCATCGTCGGCGATAAGCACCCGTCGAAATATTGGGAAGGGCTCGGCTGGAATCCGATCCAGGCCGGCGACGCATTCCACCACCGCCCGCGTTTGCTCGAGCAGCGCAATGACGGTCACTCGCTCTATGTGAAGTGCACCCCCATGCAATGGCCGCTCGACGACGTGCCCGGCGAATGCACGTTCGAAAGCTGGCTCGAGCTCGACGGCCCGGTCGTGCACGCCCGCTGCCGGCTGGTCAATGCCCGCAGCGATCACACGCTCTATCCGCCACGTTCGCAGGAATTGCCCGCGGTCTACACGAATGGACCCTGGCACCGCATCATCAGCTACACCGGCGCGAAGCCCTTCACGAACGAGGCGGTCAGCCAGCTCGAAGCCATGCCGCCACCGCACTGGAACAAATGGGACGCGACGGAAAACTGGAGCGCCCTGGTCGATGACTCGGGTTGGGGATTGGGGGTCTGGAATCCCGGTTGCGTGCATTTCGGCGGAGGCTTCAATTCCAAGCCCGGAACCGGCGGACCGAAGGATAACCCCTGCGGTTATCTCGCACCAGGACGACTCGAGGTGCTCGATCACAACGTCACGCACGAATACCGCTACGACCTGGTGCTCGGCACGGTGGAGGAAATCCGCGCGCACGTTTATCGGCAGTCGCGCGCGAAGTTTCCCGCGTGGCAATTCACCGGCGATCGGCAGGGCTGGCACTACGAGCGCGCAATCGATTCCGGCTGGCCGATCCACGATGCACTCGATGTGCAGCTCAATCAGGACGATCCGGCCATCATCAGCCCGCGCTTTGTGGCCAGCGCGGAGAGTGCGCCGGTGCTGATCATCGAGGCGGCATTTGACGGCGTGGCTGCGCCCCGCGCGCAGGTCTTTTGGTCATCGCTCGAGCAGCCCGGATTTGTCGAAAAACGTTCGCTGCGCTTCGAAGGAAAATCCGACGGCGCGCTCCACGAATATCGCGTCCGTCTGGCGGATTCGCCCGAGTATCGCGGCGCGATCACGCAACTGCGTTTCGATCCCGCCGATCACGCCGGCGGCACGGTGCGCATTCGCGCGATCCATTTCGCCGGCGAGTAGTGCGCTTTGATCGGCTGCCACTCCATCCTGCTATCGGTCGTTTTTTGACGGACGAACCGCCACCGCTCGTAGCCCACTTCCCGACATGACGCGCCGGCTGGCCGCTGTGACAATCGGCACAACCGGCGCGTCTGCGGGAAGAATGATTCCGCGAGCGCCGGTCTACTTCGCGCCGTTGCCGTTGTTCCCCTGCCCCTGCGGGCCGTCGCCGCGTTTGCCATTGGGGCCGCCTTGCGGTCCATCGTGTTTCGGCGGCTTCGGGCGATATTCATCCGGGGTCAATTGGCCGTCGCCGTTCTTGTCCAGCTTGCGGAGCGAAGCCGAAGCATTGGCGATTTCTTCCGCGGAGATGACGCCGTCGCCATCCGTGTCGAGTGCGGCGATGATCGGTGACGGCGGCCGGCGGTGGCCTTCGGGTCCACCTTGTCCCTGGCCTTCCGGACCACTCGCCTGCGGGTTGCCGGGGCCGTTCTGGTTTTGCCCCTGGCCATTGCCTCCACCACCGCCCTGGCCACGCCGCGGACCACCGTCTTTGCCGTTGCTAGGGCCTTTGCCGCGAGGCTGCTGTTGATTGTCATTCGGTCCTTGCGGACCGTTGCCTTCCGGACGCGGCGGACGCAGTTCGTCCATGGTCAATTTACCGTCGCCGTTTTTATCGAGCTTCTTCAAGGATTCGGGCGCCTTGTCGATTTCGTCGGCCGAGATGATCCCATCGCCGTCCGTGTCGAGTGCGGCAATGATCGGCGGTGGCGGCCGGCGTTCGCGATTGCCTTGCTGTCGGTCTTGCGGACCGCCCTTGCCCTGCTGGTCATTTTGCTGATCGCCAGCGGGCGGCTGGGCGAGAGCAACGCTGGCGGAAAAGGCGAGCGCGAGGAGGAGGTGTTTGTTCCGGGTCATATTACAGACGAAACGCCACCGTTCGCGGCCGCCGTGCCGCGAAATTGTTAAGGAAGTGTAAATGTTCCCGGCCTCCCTGACGGCGCCGTTTCCGCCTCAGCGAAAGTAGCTCGCGAATGGGATGTATCCATGGAAACCGCGAATGGACGCCAATGACCGCGAATGGGAGGAATCACCGAATCTTCGTTTTTCCCATTCGCGTTGATTCGCGTCCATTCGCGGTTCGTCAAAATCCTATTTGTGCTCTCAGGCTAGATCCTGGATCGGCCCGGCGTTTTGCGCCTTCAATTTCTTGCGCACGTCGCGGCCGTCGATCTTCAAGGGGCTGGTGCCGCCCTGGTTGGCCAGCGCGGCGGCGACCGCGGCGGCTTCGCCGAGGGCCATGGCGGTAACCGTCACACGCGTGGAACTCTGCGCCAGGCGGGTGGTGGAATGGCAGCGGCCGGCAACGATCAAGTTATCGACGTTCTGCGGCAGCAGCGAGCGGTAGGGAATGTCGTAGGGCGCGGGTTGCTGTTTCGGCACGGCATTGGCACCGCCGGTCGTGATCTTGTTCGGGTGCATGTCGAGATACCAGCAGCCGGTGGCAATGGCATCGTCGAACGCGGTCGTGGCCAGGATCTCTTTTTCATCGAGCACATGCTGGCCGACGATGCGCCGCGTCTCGCGCACGCCGATGAAGGGCCCGCTGGTCATGAAATAGGAATCTTCAAACCCCGGCACATCGCGCTTCCAGGCCTCGAACATCGCCCAGGCATCGGCGCGGCCCTGCATCTCCGCCCGCGTGAGGTCAGCGGGATCGCTGGCGTCGCCCGGCACGCGCACGCCGTGCACATAGATTTCATTCGGAGCGAACATGAACATCACGCCCGGCCCGTAATACATGGGCAACTCGCCGCGCTCGTGCGCCTTCTCGAGCGCGACCCGGCAGTTCTTCGACAGATCCGCCGTCTTTTTCACGTTGCCGATCCGGAAGTGCAAGGTCAGCGGTTGCAATTCCGCGCCTTTGTCCGTCGGCGCACCCGCCCACGCGGCCACGTCGGCATCGCCCGTGCAATCGATCACCTGCCTAGCGCGCACGCGGGTGATGCCCGCCTTGTTGGCCACGAGGACGGCGGCGATGCGCTCTCCGTCCATCTCCACGCCGCAGACCGAGGAGTGATACAACACGCGCAGCTTGTCCTTTTCCGCAGTGAGCAATTGATCCGCGAGCACCTTGAAGGCCTCAACGTTGTGGATCGTCGGATTGTGCGTCTTGAGATGCGCGGCATTCGCTTCGCAGGCGCCGGACTTCGCCAGCAATTCCAGGCCGATGCCACGGACGACAATGCGGCCATCCTTGATATCCGCGATGCCATCGAAAAACGGCAACCCTACTGAGGTGATAATGCCGCCGGCGAAACCGGCCCGCTCGATCAGAATCGTCCGCTGCCCATTGCGCGCGGCCGAGAGTGCCGCGCCGAGACCCGCGCATCCGCCGCCACAGACCAGCACGTCGGCTTCGAGCGCAGGCCAATCCGGGCGCGATTCGGCAGCACGGGCCGGCCGCGGAATGACAGCGGCGCCGGCGACGAGACCGGCAGTTTGCAAAAAGGAGCGGCGGGTGGGAGTAGGCATGGCGAAAAGGGGGGCGCAGGGATTACCCGCAATGTGCCGGAAAATTGGCCGGAAGAAAGCGACGCCGCTACTCGCGGTCCTTGGTATCGAGCAGGAGTGTGACCGGGCCGTCATTGACCAGCGCGACCTGCATCATGGCACCGAAGCGGCCGGTGGCGACCGGCCGGCCGAGGGCGGCGGTGAGTTTCGCTATCATCGCCTCGTAGAGCGGGATGGCCGCCGGCGGCCTGGCCGCGCGATGCCAGCTTGGCTTGGTTCCTTTCTTCGTGCTGGCGAAAAGGGTGAACTGGCTGATCAGCAGGATGCCGCCGCCTTCCTCGAGGACGCTGCGATTCATCGCCCCGGTGTCGTCGCGGAAGACCCGGAGATTCACGATCTTCCCGGCCAGCCATTCGATGTCCTCCGCGGTGTCGGCTTCCTCGATCCCCAGCAACACCACGAGGCCACCGTCGATCTTCCCGGCCACTTCGTTTTCTATGGTCACGGAAGCGGAACTCGCTCTTTGGATGACGGCGCGCATGGGCGGTGAGTTAAGCACTTCCCACCGCACCGTCACGCGGGGAATTGCCGCTTGACTCCCCATGGAACTTCTCCTAGCGATGCCTCTGGGAAGCGTGGCTCAATTCGGCTGCGTGGTCCCTCGTAGCCATTACACCTAACCCAATCCTCCGAGGTAATATCTAAAATGAAAAAGCTCCTCAGTATCATTGCCCTCACCGCGCTCGTC
>Ga0068855_100010690_pt1 | contig 11075 bp, 13 predicted proteins | sample KBSCornC52_FD_66592 | JGI IMG/M metagenome (GOLD analysis project Ga0068855, IMG submission 66592) | Corn rhizosphere microbial communities from Kellogg Biological Station, Michigan, USA - KBS Corn C5-2 | ecosystem: Host-associated > Plants > Roots > Rhizosphere > Soil ... | reverse complement strand
CGGAGATGCCGCACACGAACAGCACCTTCTCGCGCTGCGCCAGCTTGTTCAGCGCCACGGCCACCGCGCTGGACGTGCCGCCGGTGATCATGATGGCCTTGTTCTCGGTGATGAAGCGCTGCTGCGCCTGCACCGCGTCGTTCGGCTTGGCGGCCGAGTCGGCGACGCCGTATTTCAATTCCTTGCCCAGCACGCCCTTGGTGGTCTTGGGCGAGATCTGCTTGATCAGCGGATGCCCCGCGTTGATGTGCTCGATGGCCAACTGATAGCCCTTGAGCTCATCTTCACCTTGCACGGCATACGTGCCGGTGCGCGGCACGCTGATGCCGATGAACACCGAGCTGCCGGACACGCCCGCCGGCCAGGTGCCGATTGGCGGGTGCTGCGGCTCGGCCGCGACGGCCTCGGACACGAATCCTGCCGGCAGCGCCAGCCCGCCCGCGACACCGATGCCGGTGCGGATGAATTGACGGCGACTGCCGGTGAACGAACCTGGTTTGCGATCTTGCATGAGCATCCTCTTGAGCAGTAGACTGCGGCCGAAATATATATATCGTGACACGATATTCCCGGAGTATAGAAACACGGCCGGTCCCCGGCGTATCGGAGTTACCCGTATCCGCGCGCGGCTTGGTAGAACCGGCTCAAGAGGACGACCTGTGCGCTTGAAGAGGGCTGAAAAGAGGTTCAAGCTGGCCACGCGCGACTATGCGCAGCTGGCGTCGTTCCGGCACGCCTTGCGCGGCTTCGTGCGCTTCAGCGAGGCGGCGGCCGCGCAAGAAGGGCTCACTTCGCAGCATTACCAGGCCATGCTGATTCTGCGGGGCTGGCCCGAGCGGCAGCCGGTCTCCATCAACGACCTGGCGCAGCAGCTCCTCATCAAGCACAACAGCGCCGTGGGGCTGGTGGACCGCCTGGCCGAGGTGGGCCTGGTGGTGCGCGAGCCCTCGACCGTGGACCGGCGCAAGGTCGAGTTGCATCTCACCCAGCGCGGCCGGCAAGTGCTGGCCAAGCTGGCGGCGATGCATCAGGGCGAACTGCGGCGCATCGGTCCCGTCATGAAGAGATTTTTCTCGGAACTCACGCGCGACGAGGCCGACGACGGTACGTGAAGCGCCCGGCGTGAGCGGGACTTACGCGCTTGTCACGTGCGCCGCTGCCGCAAGATGGCGTTGATATCCTTGCTGGGCATCGTGTCGCGCACCCACTGGAACGATCCATCGTCGCGCATTCCGACACACGCATCGCGTACCGCGGCGAATGCGAGGCGCGCCAGCGCGCCGCCCACGCTGATCCGCTTGACCCCTGCTTGCGCCAGTTGCGGCGCGGTGAGATCGGGGTCGGCCATGCTCATGACGACATTCACGGGCTTATCCACCGCGGCCACCAGTTTGCGAATGGTCGCAAGGTCCTTCAATCCAGGTGCGTAGAGCACGTCGGCCCCGGCGGCCGAGAACGCCTGCAAGCGCTTGATGGTGTCCTCGAGGTCCGGCCGGCCGTGCAGGAAATTCTCGGCCCGCGCGGTGAGCGTGAACGCAAAGGGCAGTGAACGCGCAACCTTCGCCGCGGCGGCGACGCGCGCCACCGCCAGGTCGAAGTCGTACAGCGGCTGGTCGGCGCGGCCGGTGGCGTCCTCGATCGAGCCGCCCACCACGCCCGCGTCGGCGGCCATGCGGATGATCTGCGCGGCTTCCTCGGGGGCGTCGGCGTAGCCGTTTTCCAGATCGGCATTGATCGGGAGATCGGTGGCCGCTGCGATCTCGCGGCAATTGGCGATCAGTTCTTCGCGCGTGACCGACAGCGTGCCGTCCACGCGGCCCAGTGAATTGGCGAAGCCGAGGCTGGTCGTCGCCAGCGCTTCGAAGCCCAGCGACGTGAACAGCCTGGCCGTGCCCGCGTCCCACGGGTTGGGCATGATGAACAGGCCGGGCCGCTGGTGCAGTTCGCGAAACAGCCGGCCTTTTTCTGCTTGGGTGCGCATGATCGGTCTCCTTTCTCGACTTGCTTTCGCCACCCCGAACGAAAGCGGCGCTGGCTCGCCGCGCTTGGGCGCCCTGTGCTCGTGATCAGGCGAGCTTCATCTGAGCCAGCACGGCGCGGCCGAGCAAGCCGTAGGGGTTGGCGAAGGTCTCGGGCATTTCGAAATGGTTGTAGCCCTCGCCGACCAGCAGCTGCATCGGCTTGCCCGCCGCCTTCAGCGCCGCGGCGAAATCGCGCGTCTGGCGCTGGAACTCCGGCGTCTCCTGCGTGCCGTGCGCCAGCACCACCGGCGTGTTCAGCATGTCCAGGTGGCGCTGCGTGCTCAAGGCCTGCTCCATCTCGTCGGTGAATTTCACGTAGTTGCCGCGCGCTGACAGCCGCACCGGCTTCAGGTCGTACATGCCGCTGCACAACAAGCCGGCCTTGATGATGTCCGCGGGCAGGCCGAAATCCTTGTGCCAGTCGGTCACCAGCACCACGCCGGCGAGATGCCCGCCCGACGAATGGCCGGAGAGGTAGATGCGATCCGGATCGCCGCCGAAGCTGCGTGCGTTGCGATACACCCAAGCCACGGCGCGCCGCACCTGGTCGGCCATTGGCATCAGGTTGCCGCCGGCTTCGATCACATTGATGAAATCCAGCACGACGTAGTGCGCACCGCCGTGCACGTACAGCTCCGCCGCATAGGCGTGGTCCTTGGCCATGCCGCCGCGCCATGCGCCGCCATGAATGAAGATGTTGATGGGAGCGTTCGTGCGCTGGGTCGCGTAAAGATCCAGTCCTTCGATCGGGGTCGGGCCATAGGCGAACCGCCGCGGCGCGCCCAGGCGGGATCGCACACCTTCGCTGTTGATCGCCGAGCGCCGCTGCACGATCGCCTGGTTGGGCGCGTACTTCGACTGGTCGTAGGCTGCATCGAGTTCCGCCTGGTCCATCTCCAGCCACACCAGCGGGCCTTTGGTGCGGGCTGTCGGCTGCGCAGGCACTGCCGTTTGCGCCAACGCGGGCACGCACGCGGCCATTGCGGCGGCGCCGGCGCCCAGGCACCGGCGGCGAGTCAGTTGATTGCGTTCGTTGTTGTCCATGGTGCGGCAGTGCAAAGGAAAGAAATGGTCAGCGCGACGCAGTGACGATGTGCGCCTGGATCTTGCCGTCGACGCGCGTGTTGCCCCAGCGCTGCGCGATCGCTGCCGCGCAGGCGTTGGTGGCCTCGTCCAGCCGCGCCGCGTCGCGCGCTTCGATCTCGTTGCGCAGTACAGTGCCCTGGCAATAAGCCTGCGCGGCGGCGTGGGGCGAGGCCGCAACGCTGCGCGCGGCGATGGTTTCGATCCGCGGCGGCGCGCTGAAGCCGCCGGCTTGCAGGTCGCGCTCGATCGCCGCGGGGTCGAAGTAGCCATGCGGCGTGCGCGCCATGAAGCGCGGCGGATCCTGCGGAAAAACGCGGGCGAGCGCCTGCGTCACCAGGTCGGCGATCTCGTTCTCCTCGATGCGGTCCCACACGCTGAACAGCAGCGCGCCGCCGGGCTCGAGCACGCGCCGGGCCTGCGCGAAAGCCTTGGCCTTGTCGGGAAAGAACATCACGCCGAACTGGCACACCACCACGTCGAACTCGGCGTCGGCGAACGGCAGTTGCATCGCATCGGCCTGGCGCCACTGCACCGGCTGGCTGGTGCCCAGCTCGCGCCCCATATCGATCATGCCCGGGTTCAGGTCGGTGGCGACGATGTCGGTGCCCGGCGGCAGCATCGATGCGAGGTGGCGTGTGACGACGCCCGTGCCCGCGGCGATCTCGAGCACGCGCGCCGGCTCGAGCGCCGCCACCCGCTGCGCGAGGTCGCGCGCATACGGCTCGAAGATGAGGGGCACCATGTGCTCCTGGTAGAAGCGCGGCACGGAGCCCGCGAACACCTTGTCGGATGCGGGAGCGTTCATGGGCGGCGCTTACCTGACGGCCGACAAGCCCTGAATCTTGTGTCGCTCGATGGACCGCGCCACAAAGCCCGAGGCATTCACATCGGCCACGAACGCCTTGAGGTAATCCGCCGCCGCGCTGCGATCGCGCGGGGTGCCCAGGCCGTGGTTCACGGTCATGAATTTGCCTTCGAGCATGCGGCCGTCGGGCAACTTGGCCATCACCTCGAGCAGCGCGGGTTTGAGGCCGGCCACCGCATCGACGCTGCCGTCGTTGAATGCCGCGATCGAGCCGTCGAGGTTCTTGGTGCGAACCAGCGTCGCATTGCGCAGCGTGCGAGTGAGGTACAGCTCGTAGCCGGCCTTGTTGGGCGCCGCGATGCGAACGCCCGAAGCATCCACCTGGCCCACCGCGCGCAAGGGAGATGCTTTGCGCACCACATAAGCGCCTTCGATCTCGGTGAGCGGCGGCGAGAACGCGATGGTCTGCGCGCGGGCGGGCTCGATGGCCAGCACGGCCACGTCCCATTTGCCTGCGCCCGCATCGTCGGCCACTTCACCAGGCGTCGGATAGACCACGAACTCCACCGGGACGCCCAGCCGCGAGGCCAGTTCGCGCATCAGGTCCACGCTGACGCCGTGCAGTTCGCCGCTGGCGTCCTTGCCGGTGAACAAGGTGTTGCTCAGGTTCATGCCTGCGCGCAATTTGCCGGTGGGCGCGAGCTGCGTTCGCGCTGCGTCCGGCGCGGCAGGCGAGGTCGAACATGCGGCCATCGAACTGAGCGCCACCGCGGCCGCCAAATATTTGAGGATCATCGTTCACTCCCAAAGCAAGCTGGCTGTCACCAGCGGCAACACGCAGATCGCCGCTGCCGCAAAAAATCGATATGCCGATTGTCGCTGGAAGAACCACGCGATGGCGCCGATCACCACCAGCGCCGGCACGGCGTACAGCGAGCCGGTCGGCGCCACGGCCAGCACGAACGACGTCCACAAGGCCAGGGCGAACATCGGATAGAGGATGTGACGGGGCTGTTCATCTAGTCCCAGTCGATCAACCATTCAACATCCCGCAACGCACATTCCCCTGCCGTCGAACTCCATCGTGCGTTCGCTCAGGGCCAGGTGCGTCTTGGGCTTGAGCAGCTTGATGAGAGCGGCCGTGCGCGACGTGGGCCTGACCTTGCCGCCTTCCGTCGCGGCCTCGTTCACGTGCGTGAGGATCACGGACGCGGGCCGCACCAAGTCGTTCAACGCGAAGGCCGCGGACTTCGCATCGACCGCGCTCGACCCGAAATTGAACATCGCCAGGTTGGCGTGGTGCAACTCGTTGACCACGGTCCTCATCTCGCTGTGAACCCCGGTGTCGCCGGAAAGGTAGGCGACCAGGCCGTTGGTGAACTTCACGACGTAACCGGTCGGCGGCCCGAGCACGATGCTGGTGTCGTCCGGCTCCAGGTTGGCGCGCTGCGCCGCGGACAGCAGCGATAGCGGCACATTGTTCGCGTGCGACGCATAGACGATGGTGATCTCCACGCCCTTGGCCGCATTCGCGGTCTTGGCGATGAACGTGCCGCCCAGGTGCGTCACCGAGCGGCAGGGCGCTGCGGCCGGCACCGTGGACACGCCATCGGTTTGCGGGCACGGGTTCACGGGCTTGCCGGTGATGGTTTGCACCTTGCGCCCAATGAAGGGCGCCATGTCGCCTTGCATCACGATCGCCGCATTCTTGGCCGCGGCGATTTCAGCGGTCGTGGAGTTGGGCGCCGCGGACACCCGGTCCGAGTTGGCGCACGTGCCCGCGCCCACGGCCTTGAGTTTCTGGTCGCCGATGTGGTCGCCATGCGCGTGCGACAGCAATACCGCGTGGATGATGCCCAGGCGGGGATCGTCCGCGCCCGTCACGGTCTGGCCCGCGTCGTAGAGGATGCGCACGCCGCTGGGATCCTCGAAGATCGTCGCGCGGTCGTTGGCGCAAAGCTCGCCGGGGTGCGAGCCCAGCGGCGTGATCTTCACGTTCTGCGCGGCGGCGGGGAGCACGGCGAGCAAGAAGGCGAGGGCCGCGGCGGTGGATTCGATCTTCATTGTGTCTGCTCCTTTATTGAGGTGATGAATCGTCGCGCCGGCTCATTCAAGCGCAGCGGACACGGCGCCGCGAATTCCAGCCCTATCGATCGCGGCTGTCACGAGTCCCCCGGACTTCGCTTCCTCGACGAATTTGCGCGCGTAGGCAAGGCCGGCAGGTCTTCCTTTCGGCATCACCAGCGCGTGAGGATCGGTGCCGGCGCGGCCATCGAGAACCCGGGAGCCTGGCAGATCTTTCGAAGCTTCGAAGAGACTGGGCTTGATGCTGAAAATGGCGTCGGCTTGCCCGGACTTGAGCATTGCCAGCGTTCCGGCAAGGCTTGGCCCACGGACCACCGCGGCATTCTTGAGGGTGCGAGTGACGAACACATCCGGCTGGGATTTTTCCTGGACTGCAACACGGGTCCCGACGCGATCCACATCGGCCATGCTGGAGATGGATGAGCCCGCGGGGACCAGGTAGCCGAACTCCATCTCCATATGCAATGCGGTGAAGTCCCACTCCTGTGCGCGCGCCGCGCTGTAGCCCACGAATGCAATGTCCCATGCGCCCGCTTTGCCGCCGTCGAGCAAGGCTCCGACCGACGGGTACATGACCGGCTCGAACGGAACCCCGATGCGCCGCGCGAGTTCCGTTCCAAGATCGAAGGCCACGCCCTTCATTTCGCCCGACACGGGGTCGCGAATCACGTTATGAGGGCTGCCTAGCTGCAGTCCAACGCGAAGCTTTCCGGTCGGCGCCAATGCCTGTCGCGCTTGCGCAGTGGGCTGGGTGTCCATGCCCGCACAGCCCGTGAGCACCAGCCCGAGAAAGACGGCCACCAACCATTGAGTTGCCCGCATCGCGTTCTCCCTTCAAGCGGCCGTTGCCGGCTGAGGAGCTTTTATACAGCGATTGATAACTTCCGCAAAGCCCGCGATGCGTGCGCCGCCGGCTTCGTCAGCGGGGGCTCGAACGATGGTTTTCGGTGGGCACTTCATCGCGGATGCCCAGTCGTTCACGCACCCGGGTCGCGGGGAAGACCACTTCGCGGCGCAGCCAATGGCGGAACTTGAGCGACTGTGCGTCCGTCGATTTATCCAGGTACGCAAGCAGCGCGTCCGCGTGGATGCGCTCATCGTGCGTGCCCGCATCGCCGCTCAGCCCCTGGTGGAACTGCTCGCGAAGCACCGCCTCGCGCGGCAGCGATGCGATGAGTTTTCGCACATCGCTCACCTTGATCCAGCGATGGTGCCGCTCGTCTTCGGTGATATCCAGCGAGATTCCCCGATGCTGGAAATGCCTGCCTTGCACGCCGGCAAGCGCCCGGCGATGCGCCATCGCCTTGAATTCGCTCGCGATATCGAGCAGCGGCCGCGGCAAGGCAAGCGCCAGCGGCAACGCGGCCCACACCAGCCCGCTCTCGCCGCGCCAGCGCCACAGCACATACGCCAAGGCAGCGCACCCCAGCAGGCGAATGGCGAGCGTGGACAGCAGCCTTGGCAAGAGCTACACCGTGTCCTTCGGATGACCCTTGCGCTCCAATGCAGCGCGGTCCCAATGGCCCAGGTCCGCCGCTGCCGCATACGTCGATTCCAGAAATTGCAGCAGCGCGTCGTCGGGTGATTCGGCTTGCCGCACCACGTCGTAGGGAAGAATGAATTCGCCCAGGTCCTTGCTGTAGAACGCGCCGCCGGGCCGCACCGGCGCGTTCGCGAATCCATTCGGCTCGGGATAGGCATAGGAATAGAACGCGGCATACGGAATCGGGCCGCCGCCGGGCCAGAATCCGCAGCTGCTGACTTCCTCGCAGTAGGCGTCCTCGATCACCCAGGCCGGAACGTTGGGGACGCCGCCGGGATGCTTCGGCGCCGGGCGGCCGGAGAATCGCGTCACCGCCAGGTCCGGCGCACCCCAGAAGAAGTGCACCGGGCTGCACTTGCCGGTGAACCCGGCCCGGAAACTCTGGAACACCCGATCGGCTTGAACCAGGATGCGCCAGAACCGGTTGGCGTACTCGGGGTCGTACGCGCGATGAACCTCGTCCTCGTCGAATGGGATTGCCTCGGCGACTTCGTTGGGCTTGCGCACGATGCGCACGGGCAGGTCGAGCTTTTCCATCTCGGCCATGAGGGCGGCATAGAACCGCGCCACCGATTGCGGCTGCAGTTTGATCTGGCTGCCGCGCCCGTCGCTGGCGTGCACATCGAGCACATGGGCCACGAAGTCGAAATCGATCTGGAACGTGCGGTCGCCATGAGGCACCGGGCCCGTGGTCAGTCCTCTCGATGTGACGTACAGCGTGACGCCCCACGAGTGGTTCACCCATGCGCATCGAGACATGCGGATCTTGCCGACGATCTGCGTCCACATGTGCAATGTGGCGTACGTGTCTTTCCACGCGTCCAGCGGCAGCGGCGGCCACGCTTGGGATCGCATCCTCGGCGCCCGGCTGCGAGGATGCCTAGCGCACCCGCTCGAGATAGCTCTGGAACACGCCCACGTGCACCAGCGCCGGGTCGCTGGAGTTGGGCCACAGGTCCTCGCTGCGAAAGCGCACGTCGTAGGTGGGCTCGTCCTGCGCCGGCACGCCGTGTGCGTGCGCGTCGGGGAACGGATAGGCGGGGGACTCGCTCACCACCACGCCGGTCTTGCCGCGGATGTAGCCGGGCATGCGGATATGGCCGGGCACGTAATCCATCTTGACGCGAACGCGGTCGCCGGCATGGAAGCGCTCGCGCGCCGGCGCGTTGCTGCGTCCGGGCGCGCTGGGCCCGGCCAGCGGAACCGTGCCGCCGGCGCGGCGCTCCAGCTCCTCGCGCGGCACGACGCCTTTTTCCACGCACAACGTCAACAGGCTGGTGAGGGAGCGCTCGTAATAACTGGCCGACAGGTAATGACGCGGCTCCATGCGTTCGATCGCGTGCCGGTACTCGTCCATGTTGAAGATGCCGGCGCGCACGGCCAAGGCGTAGAGCGAGTTCGCTCGAACCTCCCAGGGCGCGTGGAACGCCGTCGCGTTGAAGCTGTAGCGCACGCGCCCGAAGCCCTGGCGGCCGCCCATGTCGTGCACACCATCCATGCGCGCGCTCCTTAAAGACGCGCCACGCCGATCATGGCGTCGCGAGTGACGATGGCCGCGAGCTTCTCTTGCGGCCAGCCGACGGTATGCGGTGGCTGCTCGGGCAGCACCATGTAGCGCGTGTCGGCCGTCGTGTCCCACACGCGGATTTCCACATCGGCCGGAAGGTCCAGGCCCATTTCCTTGAGCACGGTGCGCGACTCGCGCACGATGCGCGCGCGGTACTCCAGGTCCTTGTACCAGTCCGGCGGCAAGCCGATGATGGTGAACGCCGTGCACGAACACAGCGTGCAGCAGATGACGTTCTGCACCTTGGGCGTGTTCTCCAGCACCACCAGGTGGCGGTGGTGCTTGGGCATGGACAGGCCCAGCTCGGCGACGGCGGAACGGCCATCGGCCAGCAGCCGTTGGCGGAACTCCGGATCGGCCCAAGCCTTGGCCACCACGCGCGCGCCGTTTTGCGGGATCCATTCTTCCTGCGCCAGGTGGCTGATTTCAGCGACGCCTTGCGAAGCATCCAGGCCGCGCTCGTCCAGGGCGGCCTGGATGGCGTCCAGGCGCTGCTCGACAGTGGCGGTGGGGCGCAGCGCGAATTTTTGTTCCGAGATGTCCATTGGCGCAGTATTCATGCAGGCTCGAGGCGCGTCAACCGAGCGCGAACCAGCAGCATCGACGGAACTTCTTTTTTGAGTACCGTGCGTCAACGCGAGGTGCTCAACGGTCACTTACGCGTCAAAGTGTCAGTTGGGGTTTCGAATAAAACAGCGGCGGGCTAAGGTGTCGGCATGACTACCTTGTTGAACAAGAGGCTCGTGCTCGAGCTCGGCTGTGCTTGATGAATCCCGCGATCGAGAACCAGGACTTTCGTCCTCCGCCCGAGCCGCGCCTGCCCGTGATGGTGATGCTGGCCATCGCAGTGAACGTGCTGCTGATCGCGGCGGTGGCCTGGGGCATTCAATCCACCCGCGATCCCATTCACGAGATCGCGGCGGCGGCGCTTGACGGCACCTCATCCAGGCACGCCTCGAAGGCGGATGCGACGGCGCCACCGGCGCGCACCGAGTGCCCTTTGCGTCCCTTGCTGGCCGCAGCCCCCGGCGGCAAGGATGGCCAGGTGTTCCCGCCCGCGGAGGTCGACGGGAAAACGGCGAGCGACGGCGACGCCTTGCTGGCCGCCGGCAAGCAGGCCGCCGCCGCCGGACTGGTGCGCGACGCCGAAGTCGATTTCCTGACCTCGTGCCGGGTGGCCGATGCGCTCAAGGGCGCCGGCTCGATGGCATCGGCCAACGCGCGCTACGAGCTGGCGCGCCACTACGTGGCGGTCGCCGACGATCCGCGCACGTCGTCCATCCCCGACCGCGCCGCGCTGTTCGCGCGGGCGCAGGCGTACTACGAAGACAGCTTGCAGCGCTTCCGCGCCGAATGGGGCGACGACAACGAAAAGACGCGGTTCGCCGCGCAAGGGCTGGAGGGCGCGCGCGCCGCGTTGGCGCAAGCGACTCATCCTTCCGACGTCGCCGATCTCGTCGATGCCGCTGCCACTGCGCGAATGGGCGCGAGCCCGGCGTCGGCCTCCGTGTCTGCGCCACAGGAGCCGCAGCCAGCGCCCGAGCAGCCGGCCCAGGCCGAAAGCGCGGCCGCAGCGGCCAAGCACGCCAAACCTCGGCACGCGGTGGCGGCAGCGGCATCGCATCGCGCCGCATTGCCCAAACCCAGTTTCGATTGCCGCAAGGCGCGCTCTTATTCCGAACGCACGATCTGCTCGGACCCCGTGCTGGCGCAGCTGGACCGCGACCTGGGACGGCTGCACGCCAGGGCCAAGCGCGCCGCGCCCGATCCCGCTGCTTTCGATCGGCAGAACAACGCCGAGTGGCATCGACGCGAAGCAACCTGCCGCGACCGCGGCTGCTTGCTGCGTTGGTACTCCGATCGCCGGCAGCAGCTGACCGAAAGCTTGGGGCGGTCGGCCAAAGGCGAGCGCACCGCGGCGCGTTGAATCTGCCAGGGGCCGGGGCGAGGTTGACCGTCGCCGTAGAC
>Ga0068855_100010687_pt1 | contig 11077 bp, 11 predicted proteins | sample KBSCornC52_FD_66592 | JGI IMG/M metagenome (GOLD analysis project Ga0068855, IMG submission 66592) | Corn rhizosphere microbial communities from Kellogg Biological Station, Michigan, USA - KBS Corn C5-2 | ecosystem: Host-associated > Plants > Roots > Rhizosphere > Soil ... | reverse complement strand
CTGCGGTCCCCCAGGGCGTTGCAGGCTCCTGGCCTTGAACGCCTGCGGCGGCTCGCCCACCTTGCGCCGAAAGAATTTCACGAAGTTGGTGGCCTCGCTGAACCCCAACCGGTGGCCGATCTGGGCGACCGTGGCGTCGCTGTGCACCAGCAGGCGCTGGGCCTCCAGCGCGACGCGCCGGTCGATCGCCTCCTTGGCGGTGTGCCCCACGGTGGCCACGCAGGCGCGCGCCAGCGTGCTCTCGGAGTAGCCGATGCGGCGGGCGTAGTCCACCACGCCCAGGCGTTCGTGAAAATGGCTTTCCAGTTCACGGGCGAAGAGGCGGTGGATCTCGGCCTCGCGGGTGGGCGGCGCCGCCTGGGCCTCGCGCTCGCGCGCCAGGCGCAGCAGCAGCACCATCAGCTCGTGCCGGATCAGGGCGCACGCGATGTCGCCGCCGGCGAATGACTCGGTCTCATCGCGCAGGCGTCCCACCTGGACGACGGCCTGGGCGAACAGGCCGGGGCTGGGCCGCGCCGATGGGGCCCAATCGTCGAGCGCCAGCAACTTGAGCGGATCCGAGCCGGGGTGCGGCGTCGATGGCCCGAGCGCCTCGGCCGTCACCAGCACCACGGCCCCCTGGAGCGAGGGTGTCAGGTGCCATTGCTGCACCTGGCCCGGCCGAACGAGCAGCACCGTGCCGGGCACCAGCGCGTGCTCGACGAAGTCCACCGCGTGCCGGCCACGTCCCGCCTCGATGAGCAGCAACAGGTGGAAATCGGGACGCTGCGGCGCATGCAATTCACTGGCCGCGCGCTCGCGCAACTCGTGCAGGGTCAGGACCTCCACACCGACCCGGGACAGGCGCGGGTTGTGGAATCGGACGTCTTTCAACGCCGGCGGGGGTGATGGCTTCATGGGTCCAGTCTAGCGGGGCAGATGCGCGAACGCCTGGATTTGACCATCGTCTGGCGCGTTTCCACCTTGGTGAAAAGGCGCGAAATCCACACAATTTCCCCTGTGAATTCGACGCCGGCGGCGATGCCGCCTCCCTTGGACCCGAAGACCGAATCAAAGGAATGACCATGAACCCGATCCACCGCCGCATTGGCATCGCCCTCGCCGCCCTGGCCACCGCCGGCCTGGCCGCCTGTGCCGGCGCCAACCAGGACACCGTCGACAACCCCTCTAACCGGACCCACGCCATGAGCGACCAGAAGCAGCAAGTCACCGCCCTCCTCAAGAGCATCGAGACCGGCGAGTCCGCCCCGGTCGCCGCGATCGACCCGACCCGCTATACGCAGCACAACCTCGCCGCGGCCGACGGCCTGGCGGGCTTCGGCGCGCTGCTGCAGCGCCTGCCCAAGGGCTCTGCGAAGGTGGAGACGGTGCGCGTCTTCGAGGACGGTCCCTACGTCTTCACCCACACCGCCTACGATTTCTTCGGTCCCAAGATCGGCTTCGACATCTTCCGGTTCGAGAACGGCAAGGTGGTGGAGCACTGGGACAACCTGCAGGAGACGCCCGTGCGGCCCAACCCGAGCGGCCGCACGATGATCGATGGCCCGACCGAAGCCCGGGACCTGTCACGGACCCAGGAGAACAAGCGCCTCGTGAGCGCCTTCGTGGACGACATCCTGGTGAACGGTCGCATGGACAAGCTGGCCGGCTACTTCGACGGCGACCGTTACCTCCAGCACAACCCGCAGGTCGCGGACGGGGTGTCCGGCCTGGGCGCCGCGCTGGAGGCGATGGCCCGCGCCGGCGTCACGATGAAGTACGACCGCGTGCACCAGGTGCTGGGCGAAGGCAATTTCGTGCTGGTGGTCAGCGAGGGCAGCTTCGCCGGGAAGCCATCCTCGTTCTACGACCTCTTCCGGGTCGAGAACGGCAAGATCGCCGAACACTGGGACACCATCGAGACCATCCCGCCGCGGGCGGAATGGCAGAACGGCAACGGGAAGTTCTGAACGGGAAGGTCGAGGTGCCTGCCTCGACCTCGGTGGGGGCGGGCCCCGCCACGAAACGGCACCGCGGCCGGGGCGAGAGGCGTGGCACTGACCCGTGCCACGCCGATTTCCTTGCCTCTCCGAGCCGACCGGAGAACGGCCGGTCGGCCGATCAGGCGAACCGCTTCTTCAGGCCATCGAGTGCCACACCGGCCACCGGGCCGGCGTGCGACCGCAGGGCATCGACGGCGGCGAGCAGTTCGCCGGAGATGCCCGAGACGTCCCAGCCTTCGTTGGCCATCTCCTGGATGGATTCGAGCGTGGCGATGACCACGTCTTCGCTGCGGCTGACCCGGAGGAGGTGGACCAGCGTCTGCAAGGCCCTGTCCGAGAAGATCTGGCCCAGCACTTCGGCGCAGGCGCGCCGCCAGAGGTCGGGTTTCTCCGGCAGCGCGGCTTCCAGTTCTTGCCAGTCGCTGTCGGAGAACTGTTCCATGGCCGCGACGGCGTCGGAGATGCCGAAGTCCGACCAGTAGTTGTCGACTTCCGCCACGTTGTCCAAGAGGGTGTTCAAGCGCTGGAACATGTCAGTTGCTTCCCGTCAGGAATTTTTTTGCCGATTGGAACCCCACCGAGCCGGTGGCATACCCCGCCTCGACCGTCGGCCCGTTCTTGATGACTTCGACCTTGACGCCGTCGATGGTCGCTTGGTGGAGCGAGCGCCCGTCCGGGCGCGTCGCGATGGCGGGCGTCTCGGCCGTCGTCCGCACGGCCTGGATCGATTGTGCATCGGTCCAATGCTCGGGGAACAAGGACCGGGTCTTCATCCGCGAGGCATTGCCGTTGGGCAGTTGCTTGACCAACTTCACATCCCTGGAGCCGTCGGCGTTCACCCGCAGTGTCTGGACGGCGAAGTCCGGGTGCTTGTTGGTGATACCCCCGCCATGGGCGCCGATGATGTCGTTCGACGGGTTGCCCAGCTTGTTGATCTTCTGCTGTCCCCACAGGATCTTGCGCTCCATTTCCGGGGTGATGACGGTCGTGGGCGGATGGGCTGCGGCCGCGCCTGTGGCGGCGATGGCCGTGGCGGTTGCGGGTGCCGCAGGGGGCGGCGGCAGGGCCGAGGGCCGCCCGGGCGGTGCAGGCGGTTCGGGGGAGCGTGGCACAACAGCCGTCGGTTTTGGGACGGCCGGAGCGACCTGGACGATGGTGGCAGGACGCACCGGTGTCGTGGCCGCCTCGACGGCTGCCTTCTGGCCCTTCGCGGACAGGTGCGCGCCCGCCACTTCCATGACCTGCACCCCCGCATTGACCGCGCCACTGACCTGCTGCTCGGTGCCGCCCAGCGCCCGCGTGGCCAGGCCGGGGAGGGCCGCGAACGGGCCGATCACCCCCATGGCGAGGTCGTTCTGGAAGCGCAGGTCGCGGGTCTCCTGGAAACTCTTCTCAGCCGGGGAGAGCGGCGGTTGCGCTTGCGCCTTGCCATACGATTTCTCCAGGATCTGCACCTCCTTGCGCAGCTTCAAGGACTGCTCTGGCGGCAAGGGACGCACGCCGTTGAAATGGTCCTGCAAGGCCTGTTGACGCTTCGTGAGCTCTTCTTGGGGAACGGTCGCCGGCAGGGCTTCGCACTCGCGGCGGAAGATCCTGGCGTCATTGATTTCGTAGGACTCACCCCAGCCGGTCTGCGGCGACGCCATGCGACCGAGCACCCCTTTGTCGGACCAGGCCTGGCGCGCAGCGTCCAGGTCTTCGGTGCAACGGCCAGGCGGCTTCTGCAGCGTGGGCACCGGCGATGCCTCATCGCCGGTCGGCAGCTGGAGGCGTTGCTGGGCCAGCAGGTGGTCGGGGTTGGGCAGGCCGGGGTTGGCGTTTCGCAGCGCTTGCTCGCTCACGCCGTAGCGACGGGCCACATCGCCGAGGCGGTCTCCGGCGTGGGCGAAGACCGTGGTCGGCGCGCTGCCGGCGGGGGGTGAGGCAGCGCCCGTGGGGCTGCTCTGGACATTCAGGTTGCTCATGGGAGGCGTTCCGGGAAAGTCGTTCGATCGGGAAGCGTTGCGCCAAGGCGCAACAGGGAAGCATGACCGGACTACATCACCTCTCGAGGCGACCGTCACGCTGTGACGGACCCCAGCTGGGGTCGGCGATAGATTGACTTCTCTGGCGCGGTGACCGCCCTCATGTCCGCGGGCCGCAGTGGCGACCCTGCGGGCCTGGGGCACGCGAACGACGGTGCAGGACGGGAACCGTGCTCCCAGGGCCGTGAGCGAGAACCTGCGGCAACTCGAAGAGCCCCTGGGGGTGAGGCTGTGCCACCGGACCACCCGCAAGCGCCCGCTGACCGAGGCAGGGCCCGCACCCGAGGACGGCGGGGCGATCCGCATCGGCACCGGCGGATCGTGGTGCGAGAGGTCTTGATCCTGCTGCTGGCCAAGTCCAGCCAGTCGCACCCCGGGCCGGCCGGGCGCAGCGCCCTCCCGTGTCGGAACGGTGGGCCCTCGGAGGGGCCTGCGGCACCGTAGGGCCCTCAAGCCATCCGGACAACCCGCGCCCCGCGGAGCCCCCAAGCGGCGGCTTCAGCGTGGTTCGACGACGGGGAGCCGTGCGTCAGGCGGCCGATCGGCATTCGTGGAAGGCGAGGATGGCTTTGCCCAGGGGCTTGGCATACACATCGCCATGGGTGCACAGGTCATTGAAGGCGTCCGACTTGAATTCGACCAGGTCGAAGGCCTCCAGGCCCTGGACGTCGACCGTCTTGATCTCGCAGGCGACCTCGATGCCGTCATTGCCGCGGGCCAGTTTCACCAGGTAATTCCGGTCGTCCAGGAACGAGATCGACTGGAGCCGGTACAGGGTTTTGGGAGCAGGGGTGTTCATGGCGTGCGTCTTTCAGGTCAGGGCTGGGCCACTATTTTCGACACGTATTTGTTGATCCAGGCGGCATCGACTTCGTACGAGGCGCCGATGCCGGTGTCGAGGACCTTGAACACGTCCTTGGCCCCTTCGACCGGGGCGATCGCCACCATGTGGGCGGCCTGGCCAGGCACTTGAAGCTCGGCACCGATCATCCCCCGCCGCGCCAGCATCAGGGTGTTCGATTCGGACACCATGCCGCCGATCCACCCGCCGCCGTGGACCTGGGCCTCGTTCAAGGCCTTGGCGAGACTCTCGGAGTTCGACCACTCGCCGATCCGGGAGAGCATCTCGGATTCGGTGACCGCTTGTCGGGTGATGTTTTGCGCCGTGGCCGACACGCAGGAGCCATCGCGGCACTGCAGGAATGTACCGTCCTTGCGCAGGTTGGAGACGCTGTCGAGCCACGGCGCTTCCATCGGACGGGCCCCGGCGCGGCTCTCGCTCACGCCCTCGATCAAGGCGGCGCCCAGCTTGCCGCCACCTTCGGCACGGCCGGCCAGCGCCGCGCCTTCTTCCGCCACGTGGGCCAGCGCGTTCGTGGCCTCCCCGGCCACACGGGCGGCCACCTCGGCACCTTGCGCGCCTTTGACGGCCGCGTTGGCCTCGCCCGCGCCGACGAAGAAGCTGCCGACGTCGACCACCAGGCGACCGGCTGCCTTGGACCAGTCGCCTGTGCGGGCCGCGTCCTGGTAGCCGGCCGTCAGGCCGTTGATCAGGGCGCCGCCGGTCTTCAGGTTGTCCTGGGGATGCAGCAGCCACTCGGTGGGCGTGCCCAATTTGGCCAGCGTCGTCAGCGCGGTGGCGGTGGTCTCGACCCGCTGCAGGTTCCGCCCAGGGTGCATGGCCCATTCGATGGGGTCGGCCACGCGGCCCGCACCCCGGGCCAAGGTGGCCAGGCCCGAGCCCATGTCGTAGGCGGCCAGGGCGGCCCCCTCGGCCAGGCCGATGCCGTCGGAGACGTCTTGCGCCAGCGCCTTGCCGACCACGCCGCCGTGGGCCTGGCCGAACTCGACGAGCGCCTTGCGCGAGTCGTCGATGGTTTTTTCGGCCGAGTGCACGGCGGTGTCGATGGCCTTGCCGGCGCGGTCGATGCCGGCACCAATGGCGTCATGGGCCTCGCCCACCGCCGAGGCCACGCGGCGCAGCACCGGGCCGGCGGATTCCACCGCGCCGGCGATCGCGTCGCCCGCCTGGCCGGCGGTCTCCCGGACGGCGTCGACCGTCCCGTCGATGGCCTTTGCCCCGGCGTCGACCGCCGATTCGCACTGTGAACGCGCCCAGCTCGCCGCGCTGCTCACGCTGTCCGTGATGCTCCAACCCATGGCATTCTCCCTGTGTGCGTGTGACGGGCGGGTCCTTGTCGGGCGCCCGGCGGCAGCATGCGTCCACACGCCGCCCATGGGGGAATTAAGTCAAAGACCGATGGAGCCGCCCAGCTGGCGCCGACCCGAGCTGGGGTCGACCCCAGGTCGGCTTGTCGAAGCCGCCAGCGGGCGACGTGGAGGTCGACCGGGGCCTGGCAGCGTCGCGCTGGAAGGCCAGGGCTGTGATCACGCGACGCAGGCGCGCCACGCGGACGTCACGCCGCCGTCTGTCTCCCCTGTTCGTGATGGAGCGGAGCCGAAGAGGACCTCAAGAAGGAACGCCGTGCCGGGGCCGCCAGCCCTGGGGGTGCGTCGGCCCTCAGTCGCCCAAACGCGAACTCAACTCGGCGATCCGCTGGTCCCACTGGTTTTTCTTCTTGTCGTCCGACCAGTTCCGCTTGAGTTCGGAAACCGAGGGGTCCGAGATCTTCACGAGGGCCTGCTTGGCCATCGGCCCCAGTTCGACCAGCTTGCGCCTGGGCTGCTTGGCCACCCATTCCTTGAGGGCCGGCGGCATGTCCGGGCTGGGATGGCCGGAGGCCGCCGCCACCACCTCGGCCGCCGCGACCACGGCGGCCCCGTCGGCGGCCTCGATCAGCTTGGCCTTGAAGATGGGGCCGGTCAAGGTCGCCGGGACGATCTGCCATCCCGAACTCTGCGTGCACTGCGCCACCCATTCCAGGGCGTCGTCGTTCTCGAAGCTGCCGTCGCCCCAGGTGCCGGCCCATGCCGACAGGGAAAGACAGAGGGTGGCGATCAGCGAAAGGGTTCGTTTCATGGCGAAGGCGGAGGGGTTGGGGTCAGGGGCGGGGCGACGATCGGTTGGTGCCGGCGGCAAGGCCATGTCCACCTGACGGAGGTTACCAAAGGCGGGTCCGGCACGGGCGCCAGGGGTGAAGAAGGAGACGACGGCAAGGACGACCCCGGCGGCAGGTTTCGCGCCGCCTGGACGATGCCCTGCCGCCGCGGAGACGAGTCGGTCGTCCGGGACAGGGGCCTCGGGATGGGGCAGCAGGTGCGTGACGTCGATGTGCTGCGCAGTGCATGCTTCGCCCGGGTCTGTGGGTTCTCTGGTCGCCATGTCGCTGTGGATCGGATGCAAGGGGGGCGGCTTACGCCCGGGAAATGGCAGGGACGGGTCGATCGACGATGAAGGTCTGCTCATGGGGATTCCGGGTCAGAGGCCTGTCTGGCAAAGTTCGACGATTTCCACTGCCGCGTCGGACCACAACGGTGAACCTCTCCTTGATCTACCCGATGACGGTGCACGTTGGCATGACCGCGGCACTCTATGCGCTCCTGACTGTCGTGCGCGCCCCCGCCGTCTGGGGCGTGGGACGCCGCCCGGATGGTTCCAGCCCTTGGGCCGTCCTTGAACGCAGAGTTGGCGCGAACCTGTCGAACCAGTTCGAGTGGCCCCTGTTTTTCTACGCCGCTTGCCTGCTGCTTGTCCAACTTCGCGCCGTGGACGAGGTTCAGACCTGGCTGGCATGGCTGTTCGTCGCCGGGCGCTTCATGCACAGTGGCGTTCAGGTCTTGACGGCCAATGTGAGGCTGCGAGGTGTCGTCTTCACGATCAACTTCCTTGCCGTGCTGGGAATGTGGTTCTGGCTTGTGGCGGGTCAACCAGGCGCCAGGCCATGACGTGGTGGCCCCTGCTCACCCTCCGTTGCCGTCAACCCACCTAGAACCGCACCGGCCCGATATTGAGCGACAACCCATCCTCGTCCGCCTTCGGCTCACCGCGCCGGCTCTTGACCTTGATCTTCAGGCGCAGGTCGTTGGCGGAGTCCGCGTTGCGGATCGCCTCCTCGAAGCTGATGACCCGGGCCTCGTAGAGGTCGAACAGGGCCCAGTCGAAGGTGCACATGCCCAGCTCGCGCGAGCGGTCCATGAGGAGCTTGATCTCGTGGAAGTTGCCGTTGAAGATCTTCTCGGCGATGGTGGGCGTGTTGAGCAGGATCTCGGTCGCGGCGATGCGGCCCTTGCCGTCCTCGCACTGCACCAGGCGTTGCGAAATGATGGCGCGCAGGTTGGCGGCCAGGTCCATCGACAGGTGCGCGCGCCGGTCGGGCGGAAAGAAGTTGATCACGCGCTCCATGGTCTGGATCGCGCTGTTGGCGTGCAGCGTGCCCAGGCACAGGTGGCCGGTGTCGGCGAAGGCGATCGCGTGGGCCATGGTTTCGGCGTCGCGGATCTCGCCGATCAGGATCACGTCGGGTGCCTGACGCAGCGTGTTCTTCAGCGCCTGGTGCCAGCCGTGGGTGTCGACGCCGACCTCGCGGTGCGTCACCAGCGACTTCTGCGAGGCGTGCACGTACTCCACCGGATCTTCCACGGTGATGATGTGGCCGGCCTGCGTGCGGTTGCGGTGGTCGATCATGGCGGCCAGCGAAGTCGACTTGCCCGAGCCCGTCGCCCCGACCACCAGCACCAGCCCGCGCTTGGCGGAGATGATGTCCTTGAGGAGTTCGGGCAGCTTGAATTTCTCGAAGGTCGGCACCTCGACCGCGATGGCGCGGCACACCATGCTCACGGACTGCTGCTGCATCATCACGTTGACCCGGAACCGCTGCACTCCGGGCACCGTCACCGCGAAATTGCATTCCAGCTCGCGCGCGAACTCATCGCGCTGGCGCTCGTTCATCAGCGAGTGGGCCAGCATGCGCGTCACGTCGGGCGTGAGCTTCTGGGCGGTCAGCGGCCGCATCATGCCGTCGACCTTGATGCTGGGTGGGAAGTCGCTCGCGATGAACAGGTCTGATCCGCCGGCCTGGGAGAGGGCGGCGAGCAGCTTTTGCATGTGGGCGCGAGCCTGGTCTTCGGTGAAGGCGGACATGGGACTCCAGCGAGAGGGTGGACGAACGCGGCGATGCGCATCGCGACGGCGCGCCCGGCCGTGGGCAGGGATTGCTCGGGTGCACCGGCTCATTATCCGCAACGCCAGCCGCCGGTCCGTTCTTTCTCCGGCGCCTGAACGGCATCCTGCGCAGCCGGGCTTCGGCGAGAAAGGGGAATTTCCCTGCCGTGCCGCCGTTCGCCAGGGCCGCGGTGTCCTTTGGCTGATAATCCACGGCCCGCCCGGGTGGTGAAATTGGTAGACACTGCGGACTTAAAATCCGCCGCTTGCCGAGAGGTGGCGTACGGGTTCGATTCCCGTCCCGGGCACCATTGAGAGATCTTCTGCGCTCTTGTCTTGTTGACCTTGAGCCGTTTTCCCCGGCAACTCGGGTGGAAGACGTCCTCTAGAGACTCGCCTCAACCTGTTGCGTGCGTGGGCGTGCGTTGGATGGCCAACGACGTCAGGTATCGGCAGGCTGGCTGTCGGCCTCGGCAGGTTCCTGGCGTGGCTTGAACAATGATTCGAGCCATCGCGGCGTGAGCGGATCGATCCAGTGATCCGGGCTCTCGGGGTCTTTGTCGTCTTCGCGCAACTCCCAGACTCGCTTTCCGCGGCCCGACCACTTGGCCATCTTGCCCAGGAACCGCTCGCGGTAGTCGGCGGCAGCGCATGCCGTGTTGGACCAAGCATCACAGACGAAAATATCATCCGCCTTCCAGTCCTTCCAATCTTCAGGAAGCGCTGGAAGCCGGGTACGAGAACACACGACGACGACATGGTCGCCTGGGAAGGCGTGCTCATGCACATAAAAACCCATCGCGCGCAGCAGTTCGGCAGAGATGTCCACCAGCTCTTGGCAGTTGTGGGCTGAGGCAGAGAACGCTCTTTCCACACCGTCGCCGGGCGGCAGCTGGTACAGCCTGGCCAGCTCCCTGTCGGCATCTGTGTTTCGCTCGAGGTCTCCCGGCTTGCCGGGGGTGTACTTGTTGCTCGATTTCAAGCCGCGCTTGTAGATCTCCTCGCGCACGGTGGTCATCAACTCCGACACCTCCTCCAGCGTCGCGGCATGTTGGCTCGAGATCTCGACGTCCGGGTAAGCGCCGAAGCGCTTGCCCTTTCTCGCGTTCAGCGCCAGAAACGCTTCTGAGGCACTCATGCGCGGCGGGGAAGGAGGGGGCGTGGACGCGGCGCGCATCATTCTTGCGCGTCGTCGAACAGGTGGCAGCTGACCGCCAGCATAAGCACCGCGCTGTTGAGCGGTGCCTGCTTTCGACGATGTCGCCGCTTCGTCGGTCCGTCGCCGCTTGGATAGGTGATCTCCTGAGGGGCTGCGGCGGAGCGACTCTGAAGCGACGCGTTTCATCTGGGCATGATGGCCGGACGACCACGCGACTTCCGGAGGAAATCCGAATCGATGTGCAAGGCCGCGAAGAGAGGTCGGCACAAACCATCGAATGGCCGCCAAACGCGCTCTCGAAAGAGAAGAGCCCGCACGCGGCGGGCCCCGGCGTCGCTGCCCGGTCAGGTCACCAGCAGCAGCTCGGCCCCGCCGTTCGGCCACTTCCCGAGAGCGTGCCCGCCATGCTCATCGCCGAACGACAGGTATCGCATCCAGATCCTGCTCGTACATGTCAGTGAGGCGAGACCTGAGGTTTGAAATGAAATCCGCTAGCCGGTCAGACGATTCCTTGTCTTGAGTGGCTGGCTTGAAAAGCTCCGGCTGATACTGAATCATGTGCGAGATGGTGGCGTCAGCTCTTGAAGTGGCGGCGCGTTTGTCCATTGTCCCTTTCTCCTTTTGTCGCCCGGTCGTGGTGCCGGGCATCGCTGTCTAACCAGATACCGATGCGGATTTCCCTGCGGGTAAACCCGCGGGGCGGCTGCAAGTCAGTCGGATTTCCGCCAGATGATGTTCTCAACCGGTTTTTGTCGCTAGCTGGTTTTCCAAGGGCAGGCGCTTTCTTTTGCAAATTGAGCAGTGTGCTGAGTTCGCTCGGTACGACGATGATTTCAGGTGCAGCACGCTG
>Ga0068855_100010682_pt1 | contig 11079 bp, 10 predicted proteins | sample KBSCornC52_FD_66592 | JGI IMG/M metagenome (GOLD analysis project Ga0068855, IMG submission 66592) | Corn rhizosphere microbial communities from Kellogg Biological Station, Michigan, USA - KBS Corn C5-2 | ecosystem: Host-associated > Plants > Roots > Rhizosphere > Soil ... | reverse complement strand
TCTGGTATCCGACGCTGTAGTCGCGCGAGTCGACCGGGAAGCCGAGGTGCACGTTGGCGTCGACCGTGTCGTAGCCCTGCTCCTGCAGCTCGTACGCCCGGAGCTTGTTGAGAAGCCCGATGCCGCGCCCCTCCTGGGCCAGGTAGAGCAGCACGCCCGTGCCCTCCTGCGCGATCTGCGACATGGCCCGGTCGAGCTGCTCGCCGCAGTCGCACCGGAACGAGCCGAACACGTCGCCGGTCAGGCACTCCGAGTGGACGCGGACGAGGACGTCCTTGGCGCCGTCGACGTCGCCGCAGACGAGGGCGACGTGCTGCTGGCCGTCGATCACCGACCGGTAGCCGTAGGCCGAGAACGGGCCGTACTTGGTGGGCATGTCGGCGATCGCGATCCGCTCGACCAGGCGCTCCGTCCGCCGCCGGTAGGCGACCAGGTCGGACACGGTGATCATCTTCAGGCCGTGCTGCGCGCAATAGGTCGTCAGGTCGGGCACGCGCGCCATCGTCCCGTCGTCGTTCATGATCTCGCAGATGACCCCGGCCGGCGTGAGCCCGGCCAGGCGCGCCAGGTCGACGGCCGCCTCGGTCTGCCCCATCCGCTCGAGCACGCCGTAGCCGCGCGCCCGCAGCGGGAACACGTGACCGGGCTGGACGAGGTCGCCGGGCTTCGTGTCGGGGTCGATCGCGACCTTGATCGTGCGGGATCGGTCTGCGGCCGAGATGCCCGTCGAGACGCCCGTCCGCGCCTCCACCGAGACGGTGAACGCGGTGCGCAGCGGCGCCTCGTTGTGGTTCGTCATCGGGTAGAGGCCGAGCTGGTCGCAGCGGCTCTCCTCCAGTGCGAGGCAGATCAGGCCGCGGGCGTGCTTGGCCATGAAGTTGATCGCCTCGGGCGAGACGTGGTCGGCCGCGATCGTGAGATCGCCCTCGTTCTCGCGGTCGGGCGAGTCGACCACCACCACCATCCGGCCGGCCTTGATCTCCGCGATCGCCTCCTCGACGGACGCGAATGCCGATTCGTCGACGCCGGGGTATGCCTGCAGGATTTCGGTGTCCATGCTCATGACGGCTGTTTCGATGGTACCAGCGCGGTCGCACCGACCAGCTTCTCCACGTACTTACCGACGAGGTCGGCTTCCAGATTGACGCGCGTGCCCGGCGCGAGCGCGCCGAGGGTCGTCACGGCGCGCGTGTGCGGGATGAGCGCGACCGTGAAGCCGTCGTCGTCGTAGGCGGCGACCGTGAGGCTGACGCCGGCGACGGTCACCGAGCCCTTCTCGATCGTGTAGCGGGCGACGGCCTCCGGCGCCGAGAACGTGACGCGGACGCCGTCGCCGTCGGGCGCGACCGCCGTCACCTCCCCCACGCCGTCGACGTGGCCCTGCACCCAGTGGCCGCCGAGCCGGTCGCCCATGCGCATCGCCGGCTCGACGTTCACCCGGTCTCCCGGCCGCAGGTCGCCGAGGGTCGTTCGCCGCAGCGTCTCGGCCACCGCGTCGAACTCGAGCGCGCCGTCGCCGGTCGCGACGACCGTCAGGCAGCAGCCGTCCAGCGCGACCGAGTCGCCGATCGCGCACGCCGGGGCGGTTGCGGGCGCCGCGAGGCGGATGTGGGCACCGTCCGGCGTGGCGCTGATCGCCTCGATCCTCCCCATCTCGCCGACGATGCCGGTGAACACGGTCTAGGCCTCCCGCAATTCGGTGAGAGTGAGGATATCGGGGCCCGACTCGACGGTGCTCCAAGGCTCGGGCAGCTCGACCTCGCGGATGAAGAGGCCAGGCCCGTCGCCCAGCTCGACCGGCGCCCGGTAGAGCATCAGGCGGTCGATCAGGCCGGCGTCCAGGAGGCCCGTCGCCAGGGTGGGGCCGCCCTCGAGCAGGAGCGCGGAGATTCGCCGCCGGCCCAGCTCGGCCAGGGCCTCCGCCGGGGACGCGGCCGCGACCGTCTCGACACCGAGGACCGCGACCGGGGTGGCGCCGGGGGCGGCGAAGACGACCACCGGCGCCTCCGGCGAGGCGGTCCTGGCCAGCTGCGAACCCGCCGGCAGACGCGCGCGATGGTCGAAGACGACCCGCAGCGGCTGGCGCTCGGCGGGCGGGTCGACGTCGCGCGCGGTGAGCAGCGGATCGTCGGCAAGCGCGGTCTCGATCCCGACCGCGACCGCGCCCATCTGGGCCCGCAGCTCGTGCACCTGGGCGCGGCTCTGCGGCGAGGAGATCCAGCGCGGGCCGGCCGGCGCCGCCGTGCGGCCGTCTGTGCTGATCGCCGCCTTGTACGTCACGTGCGGCCGGCCCAGCAGCGCGAAGGTGAGCCACCACGCGTTCTGGCGGCGGGCGGCCCGCTCGACCTCGCCTCCGGCCACGTCGGCCGTGACGCCGGCGGCCCGCAAGCGAGCGATGCCCGCGCCGTCGACCTTGTCGGTCGGGTCGACCATCGCGGTCACGACCCGGTCGACGCCCGCGGCGATCAGCGCGTCCGCGCACGGCGGCGTGCGACCGTGGTGGCTGCACGGCTCGAGGTTCACGTAGACGGTCGCACCGCGGGCGTCGCCCGCCGCGCGCAGCGCGGCCACCTCGGCATGGTCGCCTCCCGGCCGCTCGTGCCAGCCCTCCCCCACGACGGCGGCGTCGCGCACGACCACCGCGCCGACGACCGGGTTCGGCGCCGCGGTGCGGCGGCCGCGCTCGGCCAGCTCGGAGCAGCGGGCGAGATGGCGGCGGTCGGCCGCGTCGATCACGACGCGCGGGTGCCGGCGAGCGCCAGCCGCCCGACCAGGCCGCGATAGGCCTCGGCGGGGCTGGGTGCGCCGAAGATGGCCGAGCCGGCGACGAGGATGTTCGCCCCGGCCGCGTGGGCGTCGGCGATCGTCGCGTCGTGGATGCCGCCGTCGACCTCGACGGCGACGCCGTCGCGCTCCGCCGCGAGCGCCCGCATCTTCGGCAGGCGGTCGAGCGTCGCCGGGATGAAGCTCTGGCCGCCCCAGCCCGGGTTCACGCTCATGCACAGCAGCACGTCGGCGTAGCGGGCCGCCTCGGCGATCGCCTCGACCGGCGTGCCCGGATTGAGGGTGACGCCGGCCCGGCAGCCGAGGTCGCGGATCATCTGGAGCGTGTAGTGCAGGTGCGGGCAGGTCTCCACGTGCACGGTGATGCTGTCGGCGCCCGCCTCGGCGAACTGGGCCAGGTGCCGCTCCGGCGCCTCGATCATCAGATGCACGTCGGCGAGCCCGTCGTGCGCGTGGATCGTGTCGGCGACGTCGGCGACCATCTTCGGCCCGAAGGTGATCACGGGCACGAAGTGGCCGTCCATCACGTCGATGTGGATCACGCGCGCCCCCGCCTCCATGACCTCCGAGACCTGCTCGCGCACGCGGCCGAAATCGGAGGAGAGGATCGAGGGCGCAACCCGCACGTCTTGGGGCCAGGAGCGCATCGGCGCCACTGTAGCGGGCGGCGCCGTCACGATGCATCCGCCACGTAGAAGCCGTCGGTGCCGTCGCGGTGGGGCAGGGTCTGGCGGCCGCCGGGGGCGACGTCCTCGCACTCGTCGCGGCGGATCGTGCACACCGAGTACACGAGCCGCCCGCCCGGCGCGAGCAGGCCGTGGGCATGCTCGAGCATGCGCCGCTGCAGGCCGGCCACCTCCTGCGCGGCCTCGAGCGTGCGCCGCCAGCGCGCGTCCGGGCGCCCCGCCAGGACGCCGAGGCCCGAGCACGGCGGGTCGAGCAGGATGCGATCGAAGCCGTCCTCGCGGAAGTCGAGCGCGTCGGCGTTGACGACCTCGCCGCAGGTGACGCCCTGGCTCGCCAGCGTGCGCTCGAGAGCGGCGGCGCGGCCGGGATGGCGCTCGACGCAGACGAGCCGTCCCCGGTCGGCCATGAGCGCCGCCAGCTGCCCGGCCTTCCCGCCCGGGGCGGAGCACAGGTCGAGCACGCGCATGCCCGGCTCGGGGCCGAGCAGGCGCGCCGCCAGCATCGAGCCGCGCGACTGGGGCCAGATCGCGCCGGCGGCGAGCTCGCGGCTGGCGGCCACGTCGAACGGCCCGTCGAGCACGAGCGCCTCCGGGAGCTCGGGGTCGCCGTGCGTGGGGACGCCGAGGTCGAGCGGCCCCGGCCGCAGCGTGTTCACGCGGATCGAGAGCTCGGGCGGCTCGTTCTGGGCGGCCATCAGGGCGTCCGCCTCCGCGGCGCCGAGCATCGCCGTCCACTCGTCGGCCACCCAGTCGGGATAGGAGTGGCGCAGCGGCGGCGGCAGCCTCTCGACCCAGTCCGGGCCGGCGTCGGCGATGCGGCGCAGGACGGCGTTCGCGAGCCCGGCGGTGTGCCGCCCGGCGACGGCCTTGGCCAGCTCGACCGTCTCGTTCACGGCCGCCCGCGCAGGAATGGCGGACGCGAACAGCAGCTGGTAGGCGCCGACCCGAAGCGCCGCGCGCAACGTCGGCTGCAGCCCGTGCGGCGGTCGTGACGCGAGCGTCTCCATGGCGTGGTCGAGCGTGCGCACGCGCTGCACCGTCCCGTATGCGAGCCGCATCGCGAGGCGGCGGTCGCGCTCGTCCAGGCGGGCGCGGTCGGCCTCGGCGGGGAAGATCCGGTCGGCGTATGCGGCCTCCTCGAACGTCCGCCGGACGACCTCGTAGGCGACGCGGCGCGCGCTCACGTCGCCCGCGCCGGCGGTGGCTGGCGGCCGCGCAGGAACTCGGCGGCGGTCATGCGGCGCTTCCCGGCCGGCTGGAGCTCGTGCACCTCGAGAGCGCCCTCGCCGGTCGCGATCCGAAGCGCCTCGCGGCCCGCACCGACCGTGCCCGCGGGTCCGTCTCCGGCGACGGCCGCCGCCCGCCACAGCGTCACCGGCAGGTCGTCGAGCTGCGCGCGGGCGCCGATGTGCGGCGAGAGCGCCCGCACCTGGTCGGCGATGCGCGTGGCCGGCCGGCTCCAGTCGACGCGGCGGTCGGCCGCCTCGATCCGGTGCGCGTAGGTCGGCTCGCCCTCCTGCGCCCGTCCGGACGTGTGGCCCCGCAGCGCCGCCGCGAGCAGCGGCACGCCCAGGTCGAGCGCCCGCTCGGCGACCGTGCCGGCGTCGTCGCCGGGAGCGATCGGGAAGCGCTCGAGGCCGTGGACCGGCCCGGCGTCGAGCTCGGCCACGAGCTCGATCACGGCCGCGGCGGTCTCGCGGTCGCCGGCCATCAGCGCGCGCTCGATGGGCGCGGCGCCCCGCCACCGGGGCAGCAGCGACGGGTGCAGGTTGAACAGCGGGTAGGCGCCCAGCAGCGGCGGCTTCAGGATCTGGCCGAACGCGACCACGGCGCCGGCATCGACGTCAGGCGGCGTGTGGCTGGCGCGCTCCTCCTGCACGACAGCCAGGCCGAGCTCCACGGCCGCAGTCACGGCCGGCGGGGTCGCCGTCCTTCGCCCGCGGCCGGCCGGGCGGCCGGGCTGGGACACCACGACCACGATCTCGATCCCGTCCTCGCGCGCCAGGCGCTCGAGCGCGCCGGCGGCGAACGCCGACGTGCCGAAGAACGCGATCCTCACGCCTTCAGGCGCAGCTCACGCAGAGCCGCGCGGCGGTCCTCCTTCGGCGCCCGGTCGATGATCAGGACGCCGTCCAGGTGGTCGAGCTCGTGCTGGATCACGCGCGCCTCGAGGCCCGCGGCCTCCACCTCGACCGGCTCGCCGGACTCGTCCAGGCCGCGGGCGACGACGCGCTCGTGGCGCTCGACCGGCACCGTCACCTCGCCGCCGAGCAGCGAGAGGCAGCCCTCGGTGTCGACCTCGGTCTCGTCGGAGCGCACCGCGATCTCGGGGTTGATGATCGCCCGCACGGGATCGTCGGCGCCGGCCCGGTAGACGAACACGCGCCGCAGGACGCCGATCTGCGGCGCCGCCAGGCCGACGCCGTGCGAGCGGCGCATGATGTCGGCCATCCGCTCGACCAGGCCGCGGACGTCGTCGTCGACGGCGGCGATCTCGGTCGCGGGCACCCGCAGCGCGGGGTCGGGATACTGGCGCACGAGCCGCATGGCCATCGCGTGGTGCTCGCGCCGCTCCCGCTCGCGGATGCGGTCGCGCTCGGCCTCCTCCTCGGGAGTCAGCCCCGGTTCGGTCTCGGTGTCGACGTCGGCATCCGCCATGCCCGGAATCCTACCGAGAGGCCTTCGCGGCCACGTCGGCCGTCGATGCCACCTCGGCGTAGCCGTCGCCCAGCGCCGCGATGAACGCCGTGTGGACGTCCGGCGCGGGCACCGACCTGCCGCCGAACTCGAGCGGCATCGTCGCGCAAGCGTCGTGCACCACCGTCGCCGCGAAGCCGAGATCGACCGCCGCCCGCACGGTGGCGTCGACGCACATCGAGGTCATCATCCCGCAGATCACCAGGGAATCGACGCCCTGGTCGCGCAGGTGCTTCTCGAGCGGCGTGTCGAGGAAGCTGTTCGGGTTCGCCTTCTGGATGACGGTCTCGCCGTCGGCCGGCCGCACGGCGTCGTGGATCTCGAAGCCGGGGGTGCCCGGCTGCAGGTACTCGGCGTCCGGTGCATCCCAGACGTGCTGGATGTGGACGAGCGGCTCGCCCGACGCGCGGAAGCCGTCGAGCAGCTCGCGCGCGTTGGCGGCGGCCTGCTCGGGCCCCTCGAGCGGGTTTCGCCCGCCCGGGAAGTAGTCGTTCTGGATATCGACGATCACAAGCGCTCTGGTCATGCGGGCCAGCCTACCTGACGTCCACCGACAACCTGGGGACAGTCCCCACCTTCTGTGGGGACTGTCCCCCACACTGCTCCATCTCCATCCGCGTCGGGACGCTTACCCGAACGATTGCGGGTCGACGTCGACCACGGCGGTGGCGTGGGCGCGGCGGAGGTCGGCGGCCAGGTCGCGGAGCAGGCCGCGCAGCACCGCCGCGGCGCGGCCGGCGGCGGACGTCTTGATGAGGACGTGGCTGCGGCTGCGGTCGCGAAGCCGCTGGAGCGGCGCAGGGCCGAGCACGATGTCGCCCTCGAGCACCGGCGTCGCGGCCTCGGCGATCGTGGCCGCGACATCGTGCGCGAGCGCGGCCGAGTCGGCCGTCGTCAGGACGCGGACGAGCCGGCGGAACGGCGGGTAGCCGAGGTCGCGGCGGCGCTCGAGCTCGCCCTCCAGGAACTCGCCCACGGCATGGCGGGCCGCCAGCACGACGGGCCGGAGCTCCGGGCTCCAGGATTGGATCAGCACCCGCCCGCGCGGGTCGCCCGGCCGGCCCGGGCGGCCGGCGAGCTGGGTCAAGAGGCCGAACGTGCGCTCCTCGGCGCGGAAGTCGGGGATGGCCAGCGCCAGGTCGGCGTCGAGCACCGCGGCGACCGAGACGCCGGGCATGTCGTGGCCCTTGGCGACGAGCTGGGTGCCGACGAGCACCGCCGCGTTCGCGCGCCGGAACGCCTGCAAGGTCGCATCCGGCTCGCCCGGGCGGGCGGCGATGTCGGCGTCGAGCCGCATCACCTCGAGCCGCGGGTAGCGGGCCCGCAGGTCGTCCTCGACGCGAGCCGTGCCGGCGCCGATGTGGGCCAGGTCGACCGAGCCGCACGTCGCGCAGGCGCGTGGGAGCGGCTGGGCGAGGCCGCAGTGGTGGCACACGAGCCGGCGGCCGTGCAGGACGAGCGACACGTCGCAGCGGGGGCAGCGCCAGGTGCGCCCGCAGGTGCGGCAGTGGATCGCCGAGGCGGCGCCACGCCGGTTCTGGAGCAGGATCGCGCGGCCGCCACGGTCGTCGATCGCGGCGAGCGCATCGATCAGGGGCCGGGTGAGCGGGTAGCCGCCGTCGGCCCGCAGGTCGACGATCTCGACGGCGGGCAGCGGCCCGCCGACCCGGCTCGGCAGGCTGACGCGGCGCGGGATCCCGGCCCACGACTCTGGCCGCGGCGTGGCCGTCCCGTAGACGACCACGGCCCCCTCGAGCCTGCCCCGCTTCGCCGCCACCCGGCGGGCGTCGTAGCGCGGGTCGGCCTCGTGCTTGTACGACGCGTCGTGCTCCTCGTCGACGGCGATCACGCCCAGGTCGGGCACCGCCGCGAAGACCGCCGAGCGGGCGCCGACGACCACGCGGGCATCGCCGGCCGCGATGCGGGCGTGCTCGGCGCCGCGGCGGGCCGGCGAGATGCCGCTGTGGAGCACGGCGACCGTGGGACCGAACCGGGCGGTGAAGCGGGCCGCCGTCTGCGGCGTGAGCGCGATCTCGGGCACGAGCACGATCGCGCCGCGCCCCCTCGCGAGCGCCGCGTCGATGACGCGCAGGTACACCTCGGTCTTGCCCGAGCCGGTGACGCCGTGGACGAGCACGTCGCCGCCGCCTCCGTCGAGCGTCTCGACGCATGCCGCCACCGCCCCTTCCTGCTCCGGCGTGAGCGTGACCCGCACGTCGTCCGCGAGCGCCTGCGGCGCCGGATCGAGCGCCACCAGGCCGCGATCGGCCATCCGCCGCACCGTTTCGCGCGTCGTCCCCGCCGCCGAGACGAGGTCGGAGAGCGGCAGCGGCGCCAGGCCGACGTGTGCGAGCACCTCGGCCTGGCGGCGGGTCGCCCCTTCCATCGTCACGAGCCGCACCCACGGCTCGGGCGCACGCGTCCCGGCCGCGGGCGGCAGGACGAGCCCGACCGCCCGGGAGAGCGTCGACGCGTACGAGGCCGCGATCCACTCGGCCAGCGCCAGCAGCGGCTCGGGCACCGACCCGACCACGCCCAGCACCGGTTTCAGGCCCTCGCGATCGCCCTCCGCCACCTCGGTGACGACGCCGCGCACCGTCCGCGCACCGAGCTCCACCTCGACCAGCGCGCCCCGCACGACGTCGCTCCCGGCGAGGTAGTCGAACCCCTGGTCGACCGCCCGCGCGGTGACCAGCGGATGCACCCGCGCGATCACGACCGGGTCGTGAAGTCGACCACGACCGGCACCCCCTCGAGCCCCAGCCGGCGCCGGAGCTGGTTCTCGACGAAGAAGCCGTAGTCGCGGTTCACGAGCTTGCGGTCGTTCGTGACGATCCGGAAGCGCGGCGGGCGGGTGCGGTACTGGGTCGCATAGAGCATGTTCAGGCGCCGCCGGCCCTGGCGGGGCGGCTCCCGCATCGCGCCGATCTCGGCCATGGCCCGGTTGAGCCGGCCGGTCGGAACCCGAGATGTGTAGCGGCCGAACACCTCCTCGACCGCGTCGAGCAGCTTGTCCACGTTACGGCCGGTGACCGCCGAGGACGTCACGACCGAGGGCCGCTGGCGCAGCTTCCCGCCCAGCCGCTCGACGACGTCGTCCACCGTCGTCTCGGCGATGTCCCACTTTGAGAGGACGACGATCGTGGCGCACCCGGCCTTGCGGGCGACGTCGGCCACCGCGAGGTCGCCGTCGACCAGGCCCTGCGACGAGTCGATCAGGACGAGCGCGACGTCGGCCCGCTCGGCCGCGGCCAGCGCGCGCACCTCGCTGTAGTACTCGACCCCCTGGCGGTGACGGCGCTTGCGGCGCAGGCCGGCCGTGTCGATCAGCCGGAACCGGCGGTCGCCGCGGACGAAGGGCGTGTCGATCGCGTCGCGGGTCGTCCCCGGCCGGTCGGACACGATCACCCGCGGCCGGCCGAGAATGGCGTTCAGGAGCGACGACTTGCCGACGTTGGGCCGGCCCAGGATGGCGACGCCGATCTCGTCGCTGCCGTCGTCCGCCGGCCGGCCGCCGTCCTCGACCGCGTCGAGTCGGTCGACGATCGCGTCGAGCAAGTCGCCCGTGTTGCGGCCGTGGAGCGCCGACACCGGGATCGGCTCGCCGAGGCCCAGGCGGTGCAGGTCGAGCGCGAGCGGCTCGTGGGCGGCGTCGTCGATCTTGTTCGCGATGAGCACGACGGGCCGGTGCGAGCGGCGCAGGATCTGGGCGATCTCCTCGTCGCCCGCGACCACGCCGGCCCGGGCGTCGATGACCGCCGCGACGACGTCGGCGTCTTCGACCGCAAGCCGCGCCTGCGCGGCCACCTCCGCCTGCATCGGCGACTCGTCGCCGGCGTCGACGCCGCCCGTGTCGATCAGGACGAATCGGCGCCCGCGCCACTCGCACAGCACCTCGTTGCGGTCGCGGGTGACCCCGGGCTGCTCGTCCACCACGGCGTGCCGCGATGATGTCAGCCGGTTCACGAGCGTCGACTTGCCCGCGTTCGGGAAGCCGACGACGGCGACGACACCGACCCGCTCGGCCTCACTCATCGCGACTGCTCGTACATGGTGCGGATCTCGGCCAAGAGCTCGTCGGCCGTCTCCCGGTAGGCCTGCGCCGGGCGGCGGTCGCCGCGCTCGTACGTCCGCGGCGAGCCGAACGTGATGTCCACGCGCCGACCGGGCCGCCACGTGCGCGTGCCGCTGATCGCAACCGGGATCACGGGCGCATCCTCGACGACCGCGCAGCGTCCGGCGCCGGCCTTCGCCCCCTCCAGCTCCGCCTGGCGGGTGCCCTGGATGAAGATCCCGACGACGCCGCCGCCCTCCATCGTCTCGTGGACGATCCGCAGGGCATCGCGGTCGGGCTCGCCGCGGCGGACGGGAAACCCGCCGCCCCAGCGCACGACCCGGCCGAAGACGGGGATGCGGAAGAGCTCGCTCTTGGCCATGTAGCGGATGCTGCGCGGCTGCACCTGGCCGAGAGCGGGGATGTCCCACCAGGACTCGTGGTTCGAGACGAACATGAAGGCGCCGGCCGCCGGCACGTGCTCGAGGCCGTGCACCCGGGGCCGCAGCAGCACCCGCACGATCCCGGCCAGCGCCCGCCGGATCCACACCCACGCCGCGTCGTAGCCGGCCATCTCGGCCGAGCTCATGCCGCCGCCTCCACCAGCCGTACGACGCGGTCGACGGCCTCGTCGACGGAGAGTCCCGACGTGTCGATCACGTGCGCGTCGGGCGCCGGCGCGAGCTGCTCGGCGTCGCCGCGGTCGCGGGCGGCGATCGTGCGGCCCACCTCGTCGGCGCCGAGGCCGAGGTCGACGGCGCGGCGGGCCGCGCGGGCCTCCAGGGAGGCCGTCAGGTACACCTTGACGTCGGCGTCGGGGCACACCCGGCTGCCCGTGTCGCGGCCCTCGAGCACCGC
>Ga0068855_100010677_pt1 | contig 11082 bp, 9 predicted proteins | sample KBSCornC52_FD_66592 | JGI IMG/M metagenome (GOLD analysis project Ga0068855, IMG submission 66592) | Corn rhizosphere microbial communities from Kellogg Biological Station, Michigan, USA - KBS Corn C5-2 | ecosystem: Host-associated > Plants > Roots > Rhizosphere > Soil ... | reverse complement strand
GGCCGTTTTGACGAAGGGACCCGCGCGCACCCATTCCCCCAACCATGCGCGCCGACCCGGGCCTGCGCTCGCCGCTCAGCGAAGCGAGCCGCCCCGCATGCGCGCCGGAGACTTTCATGACCAAACGCATGCTCATCGACGCCAGCCACCCGGAAGAAACCCGTGTGGTCGTAGTAGACGGCTCCAAAGTCGAGGAGTTTGATTTCGAGGCCGCCTCGAGGCGGCCGCTCAAGGGCAATATCTATCTGGCCAAGGTGACGCGCGTAGAGCCGTCTCTGCAGGCGGCGTTTGTCGAATATGGCGGCAATCGTCAGGGCTTCCTGGCCTTTTCGGAAATCCATCCCGACTACTACCAGATCCCGATCGCCGACCGGCAGGCACTGCTTGCCGAGCAGGAGGCGGAAGCGCGCCGACGCCAGGAGGACGAGATCGAATCCTTCGAAATCGGCACCAAGGCCGCCGGCGCCGGCGAGGCGGAGGATGAAGACGAAGACGAGGAAATAGAGGAACCCGACCAGGACGAGGAAGGCGGCGAGGCCGAAATGGCGCCGCTGGTGCCGCTGGATGCCGCGCCCGATGACGACGCTTCCGCCGGTGGCCATGATCTGTCGGCGGCCGGCGAAGAGCCGGACGAAGAGGAGATCTTCGACAACCAGAAAGGTCGTCCGGCCCATGCCGAAGACGGGACCGAGGACGACGCCGCGCCCGTCAGCAAGGCAGAGGCAAGCGCCCGGGACCTGGCCGATTATGCCGGCGACGCCGATATTGCCGACGCCCAGGCCGCCGAAGAGAACGAAGGCGAGATCGAACCGGTCAGTCCCCACCCCTCCCCCGAACAGGCCGTAGGCGATTTCGCCGGCGAGAACGAAGGCGATACCGAAGCCCACGGCGAGGCCGGCGATGAAGGCCCCGACGCGCAGGCCCTGCAGGCGCCTCGCCCGCCCCAGAAATGGGTGCGCAAGAAGCACTACAAGATCCAGGAAGTCATCAAGCGCCGCCAGATCATCCTGGTCCAGGTTGTCAAGGAAGAGCGCGGCAACAAGGGCGCGGCGCTGACCACCTATCTGTCGCTCGCCGGGCGCTATTGCGTGCTGATGCCCAACACGCCCCGTGGCGGCGGCATCTCGCGCAAGATCACCAACGCCGGCGACCGCAAGCGCCTCAAGAGCGCCGCTCAGGGCCTGGACCTGCCCGAAGGCATGGGCCTGATCATCCGCACCGCGGGGGAGAACCGCACCAAGCTGGAGATACGGCGCGACTATGAATATCTCGTCCGGCTGTGGGACACGATCCGCGAAAGGACCCTCAATTCCAACGCCCCGGCGTGCGTCTATGAGGAAGGCGACCTGATCAAGCGGGTTATCCGCGACCTCTACACCAAGGATGTCCAGGACATCGTCGTGGAGGGCGAGGAAGGCTACCGGAACGCCAAGGAATTCATGCGCATGCTGATGCCCAGCCATGCGCGCAATGTCCATCACTACAAGGACAAGGTGCCGCTGTTCCAGCGCATGCATATCGAAGCCCAGCTCGATTCCATGTTCTCGCCCATCGTCACGCTCAAGTCCGGCGGCTATATCGTCATCAACCAGACCGAGGCGCTGGTGTCGATCGACGTCAATTCCGGCCGCGCCACGCGCGAACATTCGATCGAGGAGACGGCGCGCAAGACCAACCTGGAAGCCGCCGCCGAGATCGGACGCCAGCTTCGCCTGCGCGACCTGGCCGGGCTGATCGTCATCGACTTCATCGACATGGAGGAAAACCGCAACGACCGCGAGGTCGAGCGGCGCCTGCGCGACGCGGTGAAGAACGACCGCGCCCGTGTGCAGATCGGCAAGATCAGCCAGTTCGGCCTTCTGGAGATGAGCCGCCAGCGCCTGCGCGCGGGCGTGATCGCCGGCTCGACCATCACCTGCCCGCATTGCGCCGGCATGGGTATCGTGCGGTCGGTTGAATCCACCGCCCTGCGCCTGCTGCGGGCGCTGGAGGAAGAAGGCGAGAAGAACCGCTCGGCCGGCGTGACCGTCAAGATCGCCAATGACGTGGCGATCTATGTGCTGAACCAGAAGCGCCACGAGTTGGACCGCATCGAGACGGAGCACGAGATGGAGATCGTCTTCGTCCCGGCAGAGGGCCTGGCCGCGGGCAGCTTCGAGATTGAACGCACCCGCCAGCGCAACCCGGCGGACCGTCCGCGCCAGCCGCAGGCCGTGGGCATAGAAGCGGGTTTTGCGCCTTCCGATGAACCGGATATCGCCGTGGAGGAAAAGCCCGAAGAGGAAGACATAGAAGAAGAGGAAGACGAAGAAGAGGAAGAGCAAGTCCGGCAGGCCCGGCCCGAAGCCGAAAGCGGCGAAGCCGAAGCCGGGAGCGAAGGCGAACAGCGCAACGCTCGCCGCTCGCGCTGGCGCAGCCGCCGCCGCGGCCGCCGCGGCGGCCGCCGCCGCAACCAGCCGGGTCAGGATGCCGGCGCCGAAGCCCAGGGCAATCACGCCACCGGCGAGGCCCAGGCCGCGGAGGCTCAAGGCGGATCGGGTGGAGAAAATTCCGGCGAACAGCCGTCGCCTGGACAGGCCGGGGAGCAGCGGGCGCCGCGCGGGAGATCGGCGACGCGCCGCGCCGTTACCGAATCCGAGCGCTTCGGCATGATCCCCGATGAGATCGACACGACACCCAGCGACGCTCCGTCCGCGCCCGGCAAGCCTTCGGCGCCGGTCTGGTCGCTAAGCGACGACATTCCCGACACGACACCGCGCGAGGACGACAATACCCAGGCGTCCAAACCGGCAAGGAAGGGGTGGTGGCAGCGGACGTTCAGCGGCGAATAACCGCTCCGGCCGCCGACTTCGGCAAGTCAAACGACGAACAGTCAAAAAAGGGCGCCAGCGGCGCCCTTTTTCATGATGGCCATTTACGGCGCCTGCACGCCCGGATCGGGCGCGGCGCCCTGGCCGTGCGCACCGGGATCGGGCAGCGCCACGCAGATCCCGTTCTCGCAGGAAATCATGTTGACCGTGTCGAAGGGCGCAACCCCGGTCGAGCGGATGGTGGCGTGGGTGAGAATCCGCCCCCCGGACGATGCCAGCAGCGCATAGGCGGCAGCCGCCGTGCCGTTGGGGCCGCCCGAGCCGGTGCCCGCCAGCGCCACGTCGGTGCCGCTGGCCGCGATCAGCGGCGTCAGGAAGGCGCTGGCCAGCCCGGCCGGACCCGCCGCCGGCGAGGCCGCCAGGGACACGCCTGTGTCCGCGGCCGTGTGGCCCGAGCCGAAAGGTCCGTTCAGGGTCACCGCGCAGGCTGCGGCCTGCCCGTTTGAATCCACCGCCGCAAAGCCGGTCGATCCCATATCCTTGGGCAGGCTGGAGACACCGAAAGTTGCCAGGCTTTGACGCGCGGCGGTCATTACAGCCGCCTCGCCGCCCCGGCCGCCTGCCTGCGCGCGCGCCAGATTGTCCAGAAGGCTGGTGACAAAGGCCCCTGCCCCGGTGCGCGGACCGGGTACCCAGGCCGTCAACTGGCCCGTGACGCGAACCCGCGCGGGGCCCTGCATGTCGCTGACGCCCGCCAGCTCGGCGAGCGTGACGGCACCGCCCTGGGCCGCGGAATAGCTGGCGATGCGGCTGGCGGTAACGCCCTTGTAGAAACCGTCATTGGCCTGAAGGCGCACATTGGCCAAGGTCAGCGCCAGGTCGCTGTTGTGGACCACAGTGCCGACCGGCCGCGGCTGGCCCGATTCATCCAGGAATTCCGCAGCCAGCGCCGCATCCAGCCGCACCACATTCACAGCATCCCCCAGGCGCGCGGAAAGCGCCTCGGAAATGGGAAAGCCGGTGGCGGCAAATGCCTCACCCGGTGCCACCATGCGCTGCCAGGGCAGCGCGCCATGGCTGCTCTGCAGATCATGGAATCCATACACCGCCGCGGGCACCGCAAAGGGTCCACCACCCGATGGCGCGCGTGCGAGGAAATCATATTCGATCGCCTGCGTGGCGCCCGCATCGCGCAGCAGGCAGATGCCGCCGCCGCCAAGTCCGGCCGCCACCGGATAGGTCGCGGTCAATGTGAAGAACATGGTGGTGACCGCGTCCGCGGCGTTGCCGCCTTCCTGCAATACGCGGGCGCCGGCGCGCGCGGCCAGAGGCTCGTCGGCCACGGTCATGCCGGTCCGCTGGGCGGTGGAGTTTTCGTCGCTCGATGCGATACCCTGTTGGCTGCCGCCAAGGCCCACTATCGAACCCAGGCTTTCTCCCAGTGATTTCGTGGCCGTGCATCCGCCCAGGACAGACAGGGGCAGCAGAAGCAGGGGGACGGCGATTAAGGCAGGAGTGCGGCGCATGAAGGGTCTTTAATCCAATGGCCTTGATTGCGGGCCTCTTATGCCCGAGCAACGCGGCGGATGAAAGCCGGGTTTGCTTTTGCCTCGCCCTGACCATACCGTCGGCCGGGGATGGGGCTTAGGACAGGGCCGCCGTGGTGCGAAGCCCGCCATGAAGGAGTTGCCTCACTTGCCGATCGCACGCCGCCATCTGCGCCGTCTGGTGTTCGCCGCCGGTTTTTTGGGCGCGCTCACGGCCGTGGTCCTGCCCGCCCAGGCCCAGGGCATGAGCGTGCTGCGCGATACCGAAACCGAGGAGATGCTGCGCAATTACGAGGTGCCGCTGGCGCGCGCCGCCGGCCTGGACGTGAACAATGTGCACGTCTATCTGATGGGCAGCCCGGAAATCAACGCATTCGCCACCCAGCCCCAGGACATCTACATCTTCTCGGGCATTCTGTTGTGGCTGAAGAAACCCAACGAGCTGATCGGCGTGATGGCGCATGAGACCGGCCACATCTCGGCCGGGCACCTGACCCGCACATCCTATGCCATCAAGAAGGCCACCGTGCCGATGCTGCTGTCGCTGGTGGCCGGCATCGCCGCCATGGTGGCGGGCGCGGGCGAGGCAGGCATGGCGATCATGCAGGTGGGCCAGTCCATGGCGATGGCGCAGTTCGCCGCTTTCAGCCGGGTGCAGGAATCCACCGCCGACCAGATCGCCGCCAAGCTGCTTTTGGCCACGCACCAGTCGCCGGTCGGCATGTACCGCACCTTCCAGCGATTCGCGCAGGAAGAGGCGATGAGCGCCTACAAGATCGACAAATTCGCCGTCGACCACCCCACCGGACAGGACCGCGTGATGGACCTGCAGGACATGGTGGATTCCTCGCCCTATCGCGAGGTGCAGGATTCACCCGAAAGCGTGCACACATTCGAGATGGTCCAGGCCAAGCTGGCCGGCTTCGTGCTGCCGGTGAAGCAGGTGCTGACCCGCTATCCGGTATCCGATACCTCCGCGCCCGCGCGCTATGCCCGCGCGATGGCCTATATGCGCCAGCCCAACTTCCAGAAGGCGATGGACGAGATCAACAGCCTGATCAAGGATGAGCCCAACAACCCCTATTTCTACGAAGTGCGCGGCCAGATCTATGTCAGCATGGCGCGCCCGCGCGAGGGCATTCCCGACTATCAGAAGGCCGTGGACCTGCGTCCCAGTGCCCCCCTGCTGCGCCAGGAACTGGCCACCGCGCAGCTGGGCACCGACGATCCCTCGCTGGCGGGGGATGCGCTGAGGAACCTGAAAGTGGCCCTTCTGGCGGAACATGACGACATGTTCACCTGGTATGAGACGGCCCAGGCTTACAGCACGCTGAAGAACGAGCCCATGGCCAACCTGTCCACCGCCGAACTCTATTTCAACGGCGGCGACATGCAGAAGGCCCTCGTCTTCGCCACCCGCGCGCGGGGAAAGCTGCCCCAGGGCACACCCGATTGGCAGCGCGCCAACGACATCATCGGCGCGGCCGGTCCGCTGGCGCGCCAGCAGCAGTGAAGGTGCTATCGATGCGCGGCTTGGCGGTAACTGTGGCTGGCGCCATCGGCGGCGCGCTGCTGGCGGTGGCGATTGTCGTCACCCTGGCGGACCAGGGCATGATGCCCATCAACGAGGGCCAGATGCAGTCCTGGCTGATGCGGCACCCGGACCTGGCGCTCGCCATGATCGGCCGCCAGCAGCAGCTGGACGATGCCAGGAAGCAGGCCCAGCAGGCGTCCGCCATGAAAAAGGTGGGCCAGCAGAGTTTCTTCGATTCCAGGATTGCCTTCGTCACCGGACCGGCGGATGCGAAGAACAGCGTGGTCGAGTTCTATGACTATGACTGCCCCTATTGCCGCGCCTCCCAGCCCGAGGTGCAGAAATTCTACGAGACGCACAAGGCGGACACGCGCTTCTCCTTCATCGAACTGCCGCTGGACATCCACGGCCCCAATGCGGTGCTGGCCGCCCGGGCCTCGATCGCGGCCCGCAACCAGCCCGACAAGTATGTGGCCTTCCACTTCGCGATGATGAGCAACAAGGACCCGGTGGACGCCGCCGCGATCTTTGACATCGCCCAGAAGGCAGGCCTGGACCTGGAAAAGCTGCGCGCCGACATGAACCGGCCCGAGATCGAGGACATCATCAAGAAAAGCCACGAGCTGGCGACCAAGGTCGGTATCGACGGCACGCCCACCTTCATCGTCAACGGCCAGATGCATCCGGGCATGGTCCAGGACGGCGAACTGGAACAGCTGGCCAAGAGCAGTTAGCGGCCCGTCAGCGTTTTCAAGCTTTCCGGATAGCGCTCGCCTTCGATCCTGTCCTTTGCCAGTGCCGCTTCAATGTCGCGCAGGTCGCTGCCGGTCAGCTCGATATTTACCGCGCCCAAATTTTCTTCCAGACGGTGAAGCTTGGTGGTACCGGGGATGGGGACAATCCAGGACTTCTGCGCCAGAAGCCATGCGAGCGCGATCTGCGCCGGCGTCGCCCCCTTGGACGTCGCGAAGCGGCCCAGCATATCGGCGAGCGCCTGATTGGCAGTGCGGGCCTCGGGCGAAAAGCGCGGAACGATATTGCGAAAATCGGTGCTGTCGAATTTCGTGCGTGCGTTGATGGCACCCGTCAGAAACCCCTTGCCCAGGGGGCTGAAGGGTACAAGGCCGATGCCGAGTTCTTCGAGAACCGGCAGGATGTCCTTTTCCGGCTCGCGCCACCACAGCGAATATTCGCTTTGCAGCGCCGCGAGGGGTTGGACGGCATGCGCTTTGCGGATCGACCCGACGCCCGCCTCGGACATGCCGAAATGCCTGACCTTGCCCTGCTGGATCAACTTCTTCACCGCGCCTGCGACATCTTCCATCGGCACGTCCGGATCGACGCGGTGCTGGTAGAACAGATCGATGCGATCGGTTTTCAGGCGCTTGAGGGACGCCTCGGCGACTTCGCGGATGCGTTCGGGGCGGCTGTCGACACCGTCCTTCGGATTGGCATTCCGGAATCCGAACTTGGTCGCGATCACGACTTGGTCCCGAAACGGCGCGACGGCCTCCCCGACCAGCTTTTCATTTTCAAAGGGACCATAGGCTTCCGCGGTGTCGAAGAAGGTGACGCCGCGCTCGAAGGCAGAGCGGATCAGCGCGATGCCCTGCTCCTTTTCGACGGCCGGCCCATAGCCAAAGCTGAGACCCATGCAGCCCAGGCCGATGGCCGAAACCTCAAGTCCCTGTCCCAGTTTGCGCGTCTGCATCGCCGTCTCCGCCGCTATGATTGGGCACGATAGGCGATGGGCCATTCAGCGATTAGGCGCTAATATCGGCATGTACCTATATCTTTGGTTCATGAATGAAACACACCGAGCTTTCCGATCTTTCAGCCTTTCTGGCGGTGGCCGAGGCACGCAGCTTTACCCGGGCGGCCGCGCGGCTGGGCACGTCGCAATCGGCGCTCAGCCACACCGTCCGGCGGCTGGAAAGCCGGCTGGGCCTGCGCCTTCTCACCCGCACAACCCGCAGCGTTGCGCCGACCGAGGCGGGTGACCGGCTGATGGAGACGCTGCGCCCCGCCTTTGACGACATTGATTCAAGACTGGCAGCGCTGACCGCCCTGCGTGAGAAGCCTGCGGGCACGATCCGCATCAACACGTCGGAGCATGCCGCCGAAACCGTGCTCTGGCCCGCGCTGGCGCGCCTGCTGCCGGGCTATCCCGACATCAAGGTGGAACTGACCGTCGAGCATGGTTTCGCGGACATTGTGGCTGGCCGCTATGACGCGGGCGTGCGGTTGGGCGAACAGGTGGCGCGCGACATGATTGCCGTACCGATCGGGCCGGACATGCGCATGGCGGTGGTGGGAAGCCCCGGATATTTCAAGCAGCACAAGAAGCCGAAGCTGCCGCAGGACCTGCACGCCCATGCCTGTGTCAACCTGCGCTTCACCACCAGCGGCGCGCTCTACGCCTGGGAGTTCGAGAAGGACGGCCGCGAACTGAAAGTGCGCGTCGAGGGCCAGCTTGCCTTCAACAATGGCGGTCTGTGCCTGAAGGCGGCGCTGGAAGGTTTCGGCCTGGCCTTCGTGCCGGAAGACCGGGTGCTGTCCCATGTCCGCAACGGCCGCCTGGTGCGCGTGCTGGCGGACTGGTGCGCCCCCTTTCCGGGCTTTCATCTCTATTATCCCAGCCGCCGGCAGCAGTCGCCCGCCTTCGCGCTTGTGGTCGAAGCACTGCGATACCGGCGTTGATAGATGCAAGGCGCCTAGATCAGCCCCGCCAGCGGGCTTGAGGGGTCGGCATATCTGCGGCGTGGCATGCGCCCGGCCAGATAGGCCAGCCGGCCCGCCCGGACCGCGTGTTTCATCGCCTCCGCCATCAGCACGGGATTCTTCGCCTCGGCGATGGCGGTGTTCATCAGGACGCCGTCGCAGCCAAGTTCCATCGCGATCGCCGCATCCGACGCGGTGCCCACGCCGGCATCCACGATCACCGGCACCTTCGCTTCCTCGATGATCATGCGTATGCCGACCGGATTCTGCACCCCCAGGCCCGATCCGATCGGCGCGGCCAGGGGCATGATGGCGCACGCGCCCTGCTCTTCCAGCCGCTTGGCCATCAGCGGATCGTCGCTGCAATAGACCATCACCTGGAAGCCTTCCTTCACCAGCATCTCGGTGGCGCGCAGCGTCTCGATCATGTCGGGATAGAGCGTCTTGCGATCACCCAGGACTTCCAGCTTCACCAGTGTCCAGCCGCCGACTTCGCGCGCCAGCCTCAAGGTGCGCACCGCATCTTCGCCGGTGAAGCAGCCCGCCGTGTTGGGCAGGAACACGGTCTTCTTCGGATCGATGTAATCGACCAGCATGGGCTGGCTGGGATCGGTAAGGTTCACGCGGCGCACCGCCACGGTCACGATCTCCGCGCCGCTCGCCGCAAGCGCCGCCGCATTCTCGGCATAGCTTTTGTATTTGCCGGTGCCGATGATCAGGCGCGATTTGAAGGTTCGCCCGGCGACGACGAAGGGCTTGTCCGGGCTTGTTTCCTGCGGCGGTTGCTGGGCGGCCGCCTGGGGCGGCGCGTTTCCGCCGCCGATGAAATGCACGATCTCCAGCCGGTCGCCGTCGGCCAGCACCACCTGGTCATAGGTCGAGCGCGGCACGATCCGGAGATTGCGCTCCACCGCGATCTTGGCGGGGTCCAGTCCCAGGCTGGCCAGAAGGCCGCGCACCGACACCCCCTCATCCAGTTGCCGCGCCTCGCCGTTCAGGGTTACCTGCATCGCCATGTGGGGATCACCTTAAGCATTTCCGTTCCGTGCCGGGTACGATTATAAGGCTTGACTCGCCCAGCCTCATGGACTGTCTATGGCAAAAAAATCAAACCAATCCAAGACCTTACCAATCTTCATTCTCAATGGCCCCAATCTCAACCTGCTTGGGACCCGCGAGCCGGAGGTTTACGGCTATACCACTTTGGCCCAGGTCGAGAAGATGTGCGCCGCCCAGGCCGCGACCCACGGCCTGTCCATCGTCTTCCGCCAGTCCAATCACGAGGGTGAGATCGTCGATTTCCTGCAGGAGGCGCGCACCGGCGCCAGTGCGGTCATCCTCAATCCGGCCGGCTATGGCCACACCTCCATCGCGATCCTGGATTCCATCCAGATGCTGAAAATCCCGCTGATCGAGGTGCACCTGTCCAACATCCACAAGCGCGAGCCCTATCGCCACCATTCCTATGTCTCGCGCGGCGCCACCGGCATCGTGATGGGGCTGGGGGCACAGGGCTACCTGCGCGCCATCGACGCCATTGGCGAAATTCTGAAGGACTCCAAATGAACATCAAGGACGAGATGAAGAATCTGATGGGGGGCAAGGGCAAGCCGTCGGTGGACGCCGATGCCATCCGCGCCCTGTCGGAACTGCTGAACGAGACCGGTCTGACCGAAATCGAGATCGAGCGCGAAGGCGCGCGCATCCGCGTCAGCCGGGCCGCGGTGGCTGCGTCTGCATCCCTCCCCGTCCCGGCGCCGACCCTGGCCGCGCCCGTTCCCGCGGCCGCCGCCGGCCCCCAGCCGGGCACCATACCCTCGCCCATGGTGGGCACCGTCTATCTGTCGCCCGAACCCGGCAAGCCGGCCTTCATCGCGGTGGGAAAGGCGGTCAAGGAAGGCGACACGCTGTTCATCGTCGAAGCGATGAAGACCATGAATTCCATCACTGCGCCCAGGTCCGGCACGGTGAAGGAAATTTGCGTCACCGACGCCCAGCCGGTGGAATTCGGCCAGGCCCTCTGCGTCATCGTCTGACATGTTCGAAAAGGTCCTCATCGCCAATCGCGGCGAAATCGCGCTTCGCGTCATCCGCGCCTGCAAGGAGATGGGCATCTCCACGGTGGCGATCCATTCCACCGCCGACAGCGATGCCATGCATGTGCGCATGGCCGATGAAAGCGTCTGCGTCGGTCCGGCGCCCGCCGCCCAGTCCTACCTGAACATTCCCGCCATCATCGCCGCCTGCGAGATCACCGGCGCCGAGGCGATCCATCCCGGTTACGGCTTTCTGTCGGAGAACGCCAAATTCGCCGACATCATCGCCGAGCACGGCCTGACCTTCATCGGCCCCACCGCCGACCACATCCGCATGATGGGCGACAAGATTACCGCCAAGCAGACGGTGAAAGAGCTTGGCATTCCCACCGTGCCGGGTTCGGACGGCGAGGTCGGCGATGCCGATGCGGCCA
>Ga0068855_100010676_pt1 | contig 11082 bp, 7 predicted proteins | sample KBSCornC52_FD_66592 | JGI IMG/M metagenome (GOLD analysis project Ga0068855, IMG submission 66592) | Corn rhizosphere microbial communities from Kellogg Biological Station, Michigan, USA - KBS Corn C5-2 | ecosystem: Host-associated > Plants > Roots > Rhizosphere > Soil ... | reverse complement strand
ACAGTTTGGTACAAAATACATTGCTAACGCAGGCTTCGACTTAAGCCAGATCTTATTCGACGGACAGGTATTTGTTGGACTACAAGCTCGTTCTACTTCAATAGAATGGGCCAAAAAAAATGTTGAAGTAACAGAAGAACTGATAAAAGCTAATGTTTACAAAGTATATTATCAATTAGTAGTCAGTAAAACCCAGATCGGTTTGCTGGACGCCAATATAGACCGGCTTCAAAAATTACATCACGACACATACGAATTGTTCAAGAACGGATTCGCTGAAAAACTGGATGTAGATAAAATAGAAGTGCAGATCGCCAACCTGGAAACAGAAAAAAAGAGAACACTCAACCAGATCTCCAATGGCTACCTGGGTTTAAAGCTTTTAATAGGTATGCCCATGAAAGATCAGGTGGTATTAAAGGACACCCTTAGCGATGAGCAGATTAAAAAAGGCATACTCGAAGCAAGCACTTACAATTACAGCGACAGAAAAGAATATCAGTATGCTGAACTTGGTAAAAAGCTGAATGAATTTAATATAAAGCGCTATCAGTTGAGCCAGATACCAACAGTTAGTCTTACAGGAGCCTGGTCAAAAAATGCCCAGCGTAATAAATTCGATTTCTTTGGCAAGGGCGACTGGTTTACATTTTCAAACATAGGTCTGCACATTTCAGTACCCCTCTTCCATGGTTTTTATACACGGTCGAAAATTGACGAGGCAAGATTGAACCTGAAGAAAACTGAAAATCAAATAGAAAGCCTGAAACTTTCTATTGATAATGAGGTGCAAACAGCCCAAACAAATTACAGAACAGCCATAGAAGCAATGGATTATCAAAAGCAGAATATGAAACTGGCCGAAGACGTGTATGAACAAACTAAAAAGAAGTATGAGGCAGGCCTGGGTTCCAATACAGAGATAACTGCGGCTCAAACAGATCTAAAAGGGGCACAGACAAACTATATTAATGCTTTGTACGATGCCATCGTGGCCCGTATAGATTATTTAAAAGCCATTGGAAAACTATAGACAACTATATAAACTCTAAACCAACAAATGAATTCATCGGATAAATTTTTAGTTATGAAAAGTTTGCAAACTATAATCGGCGCTGCTGCAATTGCTCTTTTTGTTGCATCCTGCGGGGCCTCTTCTGCGGATAGCAGTAAAAAAGATCTGGAAAAGAAAAAAGCTAAGCTGGAAGATTTAAAGAAAGAGCAAACAAAAGTGAATGAACAGGTAGCCACTCTTGAAAAGGAAGTTGCCGCACTGGATACCAGCGCCGCAGCACATGCTGAAAAACCCAAATTGGTAGTGCTGTCTCCTGTACAACCAACAGCCTTTACGCATTATATTGACCTGCAGGGTAAAATTATCGCTGATAACACAGGATGGGTAACACCTCGCGGAGCCGGAGGACAGGTTAAAGCACTTTATGTAAAACAGGGTGATAATATTCGCAAAGGCCAGCTTCTTATGAAACTCGATGACGTAGTTACACGCCAACAAATTCAGCAGGCTACGGTACAATTAAATCTGGCGCAAACTTTATACGACCGTCGAAAAAACCTGTGGGACCAAAAGATTGGCACCGAAGTAGAATTATTACAGGCTAAAAGCAATCTGGAAAATATACAAAAGCAAATCGACCTTTTAAAAGAACAGCTCGACATGACTAATGTATATGCAGAAATGCCGGGTGTGGCCGAAACAGTAAACATCAGAGTTGGTGAAACATTTTCTGCAGCCTCTGCTACTCAATTGGGTATTTACATTGTGAACGACAATAACCTGAAAGTAACAGCTAATGTTCCTGAAGCATATCAAAGCAAAGTAAAAGAAGGCAGCAATATTGTTATTACATTGCCCGAAGACAATAACAAAACAATTAATGCAAAAGTAACCGTTGCCGGAAGAACTATTGATCCAACAAACCGCTCTTTTTATATCGAAGCAAGAATTCCGGCCAATACCGCATTCCGTAACAACCAGATCGCTATGGTACGTATTCAGGACTATACAGCACCCAACGCCATAACTATTCCCGTAAATACCATTCAGAATGATGAAAAAGGAAAATTTGTAATGGTAGCAGCCGACGAAAATGGTAAAAAAGTAGCGAAGAAAAGACCTGTAACTGTTGGACTGCTCTATGGCGATAAGCTGGAAGTAAAAAGCGGCTTACAGCCAGGCGATGTATTAATTACAGATGGTTTTCAGGGACTGTACGATGGTCAGTCGATCACTACAACCTAACAAACCCGGTACTCTTACTCCGATCGCTATCGTGCCGATAACAATCAGGAGCATTATCCTAAGTTGCCTCACACACAAATTCATTGTATGAGTGTATTAGAAAATATTAAAGGTCCGTTTAAAAACTTTGGACCGACAACGTGGAGTATAAAGAATAAAACCTCCATCTACCTGCTTATGGTAATCGTGAGTTTGATTGGTGTATACCAGTTTACCACCTTACCCAAGGAACAATTTCCTGACATAGTTATTCCTACTATTTATGTACAAACCATTTATGTAGGTAACTCTCCCAAGGATATAGAAAATCTGGTTACCCGGCCTATTGAAAAACAGATCAAAGGCATTACGGGAGCCAAGATCAATAAAACAACCAGTACATCGGTACAGGATTATTCAGCCATTATGGTTGAGTTCGGTACAGATGTAAAAACCGATGTGGCGCTCCAAAAAGTAAAAGATGCGGTAGACAAAGCAAAAAAGGACCTGCCTACCGATCTTACCGAAGAGCCTTCTGTAATGGAAGTAAGCTTTTCGGAACAGCCCATCATGTATGTTAACCTCTACGGTGATTATGACCTTCCGCGTTTGAAAAAATACGCTGATGATCTGCAGGATAAACTGGAAGAATTATCTCAGCTTAACCGTGTAGACCTGGTGGGTGCTCCTGAAAGAGAATTTCAGATCAATGTAGACAACTACAAAATGCGCAGCGCCAATATTACGTTCGATGATATTTCCAATGCTGTTGCACGCGAGAACATGGATATCTCAGGCGGTTTACTCGATGCAGGAAACACCAAACGTACCTTGCAGCTAAAAGGACAGTTTAAAACAGCCGCCGACATTCAGCAGGTAGTAGTTCGTAATACAGGTGGAGCTCCCATCTATCTGAAAGATATTGCAGAAATAAAAGACACTATAAAAGAAAGAGAAAGCTATGCCCGCCTGAACGGAAAGAATGTTATTACCCTGAACATTATCAAACGCGCCGGCGAAAACCTTATCGAAACATCGGATGCCGTTAAGCAGGTGGTTGCAGAGATGCAGGCTGCGCAGTTCCCCAAAGACCTGAACGTAGCCATTACCGGTGATCAAAGTAAAGCATCCCGCACATCATTCAACGATCTGGTAAATACCATTGTTATCGGCTTTGTGCTGGTATTGATCATCCTGATGTTCTTCATGGGTGTTACGAACGCCTTCTTTGTGGCCCTGTCAGTTCCGCTGAGTATGTTCGTGGCGTTTATGTTTTTACCTGCGGCCGACCTGATCGTAGGCACGCACGTAACCCTCAACTTTATTGTATTGTTCGCACTGCTATTCGGTTTGGGTATTATCGTGGATGATGCCATTGTGGTAATCGAAAATACCCACCGCATATTTATGCAAAGCAACGGGCAGCTTGCAGCCGACAAATCGGCAATGATGGCTGCGGGTGAAGTATTTGTACCGGTACTTGCTGGTACATTAACTACCCTTGCGCCTTTCGTGCCGCTGTTGTTCTGGCCCGGTATCATTGGTAAGTTCATGATCTATCTGCCTACGATGCTCATCTTTACCTTAACAGCATCACTGATCGTGGCGTTTATCATGAACCCGGTATTTGCAGTGGATTTTATGAATCATCCCGAAGGTGAAAAAGAACCTAAATCGGCTATATTCAAAAAACCCGGTTTCTGGATCACATTAGGGTTAGGAATTCTCCTGGATTTCCTGGCATCGGCCTTTCATGCTAAGGTCAATGAGTTAAGCGTTAGCTTCTTTGGCAATGCGTTAATATTCATGTTGCTGCTGATATTGTTAAACCGTTACCTGCTGGACGCCGTAATCCATGCCTTTCAAAATCGGGCCTTACCATGGATTATGAGTCACTACGAAACGGCTTTGCGCTGGGCATTAAAAGGATGGCGCCCGGTGCAGCTACTCATCGCAACTTTTATTCTGTTAATACTCACCTTTGTTTTCTTTGGCGCCCGTAAAGTACCGGTTGTGTTCTTCCCTGGCGGCGATCCCAATCAGATCTATGTTTACCTGAAATTACCTGTTGGTACCGACGTAGAATATACCGACTCGGTAACCCGCACGCTCGAAAGGAAAGTATATCAGGTATTACATATGCCACTCGACAATAAAGGAAACCGTGTAGAAAACCCGATCGTTGAAAGTGTGATCAGTAACGTGGCAGTAGGAGCCGGCGATCCCACGAGTGGCGACCGAAGCACAAGACCTGAACTGGGGCGTATACAGGTTTCGTTTGTTGAATTTGAAAAAAGACATGGAATACATACTTCGCCCATTCTTGATTCAATACGAAATGCGATAAAAGGCATTCCAGGTGCAGAAATATCCGTTGACAAAGAAAAGAACGGTCCGCCTACCGATCCCCCGGTGAACATAGAAATAGCCAGCGAACAGTTTGATGACCTCACGAAAACAGCAGTATCATTAAAAAACTATCTGGATTCAATACAGGTGCCTGGTGTAGAAGAACTGAAAATGGATATCGACCTTACCAATCCGGAAATTACCGTCAGTGTAGATCGTGAAAGAGCACTGATAGAAGGTGTTTCCACAGCACAAATTGGACAGGAAATAAGAACAGCCGTATTCGGAAGAGAAGTATCGAAAATTAAAGACGGCGAAGATGAATATAAGATCCAGCTGCGTAACCTTGAAGTTCAGCGCAAGAACCTGGCCGATCTGCTGAACATGAATATTACTTTCAGAGAACCGACAGGCGCCGTTAAACACGTACCGCTCAGTTCGCTGATAAAAGTTGATTATACCAGCACGCTGGGAAGTGTTAAACGTAAAAACCAGAAAAGGGTTATTACGCTTCGCTCGAATGTGTTGAACGGATATACACCAACAGCCGTAAACCAGGTAATTTCCGGCTATATAGATAACTTCAAACAAAAGCCCGACGATGTTACCATCAAACAAACAGGTGAAGGCGAACAACAGGCTGAAACAGGTGCATTCTTAGGTAAAGCCCTCGCAATAGCCTTAATGATGATCCTTATTATTCTTGTTATACAGTTTAACTCTGTCAGCAAACCAGTGATCATCCTGACTGAGATCATATTCAGTGTAATCGGTGTTATCCTTGGCTTTGCTATTACCAAAATGGAAGTATCGGTAGTAATGACGGGTATTGGTATCGTAGGTCTTGCGGGTATTGTAGTAAAGAACGGTATCCTGGTAATTGAGTTTGCCGACGAACTACGCGCCCGTGGATTGAAAACCCGCGAAGCGTTGATTCAGGCAGGTAAAACACGTATCATCCCTGTATTATTAACTGCCCTGGCAGCGATCTTAGGATTGATACCACTGGCAGTAGGGTTCAACATTAACTTCGTTACCCTGTTCTCAGAACTTGATCCGCATATCTTTTTCGGTGGTGATAACGTAGTATTTTGGAAACCGTTATCATGGACCATCATCTTTGGTTTGGCATTCGCCTTCTTTATGACGCTGTTGATCTTACCAGCTATGTATCTGATCGCTGAAAGATTAAGACGGCCAATGCGCAGAATGTATGGCGGTAAATGGGTTTCGTTTATGGGCATTCCTCCATTAACGTTAATCTTTTTACCAATGATATTGGTGACAACGTTCGTACACTACTTAGAAGTAAGACGCAGAACAAGAAAATTAGCCGGCAAGAAAGAAAAAGTAAATGAAGCATTCTTAGGAAGCTGGTTCTAGGAAATGAGAAATAATAAATTAGAAATGAAAAATGAGAAAGTGAATACTTTCTCATTTTTCATTTTAGCTCCACCTTTCTCATTCCTCATTCCACATTTTTCATTTCTCATTTTCTAAAAACCTTTCTTCACATCTCCACCAACCGGTTTACCATTGGTATCGAGCTCCACAATTTCATAACCTGTTTTTTGTAAGCCGGGAAGAATACGGGCCTTATCACCTACCAGCACAATATTCATTTTATCGGGATTGATCCATTGTTTTGCCAGCGCATCAATTTCTGCCTTCGTCATATTTTTTAAGATCTTGTTTTGCTGATCTACATAATTGGCGGGCAAATTATACTCCAGAATACGCTGAATGAAACCGGCTTTTTGTGCACCTGTTTCATAACGCAGGGCATCGCGCTGACCAATGGCGTTTTTCATAAACACCAGCTCATCATCTTTAATGCCATTGGCTTCGTAATTTTTCAGTTCTTTCATTAATTCTGCTAAAGCACTGTCGGTAGCATCTGCTTTAATACCGGAACTAAACATAAAATCACCGGTATACCTGTCTCCATCAAATGTTGTGCGGGCGCCGTAAGTCCAGCCTTTATCTTCACGCAGATTAATATTTACACGACCGTTAAAACCGCCACCCAGTGCAAAATTCATCAGATTGGTTTTATAGTACTCACCGGTAGCATCGTATTTCAAACCGGTAACATATCCTACCCTGAATTCGGTTTGCGCAGCTTTGGGAATATTTACCAGATAGATCCTTGACTTATCTACTTCTTTTGGCTTTGCATTTACTGCCGGTAAATTGATGTCTTTATTAGGCAGCTTATTCAGGAAGGCCAGTTTTGGTAAGATCTCATTTGGCTTAACATCACCTACTATCACCACCTTTGTGTTTTTCGAGGTCATATTGTTATTATAATAACCTTCTACATCCTGTACGGTGATATTTTTAATAGAAGTTTCTGTTCCATTTTCATTCATACCCAAAATATGATCAGGGCCATAATTAACAACAGCCGCCACATCATCAGCTACTACGGCAGGGCGTGTTTTTGATTGCTTTAAACTCTCCAGCGTTTGCCGTTGAATACGGTTAAACGTATTGTCGGTAAACTTCGAATTAAACATACGCTCCTGTAACAGGGCCAGCGTTTTATCGATATTCTTTTTCAGCGATTCTACGGTAAATACAATTGCATCGCGGGTACTGCTTACTTCAATACTGCTGCCTAGTTTTTTCAGCGCTACGCTCATTTGCTCGGCAGTGTAATTTTTCGTGTCTTCATTCATCATATCGGCAAACAGACTTGCCAATCCTAACTTCGAAGTATCTTTCGCCTGTAATAAATGACCGCCGGGAACAGATATGGTGAGTGTTACAACCGGTAACTCATTATTCTCTGCCCCGATCATTTTAATATTATTCGGCAGATCTTTACGCCAGAAATCCGGCACTTTTACTACCGGGTTTGCACCATTGCCAGGATGTACACTGCGATCGAAATTATCATTAGCCTTTACATATTTTAAACCGGCATAGCCATAATTGGGCGCAACGTAATGGCTGCTGTCGACTACATAATTATCCGCTGCTGCTACAACGCTTTCCTGACCTTTAGGCAATACGCTCACGATAACAGCATGTTTGCCTTTTATGTATTGATTATACACACGCATTACATCTTCTTTCGTAACAGACCTGTACATTTTTAATAATTCACCGATCTGATTGGGGTTACCGGTAAAAGTCTGAAAAGCTGCCAGCTGAAATACTTTACCGGATACGCTTTGCAGACTGTTGATGTATTGTGCTTCTGTGCTGCCTTTGAATTTTTCAATATCATCATCGGTAACGCCGCGTTTTTCAAAACTGTCCAGTGAAGCTCTTACCAGTTTTTCCATCTCGGCCAGCGTTTTGCCGGGAAGAGGTACTACACGAATAGCAAATTCACCCGCCAGTTCAGACAACTGACTGGCTGTATTGGCCTGCAGTGCCAATTGTGGTTTTACCAGTTGCTGATATAATATTGAATTATTACCCTGTCCCAGTATTTCAGCCAGGCACGAAATAGCGGCCATGTCTTTATGAAAATTAGGTACAGTAGGATATACAATATTCAGCAATGGCAAACGGATGTAGTTATCAGTATAAGAAACATACCGGTCTTTATCAATAACCGGAGCAGGTATTACCATTTTATCTACTTCAGGACCGCGGGGTATTGAACCGAAATATTTTTCTACCAGTTTTACTACATCGGCAGTTTTTACATCGCCGCCTACAGTAACGGTAGCGTTGTTAGGACCATACCAGCGCAAAAAGAAATTCTTCAGGTCATTTACATCTACCCTGTTCAGGTCTTCAATATAACCGATCGTTAACCAGGAGTACGGATGACCGTACGGATATAGATTTTTTGAAGTTACTTCACCTACCAGACCATAAGGGCGGTTATCGTAGTTTTGTCCTCTTTCATTTTTTACAGTAGCGCGTTGCACTTCAAACTTTTTTTGTGTAACGGCATCCAGCAAAAAACCCATACGATCAGCTTCGAGCCACAGCATTTTTTCCAGTTGATTACTGGGCACTGTTTCAAAATAATTCGTACGGTCGCGGGTAGTTGACCCATTGAGTGTGCCGCCGGCATCGGTTACCATTTTAAAATGCTCTTCATCCTTTACGTGGTCACTTCCCTGAAACATCATGTGCTCAAAAAAATGCGCAAAGCCCGATTTACCAATTTGCTCACGGGCCGACCCAACGTGATAGGTAACATCTACCTGAACAACGGGATCACTATGATCTTCATGAACTACCAGTGTAAGCCCATTGGGCAACACATATTTCTCATAAGGGATTACCAGCTCATTTCCCTGGCGGGTAATTTTCTCTACCAGCTTAGCCTGAGCGGCCACCTGATTATACAGGCACAACATGAATACACCTAATGCCAGTACGGCTTTTTTCATATCTGTAATTTTTGTTAAGTATGTGTACAAGGTAAAAGAAATATTGCCGGGGAGCCAAACCATTTATCCTTTATGCACAGGCGTTCATCAAGGTTTTTAGGGTTTGCATTGAACACTTTGCGCACTTTGCGCTACTCTGCGCTCTTTGCGTTCCTCATGTCGACGATTTTAGGAACGCAAAGGACGCTAAGAATCGCAAAGAACGCTAAGGAATTACCTTTTGAGCCTGCCTTATGAAAAAATTATGAATGTGTTCATGAAACGAATAGTATTAAATTGCGACTAACGGATTCAAAACCTTGTCATTTAAACCTCATTAATAAATTCATAAAAAAGTTATATGCGTACAAATCATGAAATAGATTACCGGATCATAGGTGAAGAAATGCAGTATGTTGAAGTAGAACTGGATCCTGGCGAAACTGCTATTGCCGAAAGTGGCGCGTTTATGATGATGGACGATGGCATTCAAATGGAAACGCTTTTTGGCGACGGTTCGAAGGCACAACAGGGTTTGCTAGGTAAGCTAATGTCGGCAGGCAGACGTGTTTTAACAGGTGAAAGCTTGTTTATGACCGCCTTTACCAATGTTGGACAAGGGAAAAAACGCGTGAGCTTTGCATCACCTTACCCCGGTAAAATTATTCCGCTTGATTTGATGGAACTGGGTGGAAAAGTAATCGCCCAAAAAGATGCCTTTCTGTGCGCAGCAAAAGGTGTAAGTATTGGTATTGAATTTCAACGTAAACTGGGCACCGGCCTGTTTGGCGGCGAAGGTTTTATTATGGAAAAACTGGAAGGTGATGGTATGGCCTTTGTGCATGCGGGCGGACATGTATTTGAAAAAACACTGCAACCCGGCGAATTATTGAAGATAGATACCGGTTGTTTGGTGGCCTACACACAAACGATCGATTATGATATACAGTTTATAGGAGGAATTAAGAACACTTTGTTTGGTGGTGAAGGATTATTCTTTGCTACACTTCGCGGACCGGGTAAAGTCTGGATCCAAACGCTGCCGATAAGCCGTTTGGCCGGCCGCATATTAACTTATGCTACAGGACCCCGTAAAGAAGAAGGCAGCATTTTAGGCGGCCTGGGTAATATGCTTGATGGAGATGGATGGTAGTCAGAAATTATTATCTATAAAGCAAGAGGCCATTCCGATGTGGGAATGGCCTCTTGCTTTATAATATATTATGTGTTATTTTCTTGAAGCGGCTAACTTGGCCAGTAACTTTAAAATTTCAAGATACAACCATACGATGGTTACCAGTAAACCAAAAGCACCGAACCATTCCATGTATTTGGGCGCATTCATTCTGGAACCCTGCTCAATAAAATCAAAATCAAGGATCAGGTTCAATGCAGCAATAACAACTACCACCAATGAAAAAACAATACCCATGGTAGTGCTTTCATGTATCAAAGGCATTTGAATATTGAACATGCGTAAGATCCAGGCCAAAAGATAAAAAACTGCTATGCCCATAGTGGCCATAATAACAATCGATTTAAATCTTTCGGTAGCTTTAATAATGCCAAAACGATATAATGCAAACATGGCTACTACTACGCCAAAAGTTAACATTACTGCCTGCATTACTATTCCCGGAGCTGTTTTTGCAAAGGCATCATTGAAGTAGGCAGAAATACCTCCTAAAAAAACACCTTCTGCCAGTGCATATATCGGAGCAAGAAATGAACCCCATTGCTTTTTAAAACTTAATACCAGTGCTGTGATCAAACCAGCGAACATCGCAACGAATACCCATGTTATTACATCTTTTCCTTCAGCAGCAGCTTTCCAGGTAAAAGATGCAGATGCGAATAATAAGATCATCATCAGGCCAAACTTGTTGAGGGTGCCGTTTACAGTCATCGCCTCGGTTTGCTGATAATCAATGGTCCCGTTAAACGCTTTTTCGTTTAATACAGGATTTCCGGATTTAAATAAGGCCATATTAGTATAGAGTTTAGTTTACGTGAATCGGCAGCGGGCAGTCAGCAATTTCTTACTTTCTGCTTCTCTTAGTCACCAATCACTTATTAATTATAACTTATAACGTATTATTTACCGCCTTTCGGGCCCCGGCGATCATCTTTTTTTACCGGTGGCCGGTTATCGCG
>Ga0068855_100010672_pt1 | contig 11083 bp, 7 predicted proteins | sample KBSCornC52_FD_66592 | JGI IMG/M metagenome (GOLD analysis project Ga0068855, IMG submission 66592) | Corn rhizosphere microbial communities from Kellogg Biological Station, Michigan, USA - KBS Corn C5-2 | ecosystem: Host-associated > Plants > Roots > Rhizosphere > Soil ... | reverse complement strand
GATCATGCCGGGGGACAACATCAAGATCAATGTTGAGCTGATCAGCCCGATTGCGATGGAAGAGGGGCTGCGCTTTGCGATCCGTGAGGGTGGCAAGACTGTCGGCGCCGGCGTCGTCGCGAAGATCATCAAGTAAGTAAGTCATGTGTTGGGTGCGCGGCGCTAACTACGCCGCGCCACTTCGGCGTGAAACGAAGTGATCTCAATGGCCCGAAGGGCCCGGAGTAAAGAGTAGCCGGCAAAAACCACGCTTTTTGCCGGCGGCAACCGAAGTAAGGTCCGCCAAAAGCGCCGCAGGCGACTTTTGGCCAATTTGATAATCGTAGGCCAGTAGCTCAATTGGCAGAGCGGCGGTCTCCAAAACCGCAGGTTGGGGGTTCGATTCCCTCCTGGCCTGCCATCGATTGATATGACAGAAGAAGTCAAAGCTCAGGAAGGCGGCTCGGCGAGTACCGCCAAGCTCGTAATCGCGATCGTACTCGTGGTTGCGGGTGTGGCGGGGTTCTACCTGCTCGCCAACCAGCCCGCCTGGCTACGCTGGGCGGCCGTGGTCGCAGGCCTGGTGCTGGGCGCTGTCGTGATCGCGTTTTCGCAGTACGGCACGGACTTGCGCGAGTTCGTCAAGGCCGCTCAGGTCGAGTTGCGCAAGATTGTCTGGCCGAACCGCCAGGAGACGGGCATGACTACTCTGGTGGTGCTGGGCTTTGTATTGATTGCCGGCCTGTTTTTCTGGGGCCTTGACCTCGTGCTCGCCTGGGCGACACAAGCTTTGACCAAGGGGAGCTGATCGTGGCGCTCAGATGGTACGTCGTACATGCCTATTCGAACTTCGAGCATCGGGTCGCCGAATCCCTGAAAGAGCGGATCCGGCGCGCGAGCCTGGAGCCGAAATTCGGCGAGATCCTGGTCCCGACCGAGGAGGTCGTGGAGATGCGGGATGGGCAGAAGCGCAAGAGCGAGCGGAAGTTCTATCCGGGCTATGTGCTCGTGCAGATGGAAATGGACGAGGACACCTGGCATCTCGTGAGAGACGTGCCGAAGGTGCTCGGCTTCATCGGCGGCACGCCGGAGAAGCCCGCGCCCATCACTGACAAAGAGGCGATGCAGATCCTGCGTCGCGTCGAGGAAGGCGCCGACAAGCCGCGGCCGAAGGTGCTCTTCGAGCCTGGCGAAGTGGTGCGCGTGGTCGACGGGCCGTTCAATGACTTCAACGGCGTGGTCGAGAGCGTGAACTACGAGAAGAATCGCCTGCAGGTCGCAGTGCAGATTCTGGGGCGCTCGACGCCCGTCGAGCTGGATTTCTCGCAGGTCGAAAAGGCCTGACGAGGGGGCGGCGGCGCGATCGCGTCGCTCGGCCTGAATCGGACGCAACGTCCGTGTTTTGTTGTAGAGCCTTCTGCGCAGCGACCCAAAACCAAGCTTTTGGGTCGCGGCAACGAAGCCACTGTCTGACGGAATTGCCAGGGGCAGTTTCGTCCAATTAACCCAGGGGAGCCTAGTAGGCGCTGGTACCCGGGAGTAGGTAAATGGCTAAAAAAGTCCAAGGCTATATCAAGCTGCAGGTGCCCGCGGGCTCTGCGAATCCGTCGCCGCCCATCGGGCCGGCGTTGGGTCAGCAGGGCGTGAACATCATGGAGTTCTGCAAGCAGTTCAACGCGCAGACCCAGAAGATGGAGAAGGGCCTGCCCATCCCGGTGATCATCACCGTGTATTCGGACCGCAGCTTCACGTTCGTGATGAAGACGCCGCCCGCGGCGGTGCTGATTCGCAAGGCGATCGGCATCGAGAAGGGTAGCGGTACTCCCAACACCGCCAAGGTGGGCAAGATCTCGCGCAAGCAGCTCGAGGAGATCGCGAAGACCAAGCAGCCCGATCTGACGGCTGCCGATCTCGAAGCCGCCGTGCGCACCATTGCCGGCAGCGCCCGTAGCATGGGCGTCGACGTGGAAGGAGTTTGATCATGGCCGTAGCCAAGCGACAGAAGCCCTGGAAAGAGAAGCTGCAGCCAGGTAAGCACTACCCCATCGAGGAAGCGCTCAAGCTCGTGAAGGAATTCGCCAGCGCGAAGTTCAACGAGTCCGTGGATGCCGCCGTGAATCTCGGTATCGACGCGAGCAAGTCGGACCAACAGGTCCGCGGCTCGACGGTGATGCCGCACGGCACGGGTAAGACCGTGCGCGTAGCGGTCTTCACCTCCGGCAAGAACCAGGAGCTGGCCAAAGCGGCAGGCGCCGATATCGTCGGCCTGGAGGATCTCGCCGCGCAGGTGAAAGCGGGTCAGATCAACTTCGACCGCGTGATCGCCAGCCCCGACGCCATGCGCATTGTCGGTCAGCTCGGTCAGATCCTCGGTCCCCGCGGTCTCATGCCGAACCCCAAGGTCGGTACGGTGACCCCGGATGTGGCGACGGCGGTGAAGAACGCCAAGTCGGGCCAGGTGACCTACCGCGTCGACAAGGCGGGAATCATCCATTGCACGATCGGTAAGGCGAGTTTCCAGCCGGACCAGTTGAAGGAAAATCTTTCGGCGTTGATTGCAGACTTGCACAAGGCCAAGCCTGCGACCGCCAAGGGTCAGTATCTGAAGCGCGTCACGCTGTCCTCGACCATGGGGCCGGGCGTGATGGTCGATCAGGCGACCCTGGCGTGATGGAAGCGGAGGCTTTCTTAACTTTATCTACGGGCTTCGCCGCTTTGGGCGATGCCCGTGGGACCTGCGCGCAAGCGCATTAACAAGTTTCGTTGCGGGCCGAAACATAACTCAAACTCGAGTTATGCAAGGTTCCATCGGAGACCGCAGGCGAGGGAACGGACCGTTTGGATCCGCCGCCCTCTTAATCGAAGCCTGCGCAGATGGTGTACCGCTTTTCGCATCGAGGATCTCCTCGAGGCGTGAAGGTCACCGTCAAATGGCGGGGTGAGGCAAGGACGCTTCCAGCCCCATTCGTTGATCTTCAAGGCTTAAGGAGAAATGGAATGGCACTCAACCTGGAAGACAAGAAGGCGCTCGTAGCGGAAGTGGCCGAAGTTGCGGCGAAAGCCCACTCGGTCGTGGCCGCAGAGTACCGCGGGCTGACAGTCGGACAGATGACTGAGCTGCGGGCCAAGGCGCGTAAGCAGGGCGTGTATGTGCGTGTCGTCAAGAACACGCTGGCACGCAAGGCTCTCGCCGGCACGTCGTTCGAGTCTGTCGGACCGAAGCTCAAAGGGCCTCTCATTCTCGCGTTCTCGAAGGACGATCCAGGCGCCGCCGCGCGCGTGGTGAAGGACTTCGCGAAGGCGAATGAGAAGCTCGTGGCGACACTCGTCTCCCTCGGCGGGAAGGTTCTTCCTGCGAAGGATATCGATGCGGTCGCGAGCCTGCCGACCCGTGAGCAAGCGTTGTCGATGCTGCTGGGCACCCTGAAGGCGCCCTCGCAAAAGCTCGTCAGCACCATTGCCGCGGTACCGTCCAAGCTCGTACGCACACTCGCCGCGGTTCGCGACCAGAAGTCAGCGGGGCGCGAAGCCCAGGCCGCGAGCGCTTGATCAATCTTGTCTTGAATTCAATTTAGGAGACCCAACATGGCTGTCAGCAAAGACGAAATCCTCGATGCAATCTCGAAAATGACCCTTCTGGAGGTCACCGAGCTCATTTCCGATATGGAGAAGAAGTTCGGCGTGACCGCCGCTGCCCCCGTAGCCGTCGCCGCCGCGCCGGCTGGTGCTGCCGCGGCCGCTCCGGTTGAGGAAAAGACGGAATTCACCGTCTCCCTCAAGGAGTACCCGGCAGACAAGAAGGTAACCGTAATCAAAGTGATCCGTGAGATCACGGGCCTGGGCCTGAAGGAAGCCAAAGACCTCGTCGAGGGCGTGCCCTCGGTGGTCAAGGAAGCCGTCAGCAAGGCCGATTCGGATGCCATGAAGAAGAAGCTCGAGGATGCCGGCGCGAAGGTGGAGATCAAGTAATCCCTTACCTTGCGCCTCATCCCCTCCTCGTCAGCGACCGCCACGGCAGGAACGCCGTGCGCGGTCCGCTGGCGTCGGGGGGATGTTTTGCTTTGTTCGATTTTGACGTTCCGCGCGCCCACAGCTCCGTTTTGAGGTGACCCGATGGCTTATTCCTTCACCGAGAAGAAGCGCATCCGCAAGAATTTCGGCAAGCAGGCCACAGTGCTCGACACGCCTTACCTGCTCGCCATCCAGCTCGACTCCTATCGCTCGTTCCTGCAAGCGGACAAGCCGGAAGAGTCGCGCGACCCCGTCGGGTTGCACGCCGCATTCAGGAGCGTCTTCCCGATTACCAGCTATTCCGGTAACGCTTCGCTCGAATACGTCAGCTACCGCCTGGGTGAGCCCGTATTCGATGTGAAAGAGTGCCAACTCCGTGGCCTCACCTACGCGGCTCCCCTGCGTGTGAAGGTGCGCCTGATCGTTCTCGACAAGGAAGCCGCCGGCGCCAAAAAGCCGGTGAAAGACGTGCGCGAGCAGGAGGTCTATCTGGGCGAGTTGCCCCTGATGACCGACAACGGCACGTTCATCATCAACGGCACCGAGCGCGTCATCGTTTCGCAGCTGCATCGCTCCCCGGGCGTGTTCTTCGATCACGACCGTGGCAAGACGCATTCCTCCGGTAAGCTGCTGTTCTCGGCGCGCATCATTCCTTATCGCGGCTCCTGGTTGGACTTCGAGTTCGACCCGAAGGACTGCGTGTTCGCGCGTATCGATCGCCGGCGCAAGCTGCCGGTGACGATCATCCTGCGCGCGTTGGGCATGAACGAGGCCGAGATTCTGGCCACGTTTTTTGATACCAACACCTTCTTCGTCAGCCGCGACGAGGTCGCGTTGCAGCTCGTGCCGCAGCGCCTGCGTGGCGAGACGGCGACCTTCGAGATCCGCATCGGTGACCAGGTGATCGTGGAGGAAGGACGCCGCATCACTGCACGCCATGTGCGCCAGCTCGAGGACGCCAAGGTCACGCGGCTGCGCGTGCCACGTGAGTACGTCTACGGCAAGGTCCTTGCTCACGACGTCGTGAACACCGAGACCGGTGAGATCATTGCCAAGGCGAACGAAGTGCTGACGGCGGCTTCGGTCGAAAAGCTGATCGAGGCCAACATCACACAGGTCAACACCCTGTATGTGAACGACCTCGATCGCGGTCCGTATATCTCCGACACGCTGCGCATCGATCCGACCAAGACTCGTCTCGAAGCGCTCGTGGAAATCTACCGCATGATGCGCCCGGGCGAGCCGCCGACAAAGGATGCGGCGGAGAACCTGTTCGCGAATCTGTTCTTCAATGGCGAGCGATACGACCTTTCGGCGGTCGGCCGCATGAAGTTCAACCGTCGGGTTGGCCGTAAGGAGATTACGGGCACCGGCATCCTGTATGACCAAAAGTACTTCAGCACGCGGACGGATGAGGGCGCCAAGCGGCTCGTAGCGCAGTTTGGCGAGACCTCGGACATCCTCGATGTTCTGAAGGTGCTCATCGACATCCGTAACGGGAATGGCCAGGTCGACGACATCGATCACCTGGGCAACCGCCGTGTGCGTAGCGTCGGTGAGATGGCCGAGAACGCATTCCGCGTGGGCCTCGTGCGTGTCGAGCGCGCCGTAAAGGAGCGCCTGACGATCGCCGAGACCGAGCCGCTCATGCCGCAGGAGATGATCAACGCGAAGCCGGTTGCTGCGGCCGTGAAGGAGTTCTTTGGCTCCTCGCAGCTCTCGCAGTTCATGGATCAGAACAACCCGCTGTCCGAAGTCACACACAAGCGGCGTGTCTCGGCTCTGGGCCCCGGTGGCTTGACCCGCGAGCGCGCGGGATTCGAAGTCCGTGACGTGCACCCGACTCACTACGGTCGCGTGTGTCCGATCGAGACGCCTGAAGGTCCGAACATCGGTTTGATCAACTCGCTGTCGGTGTACGCACGGACGAACAAGTATGGCTTCCTCGAGACGCCGTACCGCCGTGTCGAGAACGGCCGCGTCACGAAAGACATCGACTACCTCTCCGCCATCGAAGAAGGCGAGTACGCGGTCGCGCAGGCGAACGCTGTGCTGGGCCCGAACGGCGAGCTGACCGACGAGTTGGTCTCGTGCCGGTATCAGAACGAGTTCACGTTGATGCCGCGCGATCGGATCAACTACATGGACGTGAGCCCGAAGCAGATCGTTTCGGTCGCGGCTTCGTTGATTCCGTTCCTCGAGCATGACGACGCCAACCGGGCGTTGATGGGCTCGAACATGCAACGTCAGGCGGTGCCGACGCTGCGTTCCGAAGTGCCGTTGGTAGGCACGGGTATGGAGCGGCCGGTGGCGATCGACTCGGGTGTTACCGTGGTTGCAAAGCGCGGTGGCGCAGTGGACTCGGTCGATGCCTCGCGCATCGTCGTCCGGGTGAACGACAGCGAGACGACGGCCGGCGAGCCGGGCGTGGACATCTACAACCTGACGAAGTACACGCGGTCGAACCAGAACACCTGTATCAACCAGCGTCCGCTGGTGAATGCCGGTGATCGCATCTCGCGTGGCGACGTGTTGGCCGACGGTCCGTCCACTCACCTGGGCGAGCTCGCGCTCGGGCAGAACCTGCTCGTCGCGTTCATGCCCTGGAACGGCTACAACTTCGAGGATTCGATCCTCATCTCCGAGCGTGTGGTGCAGGAAGACCGCTTCACGACCATCCATATCGAGGAGCTCACCTGCGTCGCGCGTGACACGAAGCTGGGTCCCGAGGAAATCACCGCGGATATTCCCAACGTGGGTGACGCCGCACTGGCGAAGCTCGATGAGGCGGGTATCGCGTTCATCGGCGCCGAGGTGAAGGCGGGCGACATTCTGGTGGGTAAGGTGACGCCGAAGGGCGAAACCCAACTCACGCCGGAAGAGAAGCTGTTGCGCGCTATCTTCGGTGAGAAGGCTTCGGACGTGAAGGACACGAGCTTGCGCGTGCCGCCTGGCATGGACGGCACCGTGATCGACGTGCGCGTGTTTACGCGCGATGGCGTCGACAAGGATTCGCGCGCGCTGTCGATCGAGAAAGCGGAAATCGAGCGGGTCCGCAAGGACTTCGCCGACCAGCAGCGCATCCTGGAGGACGACCTCTTCCAGCGCGTGCGTGGGCTCCTGATCGGTCAGAGCGTGGCGGGCGGTCCGAAGAAGCTCAAGGCCGGCACGAAGATCACGGCGGAGTATCTCGATGAGCTGCCGCGCGAGGAGTGGTTCGAGATCCGTCTCGAGGATGAGGAAGCCAACTCGCAACTCGAGCAGACCTCCGAACGCTTGAAGCTTCAGCGCAAGGCGTTCGAGAAGCGCCTCGATGACAAGAAGGCCAAGATCACAGCGGGCGATGATCTCGCTCCGGGCGTGCTCAAGATGGTCAAGGTGTACCTGGCGGTGAAGCGCCGTGTGCAGCCTGGCGACAAGATGGCCGGCCGCCACGGTAACAAGGGTGTTATCTCCACGATCGTACCGGTCGAGGACATGCCCTACGGTGCCGACGGTACGCCGGTCGACATCGTGCTGAATCCGCTGGGCGTGCCTTCGCGCATGAATGTCGGCCAGGTGTTGGAGACACACCTGGGCTGGGCGGCCAAGGGTGTCGGCTTGAAGATCGGCCGGATGTTGGAGGCGCAGGCGGCGGTTGCCGAGCTGCGTGGCTTCATCAAGCAGATCTACAACGAGACCGGCGGCCAGCGCGAAGAGATCGACACGCTCAACGACGACGAGCTGCTCGCTTTGGCGCGCAACCTGTCGAACGGTGTGCCGATGGCGACGCCTGTGTTCGATGGCGCGGCGGAAGAGGAGATCAAGCGCATGTTGGCGCTTGCCGATCTGCCGACCAGTGGTCAGACCTACCTGTACGACGGCCGCACGGGCGAGCGCTTCGAGCGCCAGACGACCGTGGGCTACATGTACATGCTGAAGCTGAACCACCTCGTCGACGACAAGATGCACGCTCGCTCGACCGGACCGTACAGCCTCGTTACCCAGCAGCCGTTGGGTGGTAAGGCGCAGTTCGGTGGCCAGCGCTTCGGTGAGATGGAGGTCTGGGCGCTCGAAGCGTACGGCGCCGCCTACACCTTGCAGGAGATGTTGACCGTCAAGTCCGACGACGTGAATGGCCGCACCAAGATGTACAAGAACATCGTGGACGGCAATCACCAGATGGATGCCGGAATGCCCGAGTCCTTCAACGTGCTCGTGAAGGAAATCCGGTCGCTCGGCATCAATATGGAACTGGAGCAGGACTAATCTATGAAAGTTTACTCATGGCCTGCGGCCAACTTTCCTCGGGGATCGCGCTTCGCGCGACCCCGTCCGTGTAGCGGCGCTGCGCGCCGGCAGGAGCTGGAATGAAAGACTTACTTAAACTTTTCAAGCAGCATGCTCCGGTCGAGCATTTCGACTCGATCAAGATCGGGCTCGCCTCTCCGGAGATGATCCGTGCGTGGTCCTACGGCGAAGTGAAGAAGCCGGAGACCATCAACTACCGCACGTTCAAGCCGGAGCGCGACGGACTCTTCTGCGCGAAGATCTTCGGGCCGGTGAAGGACTACGAGTGCCTTTGCGGTAAGTACAAGCGGCTGAAGCACCGCGGCGTCGTCTGCGAGAAGTGCGGCGTCGAGGTGACGCAGTCGAAGGTCCGCCGCGAGCGCATGGGGCACATCGAGCTCGCGAGCCCGACGGCGCACATCTGGTTCTTGAAGTCGCTGCCGTCGCGTATCGGCCTGATGCTGGATATGACACTGCGCGAGATCGAGCGGGTGCTCTATTTCGAGGCCTTCGTGGTCATCGATCCGGGTATGACGCCGATGCAGCGCGGTCAGCTGTTGACCGACGAGATGTATCTCGAGGCGATCGAGGAGCACGGGGACGAGTTCGATGCGCGTATGGGCGCGGAGGCCGTTTTCGAGCTGCTGAAGACGATCGACCTGCAGAACGAGATGACCAAGGTGCGCGAAGAGATGGCTTCCACTTCGTCGGAGACGAAGCTGAAGCGGCTGTCGAAGCGCCTGAAGCTGATCGAGTCGTTCATTGAGTCGGGCAACAAGCCGGAGTGGATGGTAATGACCGTCCTGCCGGTGCTGCCGCCTGACCTGCGTCCGCTCGTGCCGTTGGATGGTGGTCGTTTCGCGACCTCCGATTTGAACGACCTGTATCGCCGCGTCATCAACCGCAACAACCGTCTGCGCCGGCTGCTGGAGCTGAATGCTCCGGACATCATCGTGCGCAACGAAAAGCGCATGTTGCAGGAGGCGGTGGACGCACTGCTCGATAACGGCCGCCGCGGCCGGGCGATCACGGGCACCAACAAGCGCCCGTTGAAATCGCTGGCCGACATGATCAAGGGCAAGCAGGGCCGGTTCCGGCAGAACCTGCTCGGCAAGCGCGTCGACTACTCTGGCCGTTCGGTCATCGTGGTCGGTCCGCAGTTGCGCCTGCATCAGTGCGGTTTGCCGAAGAAGATGGCGCTCGAGCTGTTCAAGCCGTTTATTTTCCAGAAACTGCAGTTGCGAGGTGAGGCCTCGACCATCAAGGCGGCCAAGCGCCTGGTCGAGCGTGAGGGACCGGAGGTTTGGGACATCCTCGAAGAGGTGATCCGCGAGCATCCCGTGCTCCTCAACCGCGCGCCGACCCTGCACCGCCTGGGCATCCAGGCGTTCGAGCCGTTGCTCGTCGAAGGCAAGGCGATCCAACTGCATCCGTTGGTCTGCACGGCGTTCAACGCTGACTTCGACGGTGACCAGATGGCCGTGCACGTGCCGCTGTCACTCGAGTCGCAGTTGGAGGCCCGCGCGTTGATGATGTCCTCGAACAACATCCTCTCGCCGGCGAACGGTGATCCGATCATCGTGCCGTCGCAGGACGTCGTTCTGGGTCTGTATTACATGACTCGCGAGCGCGTCGGCGCAGTTGGCGAAGGTATGTTCTTTTCCGATGTGGCCGAAGCTCACCGTGCCTACGAGAGCCGGACGGTGTCTTTGCAGGCAAAGGTGCGTGTGCGCATTCGTGAGGCGACGCGCAGCGAAGGTGTGACGACAGATCGCACGCGCATCGTCGCTACCACGGTGGGCCGCGCGCTGTTGTCAGAGATCCTCCCTCGGGGTCTGTCCTTTGACATCATCAACCAGGACATGACCAAGAAGGCGATCTCGGCGACCATCAACGCGTGCTACCGCGCGCTGGGTCTGAAAGAGACGGTCGTGTTCGCGGACCAGCTCATGTACACGGGCTTCCAGTACGCGACGCGCTCGGGAATCTCGTTCGGCATCGACGACATCGTCATTCCGGAGCAGAAGACCCGTATTGTTGCCAGCGCGGACAACGAGGTGAAGGAAATCCAGGACCAGTACGCGTCCGGTCTCGTCACCAACGGTGAGCGTTACAACAAGGTCGTCGACATCTGGTCGCGTGCGAATGACCAGGTGGCGAAGGTCATGATGGAGAAGCTCGGTACCGAGGAGGCACTGGACTCCAAGGGCATCAAGCAGAAGCAGAAGTCGTTCAACTCCATCTTCATGATGGCCGATTCCGGTGCGCGCGGTTCCGCCGCGCAGATCCGACAGCTCGCGGGTATGCGCGGCCTGATGGCGAAGCCCGATGGCTCGATCATCGAGACGCCGATCACCGCGAACTTCCGTGAAGGTTTGAACGTTCTGCAGTACTTCATCTCGACCCACGGTGCTCGTAAGGGTTTGGCCGACACCGCCCTGAAGACCGCAAACTCGGGATACCTCACGCGTCGTCTCGTCGACGTCGCACAGGATCTCGTGGTCACGGAGATCGACTGCGGCACGACCCGCGGCTTGACCATGACCCCGCTCGTCGAGGGCGGTGACGTCGTGGAGCAGTTGGGTGAGCGAGTGCTTGGACGTGTGCTGGCCGAGGATATTCCGAAGCCCGGCAACACCGAGGACGTGTTGATCGCGCGCGGCACGCTGTTGGATGAGAAGCTCGTCCGTCAGCTCGAAGCCGAGGGCGTGGATCAGATCACGGTGCGTTCGCCCATCAGCTGCGAGACGCGTTACGGTGTCTGCTCGTCCTGCTACGGAAGAGATCTGGCGCGTGGTCGTCCGATCAGCATCGGTGAGGCTGT
>Ga0068855_100010669_pt1 | contig 11084 bp, 9 predicted proteins | sample KBSCornC52_FD_66592 | JGI IMG/M metagenome (GOLD analysis project Ga0068855, IMG submission 66592) | Corn rhizosphere microbial communities from Kellogg Biological Station, Michigan, USA - KBS Corn C5-2 | ecosystem: Host-associated > Plants > Roots > Rhizosphere > Soil ... | reverse complement strand
TTTCTTTTTATTTATAATAAATTTTAAATCAATATACGCTTGGCTCATTCCCTATTGCTTATTTCCCTCATCAATAAACCCTTCGCTATCTATTAAAAATTGTGCATTGTCAGCAACGGTATCTGTTGCATTTAAACCATCTAAAATCTCTATTAAATTATCTGTTGAAACACCTGTTGTGATTGTATGCGCTTTAAAAACATCCCCTTCTTTTAGAAAAACTATTTTATTTAATCCAAGGGAAAGTACCGATTCTTTTGGAAGCCAGTTACTGAACTTTGTCTGAATATTTAAGGTAGCTTTTACCTGGCTTCCAACCGGGATCATTAGTTTAGAATTATTCAAATAAACCCTTGCTGATACTGTCTTTGAGTTGTTTTTATAAAATGGTTCTATAAAATCAATTTTGGAAAAGATTTTCTTATCCGGCGCTGTTTCAGCGATGATGGTTACCGGAGTACCTGCTTTTATCAATGAATTTTCTCCGGCAAAAAAGTTGAGATTTATAAAAACATGATCCATGTTATTTACCTGGAAAACCGGCTGCCCTTTTTCTACATACATACCTTCTTTTATTGATAATTCCTGAGTAATTGCTGTTTGATTTTGGGGTTCAGATGAATTCATATTTCCTGCCTCATGTACATGCCCCGAATATGGACTGTAGATGGTAACACTGAAAATTGTTTTGCGGCTGGAAATAATTTTTTGAATTTGATTTCCAGTCATTCCAAGTAATAACAATCTTTGTTTAGCTGCGCTAATTAAAGTCGTATTTGCCGGATCGTTCTTTACAAGGAACAAAAGGTTTTCCTGGCCGGTTAATAATTCAGGACTATAAATTTCCATGATCTTATCACGAGTATGGACAGGCTGATAGCGATATTTGATATACAATTTCTCTATTCTTCCTGCAACCCTTGATGAAATAGTTTTCATAAATCTGGTATCATAATTCACAGAGCCAAGTGCTTCTAATTGTATTTTTTCCTGAGAAAACTTCATCCCAGTAACGGGTATAGAAGATATAACGGTACTACTATTTGATCGAAGCACGGTAGAAAGACTAATATCTGAAATTTCTGTTTTTGCATTTTCTTTTTTTACCAGAGGCATTCCGCAAATAGGGCAATTGCCCGGCTCATACTTTATAATTTGAGGATGCATCGGACAGGTGTAGATTTCACTTTGCGTTGCATCAATACCCGGCTGTACGTTTTTATTTTTACAACTGTTTAGAGACAAAAGGCATAAAGCAAAAGGCAATAGGTAATTAAGAATCTTTTTCATCATCGATCTATTTTATTTCCAGAATTTTATCCATCTGCACCTGGAGATTTAATAATTCCTGCAACTGATCCAGGTAATCAAGCTGGGTCATATTAAGCGTTTGCCATGCATCAAATAATTCAAATAATTCGCCCGTATTTTGCTCGTATGCCAACTGCATGATCTGGTAATTCTTCTTCAATGCAGGAATAATATTTTCTTCAAATAACTGCAACTGCTTTTTCTTGCTATTGATTGAATTAAGCAAACTTTCTGCTTCACCTGAAACTTGATTGATGATCATTTGTTTTTGTGCTTCGTATGATTTTGCCTTCCATTTTAAACTTTCAATCCTGGCTTTATATGACCCTGCAGACCAGGGAGCTAGAGGGATTTTGACAGTAGCCATTAACGTGTATAACCAGGGGTTCTGACCAAAACTAAACATGTGGCTATACTGGACACCAAACTGTGGTAATTGCTTTGCTTTTTCTAAATTCACTTGAAGCTGATTCACTTTTATATCCTGTGCTACCGCTTTAATATCACTTCTGGACTGAATCAGATAATTGCTGTCGATTGAGGGGTAGGTGTTGATGGTAAAATTGGTATCAATCTGAAAATCTTCATTCTTATTCCGGTTCATTAAAGTGTTCAGCAAAATTTGCTTTTGCTTTGCTTCATTCTTCAAACCTTCACGCTGGTTTTCAATTTTTCCCACTTCAGCTTTTGCTTTGTAATAGGCATTTAGTTTACCCAGGTTATTTTTATACCGCAGCTCTGTACTTTGAATCATAAAATTGAGCAGCTTTTCATTATCATCTAGAACCGTTTTCTTTTTTTCAATAATCAGCCAGTCGTAATAATTTTTCTTTGCCTCAGCATATAATTCATTGAGCGAAACTTGTTTATTTTCTTTATTTACTGATGATAAAGCCTGCAAATATTCGGCATTCGCATTTTGTTCTTTTCTATTGGGAAAGATTTGTGAAGCGGAAATCATAAATGAACCACTGCCTTTATCCATAGCAGAAGCTTTAGCCTTGTTGAAATTATAAGGCGTCATCCATAGGCCTGCCCCAAACTCAGGAGGAGTCCAGCTTTTAGCACCTTTGGCCGCTTCATCCAAAGAGCGGATTTGTGCATCATATACTTTCATTTCCGGGTGATCTTTTTGAATGGTTGAAAATATATTTTCAAGAGTCATCTTTGTTTGTCCGTAAGTATTTGCAGTAAACAAACAAATAATGAAGATGCTTATTCCAGGTTTCATAACTTAATGTTTTGTTTCAGCCATAATTATTTTTCCGTATTTTCTCAATTCATATTCTTTGCTCATTAAAAATATAATTGGGGTTACTAAAAGAATGTGGATGGAAGAAGTGAAAACGCCTCCAATCATCGGCAATACAATTGGTTTCATCACATCGCTTCCTACCCCTGAGCTCCATAGAATGGGAATCAGGCCAAAAAGTATTACACAAACGGTCATTATTTTCGGACGTAATCTCTTGGCAGCACCCGCTATTACATATTCCCGCAAATCAGTTCTGGTTATGGTTTCCCTTGAATTGCCCTTAAGAGCTATTAATTGTTCCATCGCGTCGTTCAAATAAATTACCATTACAATTCCCGTTTCCACTGCCAGGCCAAACAATGCTATAAAGCCAACCGCTACAGCCACGGATAGATTTACTCCCCAGAAATAAATCATAAATGCGCCTCCGATCAAAGCAAAAGGAAGTGAAATCAGGCTCAGCAGCGCTTCCCTGGCTGAATGAAAGGCAAAATACATGGAGAAAAAAATGATCAGCAAGACAACCGGCAAAATGATTTTCATTGTCCTTTCGCTGCTTAATAGATTTTCATATTGTCCACTCCATTCTATAAAATAACCTTTCGGTAATTTGGTAAGCATGGTGTTTAATCTTTGCTGTGCTTCATTAACAGTGCTTCCCAAATCGCGGTCTCTTACATTAAATAAAACCGTTCCCCGTAACAAAGCATTTTCAGAATTGATCATAGGTGGTCCCTCCGTAATTTCAATATCTGCAACGGCCTGCAAAGGAATCGGGCCGAACTGAGAAGTTTGAACCTGCAGGTTTTTTAATGCCTGCATATTATCCCTGAAATCCTGGCCAAAACGGGCAATGACGGCAAAACGTTGCCGTCCTTCAATGGTCGTAGTAAGTTTCATCCCTCCAAGTGCGCTTTGTATAACGGCGTTTACATCATTTACAGATAAACCATAACGGCTGATTTCATCTCTTTTGATGTTAATATCAATATATTTTCCGCCTGTAATCGGTTCTACATACAAATCTTTCACTCCGTTTATACCCTGCAATTCATTTTTTATTTTTTGTGAAAAAGCATAAATCGTATCAAGGTTTTGGCCGTACACTTTTACTCCAACATCTGTCCTGATGCCGGTTGAGAGCATGTTGATCCGATTAATAATCGGCTGGGTCCATCCGTTGGTAACTCCCGGAATTTGCAATTTGCTGTTGAGTTCGTTTATAATATCTTCTTTTGTTTTTCCGGGTCTCCATTCAGATTTTGGTTTTAATAAAACAATTGTCTCTATCATGCTGATGGGAGAATTATCAGTAGCTGTATTTGCCCTTCCTGCTTTGCCTAAAACATTTTCTACTTCCGGAACGGAAGCAATAATTTTATCCTGGATCTGCAGAATGCTTTTTATTTCAGCATTAGAAACATCGGGCATCATCACCGGCATAAACAAAACAGAACCCTCATCCAGCGGCGGCATAAATTCACGTCCCAGGCTTAAAATCAGCGGAATACTAATGAGCAGGGCAATAATATTAATGGCGATGGTTGTTTTGCGCCATTTAATGCAAAGCCGGATTACAGGTTCATATATTTTGCGCAATCCTTTATTAATAGGATTGGAAGATTCAGGTGTAAACTTGCCTTTCAGGAAGAAGGAGATGAGTACAGGTGTCAGCGTTAAAACAAGGATCGCATCTACTGCAATAATGAAAGTTTTTGTGAATGCCAGTGGCGAAAACAATTTTCCTTCCTGCCCCGTGAGTAAAAAGACGGGAAGAAAGGAGGCGATAATAATAATGGTTGAAAAAAATACCCCTCTTGAAACTTGTTTGCAGGATTTTTCAATGATCCGCATTCTTACCGCTTCGGGTATTTTCACATAGCTCTTTTTGAGTAATCTATTTTTGAAAATTTTTCGCATCTTGGTTTGATTTATTAGCGGGATCATTTTGCCATTGTGATAAATTGTGATAGGCATTTTCAGACATGATGATTCCGTTGTCTACAATAACCCCTATCGCCAGTGCAATCCCTGTGAGCGACATTATATTTGATGAAAGTCCAAAAGCATTGAGTAAGATAAAGCTGATGGCAATTGTGATTGGAATCTGGATAATAATGTTCAGCGCGCTTCGCCAATGAAAAAGAAAGAGCAATACGACCAGCGAAACGGCAATCATTTCTTCTATCAGTTTTCCTCTAATATTTTCTACAGCAGCTTCTATCAAAGTACTACGGTCATAAGCAAATTTAAAATGCACTCCTTTCGGAAGACCTTTTTCTACATCCTTCATTTTTGCTTTAACCGCTTTGATTACTTTATCTGCATTTCCTCCATACCGCATCACTACTATTCCTCCCACAACTTCACCTTCGCCGTTTTCATCAAAAATCCCCAGTCGTTCAGCGCCTGCTAACTGAACCGTACCGATATCTTTCACCCTTACGGGAATACCGTTGTTATTGGCAATTCCAATCTTTTCAATATCTTCTTTGTTTTTTATGTAGCCGAGTCCACGAATAATGTAAGACATACCACTCATTTCAAATTTTCGACCGCCAACATCATTGTTGTTGGCTTTCACTTTATTGATTACATCAGTTAAGGAGAGATTGTAATATTGCAATTTCAACGGATCCACTACAATTTGATACTGCTTTTCAAAGCCGCCGAAAGAAGCAATTTCTGCAACGCCCGGAACGGTTTGCAATGCAAATTTGATATACCAATCCTGTAAAGTTCTTTGCTCCCCGAGGTCTAAATTTTTGGCATCTAATGTGTACCAAAGAATATGGCCAACGCCTGTGCCATCTGGGCCCAGAGCAGGAGTAACTCCTGCAGGAAGCAATCGCTGGGCATAATTCAATCGTTCCAGGACCCGCGTTCTTGCCCAATAAATGTCTACGTTATCTTCAAATATTACATACACAAAACTCATCCCAAACATAGAAGTACCACGTATATTTTTGACTTTAGGAATACCCTGCAGGTTGGATACCAAAGGAAAGGTAACCTGATCTTCCATAATTTGCGGGCTTTGGCCCTCCCATTCTGTAAAAACAATCACCTGGTTTTCCGAAAGATCGGGAATGGCATCAATCGGATTTTTTTGAACTGCAAATATTCCCCAGGCAAACAAGCTCAATGCGAATAGCAAAACAACATACCTGTTTCTAAGGGAAAATTCAATTAATTTATGAACCATAAAAATTTAATAATTAGGTTTAGTATAAGTTCTGTCCTTCAGCATTTTCTTTTGGGCATCTGTCAACTTTTGTTTTACTAAAGTCATCCCGCATTTGGGGCACACACCTGGCTTATCGCCGATTACTTCGTGATGCATCAGGCAGGTATATGCTTCTCCTGTTTCCATAATATGGTGCAGGCCTATAGTGTCGGTTTGAACGACTCGGCTTTCATTTTTTCCGCCTGAATGATTGCACCCGGCAAAGATGGTAATCAGTAATGCAAGCATTACAATTGAAGTATTCCTTTTCATAAAAAAATATTGAAACGTTATTGATAAATAATTTTAAGGCTTCAGGAAAACGCCTTTAGCCCGGGAAATGCCGGGCTGAACAGAAGAAATTATTCTAAATTCTAAAATCGCAATCGAAAATGTAATCAGGAACCGTATGAATTAAGGGCGGTGCGTTACTTAAATGAGCAACATAAGTTATCTGGGAAGGGTATTTAATTATCCTGAATGGAGAAGTAAATAAATGTAAATAGCAAAAGTGTAAAGCAGGCGCGGTTATTAGATCACCCGCCACATGATTATCTTTTACTTTGAAGAATTGAAATTTTGTCTGGCAGCAATCGCCCATGCCGTTACCGTTACTGTATTTCTGTTGTGCATTTTGGGCAATGACTACAGATACCGTTTTTAACTTACCACAACAATAAAAGCTTTTCAAACTTAACCCTATTGTAGAAAAAGAGTATAAACTGAGAAGTAATATGGCGATAATTCTTTTCACTATTTAGCGAAGTTATAATTTTTAATAAACATAATTAAAATAAGTACAAAGCGTGCTACTTAAAAAGCCACATTGAAAGGATACAAAGATAATGGAACCGGATTTTTGCGTTAAACTGACAAGGGAGTGAAATGAAAAAACCATAAAGCAACAATCGGGATTCTGATTAAATTCAGCGGAGAATTATCCGCGCTCCTTTGTCAATCGTTGATATAGCAAATGGATCTTACTATCCCGTAAATTATTTTCCTCTTTTAGTTCACCCATATACAAGGTGTTTTTATTGAGATCTATAAACCGCTGATCAATCTTTTTTGAGTCCCTCAGTAATTGCTTCAATTGTTGTACAACCACCGGAAGCTGCGCTTTCGTAAAGGAGGGCATGTTCACCTGTTTCTCAATTTTTTGATAGTTGAGATACAGCATTCGTATGTCGGCCATTAACCGGTAGTGCTCAAATTCTTCTGTATTTTTTACCGGTACCAAGCTGTATAAAGTTTTTACCGCTGTTGCCTGGCTATCCGCTAATTGCTGCACGGTCATGGGCGACGGAGCCATTACTTCTCCCTGCTTTATCTCGTAAGGGGTGGTACTCAGCGCTTTCCAAAAAGCGGCAGCCTGTTGATCATCAAATCCGTATTGCTGTTTACTGTAACTTCTGATGAAGGCTGAAATATCCAGCGGCTTGTCGGTTCGTAAACTTTGCGTGTATGCCTTTAGCAGCATGTTAAAACCTGTGATCGGGTACACATGCCTGATTGCATACAGGTCAATGATGTCATCAGAGGTTTCAAATACCGGAGAATACTGCCCGGAAGTGGACCACGAGGTCATCACCATTCCTTTATATCCCAGCTTCCTGCACACAGGTATAAAATCCCTTATGTTCCTAAAATGTTTTTCCCATTCGGTCAAAAAATAATTATCAGGATGGCTGCGGAGAGCCGGGGCGCCCCACACCTCATAGCCTGACTGCACGAGCTTTTCGTGGTCGCCAAAGTTGTTCATATCCCAGCCATAATTCCAGTCTACAAAAACAGTTTGCGGCGGAAGCTCCTTTATAGCCTCCGGGTATTTTAATGCGATATCGGCCCACAACACAGGGATTTTACCGAGGCTGATCACGATATCACACAACATTTTTATATGGTCGATGTACAGTTTTGAAATGCCTTCTTCCGCCGCCTTTTTCCGGCATTTTTCACAGTGACCCAATAAGTACGTTTCGTCTCCTCCAATGTGAAAATATTTTGAAGGATGCATCGCCGCCATTTCCCTAAAAAGGTCTGTAAACAATTTCTTATCGCCTTCTTCTTCTGACGGGCAAACCTGGGAATAATCTTTCTGATCTTCTCTCAGATTTTTATAGCGTTCATGCCTGAGGATATATTCCACGTGCCCGAAACTTTGCTGTAGCGGGATCACATCTATGCCAAGTGTACCGCAATAACTGATAAATGACTGGATCTCATCTTTCGTGTAGGCATACCTGTTAGGTATGAGAGGATGTTTCTCAAAAGGAAAAGTGCCCTCCCATTCCATGATCAGTGTATTGATACCGGATTCACTGAGTGTCCTTGCAAATTTTTTCAAAGCGTCCATCTTCATCACCTGTATTCTTAAGTCGAGGTGAAAACCTTTAATGGCAAAATCTTTTTGTTGTGCGTCTGCGGTTTGAAGCAACAAAAATGAAAGCAGGAAAAGAGGAAATAAGAAAATTCGTTGCATGTCTGATATGGTTATTGTTACTATTTTCTATAATGCGTAAGATAAGGTTTAAGTGCAATAAATCTTCTAATTCAAAGCCAGGGTTTCGTTCAATTCGTTTTGTTTATGTATTCTTCTCTTACAAAAACATCAAATGCTACTATAAATCCTGCTCCCACGCTCTTTTTTATTTTCACCAAAACACACGTGCCCTCAAATTTTTTCACAGTGTCCCTCTTCATTTAGCTGTCCCGGGAAAATAGTGAAAAAATAGGTACATTTCAAAAACATACTTACCTTACATATTCAAATCCGTCAATACTCTCTGACAACATTTCTTCCCTCTTCTACACATCATCTTTTTCTAAAAAATAAAAATTTTATTTCTTGTGATTTGCCCGTTAATTTAAGATATAACGTGCAACGTTTGAAAACCCAGGCAGAAGTGATTTCCTATTTACAAAACAAGTCATAATCAATGGAAGTACGTCATCATCCACATGTTGAAAAGAAAAATTTCAAAGAATATTTTTTGGAATTCATCATGATATTACTTGGGGTGACACTTGGTTTTATTGCTGAAAATATTCATGAACATTATGCTAAAAAGGCCAACGCCAGAGAATATACGCATGATCTTATAAGCCATTCAAAGGGTTGAAAATTGAATTTACTTTTTAATTAAAAATAAAAGCACGGATAGAAGAATAGAACTACAATAGCAAACAGAAATTAAAACATGCAAACAAATTATGAACCTGCAGATCCAAATACCGTCTCCCTAAAAAGAGTAGTTGGTTTATGCAGTGCCATCCTGCTGGTTGCAGGAAATATAATCGGCACGGGTGTTTTTAAAAAAATTGTGCCGATGGCATCAAGCGGACTTTCCGAAAAATACATTTTAGCCGCATGGTTGTTTGCCGGCATTATTACCATGCTTGGGGCATTTTCGATTGCCGGACTCTCCAGGCTTACTACTGAAGCAGGTGGGCAATTTGAATACCTAAGACTTTGTTATGGAAATTTTGTAAGTTTTCTTTTTGGTTGGGCATATTTTACAATTCTCGGCAGTGGTGCCATTGCTGCTGTTGGATTTGTTTTCTCACAATCTTTCAATTCTATATTGCCACTGCCAAATCCTTTTCATTCTTTAAAAGATATTTCAATCGGCTTCATTCATCCATTTGCTGATTCAGGAATTAAAATTTTGGCAATAATAGTTATTACCATATTAACCTGGTTGAATTATCTCGGCATCAAAAAAGGTACCCGGTTGAATAATATTGTTACAACGGCAAAAGTGCTCGGTATCTTTTTATTGATTGTTCTGGGAATTTTTTTTAGCGGTTCATCAAATGTAGCTACCGAATCACCGGGACCTGTGAAAACCCTGGAAGGGATTTCACTCTTCAGCATTTTTTTTGCCATGATGCTAAATGCTTTTTGGGCTTATGACGGATTTAGCAACTTGCCCGCTGTAAGTGCGGAACTGAAAAATCCAAAAAGAAATATTCCCATTGCGATCATAACCGGTGTATCATTGGTGCTTCTATTATACGTGTTGATCAATTATGCTTTTATGAGAACATTGTCATTGCATCAATTGGCAGCTGTTGGAGAAAACAAGGTAGCAGCCATTGTTGTGGCAGAAAATATTCTTGGAAGAGAGGGAAATATTATTATTTCAATTTTAATCCTCCTCAGCACTTTTGGTTTTCTTAATGTAGTGATTCTGGTGTATTCAAGATATTATTATCGCATGGCGCAGGAAAATCTTTTTTTCAAAAAGGCTTCACTGGTTCATCCCGTTTATCGTACGCCTACCTACGCTTTGCTCTATTCGATGATCTGGAGTTGTGTGCTGGTTATATCCGGAAGTTTTGATGTTCTTACTGATATGGCGGTCTTTGGCAGTTTTGTATTTCACATCCTCATTGCTGCGGCATTAATAATCAAGAAGCGTAAAGGAATCATCAAAGAAAAAATACCGGCATATCCTGCAGCCCCAATTTTGTTTATTGTGTTTATCAGTGTGGTGCTGGTAAGCACTTTCATTCATAATCCTGTAAGAACAGTAACAGGTATTGCTTTGATCTTATCCGGAATTCCATTCTATTATTTTTTTAAAAAAGAAAATTCAAAAAATACCATCCGGCAAAAGTGAAAATGAAAAACGCTGATACTAATGAAATAATAAAATAATAAAAGGCATTTATCAAAATGGAGGAAAAGGTTTATCGAAGCTCAAATATTATAGGTTAAGAAAAACAAGTTCAACAGAAATTAATAAATCAGAAACAACACAAATGGAAGTACATCATCATCCCGATCTGCATCATGAAAAGAAATTCTAGAAAATATAATTCTTTTGCCTTTTGGATCTGTGTAGCCAGATTTTCTACAATTATTCTTGCTTGTCTCCTTTAAAAATCCACTGGATACCATATTTATCGTAAAACTGTCCGTAAATTCCAAATGGCAGTTCATGTAATTCCTGTAGCCTTTTGTTATTGTTTCCGTCCCTGAGTTTGTCAAAAATTGTGCTCAGTTCATCAAATGTCTTACCAATAACGAATATAGCAAATGTATTTCCTTGTATTGGTTCAAAATCCGGAGAAGCCATCCAGTCCGTGGCTGATATTTCAATATCGCAGCTTTTGAGATGCGCATTGATAATTCTGCTGTGCTTTTCAGGTGGCAACATGTCTTTCATGGGACTATCGCCAAGTTTGGTAAGCGTCAACTCACCGCCAAAACATTCGTGATAGAAGGTCATTGCCTCAGCACAATTCCCATCAAATAAAAGGAAAGGTGTACAGTATAACATTTTC
>Ga0068855_100010668_pt1 | contig 11084 bp, 8 predicted proteins | sample KBSCornC52_FD_66592 | JGI IMG/M metagenome (GOLD analysis project Ga0068855, IMG submission 66592) | Corn rhizosphere microbial communities from Kellogg Biological Station, Michigan, USA - KBS Corn C5-2 | ecosystem: Host-associated > Plants > Roots > Rhizosphere > Soil ... | reverse complement strand
TTGTCGCCGCCCTTGTCCTGCGCGACCAGCTTCGACCGCGTGAGGTCAGGACCGCTCTCTCCGCCTGCGGTATCACGGCCATGACAGAAAGCGCAGTTCTGCTGGAACAGCGAGCCCCCGGCTGCGGCCGGACCCGACGCAGCATGTGGCGCCGAAGCTGAAATTGGTGCTGATGCCGCTCCGGTTGTGGGTGCAAGGCCTGTGGACACCTCCTTGTCATTGCCAAGGAAATGCAGGAGTGCCGTCAAGTCGCCATCCTTCAAATTCGGGAATGCGGGCATCATCCCTTTCCCATGATGAATTCTGTCCGTGATCTGCTGCGTGGTCAGTCTCTTGGTCACTCCGACCAGAGATGGAAAAGTAGGCAGTTTCCCTTGCTTCTCTGCACCATGGCACATCGCGCAATTCGCTTGATAAATTTTGGCCTCGGCATCAGCACTCTCAGATCCTGCAGCTTCCTGCCCGGAAGACTGCGCCGCGCTGATAAGGTCCTCGCTGTTGCGAATATAAGTCAGCAGCGCCTTATGCCCGGTGGCGTTTCCTGACGCCACGCCAGCACCAGTCTCAGCTATGAGGCTGCCCCCACAGAAGGCAAAGATCGTCGCTGCAAGAGCAATCACGGGTAGCTTATTCATTATGGTCTCTAAGTTTCTACGCTTCATGAATTCCTGTTTCCTTTACATCTGAAACTTTGGCTCTCTAACCTGCAACTCAGCCAGTTCGGTTCCAATCATCATACCCACCACGGCGCTGTCGGGTTTTCCTTTAACACAATTTCATCGAGGAACTTCGCCGCCTTGGTAAGCCCTTCCTCTGGAGAAAGCAGGCTGTCCTCATGCTCAATCGAGAGCGCGCCGTCGTATCCACACATCCTCAGAGTAGAGACGAACTCCTTCCACCACTCTGCCCCATGGCCAAAGCCGCAGGTGCGGAAGATCCATCCGCGATTCACTTCATCGGTATATGGCTTGGTATCGAGCACACCCGTCTTCGGCAGATTCGCCGGATACAACTGCGTGTCTTTGGCATGGACGTGGAAGATGGCATCACCGAGCACCCGGATCGCCGCAATCGGATCAATGGACTGCCAGAACATGTGACTGGGATCGTAGTTACATCCAATCGACGGCCCTGCAATAGAACGGAGCCTCAGCATCGTCTCCGGACTGTACACCACAAATCCGGGATGCATCTCGATGGCGATTCGCACTCCATGCTGTTCGGCGAAAGCTGCCCGCTTCACCCAATAGGGCTCCACGACTTCCTTCCATTGCCAATCGAGAACCTCGAGATACTCCGGCGGCCACGGACAGGTCACCCAGTTCGGAGCAGTTGAACCAGCCGAACTTCCAGGACAACCCGAAAAATCAACTACGGTGGACACTCCCAGCTTTTCCGCCAGAAGAATCGTCCTCCGGTTGACCTCCTGCGCCTCTGCAGCACGGGCCTTATTCGGATGAAGCGAGTTCCCATGGCAACTCAATGCGCTGATGCTGAACTCATAGCGATCCAGCAATCGCCGAAAATCTGCAAGTGCAGAATCGTCCTCCAGCATCGAGAGCTTGCAATGCGCATCGCCGGGATAATTCCCTGTCGATAACTCCACCGTGTTGATGCCAAGCGCCTTCAGTTTTCCCAGCACCGCCTCCAGCGGAAGCTGCGCGAGTAGAGGTGTAAACACTCCGAGTTTCATCGATTGCTCCTGAGTTCATCCAACATATTAGCTAACCCCCTCTATGCCTTCTCCGAAGTCTTTCCAGCAGCATAGCGTACTTTTTCCCAGACGCCTCCGGCGGCATGGCTCCGGAGCATCGCATCCACAACGCAGGCCGATCTGTAGCCGTCCTCGAAAGTCGGTAGCATCTCCGGCTTTGCCTCCGGAGTTGCGCCTTCCCGAATCCAGCGGTAAGCATCGCGCATGAGATTGCAAAACGCATCGGCCCAGGCTTCCTGGTGGCCACCAGGCAAATGAACATAGCGGCGAGCCTCCGGCAGCACAAGCGAAGGATCCTTCATCATCGTCGCATTCGGTTGATCATGATGACCAATCCAAAGCTCGTTCTGTTCTTCCTGACGCCATTTGAGCGAACACTTCCTCCCGTTCACCTCGAGTTGCAGATCGTTCTTATGGCCCGGGAGCACCTGACCCACTGAAAAGCTTCCCTTCGCCCCGCCTTCGAACCGAAGGAGCACACTCGCCAGGTCCTCACTCACGATCTCGACGGGTGTTCGCTCACCAGACCGGTCCTGCGAAAAAGCCTCAGCGGAAGCTCCCGCGGAGTAGCGGACAGGAATCACGGTTGTCAGGTCGGCAAGCACAGCATCTATCTTCAATCCCGAGACATGCTCGGCAAGGTCGCACCAGTGGGAACCGATGTCCCCGAGTGCCGAGCTTGCGCCGCCTCGTGCTGGATCGGACCTCCATGAGTAGACGTTCGGATCTGTCATCCAATCTTGAAGATAGTAGCCGTGCACAAAGCTCAGGTCAGCCGTACCGCCCCGCGACACCATGGAGCGGGCTTGCTGAACCAGTGGATTTCCACGGTAGTTGAACGTGACTACATTTCCTACGCCGGCCGCTGCGGCAGCATCCCGCAACTGCCGTGCCTCTTCCGCATTCAACGCCAGAGGCTTGTCTGAGATCACATGTTTGCCTGCCGCAAGCGCCGCCATCGTCACAGGAAGATGCAGGTGATTCGGTGTGGTGTTATGTACCACCTGAACATCCGGGTCGGCGATCAGTGCTTTGAAATCGCCGTACGCCCGGTCGACCTTATACTCCTTGGCCTTCCGCTGGGCCGACTGTTCCGACGAACCCGCGATGGCAACGACCTCCACATCGCCCAGCCTCCTCACCGCGTCAATGTGATGCTCTGCAATAAACCCAGGCCCCACGAGGCCCATTCCAAGCGTTCTCATTCCCGATCCTTTTTACGGTAGTGATTGCAATCGTAATGTTCCCAAAGCTCCCTAAGGGAGTCTCCGGGAGAGTTCTTATTTTTCAGGAGTTGCCGCCGGTTTTGGATGAGAGGCTGTGCTGCCGTTCGTCATCCCCAGCGCCCATTTGATCGCTTCAAAATACATCTTCCGAATGTCTGGGTCATTCCACGACTCTTCCGTGTGCCCAAGCGTCGAATAGAAGACGCGACCCTTGCCATACATCTTCGACCAGGCAACTGCAAAGTCATGGTCCGTACGATGAATCCGAGGATTATTCTCATAATTCAGCTTGGAAGCGTCGAGGCTCAGCAGGACATTCACCTTATCCCGCGACCAGTCTTTCGGCTGATAAATCTCATCGTACTTTACAAAAGAATGCGGAAAGTGCCGCACAGCCGGGAATGATGGATCTTCATTAATAATCGGCGCATTGAACGTCATCCACGGATGTTGGTCGAACCAGCCCCCTATCATCTCGCCGTACTCAGGCCAGGTGTAATTCGTATCCAATGCCGCATGGATCCCGACAAAACCTTTTCCGTCCTCTTTAATAAAGGACATCATGTCCTGCTTCTGGCTCTGGTCCATATCCAGTTCGCCTGTCGTGCTGGCGAAGACGATCAGGTCGAAATAATTCAGGTTCTTCGCATTCCTGCCCAGGTTTTTCTTCGTTAGCAGTTCCGTATCAGTACGGATTGTCGTATCCCAGAGCCCGCTATCATGGCCCATTTGATAGATCGCCGCCATCGCATCCGGCACAGAATCGTGTTCGAAACCCTTGGTCTCGCCGATTACCAGAACATGCTTCAGGTGAATCTGCTTTGCATGCGGAGGCGGCGGCACCATGGCATCCGATTGCGCCTGCCCATGTGCGAGGACTGGAACCAGCGAACAGACAGCCAGCAAAGAGCCAGAGAGGAATACATCTTTCCAGGAACGAAACACGCGATCTCCTTTAACCAACCGATACTTACCTCTGAATACGCCACAGGCAATTCAAATGGACGGATAGCACCTTCCATCGATCTGCCCACACTCTTCTGTACTAATTCGCTTGAATGCGCCAGTTTGGTACAGATGTTTGCCACCCAACACCGTATGGAATAAACCAATGCCTGTCAATCCAATCTGATTCAAAACATCAGCTTGCTGGATTCTTCCTGAAAATTTTCTGTATTCTCTTGCAAGGTCTCCGGAATTTACTGCTTTGCCCTTCTGCCTGCCATAAAAAGACGCATCCAACCAAAGAGCAACAGAGGAAGATAAAAATGACCGCATCCACCCTGCTGAAATATGCTCTCGCCTGCACACTTCTCTTCCCTGCATTTGGCTGTCACTCCAAATCCGCTCCTACCTCCGAAAACTTTATCGAGGGTCTCAACAAACACTTCCTCGATCACCCCGATTGCCTGCTTTCGAATGTACGATTCCCCTATGAGACGACTGACCGCAAAGAGACAGCCCAGATGGATTCGCTGGTTAAATCACAACTGCTCGAAAAAACCGTAGAGATGAGCATTCATGTGAGCCGCTACACCGTTTCCGCAACCGGCACACGGTATGCGCCCCGGTTCTGCTATGGCCACCGCGTCGTCAATACCATCGAGCATTTCACCCCGCCGGCTCCCGCAAACGGCTTCAATGAAACCCAGGTGACCTACCGTTATTCCATGCAGGAAGTCCCCGTCTGGGCAAAATCCCCCGAAGTCCTCGCAGCATTTCCCGCGATGGCCCAGGTCATCAGCGGCAACGCCACCGGCGTAGCCACCCTCGCCCAGACCCACGTTGGCTGGCAAGTTCCCGATTAATCGACCTCCATCTCGATACACAGCGCCGCCTGATATGCGGTATGGGCACCGTTGTACTTACTTTTCTCATCTGTGGAATTGAAAGAATGCCTGTTCGCTGCCTGTTCAGAATGCGCTGACAAACGGCAAACCTGCATTCACGCGCTCAAACAGCAGTTCTCCCTTGAAACATTCTCCCAAATGAACTAACGTTGCACCGTTACGCACAATCGGGATCAAAGACATCGTGCCCATTTCGTCAGATCCATTCCGCGCCAATGGCCCTTATCGCCGACCACAGCACCAGCCAGGAGGAGTAGTTCGTATGCCCGCTTTGCCGCATCTCGTCCCGCACAAAACCCGCCGAGTCACTCAGTTTGCGTTGCTGACTGTGTTTCTTGCAGGGACAGTATTAACTCCTTCTTTTGCGCAAACATCGATACAAACTCTTCACCAGAGCTTTCAAAGCCCGCCTGCCGGCGCAAGGCCAATGGTCCGGTGGTGGTGGTTCGGCCTCGCCGTCCAGAAACCTGAGATTCTTCGCGAGCTTCAGCAAATGAAAGCCGACGGCATCGGCGGTGCCGAACTCGCCTTCGAATATCCCCAAGTACTCGACGATCCCGCCAAGGGACTCAAGAACCTCCCATTCCTTTCCCCCGAATTTCTAGATGACGTCCGCTACGCCCAGACCGAAGGACGCAAGCTCGGTCTTCGCATCGACGTCACTCTAGGCAGCGGCTGGCCTTATGGCGGCCCAGCTACCACCCTCGACCAGGCCGCGGGACACCTTCGGGTAGTCGAAGTTCCCCTTCCATCCAACGCCACCTCCATTACTGCGCCAAAGCTCGAAGAGGGCGACTCCATCGTCTCCATCTCCCTCGTCACCGGAGAGCCGAAACACTGGAAGTCCGCAAACTCCCAAACGCTGAGTCCGACCAGTTCGAGTCACATCGCCCCATCCTCCACATCCCGTACTGCCTTATTCTTTATCGCTGGCCACACCCATCAAATGGTCAAACGCGCCGCGGTGGGAGCCGAAGGCTGGGTACTCGATCCGTTCAGCCACGAGGCCGTCGCCAACCATCTCAAGTCCGTCGGCGAGCCTCTCCTCAAGGCGTTTGGCGCCACTCCTCCTTACGCCATCTTCTCCGATTCGCTCGAGGCTTACGGCTCTAACTGGACACCCGACCTTCCCGCCGAATTCAAGAAGCGCCGCGGCTACGACCTTATCCCGCATTTACCTGAACTCACAGCCGGAGGCACCCCCGAAGCCGAGAAAGTCCGCCACGACTGGGGCAAGACCCTCACTGAACTGGTCGACGAAAACTACCTGACCCAGATCAACAACTGGGCCACCGCTCACCACACCAAATTCCGCTCGCAGACTTACGGCCAGCCGGCAGTCTCCTTCTCCAGCCAGCGCCTCGCCGCGCTGCCCGAAGGCGAAGGGCCACAGTGGCGCGCCTTCTCTACACTGCGCTGGGCCACCTCTGCCAACCACGTCTTCGGCAACACCGTGACTTCCGGCGAAACCTTTACATGGCTTCACTCTCCCGTCTTCCGTGCCACTCCGCTGGACATGAAGGCTGAAGCCGATATCGACTTCCTCACTGGCGAAAACCAGATCGTCTGCCACGGCTGGCCCTACTCCGCTCCGCAGGTCGGCGAACCCGGCTGGTCGCTTTACGCCGCTGCCGTCTTCAACGATCACAATCCATGGCATCCGGTCATGCCCGACGTCACCCGTTACATCGGCGGCATCAGCTATCTTCTCCGCCAAGGCAAGCCCGCCAATCAGGTAGCCATCCTGCTTCCAACTGACGATGTCTGGGCCTCCTTCTCCCCTGCTCAGGACAGTGTCACCGCCGCGTTGAACCGCATCATCACTCCGGAGTTAATGTCCACCATCCTCTCCGCAGGCTACAACGTCGATTTCATCGACGCAGACGCCATCAACTCCGTCGGCCTCGGCACCCACAAAATTCTCGTTCTCCCCCCAACCGATCGCATTCCTGCAACCACCCTGCACAAAATCCAGCAGTTCGTAGCCGCCGGGGGAAAAGTCATCTCCATCGGCCGCTCACCCTCGATCTCGCCAGAAGGCAAAACAACCACCGAAATAACCAACATCTCGCGTCAGCTCTTCGATTCAGCCAAGGACAGTTTCGTCCCTGACGACTCAGCGCTTGCCGCCGCTCTGCACAAAGCAGCTTCGCCTGATTTCAAGCTCACCTCCGGAAACGACGAGATCGGCTTTATCCGCCGCAAACTGCCCACGGCCGACATCTACTTCGTCGCCAATACCAGCAATCACCCAATCGATACCACCGCCACCTTTGCCACTACGCATAAATTTGGTGAGCAGTGGAACACAGGAAACGGAGTCGTCACCAGCGCTCCGGGCTCCCAAATTGAGCTTCACCTTGCTCCGTACGAATCCCGCATCTTCGTCTTCACCAATTCCAATCTCAATGCCCCGGCCCCGGTCACCGCTCCCCAAAACCAGCTCGCCGATCTGAGCGAGAACTGGCAGGTTCGCTTCGTCTCCACCGGAAAAACCAAATCCGAACGCACTCTTACCGACTGGACCACAAGCGACGATACCCGCCACTACTCCGGCGAGGCCGTCTACACCCGCGACTTCGATCTGCAAACCATCCCCGCTTCCCCCGTTTATCTCCAGATCGACGGCGGCACTCCCATCACTCCGCCCGCCGGCACAATCAATCGTCCTGCGCCAGACCACCACGGCATCCCGAATCCTCGCATCACCCGCACAGGCCCCGGCATGCGCGCCTGGTACGATCCACCGATTCGCGAGGCTGCAATCGTCTTGGTTAACGGCAAGCGCGCTGGCTTTCTCTGGCATCCGCCCTACCAGCTCAACGTAGCTCCCTTCCTCAAATCCGGACAGAACCGCATTGAGATCCGGGTCTACAACACTGCGCTCAATGCCTGGTCGGCCCAGCCGCCTCACGATTACAAGCCGCTGATCGCCAAATACGGCGACCGTTTCCAGATGCAGGACCTCAACAAGGTCGTCCCCACCTCCTCTGGCATTCTTGGTCCCATCCACCTCGTCACGATCAAATCTCAGGAGCAGAAATAGTGTCCGGCTCCAATGTAAAGTTCACTGATGCCTCGGGTCGCTTCCGGCAAAAAAGATGTTTCCTCCAGCGAACCCAGGTAAGCCGCTTTTGCAACCAACTACCAGGCACCCAAATGCTCGGAGAGAAGGTTCATCTATGACAACTGAAGGCTTTGCCGATAACGGCACCATGATTACGCACATCGCGCAATTCGATCTAGCACAAGAGATGGCCGAGTCGGAGCACAAGAAGCCTTGGCAATCGGGCCACTATGCCAGGACTCTCTTCAAGAAATCAGACATCAGGATTGTGCTGATTTCAATGGAACCTGGTTCGCGAATGAAGGAACATCATGCTGACGGCACGCTGTCGGTACAAGTACTCAAAGGAGCGATCCGGTTCACTGCTCATGGCAAAGCAAACGACCTGAAGCCAGGCAACCTGTTGACGCTTGGGGCGTCGATTAAACACGAGGTAGAGGCACTGGAGGACGCGGTATTCCTGCTGACGATCTCCTGGCCTGATGCTGAAAAGCTACAGGCCATGAAGCATCGAGGATACGGCACCTAGATTGCAAGCAGTTCTAAAGCGCCCTTGGAGATGAGATCGTCGGCAATCCATCGGCCGAGGGCCTCCGGGGTGGTATTCAGTGCCGATTCCGTATCAATCTGGACCATTGCTTCACCATCTGGAGCGAGTACCTGGGCAAACATGCGCCACTTTTCGAACTCCGGAACGCAATGGACGCCAATAGGGATCGCACAGCCGCCGCCAAGCGCATCGAGCGTAATCCGCTCCGTTTCCACGCAGAACCGGGTCTCCGGATGATCAAGAAAAGCCAATGCCTGCCGCACCCACACGTCGCGTGCCTCATCCATTGGGTACTCTGGGCTGCGCGTCTCAATAGCAAGCGCACCCTGCCCCGGTGCGGGACATAACTCATCGGGGGAGAACCGGTGATGAACCCACTCGGTACGCTGGAGACGGTCCAGACCGGCAGCGGCAAGAACCAGCGCATCGCATTGCCCAGCAGCCAGTTTCTTGAGCCGCGTATCGATGTTCCCTCTCAAATCGACGAACGTTACGTCCGGCCGAAGGGCAAGCAGTTGAGCGCGGCGGCGTGGACTGGTTGTCCCGATGCGTCCGTTCTCAGGAAGCGTGTTGAGCGACCAGTACGGTTCACAGACCCAGACGTCGCGAGCGTCGGCGCGCTTGGGAATGGCGGCGAAGGTGAACTGAGCCGCGAGCTTGGTCGGCAGGTCCTTCAGACTATGGACAGCAAGGTCGATGCGGCCTTCCTGCAGAGCCTCTTCAATCTCTTTGATGAAGATGCCTTTCCCATCGAGGTCCGCAGGTGGAACGAAGCCGGGCTGCTGCATCCGGTCGCCGGTGGTGCGGATGATTTCGATCTCGGCGTAATATCCGGCGTCGCGCAACTTGTAAAGGATATGGTTGGCCTGCCAGAGAGCTAACTGGGAGCCTCTGGAGCCGATGCGAAGTGGAGCTTTGGGGTCGTTCATGTCCTAATCAGAATACGGCAGGAAGAATCGCAGACAGGAATCCTGCTCTGAGGAATAAAAAGGCGGGCAATCTCAGATTGCCCGCCAAAGTGAAAATCGGCTCGATTTAGCGGTGGCCGCCACCACCATGGGAACCGCCGCCGGCATGGGCTCCGCCTCCCGGATGTGCAGTTCCGGGGCCAACCTGACGTCCGCCATGGAAACCTCCACCGGGACGACCGCCGCCGTGATAGCCGCCGGGGTTTTCCGTACCCGGACCGACATGGCGTCCGCCATGATAGTAGCCGCCGCCATAACCGCCACGTCCGTAATATCCGCGGCCGTAACCTCCGTAGACTATGCCGCCACCGTAAAGATAATAGGGCGAATAGAAACCATAGCCATAAGGATTCCAGAACAGACCGCTACCCGGCAGCCAGGTGTAGCCAAAAGGTCCGCCAGCCCAGTACCAACCGGGGCTGAAGTCAGCGGCTCCGGCATACTGCGAAGCGAGATCGACATTTGCCTGGCCAAGATATGCCGAGCGGAGGCTGCTCCACTTATAGAGATCGGTGACCTTGGCCTGGTCCTTATCGAATTTCTGCGGCTTCGTAGGCTCACCGGTGAGCACGAGTTGGCGGCCGCCCTTTACCTCAATGGGCTTGATGTTTGTATGCAGGTTTTCTCCGGGGTAAACTGCAGCCTTGCCATCGAACACACGAACGGTCGAGTTGTCGGCGTCAAAGGTATAAAGTCCCTTTTTGAGCAGCTCAGTCTGACCGTTGTTGAAGTCGACGAGAATGGTGTTCTGCTTATAGAGCTGGTCGACCTCGACGTTGGCATGACCTTTTTCCAGTCTCACTTCAGTCTTGGTGAGGTCGGGAGAGACCATTTGAATGGTGCTGTCGCCGCCGAGACGAAGAAAAACGCCAGGAGTAAGAAGAATTTCGGCTTTACCGTTCGCGGTCGAGAGATACTCCCCAGCCTTGAGTTCGGTATTACCCACAGAATTGGGAGAGAGAGCACGCCCTTCGATCGAGGCCTGCCCTTCCACATAATTGAGAGTCCCTGGACGGGCTGGGTTCGCGGTTTGCCCGAAAGCTGACGCGCACAGAGTCGCCAGAGAAAGCAATGCTATTTTCAATCTCGGCATTTTTAGATCCTCTTGTTCTTTAGATGCGGCAATAGTTGAAAGGTCACATCCGGAACTGTTTGCAACAGAAGGAGATACCCGCTCGGACAGAACGCAACTATTCCTGATTTTCCGGGTTAGATTCCGAGCGTCGAAGTGCGACAAGCTGGGGATGAAGCAGCTTGGCAGTCAGAGATCGGGTGAGCGCTTCCACCGCAGCCTGCTGGTCGGGAGTGAGGCTGCCGAGGCGTTTTGCGGCCTTGGCCAACTCGGATTCACGGATGGCCTCGGCGTTTTGCTGGAGAGACAAAATCGCGGGAACAGCGCCACGAGACTGAAGACGAAGCTGAAATTTATCGACCTCGCGAGTGACGATCGCCTCGGCGGCTTCGGCCTCCTTGCCACGATCGGCGAGATTTGCCTGGGCGACCTGCTGCAGGTCGTCGATGTCGTAGACGAAGCAGCCCTCGACCTCATTCATGCTGGGATCGACATCACGAGGCACAGCGATATCGATGAAGAACATGGGACGGTTGCGGCGGCGATGGAGAAACTGCTGGCCATGGGAGCGGCTGAATATCTTCTGCGGCGCTCCGGTCGAGGTGATGACAATATCGGCGCGGTCTGCCTGTTCGTA
>Ga0068855_100010664_pt1 | contig 11085 bp, 13 predicted proteins | sample KBSCornC52_FD_66592 | JGI IMG/M metagenome (GOLD analysis project Ga0068855, IMG submission 66592) | Corn rhizosphere microbial communities from Kellogg Biological Station, Michigan, USA - KBS Corn C5-2 | ecosystem: Host-associated > Plants > Roots > Rhizosphere > Soil ... | reverse complement strand
CTTCGGCTGGACTATATTTTTCTTGCATGATGTTCTGCGGACTGAAAGAGGTGAGCAGAACATTATATCGTGTCATTCGTCCACCGGCTTCAGTGGACGGACGACGGGATACATACGAGATCAGCGAAGTTCGAGTTCGAGCGCCGGCTTTTCGCCGTAATCCTCGTACCGCTCGTTGATGCCGATGATGCAGAACGCCATTTCTTCCAGCACGTCCTGCGCCCGTTCGCGCAGGGTCTCGGCATGCGTCACGACGATGTGCAGCACCTCATCCTCCTTCAGGCGGATGCTGCTCATGCCATCTTCATCGCGCAGATAGCTCAGGCAATCGACCCAGGAATCCATGGTGTGCGGATACGAATCGGGAAAGCCGAACGCACGCTGGCTCTCGACATGAAAGCTTTCGGCGTCCGTGATCGCGGCGCCGTTCAGTTCGACGGTGGCCATGGGAGTCTCCTAAAAAATACCCGCCTCACGACCAGTATGCCAGCAGATTGCCGGCATAGCCGTCCAGTTCGGCGGTGTGCGGAATCAGCCCTTCAGGCCTTTGAGCCCCAGCACGTCCTGCATGTCGTACAGGCCGGTCGGCTTGTCGGCCAGGAAACGCGCGGCGCGCAGCGAACCCTGGGCGTAGCTGACGCGGCTGCTCGACTTGTGGCTGATCTCGATGCGCTCGCCGATGCCGGCGAACAGCACGGTGTGGTCGCCCACGATATCGCCGCCGCGCACGGTGGCAAAGCCGATCGTCGACGGATCGCGCTCGCCCGTCACGCCTTCGCGGCCGTAGACGGCGCACTCCTTCAGGTCGCGGCCGAGGGCGTCGGCGATCACCTCGCCCATCTTCAGCGCCGTGCCGGACGGCGCGTCGACCTTGTGGCGGTGGTGGGCTTCGATGATCTCGATGTCATAGCCCTCAGAGAAATTCTTGGCTGCCATTTCCAGCAGCTTCATCGTGACGTTCACGCCGATGCTCATGTTCGGGGCGAACAGGATGGCGGTCTTCTCGGCGGCCGCGCGGATGGCGGCCTTGCCGGCGTCATCGAAACCGGTGGTGCCGATGATCATCTTGATGCCGTGGGCGGCGCAGTATTCCAGGTGGTTCAGCGTGCCTTCCGGACGCGTGAAATCGATCAGGTAATCGGCGTCCGCCAGGCCCTTGTCGAGGTCGGACTGGATTACGACGCCGGTCAGCTGGCCGGAAAACGCGCCGGCATCGGAACCGATGAACGGATTGCCTTCGCGGTCGAGGGCACCGGCGAGTTGGGCATCCGGTGCGGCGGCGATGGCTTCGATCAGCATGCGGCCCATGCGGCCGCTGGCGCCGGCGACGGCGATTTTCAGTTGAGTCATTTATTGTCCTCCGCCCTTGGCGGCTTCGTCACGTTTGCGTTTCAGTTCGTCCAGCGATTCCTCTTCGGACTTCGTTTCGTATTTCGAGATACCGATCAGGCGATTGATGTACTCGCGTTCCGTCGGCAGGTTGCCGCCGTCGAAGTGGTCGACCTTGTCATCCTTGAAATACACCGTCACGCGGCTGGTGGTCAGCTCGCCGTTGCCGCGCGCGAGATAGAACGGATAGTCCCAGCGGTCGGCGTGGAAGGCATCCATCAGCAGTGGGGTGCCGAGGATAAATTTAACCTGGTCGCGGGTCTGGCCGACCTTCAGCTGGTTCAACATTTCCTGCGAAACGAAGTTACCCTGCTGGATGTCCGGACGGTAGGGCGAGAAGATCCAGAGGAATTTCTGCAGCTTGGTGACGGTCGTGGTCTGCGCGCCGGAATTCGCGATTTCCGCGGACTTGCTGGCATCGGCGGCGACCGCGGCCGGCGCGGTGCTCACCGGTTCCGCCGGCCTGGTCTGGTTGCGCCAGGACGCACAGCCGGAGACCGCCAGCGTCATGCAGGCGAGCCCGGCCACGAGCGCTGCCCGCGCGTGGGAACGATGTAAAACGGCTTTAATGCGCATATCTGACCTTAAAAATCGGAGCCTTACGAATGAGCGGGAGCTTGTAAAACGCTATATCATAAAGCACTCCGCCCATATCCGAGTAACAAAACATGAGTAACAATCCTACCGACCTGAAGGCCAGCGGCCTGAAAGCGACCTTGCCGCGCCTGAAAATCCTGGAAATTTTCCAGAACAGCGCGGTGCGGCACCTGACGGCGGAAGACGTGTACAAGACTCTGCTGAACGAGAACATGGACGTGGGCCTGGCAACCGTCTACCGGGTGCTGACCCAGTTCGAGCAGGCTGGCCTGTTGAACCGCAATCATTTTGAAACCGGCAAGGCAATCTATGAGCTGAACGCCGGCTCGCACCACGACCACCTCGTCTGTCTTGACTGCGGCCACGTGGAAGAGTTCTACGACGACGAGATCGAAAGCCGCCAGCAGAAGATCGCCAGCGAACGCGGCTTCAAGATCGCCGAGCACGCCCTCGCCATCTACGGTCATTGCCAGAAGACGGATTGTCCGCACCGGCACTGACGCATCACCATTCTCAGGAGTGAGTCAGGAGTGACTGAGCGCGTTCGACAATAGCTTGGCCGTGATGTCGACGATCGGGATCACGCGCTCGTAGGCCATGCGCGTGGGGCCGATGACGCCGAGCGTGCCGACGATCTTGCCGTTCACTTCGTAGGACGCGGTGACGACACTCATCTCGTCCATCGGCACGAGCTTCGATTCGCCGCCGATGAAGATCTGCACGCCGCCGGCCCGGCTCGACACATCGAGCAGCTGCATCAGGCCCGTCTTCTGCTCGAACATCTCGAACATCTGGCGCAGCGAACTCATATTCGATGACAGGTCGGACACGGACAGCAGGTTGCGCTCGCCGGCGATGACCATGTCGTCCGTCTCGGCCAGCGCCTCGCTGCCCGCCTCGACCGCGGCCTGCATCAGGCGGCCCATGTCGTCACGCAGCTGGCGCAATTCTCCCGTCAGGCGCGTGCGCACCTCGTCGAACGACAGGCCGGCGAAATGCTGGTTCAGGTAATTCGCCGACTGGATCAACTCCGTCGGGGAATAATCGACGTCGGTCAACAGCAGCCGGTTCTGCACGTCGCCGCGCGGGTCGACGATCACGAGCAGGATGCGTTTTTCCGACAGGCGCAGGAATTCGATCTGCTGGAACGCCGATTCGCGCCGCGGACTCTGGACGACGCCGGCGAACTGCGACAGCGACGACAGCACCTGGGCCGCGTTGGCGATCACTTTCTGCGGCTGGTGCGCGGGCAGGCGCATGCCGGCCTCGACGGCGTTCTCGTCGATCTGCTGCACGGTGAGCAAGGTGTCGACGAACAGGCGGTAGCCACGCGGCGTGGGAATCCGGCCGGCCGACGTGTGCGGACTGGCGACATAGCCCATTTCCTCGAGGTCGGCCATGATGTTGCGGATCGTGGCCGGCGAGAGGTCGAGGCCGGAAATCTTCGACAGCGCGCGCGAACCGACCGGCTGGCCGTCGGCGATATAGCGCTCGACCAGGGCCTTCAGCAGGGTTTGTGCACGATTATCGAGTTGCATGGCTTAAAGGAGAGGCGGACAGCCGCCCGCTGTCATGGTTTCATTTCTGTCATTATGCACGTTCGATCGCCGCTTGTGCGTCATACGCGCATCTCGTCGTGCTCGCGCTTGAGCCAGTCGAGCAGTTCGTCGAAGTCGCGCACGATCGCATCCGGCACCACCTCGTGCTCCAGGTGCTTCGTGGAACCCGTGCGGTTCATCCACACCGCGCGCAGGCCGGCGCGCTGGGCGCCCTGTACGTCGAGCAGCACGTCGTCGCCGACATAGACCGCATCCTCGGGCGCCACGCCCAGTTCCCCGCAGGCGGCCAGGAAGATCGCCGCCTCGGGCTTGGCCACGCCGAACTGGGAGGCCGCCACCGACACCTTGAAATGATGCGCCAGGCCGATCGTGCGCAGGTCGGCATTGCCGTTCGAAATCGAACCGACCAGCACCCGGTTCTTCAGGCGCAGCAGGCCCGGCAGTACATCGTCGTACGGGACCACGGCATTGCGCGCGGCAAAGAACTGCGCCATCGCATGCTCGACCTTGGCGGCATCCTCGCCGGCTTCCTGGAAGGCGGCCAGCAGGCCGGCCGCGCGCAGCTTGCCCAGGTCCAGGTGGAATTCGGGCTTGCGCGCCAGCAATTCCAGGCGCGCCTGGCGCAGGGTGTCGATCGTGAAGCGCTCGGCCACGCGCGGCGCGTGCTCGCGCAACCACGCGAACAGCGACTCTTCGGCCTGCAGGATCACGGGAGCGATGGGCCACAGCGTATCGTCGAGGTCGAACAGGATGGCCTTCGGCCAGGCACGGCGCGTGTTCATGATGGAATGCAGCTCGGGAAACGAAGCTTGGACAGTGGAAAGTGGCGGTCCAAGCATAAGGCTGGCGGCGCTGAAAAGCAATGGCGCACTGGACAAGAGGCTGTGGTTACACCGTGATACAAGCCGGATGGGGCCGACGCTTGCCAAATGCACTAAAATGATGGGTATTTTTCCATTCAGCCGTACCGGCGCCGCCTCGCGCGCCACCATTCCATTGTGGAGATTTTATGAAGAGCTCGATCCTGCGTGCCGGTGTTATAGCGCTGGCATGCGCGCTGGGCCTGTCCGCCTGCGGCGGCGGGAGCGGCGACCTGTACCTGTCCGGCGCGGTCGTTGGCGTGACCAAGGATGGTCTGGTGCTACAAAATAATGGCGGCGACGACACGGCCGTGGTCGCACCCTATACCTCGTTCCAGTTTGGCAACCGCGTGTCGACCGACGACCAGTTCAACATCACGGTCAAGAGCGTGCCGTCGAACGTCGCGACCAAGGACGATTGCACGGTCAACAACGGCAAGGCCCGCGCCAACTATTACACGATCGCGCAGATCAGCGTGACCTGCACGATCCGCAAGCGCGCACTGACGGCGACCATCAACAACCTCACGACCAGCGGCCTCGTGCTCATCAATGGTTCCGACAAGCAGACCATCCCGGCCCGCACGACAACCTGGCCGATGGCGCCGGTGAACCAAGACGGCGCGTACGGCGTCACCGTCCTGACCCAGCCGACCGGCCAGACCTGCACCGTCAGCGGCGGCAGCAGCGGCAACGGCTCGGGCATCATGGGCGAGACCGAAGCCACCACCGTCACCGTCACGTGCAATCCTTAATCTCTGGAGAGTTCCGATGAAGTTTCCCCTCGCGCGTCCGGCCCTCGCCTTGGCGATCACGCTGACGCTGGCCTCCTGCGGCGGCGGTGGCAAGGCCACGTTCCCGATCAACGTTATGGTCAGCGGCCTGCAATACCCCGGCCTCGTCCTGAGCACGAACGGCCAGGACCTGACCATCGATCCGCCGGCCACGCCCGGCGCGGTCGTCACGGCCGTCTTCCCGAACCAGCTCGAATACGGCCAGACATACGAAGTGGTGCCGAAAGGCGCGACCGTCGTCAACCACGCAGCCACGGGCGGCGCCCAGCCGAAACACCAGAATTGTTCGTCGACGCTGTTCCCGCCGTACGGCACGGCCGGCCAGCTGGCCAAGATCGACATCCGCTTTGTCTGTTCCATCCTGGCTTACCCGCTCACCGGCAAAGTCGTCGGCCTGACTGGCACCGGCCTCGTCCTGGCGAACGGCAGTACGGCGGCCACGGTTGGCGTCGACCCCAACCTGGACGCCAACAAGAACCCCCAGGACGTTCCACTCGCGATGAATGCGGTTCCGTACAACACGACGTATGGCGTGACAGTCCTGACCCAGCCGACTGGCCAGACCTGCACAGTCACGGGCGGCGCCAACGGTACGGGCGGCGGCACGATGGACGATGCGGCGGAAAAGCATGGTAGTGTGGACAACCTCGTCGTAACCTGCGTCGCATCGAGCTGATCGGCAACAGCCGGCAAGAGCTGGATGAGATATTGGAATTTCTTATAACAAATATTTGAAACCAAAATTGGACTGATATGCTGTAGCGCAGCATAATGGCACCTGTCTCCTCCAACTCTCCTCAGAAAGAATTGGACTTCAAGCCCGCCCAACAGCGGGCTTTTTTTTGGCTGTGTTCGCCTACATGACCGCCCTATGGCCGGCAATAAGCGTGTGTACCCGCCAGCGTAGCGTCGACTGCAGCCTGCAGCCACTTCATGAAACACGCCTCCTGCGAACCCGGTTCCAGCGGCTGGCGCATCAGTACGATATAGCGGGAGTCGTCCGCCACGAAGCCTTGCGGAGCAGCGAGGATGCCCGCAGCCAGGCTGTCCACCACCATGAACAACGGTGCGATGGCCATGCCGAGCCCTGCTTCGGCGGCTTGCAGACTGAGGAAGAAATGATCGAAGTACAGGTCGCGCTGCGTATCCCCCGCTTCGCGCGTGGCAGTCCCGGCTCGCCGCGTCCATATCTTCCATGCTTCCGCGCGGCTCGTGGAGTGCAGGCGCGTGTGCGCGGCCTTGCCGGCAAGACCAGGCAGCGCGACAGGGCCGGTATATTCCGCGAACAACGGTATGCAGGTGGCACGCGGATCGAGCGCGAAATCGGCACGGCGGATCGCCAGGTCGATGTCCCCCCGCGCGAGGTCGACCGGGCCGTCGCCGGTCGAGAGACAGACCGGCAGATCCGGATGCGCATCCTGAAACTGCGATAGCCGCGGAATCAGCCAGCGCATCGCCAGCGAACGCTCACACGACACCAGGAGCGGCTTGCGCCGTGCAGGCCGCACGATGTCCGCCGTCGCTTCCTCGATGCGCCGCAAGGCCTCCTGCGCTGCCTCGAACAGGATTTTCCCTTGCGGCGTAAGCGAGACGCGGCGGCTGGTTCTGTGCAGTAATTGCACATTCAGCCTGGCCTCGAGCTCGGACACGCGGCGGCTGACGGCGCTGTGCGACAGGGTGAGCCTCTCTGCGGCAGCAGTAAAACTCTGCAACCGTGCGACGGCTTCGAAGATGCGCAGGTTTTCCAGGGGAGGCAGTTTCATCTGTGCGTTATGGACATAGATCGTGTTCTGAACCGGCAACCATAGCGTTCATAACCTCTTCACAATGATGGTTCACTATTCATTGCCTGTTAAGGAAACCATGAGCGACTTTCGCAGCGATACCGTCACCCTCCCCACGCCTGCAATGAAGCAGGCGATGATGGATGCGCCACTCGGTGACGACGTCATGGGGGAAGACCCCACCGTCAACCTCTTGCAGGAAACCGCTGCCGCGATGCTCGGCTTCGAGGCCGCGCTGTTCGCGCCCAGCGGCACGCAGACCAACCTGATCGCGATGATGACGCATTGCCAGCGCGGCGAAGAAGCCATCGTCGGCCAGCAGTGGCATACCAACCGCTGGGAAGCCGGCGGCATGGCGGTGTTCGGCTCCATCCAGCCGCAGCCGCTGGAGCACCAGCCTGACGGCACCATTGCCCTGAACGACATCGAAGCCGCCATCAAGCCCGACGACCCGCATTTCGCGCGCACCCGCCTCGTCGTGGCGGAAAACACGTTCGGCGGCAGGGTGCTGCCCATGCAATACATGCACGACGTCGCTGCCCTGGCGAAGCGCCACGGATTGCGCGCGCACATCGATGGCGCGCGTCTCTGCAATGCGGCCGTGGCGCTCGCCGACGGCGGCGATCCGCTGCAGCGTGCGCGCGAGCTCTGCGCAGGTTTCGATTCCGTATCGCTCTGCCTGTCGAAAGGTCTTGGTGCGCCGGTAGGCTCGCTGCTGCTCGGTTCGCGAGACTTCATCCGCCAGGCACTCCGTGTGCGCAAGATGCTGGGCGGGAGCATGCGCCAGGCCGGGATGCTGGCGGCGGCGGGATTGTACGCCCTGCAGCACAACGTGCATCGCCTCGCCGACGACCATGCCAATGCGGCCCTGCTGTCGCGCGGCCTGGCGGAGGCAGCCCAAGGCAATGCCCGACTGCGCGGCCGCTTCACCGCGCATCCGGCGCAAACCAATATCCTCTTCACCGACATCCATCCCGATATCGCCGACGATCTCCTCGCCCATTTCGACGCCAGCGATATCCAGGTGAAAAGCGGCGTCTATCGCGGCGAGGAAGGCGCCATGCGCCGCATCCGCTGGGTCACGCACCTCGACGTGAGCCGCGCGGATGTGGAACGCGCCATCAACGCCGTGGCATCGTTCTGATCCGGCCTTTCAGCGCATCCCTATCCGTGCGATGGCTTGTGCATGAACCAGCGCGCAATCCACGACGGGATACGGATAACCCGGCTTGTCGAACGCGAGGAACAGATCGGTCCCGCCGAGCACGATGGCTTCGGCGGCCCCCTCGTCGACAAGACGTGATGCCGCATGTTCAAAATAAGCCCGCTGCTCGTCGGTCGCTTTTCCCGCAATCGCCATCGCGACGTAGTGCGCATGCGCCGTTCCCAACTCGTCTTGCGGCACCGTGACCACGTCCACGCCCGCGAGTCCATATAACCTGGACGCCATGACGGCGCGTGTGCCGAGTACCCCGACTTTCTTCACATTCATGGCAGAGAAATGCGTCTCGAGTGCGGGCAGCGCGCTCATAAGAGGCAGGCTCGACATCGGTTCCAATGCGCCCATGCAGAAATGCGCCCCCAACGACGTCAAGGCGACGGCTTCGCAGCCCGCCGCCTTGAGTTGATCGATGTATCTGGCGAAGACGACCGCCTGGGCCATTTGGTTTCCGGCTTCCAGGTTATGCACCACTTCCCTTGCATCCGCATTTGCAATGGTCAAGTCCAACCTTCGATTCGCATTTGCGTAGAGCCTGACAAGAGCGCGGTAATAGACTTCTGTCGCTGCCGGCCCTATGCCACCGATCAAACCTATATGCATTTTTACTCCGTTGTTAAAGGCCAGTGTACTTCGCGACGAAGGACTTCACCGCTGCTGCATCCGCCTTCATCACGTCAAACCTCTGGGGCAACGCCTCGATGTTCTCGAAACCTGCAGGACGTTCGGCATCGCGGCCGAGCGCTTCCCGGATCGTTTCGTTGAACTTCGCCGGCAGTGCGGTTTCCAGCACGATCATCGGCACGCCCGCAGCGAGATTCTCACGAGCTACTTTCACCGCGTCGGCGGTATGCGGGTCGATCGTCACGCCATACTTTTCCTGCACGTCGCGGATCGTCGCGATACGGTCGGCATGAACGGACTTGCCGGACGCGAAACCGAACTGCGCGATCTTCCCGAACTCGTCGCCATCGCTGCCCGGCCTGCCGGACAAGTCGAAGCCGCCATGCGTCTCGACCTTCCTGAACAGTGCACGGACACGGTCCGCGTCGCGGTCCAGCAAGTCATGCACGAAGCGCTCGAAGTTCGAGGCCTTGCTGATGTCCATGCTCGGGCTGGTCGTATGCCAGGTCTCGGCCGACTTGCGCACGCGGTAGACGCCGGTACGGAAGAATTCGTCGAGCACGTCGTTCTCGTTGGTCGCCACGACCAGCTTGTCGATCGGCAGTCCCATCATGCGCGCGATATGGCCGGCGCAGACGTTGCCGAAGTTCCCCGACGGGACCGTGAACGACACTTTCTGGTCGTTCGACGTGGTGGCGTCGAGGTAGCCGCGGAAGTAATACACGACCTGCGCCACGATGCGCGCCCAGTTGATCGAGTTGACGGTGCCGATCCGGTGGCGCGCCTTGAACGCATGGTCGTTCGACACGGCCTTGACGATGTCCTGGCAATCGTCGAACACGCCTTCGACGGCGATGTTGAAGATGTTCGGGTCCTGCAGGCTGAACATCTGCGCGGTCTGGAAGGCGCTCATCTTCTTGTGCGGCGACAGCATGAAGACACGGATGCCCTTCTTGCCGCGCATGGCGTATTCGGCGGCGCTGCCGGTGTCACCGGAGGTGGCGCCGACGATGTTCAACTCTGCGCCCTTCTTGGCCAGCGCATATTCGAACAGGTTGCCCAGCAGTTGCATCGCCATGTCCTTGAAGGCCAGCGTGGGACCATTGGACAGGCTCTGCAGCACCAGCTTCTTGCCGCCTTCTTCCTGCAGGGTGCGCAGCGGGGTGATCTGGCTGGCATCTTCGCCGGCGCGGGTGTTGCGGTAGACGTCGGCGGTATAGGTCTTGTGGGCCAGCGCCTTCAGGTCGGCTTCGGGAATGTCGGTGGCAAATTTCTTGAGCACTTCGAAAGCCAGGTCGGCATACGACAACGTACGCCACTTGTCCAGCTCGGCACCGCTGACCTGCGGATACGTGGCCGGCAGGTACAGGCCGCCGTCAGGGGCCAGGCCGCCCAGCAAGATGTCGGAAAAGGAAGGAGTTGCAGCGTGACCGCGGGTGGAAACGTATTGCATGTCGATTAGGATGCGCCGGCAGGCGGCGGGAGCGTGGAATGGGAGGAAAGTCCACGATTATACGGCCAGCGGGCGCTGCACAAAAGCGCGGCATGGAAGAAAGCTGCACCTGCAGACAGGGCGGTGGCGCAGGGTCTCGGGCTGACGGGCCATTTGTTGCACTGAATCATCACGGCGCCGGCGCAAGCTGAAATAAAACGTTACCACCCTTGAAAGCCGCGCATGCCCGGGCTATGCTGCGCCACTTCGTGCAGCGCCGCCGGGATGGCGGGAATGTTTGCACGCTGGCCACATCAAAGATGCACTTCAAACTCAAAAGGATGGAAAACGGCATGAACCACAAGATCAAGACCCTGCTGGCCGCGGCCGGCCTGTTCGGCACCCTGCTGGCGAGCCTGCCGGCGCACGCCGAGAACTGGCAATCGCTGGGTGGCTCGGATACGTCCGAACTGCTGGTCGATACCGACTCCATCGTCGAATCGGGCGGCATCCGCGAAGCCTGGTCGATGTGGAACTTCAAGGAAGCGCGTCCCAACAATGGCGACAAGAGCTTCCCCGCGCTGAAATCCTACAAGGACCTGCACCAGTACAACTGCAAGGCCGGCAGCATGAAGCTGGTGCGCGAAATCATCTTCGCCGAGAACGATGGCAAGGGCGACAAGCGTGACCACAGCGATGCCCTGAAGGGACAAGAGTTCATCAAGCCCAAGCCGATGTCGGTCGGCGACGCCATGCTGCAGGCAGTCTGCAATTTCGAACTGAAGAAATGATCATAGGGGGCGTTTACCCCCCCCCCCTTCTTCCCG
>Ga0068855_100010662_pt1 | contig 11086 bp, 11 predicted proteins | sample KBSCornC52_FD_66592 | JGI IMG/M metagenome (GOLD analysis project Ga0068855, IMG submission 66592) | Corn rhizosphere microbial communities from Kellogg Biological Station, Michigan, USA - KBS Corn C5-2 | ecosystem: Host-associated > Plants > Roots > Rhizosphere > Soil ... | reverse complement strand
GTGTTTGCTCCGTGGCTCGCACCGCAGGATCCGGCGCAACTTGATTTGACGGGGCGATTGATGTCGCCTTCGGCGGCACACTGGTTTGGGACGGATGAACTGGGGCGAGATATTCTTTCGCGGACGTTGTATGGAGCGCGGATTTCACTGATTGTGGCAGTGAGCGTGGTGGGGCTTTCGCTGGGGATTGGGCTGGTGGTTGGGTGCGTCTCCGGTTTTTATGGCGGGTGGATCGATACGGTGCTGAATGTTTATGTGACGAATGCATTTATGGCGCTGCCGGGGATCCTGCTGGCGATTGCGTTTGTCGCATTCATGGGGCCGGGGCTGGGGAATGTGATTCTGGCGCTGGCGATCTCGGGGTGGGTGGGGTATGCGAGGCTGGTGCGCGGGCAGGTGATGGCGGTGAAAGAGCGGGAGTTTGTAGAAGCAGCGCGGGCGCTGGGGGCTTCGGATCTGCGGGTGATGTGGCGGCACGTGTTGCCGAATATTCTGCAGCCGCTGATTGTGCAGGGGGCGATTGGGATGGCGGGGGCGGTGCTCGCGGAGGCTACGCTGAGTTTTTTGGGGCTGGGGGTTCCGCCGCCTGCGGCTAGCTGGGGGTCGATGCTGAATGATGCTCGGTCGCATCTTTTCGACTCGCCGCACCTGGTCTTCTTTCCAGCGATAGCTGTGATGCTTTGCGTGCTGTCGTTTAATTTTATTGGGGATGCGTTGCGGGATTATATGGACCCGAGGACTCGGCTGGGGGCTGGGCTTTGATAGACGGCGGCGAAATTCGCCGAGCGCATAGATGGGCGGGAGCGGTCGTGCTTCGCACGATGCCCACCTTAGCGCGATGAAGCCGCGCGAAGATGGGCACCCGATTTTGTGGCGCATGAAGGAGATGAGACTGTTACTTGCGGTTATCGCGTATGCTTGCTGGATTGATGGAGGGTGAGGATGCGGAAGACGATTGTTGGAGCTGAGGATACAGTGAAGTCACCGTCGGATGGGGTGTGGCTCGATCTGGAGACGATGGCGCGAGTAGAGATCAGCTCGGAGGATGCGGCGTTTCCGATTGAACATGCGCTGGGTGTGGCTGCGACGACGGGCTGGAGGGCGGCGGTGACGGGGCCACAGGTGGTGCGGATTTACTTCGATGCGCCGCAGAAGGTTCGGCGGATCCAGGTGCATGTGATCGAGCGAGCGGCGGAGCGGTCGCAGGAGTTTGCGATCTTTGCCGAGACGGAGAGTGGGCGGCGCGAGGTGGTGCGGCAGCAGTTTACGTTTAGTCCGGGTGGGTCTTCGGACGAGATTGAAGATTATTCCGTCGAGCTGGATGGGGTGACGATGGTGGAGCTGAAGATCGATCCGGACCGGAGCCACGATCCGAAGCTGAGCCGGCACTATGCTTCGTTGCAGAGTTTGCGGCTGGGTTAGGCGATGTTGATTGGAGTGATCTCGGATACGCATGGGCTGCTGCGGCCGGAGGCGCTGAGCGCGCTGGCTGGGGTGGAGCATATTCTTCATGCCGGGGACGTGGGTGAGATTGCGATTCTGGACGCGTTGCGCGGAATTGCTCCGGTGACGGCGATTCGCGGGAATGTGGATGTGTGGGGCGAGTGCGCGGAGTTGCCTGCTACGGACTTTATCGAACTAGACGGGAAGATTTTTTACCTTGTGCATTCGGTGCATGACCTGGATATCAATCCCGTGGTGGCTGGAGTGGCGGTGGTGGTGAGCGGGCACTCGCATCGGTCGGTAATTGAGACGCGGGATGGAGTTTTGTATTTGAATCCGGGGAGCGCGGGCCCTCGGCGGTTTGATCTTCCGGTGACCGTGGCTTTGGTGGAGGTGGGGGCTGGAGTGGTGGCTCGGATTGTGGAATTGAGGATTGGGTGAGGGTAAAACAAAGGTGGAGGCTGGAGAGGTGGCATCAGTAGAAAAGCGGGTTGCTCCGCTGCGCTGCTCACGATGAGGCTGTGAGCAGCTTCGGCCGAAATGAGAAGGATGGGTGGATGGCAATTCCTGCGGCGGTGCGGGTGGCTATTCGACGGGGAGTTTGGCTTTGTAGCCGTCACGGGCGATGACGGAATATTTGAGGGGCTTGTTTTTTTCGTCCTGCATGCGGAGGGGATGGCCTTCGTTGTCGACAAGCAGAACTTTGATCTTGCGATAGGAGCCGTCGTCTTTGGTGTTGGTGGGACGGTAGGTGAGGACGTATTCGTTGCGGATGGAGTTGCTGATGGTGGAGAAGATGTCGGGGAGCGCTCCCTGGAACATCGGGTTGAAGCTGAGCCCCCCGGTCATGGAGGCGAAGGTGCGCATCTGGTTTTCAGCCTGGAGGTAGTCCATGCGGCCAATAGGGCCCATGCCGCCGCGTGCGTCGGCCAACTCGCGGATGAGTGCGCCGGTGCCAATGGTGAAGATCGTGACGTTGGGTGTGGCTTTGATCTTGGCGAGGATCTTATCGAGAGTGAGCTTGGAGAACGTGTCGCGGCCGGTGCCAATGAGGATGATGTACTTGCGGCCTTCGATGCGGCTGGTGCGGTCGAGAGTCTCGTAGAGGGCGTCAAACATATCGGTATCGGAGAAGCCGGGGATGATGAGGGACTGAAGAGACTGGGCGATGAGATCCTTATTGTTGGTGAAGTCGTTGAGGATGTGGGTTTTGAGATCGTACGTGACAACAGCGACGTAGTCGTTGGGGCGGAGAGTCTGGAAGAAGCCGTAGGCCGCGTTGCGCATGTCGTCGATGAAATAGTAGCTGTTGGCAGCGAACTCCAGCAGCATGACGGCAGTGATGGGCGCCTGGGTGGTGCGGACGCTGGTGAGGGTCTGGGGAACGCCGTCTTCGAGGACGAGGAAGTTGCTCGCTTTGAGACCGGGGACGAACTGGTGGGTCTTGTCGAGGATGACGTTGACGTCGAGATTGACCATGGGGACGTCGACGCGGAGAGAGTAGTTGGCGCCGCCGGGGTTTTTGATGGTGGGCTCGGCCGGGGCGGCGGGGACTGGAGCCGCGTCTTCGTCCTCCTTCTTTTTCTTGATGATGATGGGGCCGTTGTCGGTCTGGGGGCCGCCTTCGTCGGGTGTGGCGGTGGGCTTGGTCTGCTGCGGGGGCGGGGTCTGGGTGGCTGGGGCGTCCTGCGCATAGGAGGGCAGCGCGAGGAGAACGGCGCAGGCCAGGAGAAGGAGTTTGCGGGCCATGTGGTTGAGTCGACTGGGGCGGTTCGTCATCATGTGCAACTTTACTCCGTAGTGTTGGACGCCGGGTGAACTGGATGGTGAGAGTCGCGCTTTGCGTTGCAGCGGGAACACTCTAGTCTGTATGACGTGAATACTACGGGAAAGACTCTGCGGTTGGTTGGTGGGCTGGCGATGGGCTGGATGATGGCGGGTGGGTCCTGGGCGCAGATGCCGGGGGCGCAGGCGATGGCGAGTGGGGCCGCACTGCCGCTGCCGGCGACTGCTCCCGCGGTGACAAAGTTCTTTCCTCTGGCAGAGGTGAAGCGGGGGCAGATGGGCGTGGCTTATACGGTGTTTGAGGGAGTGACGCCGGAGCCGATGGCGGTGGAGATTCTGGGCGTGCTGAAGAACTCGCTGGGGCCGGGTCGGGACTTGATTCTGGCTCGACTGCGCGGGCAGAAGCCGGAGTATACGGGCGTGGTGGCGGGAATGAGCGGGAGCCCGGTGTATATCGATGGGCGGCTGGCAGGGGCCTTGAGCTACCGGATTGGGCAGTTCAGTAAAGATCCCATTGCGGGGATTACTCCGATCGAGTCGATGCTGGAGGTGCGGGATGAGGGAGTGAGTGACTCAGGTGGAAAGGCAACGGCAGGTGCAAAGACGAAATACCGGGATCTCTCCACTGTGGCGGCAAAAGACGCCGTCTTCGGTCGAGATGACGAGAATTTCAGAGGGGTTGGGAAAGAACAGGCAAATGCAAATGTAGTGGCTTTCCCCCTTCGGCAAGCTCAGGGTCAGAATGGCAACGGTCTTGGGCAGCCGGAGATGCGGGCGATAGAGACTCCGCTGGTGCTGGGCGGGTTCAGTCAGGAAACGGTGGAACGGTTTGGCGACCGGTTTCGTGCGATGGGACTGGCGCCTGTGGCTGGGTTAGGCGGAGAGAATGCAGCGGCGGTTCAGCCTGAGCCTCTGGTGCCGGGGTCGGCAGTGAGCGCGATTCTGGTGCGGGGGGATCTTTCGATGGCCGGGACCTGCACAGTGACGTATATCGATGCGAAGCAACTGCTGGCGTGCGGACACCCGATCTCGCAGTTTGGGTCAGTGGATATGCCGATGACCAAGGCGGAGGTGGTGACGACACTGGCCTCTCCGCTGAATGCGTTCAAGATTGTCAATACGACCGAGACGGTGGGGGCGTTTACCGAGGATCGGGCGGCAGCGATTCTGGGGCGGTTTGGAGCGAAGGCGCGGATGATTCCGGTCTCCGTGGACGTGGCGCCTCCGGCAGGCGGTGGAAAGGAGAAGACGTTCCACTTCGAGGTGCTGGACAATCAGCAGTTGACGCCTCCAGCGATGCTGGTTTCGGTGTACCAGACGTTGCAGGCCACCAATACGGCGACGGCGGAGATGAGCTACCGACTGACGGGAGAGATGGGCTTGGAGGGGCTGCCTGCAGTGCAGATGCGTGGGGTGATGACGGCGAACGACCTGAATCCCGGGGCAGTCAATGCGGCTTTGTTTGTGGGCGGCCGGTTTGGCAAGGTGTATGGGAACGATCTGGAACAGCCAGTGGTGACGGGGTTGCACCTGAAGCTGGAGGCGGTGGCAGAACGGAGAACTGCGGAGCTGGAGACGGCGCGACTCAATGTGATTGAGGCGCGGGCAGGCGATACGATCGAAGTAGAAGCGAGGCTGCATCCTTACCAGTCGGAGGCGCGCGTGATTCGGCTGAAGGTGAAGCTGCCAGATCTGCTGACGCCGGGCCCCATGCGGGTGGTGGTGAGCGATGGTGCGACTGTCGATCGGCTAACAATGCGGCCGGGAGCACAACATGCTGTGGGGCTGGCGGACGCGGTGGCAGAGTTGAATCGGATGCATGAGAACGATCGCGTTTATGTGACGCTGCTGAACCATGCTGCGCAGGCTGTGCTGGAGGGCGATACGCTGCCGACGGTGCCGCTCTCGATGGCGAATGTATTGGAGCCGTTGAAGGCAGAGCAGAGGATGCAGTTGACGGGAGAGAGCGTGGTGGAAGCCGGGTCGGTGGCGACGGACTATGCGGTGAACGGGTCGATGGTGTTGAATCTTCAGATACGTCCTTGAAATGGACCGTGGGATAAGTGATTGTGTTGCATAGGTGGTGCAGGCGGAGGTTGATGTGGAAAGAATTGTGGGGTGAGTTTTGCTCTGGGCCGTGTTGTAGCATCAAAGAATGTGCGGGGACGATAGGTCCACGCGAAAAGGAAAAGATTTCCGATGAGTGAGATACATGGTTTTGCTGCGCACGCGGCCGGTGCACATTTACTGCCTTACAAATATGATCCGGGTGAGTTGGGAAGGCATGAGGTTGAGATCAAGATCTCGCATTGCGGGGTGTGCCATAGCGATGTGAATCTGATCGACAACGACTGGGGCAATAGCAAGTACCCCTTCATTCCAGGACACGAGATTGTCGGGACCGTAGTGGGTGTCGGGGCCGATGTGCGCAGCCCGGTGATGGGCGAGCGCGTGGGCGTGGGATGGCAGGCAGATAGCTGCGGGATCTGCGAGTGGTGCCGGCAGGGCGATGAGCATCTGTGCGCGAAGGCTCAGCCGACGTGCGTGGGACGCAACGGCGGATATGCGGACAGGGTGCGGGTCAACTCGCGGTTTGCGATTCCGGTGCCTGCGGCACTGGAGAGCGAGGGCGTGGCTCCGCTGATGTGCGCGGGGATTACGGTGTACTCGCCGCTACGGAATCATGGGGTGCGTCCGTCCTCGCGCGTGGGCGTAATTGGGATTGGTGGACTAGGGCATCTTGGAATCCAGTTTGCGAAGGCGTTCGGCGCAGAGGTGACGGCTTTCTCGACCTCGAAGGAAAAAGAAGAGGAGGCGCTGAAGCTGGGGGCGCACCACTTTGTGAATACACGGGACACGGGAGCGTTGAAGAAGGTGGCAGGGTCGTTTGATCTGCTGCTTTCGACGGTGAGCGCGGATCAGGACTGGCAGGCGTATGTGAATGCACTCAGGCCCAAGGGAATGTTCTGCATCGTTGGGGTGGGCCCATCGCCGATTCAGGTGCAGGGGTTCTCGCTGATTGGCGGGCAGAAAGCCGTTTCGGGGAGTCCTACGGGGAGTCCGAGGGACTTATACGAGATGCTGGATGTGGCGGCTCGGCACGGGGTGAAGGCGATTACCGAGCGCTTTGCCATGGCCAAGGCGAACGATGCCGTGACCAGGGTGAAGAAGAACCAGGTGCGGTATCGGGCGGTTCTGGCGAACTAGTTTTCTGGTTTTTCTTGCAGAAAGGCGGAGGCTTCGGCTTCCGCCTTTTTTACTGTTGGAGGGACTCGATGAGGGGAAGTGGAGCGCGGTGCTTTAGACTCAGGGTCACGATGATGCGACGAGTCTGGATGGCTGGAACGGTAATGGCGGCGTGCCTGCTGCCTGGGTTGGCGATGGCGCAGGGAACGAAGCTGTGGACGGTGGGGCGCTACGACGAGATGGAGAAGGGCACGGCGGAGGGCGTGGCCATTCGCAACGATGGGCGACTGGAGGCAGGCCCGGCAACTTCCCTGCTATACACGACCGGAAAAAGTTATGTATGGTCGCTGGCTGCCGATGCTGCGGGCAATGGATATGTGGGGCTGGGTGGAACTTCGGCGGGGTCGGCTGTGGTGATGAAGGTTGCGCCGGATGGGAAGACGGCGCAGGTTTTCGCGGGTAAGGAACTGGCGGTACAGGCACTGCGCGTGTTGCCGGATGGCTCGGTGCTCGCGGCTACCTCTCCCGACGGGAAGGTGTACAGGATTCCTGCGGGCGGCGGGGCGGCGGCGGTGGTGTTTGATCCTGCCACAACGGAGGAGAAGCCAAAGTATCTTTGGGACCTCGCCGTCGGCAAGGCGGGGGAGATTTACGTCGCTGCTGGTGCTCCGGCGGTGGTGTATCGCGTGCCCGCGAGTGGGGGTAAGGCGGAGGTTTTATTTAAGACGGCCGACCAGCACATCCGGTGCCTGATGATGGGGGCGAATGGGATGCTGTGGGCGGGAAGCGATGGGTCGGGCGTGATCTATCGCTTCGCTACGGGCACGGCGGGATCAAAGCCGTTTGCGGCGTATGCGGCTCCGCGGCGGGAGATTACGGCACTGGCGATGGATGCGGCGGGAAATGTCTATGCAGCGGGCGTGGGGACGGGGCGGTCGACGCTGCCGCCTCTGCCGGTGACGGGCAATGTAGGCGTGACGATTACGTTTTCGCAGCCGGGGTCTTCGACAGCGGCGGGAGCGAACACTCTGGTTCCGGATGGGAGCGAGATTTATAAGATTGCTGCTGATGGGAGTCCGCAGAAGCTGGTGACGCTGAAGGACGACGTCGTCTATGCATTGGCGGTGCGCGGAGGAAGCTTGCTGGCGGCTACCGGAAATCGCGGGCGTGTGTATCGCATCGACACGAACGACGCCGGACGGTTTACCGACGTAGCTCACCTGGAGGCGGCTGAGGCGATGGCGTTTGCCCCGGTGAAGGATGGGCTGCTCGTGGCGACGAGCAATAGCGGGAAGGTATTTCGGCTGGGGGATGCGGCTGCGCCGGATGCGACATACACGAGTTCGGTGTTCGATGCGCAGGGCTTCTCGCAGTGGGGCCGGATGGAGGTGCACGGAAGCGCTGCTGCGGGGTTTGATCTGTTCGTGCGGAGTGGGAACGTGGAGAGTCCGCTGATGGGGTGGAGCGAGTGGTCGCGTGTGGGCGCCGATGGGAGTGTGACGGTGCCTCCGGGGCGGTTTGCCCAGTGGAAGGCGGTGCTGCGAGCGGATGGAGCACTGGATTCAGTGGCCCTGAATTATTTGACGAAGAATGTGGCTCCGGTCGTGGATGAGGTGGTAGTCCAACCGGGGGCGCGCGTGCCTCCCTCAACGGCTACGCCGGCGAATGCGACGGTGCAGGTGAGCTTCCCTGCTGCACCGGGGGCCGTACCCATGATTACGCCGGATACGAGTACGGCTCCTCTGCTGGCGCAGAAGGACAAGACGGCGATCACGGTGCGGTGGCTGGCGCACGATGACAATGGCGATGAGTTGACGTTTGCAGTATGGTATCGCGGGGTGGGCGAGGCGAACTGGCGACTGCTGAAGGACAGGATTTCGGAGCGGGCTTATAGCTTCGACTCTTCCCTGCTGCCCGATGGGAGCTATGCGCTGAAGGTGGTGGCGAGCGACTCGCCTTCGCATACGGATCGAGAGGCGTTGGCCGGAGACCGCGTGAGTGAGGCGTTTGTGGTCGATACGACTCCACCGGTGCCTGGAGTTTTGGCCGCCACGATGACGGGAGGAAAGATTCACGCGACGCTAGAGGCCCGGGACGCCACTTCGCCGATTGCCCATGCGGAGTACAGCATCGATGCCGGGCCGTGGCAGTATCTGGAGCCGGTGGGGAAGATCTCGGATTCGTTGACGGCGCGGTATGACTTTTTGGCGGCGGTGCCGGTGGCGGTGACGCCCGTGGCGGATGCGAAGGAGCATGTGCTGGCCGTGCGGGTGTATGACCGCTATGAAAATATGGTGGCGGTGAAGGCTGTGGTGCGATAGGTCATGCGATTTGAATTTTTCATTGCGGCGCGGTATCTGCGGGCGAAGCGGCGCCAGGCTGTGGTTGGGGTGATTACGGCGATCTCTGTGATTGGCGTGGCGGCGGGCGTGGCTTCGCTGATTGTGGCGCTGGCGATTACGAATGGGATGCGGCGGGACTTGCAGGCTCGGCTGGTGGGTTCGACCGCGCATGTGAACCTGATGCGGGTGGCTGCGGATGGGATACGAGACTGGCGACCTCTGCTGGAGCGGCTGCGGAAGGTGCCGCATGTGACAGCGGCGGCTCCGGGGCTCTATGGGCAGGTGCTGATCTCGCGGGGGGCGCGGAGTGGCGGGGCTTTGATCAAGGGCATTCTGCCTAAGGATGAGCGGACTGTGGGGGACTTGTTGCAGTCGGTGGTGGCGGGGTCGGCTAAGAGTTTGGAGCCGGTAGCATCGCCAGTGACGCACGATGCTGCCGCTCAGGCGGTGCCGCCGATTGTGATTGGGAGTGACCTGGCGGAGACGATTGGGGCTGCCGTGGGCGATGCGGTGCTGGTGACGAGTCCGCAGGGGGAGCTGACGCCGCTGGGGCTGGTGCCGAAGTATCGGCGGTTTCAGGTGGTGGGGATCTTCAAGTCGGGGTTCTATCAGTACGATTCGAGCTATGCGTTCACGCGGCTGGCGGATGCGCAGAGTTTGTTCTCGGAGCCGGATTTGATCTCGGTGATCAGCTTCAAGGTGGACGATCTCTATCGGGCGGATAAGGTGGGACGGGCGATTGAACTGGCCGCCGGGCAGGGCTTTCAGACGACGAACTGGATGGAGCAGAATCGTGAGCTGTTTCGCGCGCTGAAGCTGGAGCGGGTGGTGACGTTCATTGTGCTGGCGCTGATTGTGTGCGTGGCCGCGCTGAATATTCTGATCGCGCTGACCATGATGGTGATGGAGAAGACCAAGGATATTGCCGTGCTGATGAGCTTTGGGGTAAGGGCGGAACAGGTGCGACGGATATTTTTGCTGCAAGGGTTGCTGATCAGCGTGATTGGGACGGTACTGGGGCTGATCGTGGGGTATGGATTGAGCTGGGCGGGCGGGCACTACCGGTTTATCCATCTCGATGCGGCAGTTTATTCGATCGACTATTTGCCGTTTGCGCCGAGGGTTTGGGATGCGGTGATTGTGGCTGCGGTTTCGCTGGGCGTGAGCTTAATTGCTACGCTTTATCCGAGTGGGTCGGCGGCCAGGGTTTTGCCTGCGGAGGCTCTGAGGTATGAATAAGCCTACAAATTCGGATGCAAGAGCCGCGAGACTAGCTCGTGCGTTTCGTTTGCAGACATACCCATGCGTTGCGCGACAGCAAGGGGATGAGCTTCTTCGTCAATAAAGAAGAGAGGGCGCTGTCCGACTGGTTGAATCTGAACTGTCATCTTCAAATTCAGCGTGTCAGGATATACGGCGAGTTTGTTAGCCAGGCGCGCCTTGAACGGTCCGTGCCGGGTTTCTCTTCCGTGCTCCTCCCAACTTTCATCGAGTTCGTCGAATACCTCTTCTTTTACATTTGCCCAAAGACCCCAGAGAAATACTTCGTCACTGTCGAGGACAGGAATTTCGAGCAATCCACGTACATAAAATAACTCTGAATCGATGATGCACTGATCCGAAGCGATGGTGCTACGGATGTCGCGATCTTCTGATGACATGTTTGCGTACTGATCCGGAAAGTCTGCCGCAAAGCTTAGTGGGATACCTTCGTGTGATTTACCGCATTGATGACAGATGTAGCTCATTGCAGAACATCCTAGCAGGGGCATTAGACTCACTACAGGTTTGTACGGTTTGGTTCGATGTTTAGTCCTATGAGGCTTTGCGATATGAGTGAACGACGACTGAAGTATGGCGAGTTGGCGCCTGAGGGGATGGCGAAGATGCGGGAGTTGGAGCATTATCTGAATACCGCGGCGGGGCTGGAGCATACGCTGCTGGGTCTGGTGAGGCTTCGGGCTTCGTTGCTGAATGGGTGTGAGACTTGCATTCATGTGCATTCGGCTGAGTTGAGGAAGCTGAATGAGACCGCCGAGCGGATTGCCGGGTTGGCGGATTGGCGGGGTTCCGATCTTTATACGAAGCGGGAACGGGCGGCGCTGGCGTGGGCAGAGGCGGTGACGAATATTCAGGATGGCCACGCTCAGGATGCGGTGTATGAGGAGGTACGGGCGCACTTCAACGATGTGGAGACGGTGAACCTTACGCTGGCGATTACGACGATCAATGCGTGGAACCGGCTGGCGATTTCGCTGGGGACTTATTCTGGCCATGCTGGTGGGGTGAAGAGATGAGCGAGAGCGTTTCACGGTTTATGAATGAAGGTT
>Ga0068855_100010650_pt1 | contig 11090 bp, 12 predicted proteins | sample KBSCornC52_FD_66592 | JGI IMG/M metagenome (GOLD analysis project Ga0068855, IMG submission 66592) | Corn rhizosphere microbial communities from Kellogg Biological Station, Michigan, USA - KBS Corn C5-2 | ecosystem: Host-associated > Plants > Roots > Rhizosphere > Soil ... | reverse complement strand
GGGGGGGTCCGACCGAGCCTCTTCAAATAGCACGGACTCCCGCCAAAACCGAGCCCAGGTCCGTGGGAGCCCCGACCTTCGATCTTCCTCGACGGAGATCGCGTTGACATTGAGAGCAACCAAACGTACGGTTCTGACGGTCTTTTCTGCGGTTGTGTCGCCTTCCTCATTCCCGTCCCCGGGGGTTCCCACATGCGAAGACAGGGTCTTCGGCTTCCAAGCGCCTTGCTGGTCCTGATCGCTGGCACGCTGCTGGCCGGCTGCAAGCCGGATTACCCGTCCTGTGAGACGGACAAGGACTGCCACGACAAAGAATTCTGCGTGGCCAACAAGTGCCAGCAGTGCCGGGACACGAACGACTGTCCGGCTGGCCACCAGTGCAACGCGGGCAAGTGCGAGGCCGTCGCCGGCTACTGCACCAGCAAGGCCCAGTGCCCGGCCAACCAGGAGTGCATCGCGAACCGCTGCCGCGCCTGCGCGTCCGACCGGGAGTGCCCCGGCGGCCAGCACTGCGTGGCCGGCGCCTGCAGCGCCAAGAAGCCGTGCAAGACCGAGAACGACTGCGCGCAGAACGAAGACTGCGTGAACGGCTTCTGCACGACGGAGAAGGCGGCGCCGCCGCCCCCGAGCCAGTGCAAGCTGGATCCGGTCTTCTTCGACTTCAACGAGTCGGCGCTGACCACCGAGGCGACGGCCGCGCTGGCGCGCGACGCCGACTGCCTCAAGCAGGTCGGCCGCACCGTCTCGCTGATCGGCCACGCCGACCCGCGCGGCACCCAAGAGTACAACCTGGCGCTGTCCGAGAAGCGTGCCCAGTCGGTCCGCGACCACCTGGGTCGGCTGGGCGTCGACGGGACCAAGCTGTCGGTCCTGCCGCGCGGATCGCTGGACGCCAAGGGAACCGATGAGCCGAGCTGGGCGCAGGACCGCCGTGTCGACTTCGCCTGGAAGTAAGCCCCGGCTGGTCCTGGCCGCGCTGGGCCTTCTGGGCCTGCTGGGCCCCTCCGCGTGCGTGACGACGCAGGAGGGGCAGAAGATGCAGTCGGACATCTCCGTCCTGCGCGCGCGCCTGGACGAGATCGACAAGCGCGACAAGGAATACAAAGAGCAGGTCGTCCGGCTGAAGAAGGTGCTGGACGAGGCGACCGCGCTCCTGACGCGCAACTCGGCGGATGTGGGCGCCAAGGTCGCCAAGTCCGAGCAGGACATCGCCGCCCTCCAGGGGCGCATCGAAGAGCTCTCGCACAACACCGAGCAGCAGACGCGCCAGAGCACCGACGCGCAGAACCGGCTGGAGACGCGGCTGGCGGCGCTGGAGCAGACGCAGAACAAGATCGTCGACCGGGTCGCGCCCGAGATGCCGACCGACAAGGACCAGCTCTGGACCCAGGCCGGGCAGCGGCTGGGGTCGGGCCAGCGGGACGAGGGACGCCGGTTCTACCGCGTGTTCGTCCAGCGCTTCCCGCAGGACCCGCGCGCGCCTCAGGCCTACGTGGCGATCGGCATGTCGTTCGTCCAGGAGGGCAAGTACCCGAACGCGGCGGCTGAGTTCCAGAAGGTGCTCAACACCTACCCGTCGTCGCCCGAGGTGCCGGAGGCCATGTGGCAGCTCGCGCTCTCGTTCGTGCAGCTGCACTTTTGCACCGACGCCCGCGCCTTGCTGTCCGACATCGTCAAGCGCTACCCGCGCTCCCCCCGCGCCACCGACGCCCGGGGCGAGCTGAAGTCGATCGGCAAGCTCCCCAGGTCCGCCTGCACCAGCTAACGGACCGATGCCGTTCACGTGCGGTCCGGCTGACCGCCGTTTTCCGCTCGGCCGGACGGCACGGCAGCTCGGTCGCTAGCGGCTGAAGGCGGCGTTCACTTCCCGGCCGGCGGCGGCGGGATCGGCGGCGGTGGCGACCGCGGAGATGAGAGCCACGGCGGCGGCGCCCGCCCGCGCGACGGCCGGAACGTTGAAGAGCGCGATGCCGCCGATCGCCACCACCGGCACGGGAACGGCGCGGCAGACCTCTGCCAGCGCCGGCAGCCCGACCACCGGGTCGGGGTTCAGCTTGCTGGTGGTCGCGAAGATGGGGCCGAAGCCGATGTAGTCGGCGCCTTCCGCGGCGGCGGCCACAGCCTGTTCGCGGTTGTGGGTGGAGAAGCCGACCACCAGCTCGGGACGGCCGAGCTCGCTGCGGATGCGGAGCGCGTCGCCAAGCGGCAGATCGTCCTGTCCCAGGTGAACGACGTCGGCGCCGGCGGCCAGCGCGACGTCCAGCCGGTCGTTGACGCAGAAGGGGACGTGGTGCTCGCGGCAGAGGGGCACCAGGCGCCGGGCGGCCCGCAGCATGGCCCGCGCCCCGGCCTGCTTGGCCCGCAGCTGCAACACCGCCGGCGCGCCGGCCAGCAGGTCGCGCGCGCGCGCCGCCAGCGCCTCGTCGTCGTCCAGCAGGGCCGGCGTCGCGTCCAGGATGGCGTAGTACCCGCGGATTTTCATCGCGTACACTATAGCGTTTTGCCGACTCCCTTCCGCCTGAGGACCGCGCTGGCCCCCATGGGCGATCAGCCGCGCGCCATCGAAGAGCTGACCGCCGGCGTCAAGCGCAACGACCCGTCGCAGGTGCTGCTGGGGATCACCGGCAGCGGCAAGACCTTCACGATGGCGCACGTCGTCGAGAGGATTCAGCGCCCGACGCTGGTGATGGCCCACAACAAGACGTTGGCCCACCAGCTTTACCTGGAGTTCAAAGAGCTCTTCCCCGACAACGCCATCCACTACTTCGTCAGCTACTACGACTACTACCAGCCCGAGGCGTACGTCCCGTCGACCGACACGTACATCGAGAAGGACTCGCTCATCAACGAAGAGATCGATCGGATGCGGCACGCGGCCACCTACGCGCTGCTCACCCGGCGAGACGCCCTGATCGTCGCGTCGGTCTCGTGCATCTACGGCATCGGCGCCGCCGAGGCCTACCTGGGGATGAAGCTGGATCTGGCGCGCGGGGTCGAGGTCCGGCGCGACGCGGTCCTGCGGCGGCTGGTCGAGATCCAGTACGAGCGCAACGACATCGATTTTTCGCGCGGCACGTTCCGCGTGCGCGGCGACACCGTCGAGATCTTCCCGGCCTACGAGCGCGAGAAGGCCATCCGGATCGAGTGGTTCGGCGACGAGATCGACGCCATCTCGGAGGTCGACCCGCTGCGCGGCAAGGTGCTGCGCAAGATCGACGAAGTGTCGATCTTCCCCGGGTCGCACTACGTCACGCCGGCCGACCAGCTGACGCGCGCGATGACCGGCATCAAAGAAGAGCTGCGCGAGCGGCTGACGCAGCTCAAGGCCGAGAACAAGCTGGTCGAAGAGCAGCGGCTGCAGCAGCGGACGCTCTACGACCTGGAGATGCTCGAGCAGATGGGCCGCTGCAAGGGGATCGAGAACTACTCGCGCCACCTGTCCGGGCGCGCGCCCGGCGAACCGCCGCCCACGCTGCTGGACTACTTCCCCAAGGACTACCTGCTGTTCGTCGACGAGTCGCACCAGACCATCCCGCAGATCGCGTCGATGTTCAAAGGCGACCGCTCGCGGAAAGAGACGCTGGTCGACTTCGGGTTCCGGTTGCCGTCGGCGCTGGACAACCGGCCGCTGCGGTTCGACGAGTGGGAGGGGCGCGCCGGGCAGAGCATCTTCGTGTCGGCCACGCCCGCCGAGTACGAGCTGCAGCGGTCGGAGGGCGTCGTCGTCGAGCAGATCATCCGGCCCACCGGCCTGCTGGACCCGGAGATCGAGGTCCGTCCGGTCGGCAGCCAGGTCGACGACCTGCTGGGCGAGATCCGCGAGCGAATCAAGATGGGCGACCGCATCCTGGTCACCACGCTGACCAAGCGCATGGCCGAGGACCTGACCGAGTACTACACCGAGCTGGGGCTGCGGGTCCGCTACCTGCACTCGGACATCGACACGCTGGAGCGGATCGAGATCCTGCGCGACCTGCGGCTGGGCGAGTTCGACGTGCTGGTGGGCATCAACCTCTTGCGCGAGGGGCTGGACCTGCCCGAGGTGTCGCTGGTCGCCATCCTGGACGCCGACAAAGAGGGCTTCCTGCGCGCCGAGCGGTCGTTGATCCAGACCATCGGACGCGCGGCCCGCAACGTGCGCGGCAAGGTGATCATGTACGCCGATCGCGAGACCGACTCGATGCGCAAGGCCATCACGGTCACGCGGGCGCGCCGCGAGACGCAGGAGGCGCACAACAAGCGCCACGGCATCACGCCCAAGACCATCGAGAAGGCCATCGCGGCGCTGGCCGGGACGGCGCAGGACGACTACGTCGACGTGAGCCGCGCCGCCAAGGAGGCCGCCGCCAGCGAGGTCGCGCTGGAGGAGCTGCCGCGCACCATCGCCTCGCTCAAAAAACAGATGCTGGAGCTGTCCGAGTCGCTGGAGTTCGAGAAGGCGGCCGCCATCCGCGATCGCATCAAGGATCTCGAAGAGATCCGCCTCTCGCTGGGCGGTTGAGCCGCCGCGCTCGGTTCCGACAACTTCGGAACCGATGCGGACGACGATCCTGAGGGCTGCCTTCTGGCTGGCCGGCGCGGCGCTGGCCACCGCGGCCAGCAACTGCGGCGGCCGAGGGGCGACGGGGGCGGCCGGCACGGCCGGCGGACCGGCGGGGGCGGGGGCGGCCGGCACGGCCGGCGGACCGGCGGCGTCGGGGGCAGCCGGCACGGCCGGCGGACCGGCGGCGTCGGGCGGCACGGCGGGGAGCCCGTCGGCCGGCGGTGGTGCCGCCGGGAGGTCGTCGGGCGCGGGCGGCGTGGGCGGTGCCGGCGTCTGCCCGGCGACGGACGGCGGCGCGGGCGCGGGCGGGCCGGCGCTGGCCGGCACCTCCACCCGGCCGCAGCTGGAGAGCCCGGACGCCGCGCGCTACACCACGCTGGCGTATCTGGCGCAGGCCGGGACGATCGGCAGCCTGGTGACCGACGGCTGGGATCCCACCGGCGGCGTCGCCGACGTCTCCACCTTGGTGCCCACCTACACGGTCGCCGACGACGGCAGCGGCTCGCACGCGACCGTGCAGGCGGCGATCACCGCCGCCGCCTCGGCCGGTGGCACGGACCGGATCGGCATCCTGGTGAAACCGGGGACGTACCGGGAGGTGGTCTGCGTTCCGAAGAACGCGCCGCCGATCACGCTCTACGGCGCCGGCGACGACGCCACGGCGGTGACCATCGTCGCCGACAACTACGCCGGCAAGCCGGTCGATGCGAACGCCAACCCGTGCAGCGGGCCCAGCTCGACGTCGTACGGCACCAGCGGCAGCGCCACCTTCGCTGTCTTCGCCAGCGGATTTGAGGCCAAGAACCTGACGTTCTCGAACGACTACGTCGAGACCGCCTCGGGCTCGAACCAGGCCGTCGCGCTGATGACCCAGGGCGACCAGCTGGTGTTCGAGAACGTGCGCGTGCTGGGGAACCAGGACACGCTCTACGTGAAGACGCCCAGCACGCTGACGGTGGCGCGCGCCTACTTCAAGTCCTGTTACGTCGAGGGAGACGTCGACTTCATCTTCGGCCGCGGCACGGCGGTCTTCGACGGCTGCACGCTGAACGTCCTGACCGCGCGCCAGGGAAGCAAGGGCGGCAATGTGCTGGCCCCCAGCACGGCGGCGGCCAATCCGTACGGCTTCCTGGTCACCCGCAGCACATTCACGGCCGCCGCCGGAACGCCCGCCAACCTGATCGCGCTCGGCCGCGCCTGGGACGAGGGCGTGACCTGCTACACGCCGGGCGCCTCACCCAACGGTCAGGCGCTGGTGCGCGAATCGGTGCTGGGGGCGCAGCTCCGCACGGCCAACCCCTGGTCGGCGGCCGCGACCACCGCGCGCCCGTTCAGCGCCGCCGGCAACCGCCTGTGGGAGTACCAGAACAGCGGGCCGGGCGCGGCGGGTGGCGCGTCAGACGGCGGCGCCGACGCGGCGATATAGGAGGCGCCAGATCCGGGCGCCCTCCTGTTCGCACTGGCGCTCGCGCCGCGACTTCGCGGCGTAAGGATTGCTGCGCGCGAACGTCCATCCACCGGTCGCGCTCTCGTAGGCGGGCGATGTCTCCAGCGCCGCCATCGCGTCCAGCGCCAGCGCGAAGATGTCGGTCATCACGTACAGCTCGCCGCCGGGTTGCAGGGCGCGCGCCAGCTCGGCGATCAAGCCCGGGTTGATCACCCGGCGCTTGTGCTGCCGGCTCTTGAACCAGGGGTCCGGGAAGTTCAGGTAGAAGCGCCGCACGCTGGCCGGCGCGAACAGCCGCGGCAGGTCGACCGAGATGTTGGCGAAGACCACCCGCACGTTGTGAAGGCCGCGGCGCGCGCAGTCGGCGTTGCTGGCCTCGACCAGCTCGCGCCGGATCTCGATCCCGACGAACAGCGTGTCCGGCTCGACGGCGGCGCGGTCGATCAGGAAGTGCGCCTCGGCCGCTCCCAGCTCGACCTCCAGCGGCTGCCCGGGCGCCGCCGACAGGCGCGGCACGTCCGCGATCTCCAGCAGATCGGACTTCAGCGGGTTGACGTGCTGGCGAACGCGGGCCACGGCCTACTTCGAGGAGCCGGCGGACACCGCCGGGCCGGTCTTGATCACCTGTTCCAGAAGCAACATCGGGACGGCCGCCACGGCCGCGCCGGCCAGCGCCACCTCGACGACCTGACTGGCGTTCCGCACCGGCATCGCCAGGACCTGGGCGGGCAGCCGGTAGGTCCGGAAGAGGGCGGCCATGCCGCGAATCAAGTCGTTCGCGTCCGGCAGCCCGCCGCCGACGGGCGACACGTACCGGGCCCCTGCCCTGGCGGCCAGCACGGCCTGGGCCGGGGAATCGCACGCGCCCAGATGGGCGGGAATCCCTGCCTCCGCGCAGGCGCGCGCCGCCTCGAGCCCGGCGACGTCGGCCGGCAACCGGACGACCACGTTCGCGCCCAGCCGCGCCAGCGCGCGCGCCTCGTCCAGCATCGACGCGGCGCCGGCGCTCTGGACGGGCGCGCTCACCGGCCCCGCGGCGCAGGCGCACAGCTCGGCCAGCGCGGCGTCACCGGCCGAGAGCCCGGTCGTGACCCCCTCGACCCATCGCCGCTCGAAGCAGCGCCGGACCTCGGTCGGGTCCGACGAGTCCACGAACAGCTTCAATGCGTCTGGTCCTTCGCCTGGTCCTGGGATCGCTCGGCGGAGGCCGGCGTCGTCTGGCCGGCGTCTGCGCCCCCCTCGGCGGGCCGGGACCCGCCGCCCAGCTGGGCGCGGACGGCGCGAAGCCGCTCGGCCAGGGCCGCCAGCCGGCGCGCCGCGGCCTGCAACTCTGTGGCGTCGGGACCGCCGCTCATGCGCGAAAGGTTACCACGCGGCGGCCCTCAGACCGCGGTCGCGCCCTTGCGATCCAGATGGTTGATGTAGAGCTGCTGCAGGATGCCAATCAGGTAGCTGGTCAACATGTAGAGGGCCAGACCCGCCGGCAGAAACAGCGAGAACGCCGTGAACATGACCGGCATCATGTAAGACATCATCTGCTGCTGTTGCTGGTCGGCACCCGACGGCGACATCCGCATCTGCAGGAACATGACGGCGCCCATCAGCAGCGGCGTGATGTAGAACGGGTCCTTCGCCGTCAGATCGTGGATGTGGAACACGAACGGCGCCCGGTACAGCTCGACGGCGTAGTTCAACGTCGAGTAGAGCGCGATCCAGATCGGCATCTGGATCAGGCTGGGCAGACAGCCGCCGAAGGGCGACACGCCGTGCGCCTTGTAGAGGTTCATGGTCTCGATCGACTGCTTTTGGCGGTCGTTCTCGTACTTCTTGCGGATGGCGTTCATCTTGGGCGCCAGCTTCTGCATCTTCTTCGCCGACAGCAGCGACTTCTGCGTCGGGTAGAAGGTGACCAGCTTGATGAACAGCGTCAGCAGGATGATGGCCAGGCCCCAGTTGTGCGCGAAGCTGTAGAACAGCTTCAGCAGCGACAGGATGGGGCGTGACAGGAACGCCAGGCTGACGTCGACCGACTGATCCAGCTTGACGTCCTCGCCCCCCGGCCGCACGGCGTCGAGCTCCGTGATGATCTTCGGGCCGGCGAAGATGGCGAACGCGTAGCTGCTGGTCGCCTGCGGCGCCACGCTGCGCTCGGCGAAAGACAGGGTGACCCGGCCGGAGCCGTCGGGCAGCGCCGTGGTGGCGCACCGCCGCTGCTGCGGCGCCGTCTCCGGATAGGGGATGGCCGCCAGCAGGAAGAACTTCTCGTCCGAGCCGATCCAGCGGACCGCGCCCAGCTTGTCCAGCGCGTCCTTGGCCACCTTGTCGACCGGCCGCCGTTCCAGCTTGTCGTCGACCGCGCACAACACCGACGACAGGTTGGCCGAAGATCCGGACATGAAGCCGCCGCCCCGCTTGGTCGGATCCTGATGACCGGTCACGGAGATCGCCAGGTGATGGCTGACTGGCTGCTGGCCGCGGTTGGTGACCGACACGTCCAGGTGCACCCGGTATCGCGTGGTGTCGACCCGGTAGCGCTTCTCGACGTGGGTGGTCCCGCTGTCCGCCGCGAACACCACGCTGTTGGCGTCCGGCCGGCGGACGTCCCAGGCGCCGTCGGCCGGGCTCGGGAATCCCGAGTCGGGGAACGCCGTCCCGAACGGGGCCTCGTGCGGGTCGGCCGTGTCGACCAGGTCGTGGCCGGTCGTCGGATCACCCGGCCGGTCGAGGAACTTCGCCGCGCGCAGCCGCGCGTGGGCCAGCCGGCCGCCCAGGCTGGTGAACACGAACTGGACGTCCGGCGTGTCGATGGTGACCAGCTGTTCGGGACGGCTCGGCCCGCCCGTGGCCGGCGCCGCCGCCGCGGCCGGCGCCGCGGGACCGCTGGGGGGCGCGGCCGCCTGGCTGGCCGCTGGCTGCTGGTTGGTCGTCGAAGGCGCCGGCGGCTTCACCGGAAACAGCTTCGACCAGACCATCAGGACCCCGACGCACAGGACGACCGCGATGATGACCCGCTTTTCCATGATTATTGTTCCCGCTCCGTCAGCGCGGTCCGGGAACCGGGTCTATACCACCCCGGGCGAACGGTTGGCATCGGAGAAGCCGCCAGAGCGCGAGCAGGCCGCCCCGCCCGGCCCCATGGACCCGGATGGCTTCCTCCGCATAGGCCGAGCAGCACGGCTCGAACCGGCAGCGGGGTGACAGCACCGGCGAGACCGCCCGCCGGTAGAAGCGGACCAGGCCCAGCAGCAACCACTTCATCGGACACCCCCGAACCGCGCCGCCAGCGCCCGCAGCTCGCGGCAGACTGTGGCGTGCCCGGCGTCCGCCGCGCCCGGCCGGGCCACCACCACCAGGTCGAAGCTGGCAGGAAAGTCGCGACGCGCGCGACGGAAACAGTCGCGGACCCAGCGCTTCACCCGGTTCCGGGCCACCGCGCCGCCGACTTTCCGACTGACCGTGATCCCCAGCCGCCCGGTGCCGGGCAGACCGAACAACAACAGATGGGCGCCCCCGATCCGACGCCCCCGGTTCTGGATGCTCAGGTACTCCGGCCGCCGTCGTACGCGCGCCGCACGTGGCAGCCGCTCGCCCGCACCGGCGGTCATGAGAGACCTACTTCTTGGCGATCGAGACGGTCAGCTGGCGCCGGCCCTTGCGGCGCCGCCGCCGCAACACTTCCCGCCCCGACCGCGTCTTCATGCGCTTGCGGAATCCATGCGTGCGCTTGCGGCTCTTACGGTGCGGTTGAAATGTCCTCTTCACGGCGTCCTCCGGGTGTCCTTCTGTCGGGCGTCACTGCCCACAAAGGCCGAACTGCATAGCACCCCCCATCGGGGCCTGTCAATTCGCGGTCGAAATCCGACGGAGAAGTTCGTTTTCGAGCGTCGGCTCCATCCTGACCGCGCCCGATCTCCGACGGAGGTTCTGGGATTGAGGCCGTCCGGAGGCGCGCTGATGCCCATGACACGGGCATCAGCGCACGCGATGGCAAAAAACTGTCGTGAAATCCAACGCGGTTCGGTAACGAGCTCTGCCGGCTGTGAAAAAACGCGCGGCCCTTCGCCAACTTACGCCCTCAGCGGCAGCTCCTCGGGGAGAGCCTGAGTCGGTTCCGCAACAACCCTGAAAAAATTATTTGGCTGATTTTCGCGGCCTTGCCGACGTGTCCGGGATTGCCGCTTGAAGCTCCGAGCAGCGGTTTGATACAGAACCTGCACCGCGACGCGAACCCCCACGCGGTCACCAACGAGGCCAAGCCGGCATGAGCGCCGAGCGGGCCGAAGGGGATGGGTTCGTATGGCCATTTGCTGTGGACAAAGAGAGGAATCCCGCGTGATAGAGCCCGAAATCCTTAGGGATTTTCCAAGCGCCTGGCTGTGGAGAAATGTGGGCAATGCTTGAACTCTGGACCGAGGCCGTCCGCTCGATCGAACCGTTCGTCAAGCCGGCGCACCGCGACCTGTGGCTGCGCCCGATCGAGTGCGTCGCCATCGACGACGATGGCCACATCCGCCTGCGGGCGCCGAACCGCTATCACAAGGAATGGTTCGAAGATAACTTCCTGCCCTCCATCTTGAAGGACCTGGAAGCGCGCGCGCAGCGAGCCTTCAAGGTCGACTTCGAGGTCATGGAAGACGCCATCGACCCACCCCGCGTCCCCGCGGGCGCCCCGGCCGAGCGCAGGCCGGCGCCGGCCCCGCCCGTCCCGCTGCGGGCCCGCCCGCCGGAGCTGATGGAGCGCTACACGTTCGACAAGTTCGTCGTGGGCCCCACCAACCAGTTCGCCCACGCGGCGGCCCGGATGGTCGCGGAATCACCGGCCTCACGCTGGAACCCGCTGTTCATCTACGGCGGGGTCGGGCTGGGCAAGACCCACCTCCTGCAGGCCATCGGGCACGAGATCCACCTCCAGCACCCGGAGTGGTCGATCTCCTTCGTCACCTGCGAGAAGTTCGTGACCGACTTCATCGGCTCGATGATGTCGCAGAAGCGCTCGTCGGGCGGCAGCTCGATGGAGGAGTTTCGGGCGCGCTATCGCACGGCGCCGGACGTGCTGCTGATCGACGACATCCAGTTCCTGTCCAACAAGGACAGCTCGCA
>Ga0068855_100010649_pt1 | contig 11090 bp, 10 predicted proteins | sample KBSCornC52_FD_66592 | JGI IMG/M metagenome (GOLD analysis project Ga0068855, IMG submission 66592) | Corn rhizosphere microbial communities from Kellogg Biological Station, Michigan, USA - KBS Corn C5-2 | ecosystem: Host-associated > Plants > Roots > Rhizosphere > Soil ... | reverse complement strand
CGTGCTCGAAAATGCCCGCGTCGTTCGCGACCCCGAAGGCCAGGTCCTCTACTACGAAGGCACCCTCACCGATATCACTGAACGCAAGCGCGTTGAGGAGCGGCTCCGCCAGGCGCAAAAAACCGAAGCGCTCGCCGGTCTCGCGGCGGGCGTCGCGCAGGATTTCAACAGCATCATGACCGTAATCACCGGCTATTGCGAGCTGCTTGCGAGTGACGCGAACCTGTCCTCTGCGGCGCGCGACCACGCGATTCAGGCCCTGAAAGCGGCCGAAACAGCCGGGATGCTGACCCGCCAGCTCATGGCTCTCAATGCAGCGCCTTCTTCGGAAGACAAACCTCTCGACCTGAGCCGGCTGATTGGCGAAATCGAACATTCTCTGCGGCAGTCGCTCGGGTCCGACGTGGAACTGCGCTTTTCTCTCGAGGATGGAGCTTGCGTGCTCGCGGACCGCGCCCAAATCGAGCAGATCCTCGCGAATCTCACCACGAATTCCCGCGAAGCCATGCCCGGTGGAGGGCTGATCGAGATCACGACCGAAACGGTGCATGTGGATATCGAGTTCAGCCGCCGCAATCCCGCCGCGGAGCCCGGCGCTTACGTTCGTCTGGCCGTCCGCGATACCGGGTTGGGAGTGCCTCCGGACCTGATCCACAAGCTCACCGATCCCCTCTTCAGCATGGGCAAATCCCGCGTGACAGGTCTGGGACTATGCACCGTGCACGCAATCGTTCTCCGGCACGGCGGATTCGTGGACGCGGAAAGTACGCCGGGTCTCGGGACTACTTTTTCGGTCTACTTACCGCTCGCTCCGGTGAGTCAGCGAACATTGGACGACGTTGTGCGGGGAGCGCGTCCCGGCGAAACCATCCTGATCGTCGAAGGCGAGCCGCTCGCCAGAGAATTGAGCCGCGAGATGCTGGAGCGCTTCGGTTATCGCGTAATTCCCGCCGCCAATATGGACGAGGCCGAAAAAATCGCCGCCACCGGCAGGCGCCTCGATTTGCTGATCGCCACCGCAACGCTCGGCCGCGGCACGGGAGCTGAATTGGCCATCAGGCTGCGGGCGCGCCGTCCGGCTCTGAAAGTGTTGCTGATATCCGGGCGGACCGATGCTCTCCCGCTGAACTCCGGCGCCGAATATCTGCGAAAACCGTTTTCTCACGACAACCTGGGCCGAAAAGTGCGTCAGATTCTTGACGCGTCCTGACTCGAAACGAAAAATCGTGGACAGGAACGTGCAAGAAGTTTAAACTGTCAATATGCTGGCGCAGAGTCTTTTTACCGCATGATCCCAGGCCGCAACTTCCCTCCTCGCAGGCCCAGTCGCCGAGAAAACGTAAACGAATCGATCCGAGCTCGTGAAGTCAGGGCAGTGTTCCCGGATGGAACCGCTGAAGTCATGCCGACGCCCGCAGCTGTCCGGAAAGCGCAGGAGATGGGCCTTGATCTTGTGCTCGTATCGCCCACCGCCGTACCACCGGTAGCCAAGGCGATCGATTACGGGCAATATCAATACGAGCAGAAAAAAAAGCAGCACGACGCCCGAAAGAAGCAGCACGTCGTTCAGGTGAAGGAACTGAAATTCCGCCCGAACACCGATGACCACGACTATGACTTCAAGAAAAATCACGCCATTCGTTTCCTTCAGGAAGGGAACCGTGTGAAGGCAGTAGTGCAGTTCCGCGGGCGCGAAATCGCGCACACGGACCTCGGGCGCAAACTTCTGACGCGCTTCGCCGAAGACCTTGCCGGATACGGCGCAATCGACGGAATGGTGCGGCTCGAGGGCCGTAACGCCCACGTCCTCATCAGTCCCGTGAAGAGCGCCAAACCGGCGCCCCCAAAGCAGTCGCCTCAAGAGCCTGCTTCCGCGCCGAATTCTCAGCCACAGAGTTGACGCTGCGCGGGCGCTTTGCCGCGTATCTCGAGGCTTCGCCGCTCACGGCCCCTTTCGTCGTGCTCGCGCTTAACGTCTGGATCTGCTGGCGTTTGTTCCACACCGAATATCTCGATCAGTTGCCGTCGATCGAAGGCGCATTCATTTCGCTCGCCAGATACATCGCCGAACACTGGCCCATGTACGACTGGTTTCCGATGTGGCTGGGCGGCTATCCGTTTCCCCGCGCCTACCAGCCGCTGCTGCACTATACAGTCGCGGCACTTTCGCGCATCACGGGCGCAAGCCCCGCCCTGGCGTATCACTTCATCACTGCGTGCGCGTATTCGCTCGGCGGCGTGGCATTTTACTTCCTCGCGCGATGCCTGACGCACACTCGGGCTGCCGCTTTCTGTGGCGCGCTGCTCTTCTGCACGTTTTCTCCGTCTTTACTGCTGCTGCCTGAGGTCCGCGCGGACGCGTGGAGCTGGCGGAATGCCCGCCGCCTCCAGGCCATGGTCGCTTACGGCGAAGGCCCGAACATTACCGGGCTCACGCTCGGCATTTTCGCGCTCGCAATGCTCCATCGCGCGCTTGAGCGGCGCACGCGCGGATCATTCGTTCTCGCCGGGATCAGTCTGGCGCTCGTGCCCGCCACCAACTGGCCTTCCACTATGGCGCTTCTGATGGCGATTGCGGCTTACGTCATCGCCCTGAATGCGCAGGAGTTCCGCGATCGAATCGGTCGCCTGGTCGCGATCGGCGTTTTTGCCGCGGCGCTGGTCCTCCCGCTCGCTTTGCCGAGTACCATTCTTTCCACGTTCCGAAATGCCAACATGATGGGCGACATGCCGACCCCCGGCGCGTCCCGCTGGATCGGCCTGGCCCTTATCGGCGCCGCGGTCGTCGTCTTCCGATTTGCTCTCTCACGTGGGCCGTTTCCGGTGCGCTTCGCGGCGCTTTATGCAACGATCACAACCGGCATCGTGATCGCGTCTGGCTATGCGGGCGTTCGGCTGCTTCCGCAGGCCATGCGCTTCCACCTCGCCATGGAAATCGCGATCATCCTGCTCGCAACCACGGCGGCATTCTGGCTCACCCGCGCGTGCCCCGCTGTAGCCAGGACCTTGCTCGCGGCCACGCTCATCTTCTGCGCCGCTCAAGCCTGGCAGTACAGACATTACGCACGGTCCATCATTCAGCCCCTCGATATCCGGCGCAGCGTCGAATACCAGGAAGCCCGGTGGTTTGCCGCCAACACGCACGGCGGCCGAGTGGACGCGCCCGGGACCGTCTCTTTCTGGATGAACGCTTTTACCGATACGCCGCAGCTTACCGGGTGCTGCGAGCAATCCTCCCCAACGCGCGAAGACTTCATCGTCGACTACATCACGGCGGCCGGATACCACTCCGAAGCCGAATCCGCCGATTACACGCTGCTCTGGATGAAAGCTTTCGCCGTCGAGGCCTTCGCCGCCGGAGGTCCTGCCAGCCGCGAACACTACCACTCGTTCCAGTTCCCATACCGCTTTCGCGGAAAGTTGCCGCTTGTATGGCAGAACGGTGACGATTTCATCTACCGCGTCCCCGAACGCACGCCCGGTCTGGCCCGCGTAGTCCGCACGCGCGATCTCGTAAAGCATCCGCCGGAAAACGGGATCGATGTCGCGGAAATCCGGCCGTTCGTCGCCGCGCTGGATGATCCAGCGCTCCCCATCGCCTCCACTCGCTGGCAGAACCCAAACCATGCGCGCATCATCGCGAACATGAATCGCGATCAGGCGATCTCGGTGGCCATCAACTACGACCCGGGCTGGAAGGCGACTGCAAACGGCAAGCCGGTTCCGGTGCAGGCCGACGGTCTCGGACTTCTTGCATCTGAACCCGGATGCTCGGGCGATTGCGCCATCGATCTTCGCTGGAGTCCCGGCGCCGAGCCATGGATCTGCCTCGCGATTTCGCTCAGCGCGCTCGCGGCCTCTCTCGTCTGGTGGCTTCAGCCCGCATATAGAAAAAACGGATAACGATCCACCGGCAGACTGCTTCGCTTCAGCGCCACGCACCATGTCTGCTGCCCGCGATTCTCCGTGCTGTACCCGTTGGCTTCGAGCAGGCGCAGCAACGGCCGGTGCGATTCGTACTCCTCGAGAAATGTCGTGAACAGCCGCTCGACTTCGAATCCCGCGGCTTTCATCGTGTCCGCCAGTTCGCCGGCCGTATATTCCCGCATGTGGCCGATCTCCGGCTCTTCACCGGGCCGCTTGTAAAGCGAATAGATCTGCGGATTCGCCCCGCCATCCAGCACCTTCGCGATGCTGGTAATGCTGGCGACGTTTGGCGTCGTGACCAGGACGCGTCCGCCTTCCACCAGCACCCGCCGCGATTCGAGCAGCAAGTGCATCGGGTCGTAAATCATGTGCTCGAGAATTTCTCCCGCGATCACCAGATCGAAATAGCGATCAGGGTAAGGAAACCGATCGCGCTCGGCGTCGAAGTGATCGATCGTGCAGGCGAATTCCCCATCCGGAAAGCGAATCATCTTGCGATCCACGTCGCCCGGCTTCCCGTAATATGCGCCTCGCACTTCCCGATAGCCGCTCAGACGCTCGAGCAGCGGCGTGATCTGCATGTAACAGCCAAGCTCCAGCACCCGGCCGGTTTCACCCGGCGGCGGCACAAGCGCCATGGTTCGCGCCAGCCGCGGAATATGTTTTTCCAGATAACGGCGCGAATTCTCGTCCGGAACCGGCAGAACGTGAAGGGCCTCTTCGGCCGCCTGAAGGAGTTTCTGGTCGAACGGCTCAGGAGTGGCCTGAAGCGGCGCGGGTGTGGCGCCCGTCATTTCTCGCTGGATTTCACGCACAACGCAACCTACTCCGCATTGTCGCGTGCCGCGATCTCAGGTCTTCCGGAATGGCGTATTCGGCTGAAGAAACGGAAGGATGCTGATTCTGCGGATATCGTTCGCAATCAGGCCCGGGATCCAGACCTGATACTCCCCGCCAATGAAAAAAACTTTGGGATCATTCTGATCTTTCAACTGTCCTGCGGCCTTGCCAACATAGCCCCAGGCTCCTTTCTGGAGCGCAATCGCGACCAGTTCGGTCATCTTGTTCCACTGTTCTGTCACGGCCAGCCTCATTCTTGCGAAGTCGCGGTTGGCGGCTCCCAGTCTGCCGGCGCGCATCTGTAATTCCTGAATGCCCGGCACGGCTGAGCCCGTGGCCAGTCTGGTCGAATCGACGAATTGCCACCACGGGCTGATTCCATGCCGGGTAGCGACGCTTTTAGTCCATTTGAACAGGCGCGTACCCGGCGTGAGCCACAGAACCGTTTCGGGATGACCGTTCAGAAACGCGGATTTTACGCTTTGATCCGCGATAGCGTTGAAATCCGGCGGAGTACCCATCTCCGCCGGATTGTAACTCCGCCGCCGCGCCTCGTCGAGCGTCTTTGGTACCGATGGGTCTTTAGTACCCGTAGTCATCCGGTTTGCCACGTTTCGATTGGCCTGCGGAACTCGCGCCTGGTATACTCGCTTCCGCCATTTTCCGGACTGTCTATATCAAACGAGGCTTTAGCCTGTGGGCGTTGCATCCACTGGTATCGGGCCGGAAATGACTATACCCCGAAGGCAAGCCCTGCAAACCTGATGCGAACAGTTGCACAGCATTCCCGGATTTGGCTTATCTGAGCGCTCCTGAACACGTCGAACCCATCTTGTTGATTTCTCCGGACGAGAGCGACTTGTATCCTCCTTCCCGCTCCCATCGCGATCGAACAACGCGATAGATCTGGAAGTGCCCGGAGGCGAATGCCGGCTCGATCAAACCGGCGCACAGGGCCTCTTGGATGGGTTTCCCGACAAAGCGGTCTGCGAAAAAATCAGGCTGTAGTTTGACGATGTACTCGGGCTTGTAAGTCCGCATGACTCGTGAGAACTCGGCGCCTGCATCGATGCTTGAGGGAATTCCGTAGAAGATTGGGAGCGGATCCACATAGAACGCGCGAATGGACTTTCGCCCGCTGCCAAGATACACAAGCGGATCCAGCGCCGAGATCACGACTGCGTCCGGGCGCGAGTTGGCGCTGAGCCATCTGTCGATTTCGAACACCTGCTTCCAGTTGTCAGGGTATCGGTTCAACGTGATTGCAGGTATCCCCTTCCGAACGCTGTCGGCAGTCTGAAAGGCGAGCGTAATCGAGACCGGAACGGCCAGAACCGCCAGCACCCAGGACGGGCGCAGAGTTGGCGCGGCCGCAACCAGCGCGATCACAAGAAAACCCATCGAGGGAATGATGAACCGCTGCGGTCTCCACGCCCACAATACTGGCATCACGATTGACACGATCGCCGGCATTACGAACGCCCTGTAACGGCGCAATCGATAGAAGCCTGCGGCGATCGCGGCGCAAAAAGGAATGTACGCCCAGGAGATGTAACGAGGAGGCGTAAACAGCAGGTATGTGATGTCATCACCCAGGAACCGGATATTCTGTCTCAGAATAGAAATCTTTTGCGGGATCGTGAAGCCGGAAACAATGTTGAACTGGCGATACGAGAGCGAAGTGTAGTATGACTCGGTCAATGGCGCTGGCGCCTGCTGCCCCTGCCACAACTGCCACGGGAGCAACGCGAGACCATAACAGAGCGCCAGAAAAATGCCGCACTGCGCCCATCGCCGCCTGGAAGCCAGCGCGAGGGCGCCGCCCAAAACCAGCGCGATAGCGGCGGTCCGCGTGTAGTAAGCGGCGATTGTGGCCACTGCTGCAAGCACCACCGAGCGCCACGACCCGTCCGCTTCGGCCCTGAGCAGCAGAAGGATCGCGAGGCTTGCAAGCGCAGCGTACAGGGTTTCGGACATGACGAGACCGGAAAAATAAAGGGAGCTTGGAATCGCCGCGAAGAAAAGTGCAATCAGCCATGCGTTCCAGCGTGAGAATGACATCCGCCGCGCGATCAGCCCTGTCAGCGCGCTGGTCAGAAAGACGCTGGCGACAGGAATAATCTTCAGCAGCCGAACATTGTCTGGAAATTTCGGGTTCAGCCGCCACAGCAGTGACAGCAGGAACGGGAACAATGGCGGAAATTTCGTTTGCGGCGGAGATCCTGGGAGGTTCGGCATTACGTATCCGTCGCCATTTGCGATGGCCTTCGCAGTGGCGATGTAGATCCCGTCATCGTGTACCAGGCCGGCGGCAGGCGTGGCCCAGACAGCCGCGTAACAACATAGAAGGATTACGGCTGCGGCCGCCGTAAACCAGGCCGCCGGACCATATCTGTTAAAGACCCTGGACATAAAGACCCTCGACATGAAGACCTTTGTTACCCCCGATCTCGCATGAAATACGTGCGTAACAACGGCTTCACCGCAGCGCACTGTCGGTCAGCTCAAGCCGGGCTCTGATATACATGCCTGTGCACAACGCGCGCCTCGACAAGATGTTTTCTTCTGTCGGGCGGTCTGCCCGGGAATGTCCGATCCGATTCGGTCGGTAGATCTTTACAGCCGCTGAAGGCGGCGCTGCCCCGAAGGTCTCTCTGACCATGGTTGATATTGTACGGTTAGCTTGATGAAGTTGATGCTGATCCTCGCCGCCGCCGCGTGCGTCATCTGGGCAATGTCCGACAAGGGAGACGCCGTTCGTGGCAAAGCCGTCTTTGAAGGTAACTGCGCGGAATGCCATTACCCGGACAGCAGAGATGAAAATGTCGGTCCCGGTCTTCAGGGTATGAAAGATGGAAAGCTCCCCGACGGACGCCCCGCGACCCGGGAGAATCTGCTCGACATCATCAACACCGGTCCAGCGGAGATGCCGTCATTCAAGGACCGCATTTCGGAACAGGACAAAGAGGACGTCGTGGCCTACGTAATGACGCTCTAGCGATCCGGCGAGTGTCAATCAGAGCGAGCTTGAACACCATCGATGCAGGCTCCGAGTTCTCACGAGTGAGGCGGACGTACAAGCCCCAATGGATCGCCGGGTGTTTTCGCAGACCGACTCAGGCTGTCAGCGACAGCATCAACACCTTACCGGCAAGGTCTGGTGGAGACCATGCAGGCGCCGATAGATATCAGTTACTGCTTCTTTTGGGTTATTTTGAGTCCGCCACTGAATTCTATGTAGTCGGTAACACCTGCCGAAGACCGACCGCGGCGACCGATAGAACGACAGCGTCACCCACAGACTGCACCATTTGGACCGGCGCCTCTACGGTGGCCGCATGAAAAAAATCGTGCGTTGCGCCGAGTTGCTCCGCAACGTTCTTGCGCAATTTGATCTGGAGGGACTCCACTTTCCATTGCTCACTATCAATAAACACTGCAGCGATTTCGCCGATCACCTGACCGTCGGCTGCAATCACGGTCCGGCCGCGGAGATTGTCGTCGGAAAGCCGCATAACTCCTGAACCTGTCTTTCTGGCGCCTTCGCTATAGAACTTAAGGGACGGCCGGTAACAGCCGTCCACTTGACAATTCTGCGCTGGCGTTTTAATTAGAAGTTGTATCCCACCATCATACGAAAAACGGGCGCCGGGCTCGCATAGACGCTGGTCTTCAGTTCCACGAAGACTCCGCTGCGGGACCGGACGCCACCGAGGATGTTCAAGGCGGTAGAACTGTGGAATTCACCAAAGTCGATCCGGCTGCCTACGCTGTTCGAACCTGTATTTCGCTCGAAATTCTGATGCAGGAATGAAAACCCCGGTCCGAGGCCAAAGTAAGGCGTCCACCGGCTTCCCCGGGATGCAGGAATCTCATAAATGAACTCCGGGTTGAGGGCAAACAGCGCAGTGACTTCACCGAATCCAAACTCCACATTCGGGCGGAAGTAGACATTGCGACCGAAGAACGGACCTACCTGCGCCTGCACGCCGAGAACGATCAGCTCGGGATCCAGCGATACGCCCGCACGGACGCCAAGGCGATATTTACGGGCGTTCCGTTGGATATCTCTTTCAACGCGACGGATTTCCGGCGGAACGGGTGCGTTTGTTTGCGATGACGCAGTTTGTGCTCCCGTCGGAGCGGCGTTGACAACTGTGATTTGGCTCGCCAGCCGCGCTCCGGGCTCGTCCCCCGGCGAGGAAACCACTCTTACCGTGGAACCGGCTGTCAGCACACGCGGCTTTATAGTGTCACGGTCAAATACGAACAACTGGTATTGCCCCCCCTCGTCCCTGACCACCAAAGTGCGGGAGGTTGATGAAGTAACCGTTCCGGTTATTGTGCTGTCGTCGCTTTGCGCCGACTGAGGGGCGCTTTGGGCTGATGCCGGAGACGCCGCGAGCAAAGAAGCGAAAAGCAAGCACAAAAGGCCCGACTTTCCTGAAAGCAGTTTGATCATGCCTGCTTTCGGAGCATATCCCGCGCCACTGTATTGGTTCTCTTAACGACAGCCGGGCGTCCACATATTTCCTTGCTTTTGATACTTACCGGCAAAGTGCTCGTTTGTGCGCCCGGGAAATTACATTGGGAGCGGGAATGAGACAACAGGATTTCCGTCACGCTCTCACTGGCGCCGGGACTTCAGCGGCAGGCCGGTGGGCGAACGGGTTCAATCTCGTTTTCGATCCGGAACGGGTGGCGGACCGTTCAGCGAGCTTCTCGTCCAGCGGGTAGGAGATTTCGGCGGCGTTGCCGTGCCGATGACGTGCAACCTGCAGGGAGTCTTTACTGTTGCTCCGGACGAAACTGCCAGCGGCCTTGGCAAGGGAACGTGCGCCTTCTCAGGCGGCTCGGGCAGCGGAACATGGACCGTCGGGAGCCAATAAAAGGGCTGCCGCTCCGATCTGTCATTCCCAATCGAACGCAATTTCTATTTGCCCGGCTCTCTGTCGCTTACGTCGATTTTGCCCCGGATTTGCGTGCCGCTCGTGTCACGAATCGCTTCTTGGAAGGAACCCTCATGGTCTCGGAACGGCGAATCGAGGCCCATCGCAGAAACGCGCAACGCTCAACGGGCCCGCGAAGTCCGGAAGGCCGTGCCAGGTCCTCGATGAATGCCTTGCGCCGGAGGGCGGGTAAAGTGGACCCGCTCGAAGTTACGGTACGAGTAGCTCGAGCGCGACTAATCCGCAGCATCTCAGCCAGGCCGACGTTGCGCAGCGTCGCCGGGTCGAACAGCACGGCTCCAATCAGCAACTCATACATGATCACGAGGAGCGAATAGACGTCGAAAGTCTCATCAATTTCTCCCGTAGTGGTGTCCGCCTGCTCAGGGCTGGCGTACTCCGGTGTCGCGGTACCCTGTACCGCGTTTGCCTGGGGGGCGAACAATCCGGCAGGGGCACACAATCACTTAGCCTGCTCCACTGTATCGGACAAATCGCGACCCGTCTGTGTCGTCCGTCGGTGACCGCGCCCCAAAAGTCTGATCCTGGCCAGCTCCGGAAAGGCGCAATCGTATAGTCGCCATTGCGCTCTCTTGGGCCGGCGGTGATCGGAGTGGAATCTGCCCCTCGCGGCCAGACTGTCACGGTCCACAGAATACGCCTCGGTCTCTGCTAAACTGGTTTCATCTTTGGCCGTATCGGTATGAATCTCACCTGGCTTCCGGGCGCTGTTTTTCCTCCTCTTACAAGTTGGTTCCAGAGCAACCCGATAACGATGATTCGCAAGTAAAGGATCACTGTACGAGCATTCTTGTCGGGAATATCAGCCATAAAACCGCGCAGGCTGACCTCCAGCGCCAGAAAGAGCGACAGCAGGAAAAGGTGAGCCGCCCGGCACGTCCCCTGAGAATCGGAATCTGACAGAGGCGAACGCGTGACAACATCGACGAAACCATATCACCTGATGACCCCGGCGGAGCGAACCGCGTGGCGGATCGCCCGAAACAACGCCATAGCCCAAAAAATCGCGGATACGAAGCCCCAGCCGCCTCCCGTCGGATCAAGTGTGCTCGGGGGAACCCGGGCGACGCCGGCCGAGCGTGCGGCGATCGGAACCGTGATCCGAAAAGTCCGCTGAGGCTGATGCGGGCTTTGCTGCAGGGCTGCTGATGCCCTTCATTGATGAGATTTACTTACTTTAAAAGAGAGAATTATGAAAGAAACTGGAACAGTAAAATGGTTTAACGCTTCGAAGGGATTTGGCTTCATCGCGCGCGAGAACGGCGAAGATGTATTTGTCCATTTCTCTGCGATCGAATCGTCGGGTTATAGAAGCCTGGATGAAGGGGCGCGTGTTTCCTTCATCGTGAAGAA
>Ga0068855_100010647_pt1 | contig 11091 bp, 7 predicted proteins | sample KBSCornC52_FD_66592 | JGI IMG/M metagenome (GOLD analysis project Ga0068855, IMG submission 66592) | Corn rhizosphere microbial communities from Kellogg Biological Station, Michigan, USA - KBS Corn C5-2 | ecosystem: Host-associated > Plants > Roots > Rhizosphere > Soil ... | reverse complement strand
TTACGCCCGGCCGCGAGGATGCGATCCGGCGTGGGCTCGCTCATGCCGAGCAGCGTGCGCGCCACGAAATCGACGCGCTCCGGCGTCTTGTGGCTGGAGAGCTCGAGCTCGAGCACGTGTTTCACCTCGCGCAAGCGCTCGACCCGCGCGTGGGCGCGACCGAGTTCGTAGCCGAGCTCGACCGATTTCACGCGCAACGCCAGGTGCAAGATGAAGGCGGAGGTTGCGGCGAGCACCGCCAGCGTCCACAGAATCAGAAAGACGCGCTCGCTCCTCATTGGGCGCCTTCCCAAGGCTCGCGGTCACTGCTCGGCTCCGCCTCCACGCGCAGGGCTGCGCGCAATTTGGCGCTGCGTGCGCGCGGGTTTTCGGCAAGCTCGGTTTCACCCGCCAAAATCGGCTTGTTGCTCAGGCGCTGCCAGACAGCGCGGTCCAAGAACGCGCGCTTCACCAAGCGATCCTCCAAGGAGTGAAAGCTGATGACGGCTACGATCCCACCGGGCGCGAGGATGTCCTTGGCGAAGCCGAGCAAGGCGCTCAGTTGATCGAGCTCGCCGTTGACGGCGATGCGCAGCGCTTGAAACGTCTTCGTCGCCGGATCGACGCCGCCCAAGCGGCGAGGCCCCACCGCGCGCACCACCGCGCGCCGCAGCTCGAGCGTGTCGTTCAGCTCGCCCGCTTCGTACGCTTGCTTGATGCAGCGCGCGACCCGGCGCGAGCGCCGCTCTTCGCCGAGCTCGTAGATCACGTTCGCGAGCTCGTCTTGCGAGAGCCGCGCGATCAGCTCGAGCGCAGTCTCACCGCGCGAAGGGTCCATGCGCATGTCGAGCGGCCCGCTCGAGCGAAAGCTCATGCCGCGCTCGGCGTCCGAAAGCTGCTGCGAGCTCAAGCCTAGGTCGGCGAGCAGCCCATCGATTTGCGTGATGCCGGCTTCGGCCAAGCGCTCCGGAATTTGTTCGAACGAGGCGTGCAGCACGAGCGCGCGTTCCCCGAACTGCGCGAGCCGCGCCTGCGCGGTGCGCACCGCCAGCGGATCGCGATCGCAGGCGATCAAGCGCAGGTTCGGCGAAGCCGCGAGCAGCGCCGCGGAGTGCCCCGCGCCGCCCGCGGTCGCGTCGACGAAAACGCCGCCACGCGCGGGCTCGAGCGCTGCCAGGACTTCGCCCAGCATCACGGAGACGTGGGAGAAAACCGGCTCGGCTTCGAATTCAATGGCGGCCATTGTCATATCTTGATCTGCTCCATAGCGAGCTTGAAGCTGTCCATGTCGCTCGGGGAGAGCGTCAGCGCGGCGTCCCAACGCGCACGCGACCACAGTTCCAAGATGCGGCCCATACCGGCCCAGAGCGCCTCGCTCTTGTCGAGCTCGGCGCGTTCGCGCAGGTGCGGCGGAACCAGCACGCGCCCGGCCTTGTCGAGCTCGCATTCGACGGCAGCCGAGACGTACATGCGACGGAAGCGCACCGCATTCGGATCCAAACTCGGAAGCCCGGCGACCTTCTGCTCGAACTCTTCCCAAGCGCGCATCGGGTAGAGATGGAGACAGGGGTCGAACAGCGCCGGGGTAAGCACGAAGCGCGCGTCGCCATCCGCGAGCAGTACGTCGCGAAAGCGGGCTGGCAAGCTAATGCGCCCTTTCGCGTCGACTGAGTGGGTGAACTGACCGCGGAACATCCTATTTCAACACTTTATGGGCTAGCGAAACACTCGGCCCCACTATTTCCCACTGACGCCCGCGAAACTACGGGGCCGGCCGGCCCAAGTCAACAAGTTCGCCTGTCAAAACCTTGAGAAATTGCTTGAGGTTTTGTATGGGGGCTGACCTGCACCTGCTCACTCATTCAGGTGTGCTGAAGTGCGTGTCGAGCTTCTTGTTTTGATGGTCACGCGTTCGCGCGTGCTGCGGCCCAGCCTTCGGCGGCGCGGACGATCCGTCGCGCTCGGCGGCCGTGCGCGCTCAGCGTGCTTCCGAGTTCGTCACTTGGCGCGTGAACCGCGGAGCCGCAACGTGGCCACGAACAACGCGCCAGCCAGCAGACTCGGAACGGCAGCCAGGATGCAAGCGGACATGCGAGTCGCCATCGCAACCCGCATGCCCAAGCTCAAGTCCGCTGATGTGCTCGGGTTTTCGCGCGGGCGCGTGTCCGGCCAGCCGCGGCTGTGTCCACGCGACCACAGGCTCAAGCCGGGGCGAACGCGCTCTTCACCCAAGCCACGATTTCAGCGAGCTCGTCACCCGGGCGAAAGACCTTCTTGACGCCCATCGCAGCCAGGCGCGGCAGATCTTCGTCCGGGATGATGCCGCCGCCAAAGACCGCGATGTCTGCGGCCGAGCGCGCGGCAAGCTCGGCGATCACCGCGGCAAAGAGCGTGTTGTGCGCGCCGCTCATGATCGAGAGCCCAACCGCATCCACGCCTTCCTGCACGGCCGCCCGCGCGATCATCTCCGGGGTCTGATGAAGGCCCGTGTAGATGACCTCGACGCCCGCTTCGGACAGCGCGCGCGCGACGATCTTCGCGCCGCGGTCGTGGCCGTCGAGTCCGGGTTTGGCCACCAAAATACGAATGTGATGCGAGACGGCGCTCATGGATCCCAATGCGAGAGTAGCGCACCGAGCGCCGCGATGCCGGCGATCTCGGTGCGCAGCACGAGCTGACCGAAGCGCGCCGCGACGAAGCCCACTTCCGCGGCGCGCGCGACTTCGTCGTCGCTGAGCCCACCTTCGGGTCCGACCAAGAGCGAAAGCGGCGAACCGGGCGTCCAAGCGCGAATCAACGACGCGAAGCTCTGCGTCGCGCCCGGCATCAGACAGAGCTTGAGCGCGTCCCGCTCAGACCAAAGTTCGAGCTCTCGCTCGAAGCCGTGTGGCCCGACGATCACCGGCACGTCGCCGCGCAGGCTCTGGCGTGCCGCGTCGAGCGCAATACTTTCGAGACGCGCGTGTTTGCTCGCGCTGCGCTCACCGGCGCGCGCCACGCTGCGCGCGGTCTCCACCAAGTGCAGCTCAGCAACGCCGAGGGCCGTAGCCGCACGCACGACTTGCTCCGTCTTGTCGCCCTTGCCGAGCGCCTGCACGAGCACGATGCCCGTGTTCTCACTGCGCTGCGCCGTGCGCGGCGCGCCGAGCACGCAGCGTGCGCTCGACTCTGACCCCGCGCCGAGCGCTGCTTCGGCCTCGAGCCCCGCTTGCGCGTCGAAGGCGACGAATGGGTCGCCCGCCCGCAGGCGCAGCACGTCGCGCAGATAGTGTAGAGTCTTTGGATCGAGCTCGCGCTCTCCTTCGCACAGGTCGGAGAGTGGCACGCGCACCACGCGAGACAACTCAACCCCCGGGCAGCTCGCGACCGTAGTCGGAGTAAGCGCGACGAGCGCGCACCGACACGAGCGCGTCGAGTCGACTATCCGGCGGCGGCGGCCGCATGCCTTCCGGGAGCACCATCGCGGTCAAGGCTCCGCCATAAACGCAGGCCGTGTCGAGCCCTGTCGCGTCCGGATGTACTTGCGGCCGCTGCCGCGCGTTGTGACCGAACACGATGTGCGGCGAGCCGCGATAGATGCTGCCCCAGAGCGTGCCCCACTTCTCGCTCGGCTTGCCGTCTTCGGTGATCGAGCGAATATGCGTCAAGAGCCACGGATCCTGCGCTTCGAACGGCACGCCCGGCACGACACCCGCGTGCACCACGCGAACGTCATGCTCCGGAAGATCGATCCAAAGTGGGAAGCTCTCGAGCACTGCCCAATCATCCTCGCTCAATTGCAGCGCGACGTCCGCGTGCGAGGCACCCAGCTTGGGCCCCGGTTCGCCGCGCTGTCGCGCGTGCCGGGCCGCGAGCAACCGCTGCTCGTGATTACCGAGCGCCGAGCGAGCCCGAACGGCCCGGAATAGCTTCAACACCCCGAGGGGGTCGGGCCCTCGGGTCAGCAGGTCGCCGACGAAATAGAGCCGATCGTCATCGGTGACTGCGACAGCGGCCAAAAGCTCGGCTAGCTCTGCAGCGCAGCTGTGAACATCCCCGATGAAGATGCTGCGCGCCATGGCAGCCAGGTTAGCGCGTTTTCCAGCCGTAGAAGCGCAGCTCGAACTTCGGCCAACGGACCGATAAGACAGCAGCGCGGGATTTCCGGCCCGGCGGACTAAGGCATTTTCCCGCCTCTGGATGGCATCCCGCCCTTGCAGTATCGGCAGAACGCAGACTACTGTCCCCCGGAGTTTCGAGGAGGCCCGAAGAATGTCACTGATGTCCCCGCGTTCCACCTGTGGATTGGCTTTCCTGGTTGCTGGAAGCTTGGCTCTCGGCGCCTGCGGGCCGGACGAGGTCAAGTACGTTCCAAAGCCGGCTTACAGTGGGGCCAAGGCGAGCCTGCCGCCCGTACCGAACGTGCCCAAGAAGCCCATCAAGAACGGCGAGGCCTACACGGTCTGGGGCGCGAGCTACTACCTGCGCAGCCCCGTTCATAAGAAAGAAGTGGCCGGCAAAAAGCTGTCGCTGACCGGTTACATCACCAAAACCAACATCGCCGATGCACCGGCTTGCGCGGTCCACAAGGGTGGCAAAGCCGACCCGGAAAACTGCAAGCCGCCCATCCCGGCTTTCTGGATCGGTGACACCAAAGACGCCCCGGAAACCGAGACGATTAAAGTCATGGGCTGGGCCTCGAACTTCGCGCAGATCTACGACGCGATCGCCGAGTTCGACAAAGGCACCACCACGGACAAGGACAAGGGCGAGCACGTCGACACGTTCTGGCAGGTCAAGATCCCGAATCCCCTGCCTGCCGTCGGCGCAAAAGTCACAGTCAAGGGTGACTACGCCTCGACCTTCAGCAAATCGTCCACGGGTGCGGAAGCCGACCCGTTCATGGGCATGCTCACTTACGAAGAGATGACCGTGAGCGAGCCCGCCGGCGAGCTTTCCACTCTCCCCGGCGTGAAGCGCAAAGAAAAGAAGTAACCGCTTCGGCGGAGGTCGCGGAAAATTCCGCGGCCCGATATGCTCAGCCGAGGAGGCAATAATTGCCAGACGCGGCGCGCCGCTCGCTAGGCCACGGCTCGGTGGCGCTCGGGCTCGCGCTCTGCGTCGGCTGTGCTGCGCCCCACACTCGTCCGGTGATCTCCGGCATCGATCTGCGCGAAACCGGCAGCTCGCGCGTGGTCGACGACTCGGCGGTGCTGGACGGGCTCGCGACGTCGGAGGAATACGACCGCAATGTCCTCAGTCGTGACCTCACGCGCGTCGAACGCTATTACCGAGCACGCGGCTACTACGAGGCCAAGGTCACGGCGTCGCGCGTGCTCGAGGCAGACGCGACGCACGTCCGTATCGAAATCCGGGTAGACCCCGGCAAGCCGGTCGTGGTCGGCGAAAACGAGCGTACCGGGGACATCGGCCTGCCCCTACCCGTTCACGTTCAGCTCGGTCTGGCGCGCGACCTGCTGCCACCCGGCGCGCTCTTCGACGAGACGCGCTTCGACGACATGAAAGAGGCCACGCTCGATGCGCTCCGCGATCGCGGCTATCCGTTCGCGAAAGTCGACGCCAAAGCGCAGGTCGATCTCGTCACGCATACGGCCAAAATTCAAATCGTCATCGATCCCGGTGTGCGCGCCACGTACGGCGACGTGCGCATCGTCGGACTCCAAGCCATCCCCGAAGCACCGGTGCGCGACAACGTCGAAGTCGCGGTCAGAAAGGGCAAACGCTACTCGCGCACCGATCTGGTGGAGGCGCGCCAGGCGCTGCTGAACCTGGGCGTGTTCTCCAGCGTGGATATCCAGGAGGATCTCTCGCAACCCACGCGCAAGGAGATCCCGATTCAGGTCGTCGTGCACGAAGGGACTCTCCACACCGTACGCCTCGGCGGCGGCGCCACCTTCGACGTGCTCCGCCTGAACATGCATTTGCGCCTGGGCTGGGAGCACCAAAACTTCTTGGGCGGCATGCGCGATCTGCAGCTGACCGCAACGCCCGGCATCGATCTCTATCCGACACGCCTCGACGGCAATACGCCGCTCGCGCCCACGCGCGCGCTGATCGAAAACTCGGTGCAGCTCAAGTTCCGGCAGCCCGCGTTCATCGAAGGCCGCACCACGGGCACGATCGACGCAAACTACGACATCAAGCCGCTCTTGTATCCGCTGGCGAGAGGCGAAAATCCCGCAGATTTGCCGATCGTCGGCTTCCAATCCTTGACCACCGACGCGGGGCTCAAGCGCGATTTTCCGCTCCGCTTCACGCGCAAGGTGCGCGGCAACTTGGAGATCGTGCCGGCTTACAACTGGCAGGCCAACTTCCCTTTTACCTATCAAAAGGATCTGCCCGCGGGTCTTGCCGACGTGCGCGTCGCATTCCCGTCACTGACCACCACCTTCGACCTGGTCGACAATCGTTTGAACCCGCATGCGGGGATCCGACTCATCAATCGGCTCGAAGTCGCCGACAAAGTCTTTGGCGGCAACGTTTCGGATTTGAAGATTCAACCGGACTTTCGTGCCTACATTCCGATCACCAAGAAGACCGTCACGCTGGCGACCCGCGTCAGTTTCGGTTTCTTGTTCCCGCGCGGCTACGGCGACACGCTCAAACCTGGCAGCTCAGAGGGCAGGAGGACGAACGCGGATCCGACTTTACCGGACGTGGTGTTCGACCAAGAAAAGTTGCTGCTCCGCGCGTTCTACTCGGGTGGGGCGAATTCCAACCGCGGCTATCCGCTGCGCGGAGTCGGCCCGCACGGCCCGGTCGGATTTTTGATTCCCACGGGCCGGGATTGCGGGATTCCGACGGGACTCTCGAGCGATGAGGTGGAGAAAAGGGTAGCGGCGCTTCCAGCAACCTGCATCCGTCCCACCGGCGGCTTCACGCTTTGGGAAGCATCACTGGAATTGCGTTTCCCGATCGCGGGCGATTTCAACATGGTCGCGTTCGCCGATGCCAGCGACGTGACGCGCGACGTGGGCCACGTGCGCTTCAACGTGCCCCATCTCTCCGTGGGACCTGGGCTGCGCTATACCACCCCGGTGGGCGCACTCCGCTTGGACATTGGCTATCGCGTCCCGGGTGCGCAAGCGCTCGGGTACAGCCAATTGCCCAAAAACGAAGGCGGCTCCGAGCTCGGCACGTTATTTAATATTTCCTGGCTCCCCGTAGCGCTCAACATCGCGCTCGGAGAAGCGTTTTGAAGGGTGAAGACGCGCTCCGCCAAGCGAAGAGCAGCGAGCCCCTCAGGTGGCGACTACTGCGCGTTCTGTGGCGGCTCAGTGAGGGCCTCGGCCTAGCGTTGGTCTTCGCCAGCGGCGCGATTTTGGCGCTGCTCTCTTACGCCAACTTGCCGGCGGGCAAACGGCTCCTGGCCGGCACCTTGCAACGCGCGCTGTCAGCGACCTTCTACGGCAATTTTACGATCGACGCGATCGATCACGTTTCGCTGCGCGAAGTGCAAGCACGAGGCATCACGGTGCGCGATCCGGACGGCCGCGTGGTGATCACCGCGAGTACGCTCGCCGCCCAGGCCGATCTGCTCGATATCGCGCGCAAGCTGTGGCTCGGCACGGGCACCGTCACGCTGCGCATCGATCACGCGCGCGTCGAGCGCGCGGAGGTGTACGTCGTCTCGGGAAAGCACACTGATGTGCCGACAATCGTGGACGCCTTCACACCTTTGCCAAGCAAGACCCCGAGCGCGCCGAGCACCGCGCCGTCCCGCAATTTGAAGGTTTGGTTGCCGGAAATCGAGGTGGGTCATATCTACGGCCGCGTTACCGTGGGTACCGTCCCGACGCTCGAAGCCGAGCTTGCTTCGGTGCACGGCTCCGTGCTCGGCGCCTCCGATCTGACCTCCGTCGACGTGGAGCGCTTTTCGGTCATTGCGCGCGGCATCGGCGGTGCGGACGCGCGCGGCGTCGGCAGCGTGCACGTGCGCGCGCCCGGCGCCGTGTGGACCTCGTTCGATGGCTATTTCGGCGAAGTTCAGCTGGGAACCGTAGTGCGCGTGGACAGCCCGCAGCTCGACATCACGGTCGATGTTCCGCGCGCCGAACCGGCTGCGGCACGCGCGCTGTGGCAGGGCTACCCGCTGGAAAAGGACGTCGGCGCGCATGTCGAAGCGGTCGGCACGCTGCATTCGCTGCGCACACAAGCCAAGTTCCTGGTAGGCCGCGGCTCGATTGACGCGAGCGGCGAGCTGCGCCTGAGCGGCGATCCCGGGGCAGATTTGGATATTGCCGGGCGAGCCTTGAATCTGCAGGCGCTCTGGCCGAGCATTCCGGAAACTCAAGTCGACGCCGACGCGACGCTGTCCGTCTTCAAGTCCGGAGGCGAGCTGATCGCCGACGTCAACGGCTCGACGCGTGAGACGCGGCTCTGGGGCAGCCCAGTGCCGGCGATCGACGTCAACGGTAGCTACACGCAACGGGGCTTCGAGGGCCACGCGACCCTGCACGAACCCGGCATTCCGGTCAAAGCCACGTTCACCGTGCATCCGGACGGCGTGATCGATGGCAGCGCTGAAGTCAGGCACGTCGACCTGAGCCGAACACCGCGGCTCAAGCCGTACTTCGCCGGTCGCGGGCTGATCGATCTGGAGCTCAAAGCCCACATCGAAAAGAACAAGCTCGACGCACACGTCACTGCCGACGTGCGCGATTTTTCAGACGGCCTGCTCAGCTTCAAGAGCAGCAAGTTTTCCGGGCGCGCCAGTGGCCCACTCGACGACCTCAACAAGGTAGCCTTAGATTTCACGGCAAAATCGCAAATGCTGCGCGCGGGTCCGCTCGGCTTCGATGAAATTTCGACCAGCGCGCGCGGTCCGCTGACGCGCCCGGTGGTGACCGCCACCGTCAATAGCAGCAACGGACCCAACATCAGCGCCAAGGGCACGGTGACCACGCGCGGCGCCCCGCGGATCGACGAGCTCACGCTGCAAGTGCAGCGCGACCAAGCGTCGCTCACCGCGACCGTCGCGCAGGTGAAGTTCGAAGGCGACGAAGTCCACATCAATGGCCTGAGTCTGTCGGGTGCCGGTGGCAAGCTCGCGGCTTCCGGTCAGCTCGGACCCGAGCGCTTGGCCCTGGTCGCTCAAGGCGACGGTTTGGACCTCGAGGTGATCGCACACGCGCTCGGCCTGCCGCGCGGCACGTTGATTGGCAAGCTCGGACTCGACGCCGACTTCGATTCCGGCAAGAAGACCCAGCGCGGCAGCATCCTCGTTAAGCTCGACAAAGCTCGAGTCGACGGCGTAGCGATTAGCTCGGCCAGCGCCTCGGCGCAGCTGATCGGCTCGCATCTCGACCTGCAAGCCTCGGCTAAATTGCGAGACTTCGGCGATTTTGTGGCCGAAGCGCGGGCCACGATCAATGGCAGCCTGGGCGATCCCGAAACGCTGGAGCGCGCCACGGGCACCTTGAACGTGACCGGCGAGCACATGCCGCTCGGCCTGTTGAGCTATGTCTTGCCCAAAAACCTGGGCATCAGCGAAGTGCGGGGTGAAGCCAGCGCAGCCTTGGAGCTCAATCGCCAGGACCCCGAGGCGGTGCCGAGTGCCTCGCTGCTCGTGAACACGAATGGACTCTATCTGGCGTTCACGCGTAAGCCCAAGGCCGAACAAGGGGCGGTGCTGAGCGGCGTCGATGCGCACGCGAGCTTGAACGTCAACGGCGACAACGGCCAGAGCGATGTCACGCTCAAGCTCGAGGATCGCCATGGTCCATTGCTCACCGCAACTACCAGCCTGGCGGTCGATCTGGCGAAGGCCCGCAAGCAGCCGAAGGGCCTGCTGGCGCAACTTTACACCACGCCCCTTGTCGCCAAGGCCGTGATCGAAGATCGCCCGCTCGAGCAGCTGCCCGAACCGATCGTGCCGAAAGGCGTGGCCGGTCGCCTGCGTACGGAGGTGTCCCTGCGTGGCACGATCGAACGCCCGATTTTCAGCGACAAGACCGAGCTGTATCAATTGCGTTTTGGCGGCAGCGAACGCGACAAGGCAATCGATGTCTGCGCGCAGCTCGACTACGACAAGAGCACGGGCCAGTACGGCGCGCGCGGGGAGCTGTTTCTGCCGAGCAACGCACAGCGGGCGTGCAAGGGCGTTCGCGTCGCCCAATTCAGCGGCGCCGGCCGCGCTGAATGGGCAAAGCTGGTGAGCGCCGACCTCGGCGCAGAGGCGGCCTGGACCGGCACCGCGGGCTTGTCGCTCGATGGCTTGCCACTCGACATCGTTCCGTCGTTTGCCGAAGCGGGTTTGGACGGCAAGGTGCTCGGCGCAGTGATGTTCGATCGCCGCCAAGCGCTGCCTCAGATGTTCGCGCAGCTCGAGGTCCAAAACGCCGTCGTGGCTCGCACGCGGCTCGGTACTGCCGCCATTCAAGCGCGCACCGACGGCCGCACGCTGTCGGCCAAGGTGGCGATCAACGAGCGTTTCGGCAAGCTCAACGGCGATCTCCAAACTGCCATCGATTGGCAAGGCGTGGTGCCGAGCATTGATGACACGAGGCCCATTTCCGCACACGTCGCCGGGAACAACATCGACGCCATCATCCTCTCGCCCTTCGTGCAGGACGTCTTGTCCGAGATCGGCGGCAAGCTAGATACGGACGTGACCGTGACGCTCAGCCCGAACCTCGACGCCAAAGCCGAGCAGCACTGGACCGGAGCCGTGCACGGCCGGCTCGCCATGCGCGACGGCACACTCCAGCTCGCGCGCTTGGCGCTACGCATGAAGAACGTCCATTTCACCGCTACCGCCGAAGCGCAGACCAACTCCACGCTGATCAAGGTGGATTCCTTGGCGGCGGCAGCGGAGGGCGAACGGGAGAATCTGTATGCCAGCGGCAATATTTGGCTCGACGGCTTTCGCTTGGCCAAGGGCAACGCCTCCGCCAAGTTGAACGGCGTACCGCTCTTGATTGAAGGCGTGAGTGTGGCGACCCTAACCGGCGGGACCAACGAGGATCGAACGATTTCGGTGACCCTCGAACGTCGTCCGACGGAGATGTTCGTCGGCCTCAGCATTCCCGAGCTCAACGCCGAGATGCCGAAATCGGAGCTGCGCTCGCTGATCACGCTCGGCGACAACCCGGACGTGAAGGTCGCGCAACC
>Ga0068855_100010645_pt1 | contig 11093 bp, 6 predicted proteins | sample KBSCornC52_FD_66592 | JGI IMG/M metagenome (GOLD analysis project Ga0068855, IMG submission 66592) | Corn rhizosphere microbial communities from Kellogg Biological Station, Michigan, USA - KBS Corn C5-2 | ecosystem: Host-associated > Plants > Roots > Rhizosphere > Soil ... | reverse complement strand
CGACTACCTCGCGCCCCACTTCGTCTTCGCCCCAGCCAGCGGACGCTTCGCCTTTGGCCGCCTCCTGACCACTACCCCATTCGCCGACACAACCCCCCTCGTCGCCGAGACCATCAGCGCCCAGAGCGTCGCCGTCTTCCAGACCAACACCGGCAAGCAGATACTCAAAGTCGAGTGCACCCCAGTCGAACCCGCGGGCGGCAACTTCGCCCTCTCGCCCGATGGCCTCAACCTCGGTATCGTCCACAACGGGGCCATCGAGATCTACAAGCTCCCGGCCCTCACCGCCAAAGAGCAGGCAGCCGTCAAACTGGCCCAGTCCTCCAGCCCGGAGACGACCAACCTCCCCGTCCACTTCGCCGCCGGAGCATCTCCATCTGCCACGGAAGCAAGCAGTGCCGAGACGGCACAGCCCGCCGCCGCTCCACCCGCGCCGGCCCAGCAGCCCGCTCCAGCACCCGCGACGAACACCGCAGCCGCAACCCCCGCATCCCAGCCACAGAAGCCCCCCGCCCAGCCGGCCACAACCCAGTCAGCGACAACTCCATCCAGCGAAAGCGCATCAGGCGACCAGCAACCAGACCAGCCCCGCAAGCCACCCACCCTCTACACTCTGCCCACCGACCCACCCCACAACCAACCCGACCACCAACCCAAATAACGCGGCACAGTTCTCCATCCAAGCCATCGTCTGCATCCAGGGTCATTCTGACCTGAGCTTGTCGAAGGGGAAGAATCCCCGCATTTCGCCCGAAGTATCGGCAAACCCAAATGGAGCGCTCACCCCTTGACACGCCTTATATAATCGACTCAGAGAGAAGCAAAGGCCCGGCACACGCCGGGCCTTTGCTTCTACGATGCCAAGTCGAATAAAACGAATACTTTACAAAGAGAACCGAAGTAAACATCAACAAATTCAATGCTTTACAAAAAGCCTCAAGCAGAAGTCCGAACCTAAGCCAAATAAATGGAATACTTTGCACAAAAAGCACCGGGTAGGGACTAATACCGCCAGCTCATCGTATCCGCCCCCGGAGGCGCAGTCTTGAGCATGTGTTCGGTCATCAGCGGCAGCACGCGCTGCACCCAAGTCAGAGTGTTCTGCTGCATCGTGTATTCCGCAGGACCGCCGGTGTAGCAATGAGGCTCCCCCGGCCCGTACTGGAACGTGGCGTCCGAGTGCGGATTGCGTGTCGCCTCCAGCGTGTGCTCCAGCAGATGCACGGCGTTGTTTAGAAAATACGTGTCGCCGTCACCGACCGCAATGTGCAGCTTGCCCTCGAGCTTCGGTCCAAGCGTCGGCCAGTCGCGCGCAAGGATCGCGGTCAGATCGTAGTGCTCATGCCAGTAGTCCAGCACCTTCTTGTCGATCGCCCCCGTAAGCGGATCGACGATCTCCGCCGGATACCCATCCGGCCCCACAGGCGAGAAGACCGCCTGCCAGATGCCCCACTGCTCGGTTGAGCGCCCATGCGTGCCCAGCACGTATTCAAACCGGTACTCCGGCCCGGTGTTGGCAATGATGCTACCGTCCGGCTTGCGGTCGGCTGCAATCGGAATCCGCGCAAAGGGCCCCTGGCGGTAGAAGGCGTTCGCGTCGTTGTACAGGTTGATGTTCTGGTAAGCATGAAAATCGACCGGGTCGGGGCAGGCTGTGTACGTGCCGTTGTACCGGTCAGGATAAAAGATCTGCGTGGCCAGCGACTCCCATCCGCCGGTCGAGCCGCCATAGGTCGCCCGCGCCCAGCCCTGCCCGATGCCGCGGTAAGTTTTTTCGATATACGGAATCAGCTCATCGTTGATGGCTGAGCCGTAAGGCCCGACGTTCGCCGAGTCCACTGCATACGAGTCGTCGTAGTAAGGATTGGCATTCTGCACATACAGGATGATGACACGCGGAAGCCTGCCCGAAACCCAGTCCTGATAGAACTTGTAGCCGTACTCCTCGCGCAACCCAGCACGGCCATGCACGTCGCCAGGCTTTGGCGGAGTCGTCAGAAAAGGCATTGGAGCGCTGAAGCCCGCGTGGTAGTGGTCCTGATACACAACCAGCGGATAGTGCGCGCCGGGATGCTCGTCGAAGCCATCCGGCAGCAGTACCCATGCCCCCAGGTACATGTCGCGCCCCCAGAACTTCGTGAGCTTCTCGCTCTTGAAGCGGACAAATTTAAGCCACTTCGCCGCCGGACTCTTCGCCGCAATCTGCACCGGATCCTTGTCGGTTCCCTCGATAGGCGGAATCACCTTGTCGAGCGTAATCCTGATCGGCGCGCTCGACCTGGGATCGATATGCAGCTTTACCGGCGCGTTGTAAGGATTGCCCGGCTTGGAGTTCCAGTGCTGGCCTTCGCCCTTGTCGGGAGGCAGCCAGAGCACGCGGCCATCGCCCAGATGAAACTGGTCGTACACGTTGAAGACGGCCTGCACCATGTAGTCGCCCGCCGGAATCGCGGCAAGATCGAGCGGATAGCCGACCGTCTTCTCGTCGATGACGAGAGGCTGGCCGGCGGGAGTGCCGTCAGCGTCCACGCCAAAGCCCTGCGCCGACTCGTAGTTCTCCTCCAACTGAAAGCGCGGCTCGTCCGCGGAGCGGTGCTCCGTCCGGTTCGGCTCCTGCTTCGTCATCACGAGCACCAGATGCCCATGCAGCGGCGCCGTGGAAGGCACGGTGACTTCAATGCGAAGCTGGGCCTGCGCTGCTGCGATTGCAATTAGAAGGGGAGTTGTGAAAAGGATGGTTCGACGCATGATTGTGCCCGCGCCAGTGTAGCCGAGATGATGAAAAAGGCGGAAGAAATATGCCGGACGATGAAAATCCATGATGGGCTGATAAGCGCGCGGACTGAAGCAGTAACAGCGCATAATAAGAGCAATGGCCCTTCGCTCCGGTTTCGTTTCCATCATTGGACGCCCCAACGCGGGCAAGTCCACGCTGCTGAACGCCCTGCTCGGGCAGAAGCTGGCCATCGTCACGCACAAACCGCAGACGACGCGCACACGCATCCACGGCGTGCTCGAAGTGCCGCTCCAGAAGAAGACGCGGGACACTCCCGGTCACCCGGCGGCCCAGATCGTGCTGGTGGACACGCCCGGCGTGCATAAGCCGGCGACGCAGCTCGACCGCCGCATGATGCAGGAGGTGCACGATGCGCTGGAGTCGCGCGACGCCGTCTTGTTCATTGTCGATGCGACGCACCGGCTCGCCAGGGGCTCGGCAAGCGAAGGCGCGAAGACGACCGGCAGAATGGCCATGTCCGCCGCCGAGGACGACTTTGCGCTCTCGCTGATTAAGAAGCTGGAATGCCCGGTCATCCTGGTACTGAACAAGATGGACGCCGTACGCAAGGAGGAGCTGCTGCCGCTGATCGCGCACTGGAGCGCACTGCACACCTTCGCCGATGTGATTCCGATCTCGGCGCGGAAGAAGGAAGGGCTGGACCTGCTGCTGGAAAAGATCGTTGCGCAGTTGAAGGAGGGCCAGCGGTACTTTCCGAAGCACCAGCTCACCGACCAGCCGGAGCGGTTTCTTGTCGCCGAACTGATACGCGAAAAGATTCTGCTGCTGACCGGTGAAGAGGTCCCCTACGCCACCGCCGTCGTCATCGAGAAGTACGAAGAACCAGCCTCGATGAAAAAGACGCGTGACGGAAAGCTGCCTGTAACGAAGATCGCCGCTGCGATCTACTGCGAGCGAGTGGGGCAGAAGGCGATCCTGATCGGCAAGGGCGGCGAGATGCTGAAGCGCATCGGCACGGCAGCCCGCAAGGACATTGAAAGCTTGCTGGGCACGCGCGTCTTTCTGGAGCTGTTCGTAAAGGTGCAGGAGGAGTGGCGCAGCTCACGCGGCTTTGTCGAAGACCTGGACTGGCGGCGGCAACTGGAGCAGATTGCCGCAAGGCAGACGGATGAAGAGTAGCGCTACTCCTTCACGCTGACGCCCAACGCCTTCATCTTGCGATAGAGGTGGCTGCGTTCGAGGCCAAGACCTTCAGCGGTGCGGCTCACGTTGCCGTGGTTCTCATCGAGTTTTTTGAGGATGTAGTCGCGCTCGTAAGCTTCGCGCGCTTCGAGCAGGCTGGAGAACTCTTCGCCGCGTGCATTCGCACGGCCTTCCGTCGGCTTGACGGGGCCACGATAGACCAGCATCGGCAGGTGTTTCCGTTCGATGCGCAGCGTCTTCGGGTTGAGGATGATGACGCGCTCGACCAGATTGCGCAGCTCGCGGACGTTGCCAGGCCAGTGATACTGCTTGAGCGCGGCGAGCGCGTCCTCGGTCATTTCGACGTGCGGGCGGCCGTATTGCTGGCCGAACTGCTGCAGGAACTCCTTCACCAGCAGCGGAATGTCCTCCTTGCGGTCGCGCAGCGGCGGCACATAGAACGGAATGACATTGAGGCGGTAGAAGAGGTCTTCGCGAAAGTTGCCGTGCGCAATCTCTTCTTCGAGGTCCTTGTTGGTCGCTGCGATGACGCGGACATCGACGTGGACCGGATGCGATGCGCCGACCGGCAGAAAGCGCTGCTCGTCGAGCGTGCGCAGCACCTTGGCCTGCGTCTTGAGGCTCATGTCGCCGACCTCATCGAGAAACAAGGTACCACCGTCGGCACGCTCGAAGGTGCCGCGCTTCTCCGGCGGGCCTCCGGTCCCGGCAGGTCCCGCACCGTGGCGGTAGCCGAAGAGTTCGCTCTCGATGTAGTCCTCTGGAATGGCGGCGCAGTTAAGCTCGACGAAGGGACGGTCCTTACGCAGGCTTTCGGCGTGCATAGCGCGGCCAATCAGCTCTTTGCCCGTGCCGGACTCGCCGAAGATGAGCACGCGGCCGTTGGTCGGGGCCATCAACTTAATTTGCTGGCGCAGGGCCTTCATGGCGACGCTCTGGCCGGTGACGTTTCCCTTTACCGCGAGCTGCCGCGCAAACTCGGCGTTGTCTTCGCGCATCTGCCGCGCGCGCATCGCGTTCTTCAGGACGATGAGCGTGCGGTCGAGCGAGAGCGGCTTTTCGAGAAAGTCGTACGCGCCCAGTTTGGTTGCGCGCACGGCGGACTCGATGGTGCCGTGACCGCTGATGATGATGACCTCAGGGACGTTTGCCGCCTCCATCTGGCGAATCTCGTTCAAGGCGTCGAGACCGTCGCGGTCGGGCAGCCAGATGTCGAGCAGGACGACATCGTAGGCGGCGTCGCGCAGCAACTCCAGCGCCTCAGCGGCAGTGGCGCTGGTGGTGACAAGATAGCCTTCTTCACGCAGAATGCTTTCAAGCGACTCGCGTATCTCGGCTTCGTCATCGACGATCAGGACGTGGTTCAATGCGTTTCTCCGTTGGCATTCGCGGCTGCGAGTGCGTCGGGGTCGGCCTCGACGCTGCTTGCGGTTCTGAGTTCGATGATGAATTTAGCTCCCAGAGGCTCGTTCTGCTCAGCGCGGATGGTGCCTTGATGTTCCTGAATGATCTTGGCCGCGATGGCGAGGCCGAGTCCGGTGCCGCGCTGCTTGGTCGAAAAATACGGCAGGAAGAGGCGCTCGCGCATCTCGTCGGTCAGGCCTGACCCAGTGTCGGCGATGGTGAGCTCGACGATGCCGTTCTCAAGCAGCGCAGTCGAGACATACAGCTCGCGCAGCAGGCTCTGCTGCATGGCTTCGGCGGCGTTGTCGATCAGGTTGCCGAGCGCGCGCTTCAGCGCTTCGGGATCGGCCATCACGAGCGGGAGGCCGGGACTCATCTTTCTTACGATGCGGATGGTGGTCATGCGTCCGGCAAAGAGCGCCAGCGAGTTTTCGACGATGGTGTTGAGGTCAGCCGGCCTGGGCCGCGCCGTGGGAAACTCGGCCAGCGCGGCGAACTGGTCCACGAGCGAACGCATACTCTCGACCGAGGACGTGATGACCTCGCTGCAGCGGCGAATGATCGCGGGCGATGGCGACGCGATCTCGTGCTCGGCGAGCGCGTTGCTTAGGCGGTCGATGTGGCGGTGAATCTGCTCCGCGCTGAGGCTGATGGGCGTGAGCGGATTCTTGATCTCGTGGGCAACGCGGCGCGCGACCTCCTTCCACGCCGACTGCTTCTGCGCGCGGAGAAGCTCGGTGGCATTTTCGAGGACGAGCACATAGCCGCGGTGTTCGCGGCGCAGGCGGTCGTTGGCCAGAGGCATCTCCAGCAGCGCCACCGTGGCGAGCAGGTTCATCGTGCTGCCGAAGCGGTCGTGTGCGATGCCTGCAACCTCAATCTCGCTGGAGGCGGAGCCCATGCGGTGGCTGCGGCGAATAAGACGATCCAGTACATCGGCGACCTCGGGCGGGAAGACATCTTCCATCAACCGGCCGATGAAGGGACGCTGTCCGCCGGGGTCCATCATCTCGCTGAGAGCGCGATTGGCGAGCACGATGCGGCGCTCGGCATCGAGCGTGGCGACGCCGTTGGGAATCGTCTCGAGCATGATCTCAAGCTCGCCGCGGCGGGCCTCGAGCGCGGCGTTGGCCGCGCTGAGTTGCACGGTAGAGTATTCGACGGCACGGCGGCTGCCTTCAAGATCGGCGGCCATGTGGTTGAAGCTGCGCACCAGCTCTCCCAGCTCTTCGGTTGCGCTCTCGCCGACGCGGTGGGCGTAGTCGCCGGACGCAATCGCCTCCATCGCGTCGGCCAGCGCCTCGACGGGTTTGGTGACTTGCTTGGAGAGATGCAGCGCGAGCCAACTGGAGGCGAACAGCGCAAGGCTGGTCATCATCAGCAGCAGCAGCATGTAGAGATTTCTGATCTGGTTGCGGCCGCGGAAGATGGTCCAGTACGAGTCGGCGGCGGAGCGGAGTGAAGTCATCGTCGCCGACATGCCGTATGGCATGGGAAGGCCGACCACGACGGTCTCGCCGGACTTGAGCACCGCCGCGCCGAGCGCGTAGTCGGTGGCCCCGATGCTGAAGACGGGCCCGTCCGTCCGCTTGGCGGCGGCAAGAATGGCGGCGTCCGTCGATTCAACCTGCGCCTTGCGGGCTGCGGGTGCCGCGGATGCCTTGCCGCCGCTCTCGCCGGAGTTCTGCTCGGGCATCCACGTTCTGACCTCCGGCACGACGCCGTCGCGTTGCGGCATCTGGTACGCGGCAATGGGATGGCCGTCGCGATAGACCATGGCGAATCCATTTTGCAGGGTGATCTGGTGACGGCGCAGGAGCTCCTCCAGGTTTCCATCGCGCGGCGCGGGCGGGCGAACGTTTGCGGCAACGGAAAGAGATGGAAGCGTGGCCGCGATCGAGTCGGCTTCGGCACGGGCGTTGGCTGAGGTGTACTGCGCCAGATAGAAGGCCATGCGGTCGCTGGCGTCGCGCATCTGCGTCACCGGCTGCGAGAACCAGCGGTCCACGGCGCGGTTCATCAGCCCATAGCTGAAGAACGCCATGAAAGCTATCGGTAGAAAGCTGATCAGGATCGCGCCGATCAGCATCCGGGTGCGCAGGCGCGTGCCCATGACTCGGCTGCGCTGCTCTGCGTACAGCTTGAGCACGTTGCGCGCAAGCAGGATGAGGACCGTGACGAAGAGAAGAAACGCCACGACGGAGAGACCCGTAAAGACGAATATCTGCCCGGTCGTGGCGGGGTTCAGAAACTTGACGTTGAATGCCTGGAGGAAGACCAGCGCGGCGAGCAGCACCAGCAGGCACGTGCCCAGGGCGATGCTCCACAACTTCCGCCGGTTCGTCTCGTTCGCCATGGCCAAGCCTCGGTGCTGCCACTATTTTAGCCAAGCCGCTTACTGGACAAGCGTCGTCACGGGCTTCCACTCGCGCTTCTGCGCCGCTGCCACTGCGGCGTAGGTGAGCACGCCGTTGAAGGTGTTGACGCCCTCGGCAATTCCCTTGTCTTCGCCGATGGCGGCCTTCGCGCCCATGCGCGCCAGCTTCAGCACGTAGGGAAATGTTGCATTGGTCAGCGCCAGCGTCGAGGTGTTCGGCACCGCAGCGGGCATGTTGGTCACGCAGTAGTGGACCACGCCATCGACCTCGAACGATGGGTTGCTGTGCGTGGTGGGGCGCGCTGTCTCGATGCAGCCACCCTGGTCAATGGCCACATCCACGACCACCGCGCCCTTCTTCATCTTTGCGACCATCGCCCTGGTGACGATCTTCGGCGCGGCGGCGCCGGGAATCAGCACGCCGCCGATCACCAGATCGGCTTCGCATACCGCGCGCTCGATGTTGTAGCTATTCGAGGCGACCGTGAAGACGCGACCGTTGAAGATGTCGTCGATCTCGCGCAGACGGTTGAGGTTCAGGTCGACTAGCGTCACGCGCGCGCCCATGCCCAGCGCCATCTTGGCCGCGTTGGTGCCGACGATGCCGCCGCCGATGATGCAGACATTTCCCGGAGGCACGCCCGGAACGCCACCGAGCAGAACGCCGCGTCCGCCGTGCTCCTTCTCCAGATAAGCCGCGCCCACCTGGACGCTCATACGTCCGGCGACTTCGCTCATCGGCGTCAGCAGCGGCAGTGCGCCCGCGCGGTCGCGCACCGTCTCGTAAGCGATGCCCGTGACCTTGTTGCTCAGTAGCGCCTCGGTGAGATCGGGGACAGGAGCGAGGTGCAGGTAGGTGAACAGCACGAGCCCTTCGCGGAAGTGCCGGTACTCGGTTGCAATCGGCTCCTTTACCTTGACGATCATCTCGGCGAGCCGCCAGACATCGTGTGCCGAACCGACGATCTCGGCCCCGGCGGACTGGTATTCGTCGTCAGGCATCGCCGAAAGCGCGCCGGCGTTGTGCTCGACGAGGACCTTGTGGCCGGCCTCCGTCAATGCCTTTACGCCTGCGGGTGTGATGCCTACGCGGCTCTCGTGGTCTTTGACTTCCTTTGGCACGCCAATGATCATCTTCATCTCCTGTCAATCGTTTCGATTGTATCTATTTAGGCGACACGTCAGCATTTGTTCCTAAAGCGCCGCCCGGCATGAGTTAGATTGAGCGCATGGCTTCCACGTCCGACGCTCTGCACGTAACGCCGCAAAGCCGCCGTCTGCTTGCCGTTCTCTTCATCGTATCCGTCTCTGTGACCTTTGCTGCCGCATGGTCGTTCAACCAGCGCAGCGCAGGCAAGTCTTTATTTTCTCTCGCCAATCTGGTTGGACCAACGACGGCGAACCTGCTTCACGGAGGCAGCCTGACGGCATGCACCGAAGCAATGGGAACGCCGGGCAATCCCATCTGCTTTCACGCCGCGCGTATGCCGCTCGCTTCGCTCGTTGTGGGCCTGGGCATCGGTCTGTTTGGCGACCACTATCTGCGCGTGGCGCTTTTCAAGGCGCTGCTGCTCCTGCTGCCGGTCGAACTCGCCATCTATCTTGTGTGGCAGCGCGTACCGCCCGATCCGTTGCGGCGTCTCGCGATGGCCCTGCTTCTGCTTGCTCCGTTTGCGATGACACCGTTCCTGGCCTGCGTCGTCAACCTTCAGGTCGAGGAGGGCTACACGTACAGCCTTCTCGCGCTTGCCACGGCGGTCCTGCTCTTCGCGCCGAAGGAGAGCCTGACACGCACTCTGCTGCTGGCCCTGACACTGGACTGCCTCTACCTCACAAAAAGCGCGATGGCCCCCGCCGTGGCCGTCCTGCTCCTTGGCTATCTCTTCATGGAGCGCCGGGCCGGGTTGCGCTGGCTGGCGTTTCTGCTCGTACTGGCCGCGCCCGTTGGCTGGGCGGTCTATCAGCACCATGCCAGCGGACGGTACAGCATCGGCACCAGCCTCGATGGACTCAATCTGCACAAGGGCAACAACGCAGGCTTCCTTGAGCACTATCCGCCGCCGCCCGGCGACACACTCGACCGGTTCGACCAGGACCTCAATCGCAGCATGTATTTCAGCGACGAGTGGAGCTTCAACGACTATCATCTGCACACGGCGGTTGACTATATCCGGCATCATCGGCGCGCGACCCTGCGCGGCGACTGGCGCAAGCTGAATGTGCTGCTGCTCTCCGTCCGTAAAGTCGGTTCGTCCGAAGACCGCGGCGCAGCGCTGCTCTGGGAGACAGCCAGTCTCGCGGTCTTTCGCCTGATGCTGTGGGCGGGGGTCATCGGCGCACTCTTCATCGCTGCCCGGCCCGGCCCGCAGCGCGCGGTTGGCTGGATATTTCTGGTGCTGGCGGCTGCCTGCATTCTGCCCTATATTGCGGGCTTCGCGTATACGCGGCACGCGAGCGTGCTCATCTATCCGGCCGCGCTGATGTGCTGCCGGACACTGCCGCAATACGGCCAAGCCTCGCCGTAACACCAAAGTAGGACTGAAATGCTTACTGGTTAGGTGACGGTAGAGAATCCCTGCTTGCATTGGGATTACACTAGTGGGAGCCTCGTTTTCAGGAAGCGACCTCTACAAACTTTTCAGGAATTTTTCTCGACTATCCTATGTCTTCAAACGGTTTTCAGATGCGGTACTCCCGCATACACAATATGCGGTCCCTCTTCAGCCTGTTTTCCAGCGACCTGGCCATCGACCTGGGTACGGCGAACACGCTCGTCTACGCGCACGGCAAGGGCATCATCGTCAATGAGCCTTCGATCATCGCGGTCAACAAGATCACCAATGAGGTCGAGGCCGTCGGCAAAGAGGCCAAGGACATGCTTGGCCGCACTCCCGGCAACATCGTCGCCATCAAGCCGATGAAGGACGGCGTGATCGCCGACTTCCGCCACACGGAGAAGATGCTGAACTACTTCATCCAGAAGGCGCACAACCGCAAGATGATGGTGCATCCGCGCATCGTCATCGGCGTGCCTTCCGAGATTACCCAGGTGGAAAAACGCGCAGTCATGGACTCGGCCTATCGGGCCAAGGCCTCCGAGGTCCACCTGGTCGAACAGGCGATGGTCGCGGCCATCGGCGCGGGGCTGCCCATCACGGAGCCGGGCGGCAACATGGTCGTCGATATCGGCGGCGGCACTACAGACATCGCCGTGATCTCGCTGGCTGGCATCGTCTACTCGCGCTCGGTCCGCATGGCCGGCAACCAGATGGACGAGGCCGTGATGACGTACCTGAAGCGCAAATACAATCTGCTGATCGGCGAGCGCACTGCCGAGCAGATCAAAATCTCGCTCGGCTCGGCCTATCCGCT
>Ga0068855_100010644_pt1 | contig 11093 bp, 7 predicted proteins | sample KBSCornC52_FD_66592 | JGI IMG/M metagenome (GOLD analysis project Ga0068855, IMG submission 66592) | Corn rhizosphere microbial communities from Kellogg Biological Station, Michigan, USA - KBS Corn C5-2 | ecosystem: Host-associated > Plants > Roots > Rhizosphere > Soil ... | reverse complement strand
GATCGGCACGCGGGCATGAGTCAATTCTTGATCGACTTGTCGCGCCCCGGAATACAAATCCGCCCCATTCTGAATCTGGCAGGCGATCACTACTTCAACGAAGTCGTCTTCACCGACTGTTTCGTGCCCGACGCTGCGCTCGTCGGCGAAGAAGGCGCGGGCTGGCGGCAAGTGATGAGCGAGCTTGCCTTCGAACGCAGCGGTCCCGAACGCTTTCTCACAGCATCGATATTGTTGCAACAACTCGTACGCATGGCCGCCAAGCGGCCGTCGGAGCGCGCTACGATTGCTGTCGGCCGTCTGTGCGCGCATCTCGCTACTCTGAGACGCATGTCGTTTGCTGTCGCGAATGCCTTGCAACGTAAGGAAGACGTGGGAGCAGCGGCTTCGATCGTGAAGGACTTGGGCTCGGTATTCGAGCAGTCCATTCCCGACATCGCTCGGGATGTCTGCGAATTGGCGGAGTTCGACGACGACGATTTTCAGGACGTATTCCGCTATGTGATGCTCGCCTCGCCTTCGTTTTCGATCTATGGCGGCACGCGTGAAATTCTCCGCAGCGTAATCGCTCGCTCGCTCAGCTTTGAATCGAAAGCCTAAGAGAGGTTGCGACGTTCTGTGAGGGTGTGAGCCTGTCCCGGGGAGGGCTTTCCAGGGCCGCCGTGAATCCGTCCATGGAGGCTGCCCAAAAACATCCATGTTTTTGAGCCCCCTGGAAAGCCCTCCCCGGGACAGGCTCTACAAACATTCAACGATGTGGCACTCGATGGCGCTCGATTAACGATGCAGCGGGGATCGACTCGACATCGTAAGACCCTCCGCCCAAGGGTCACTACAAAGCTATTCGAAGCCGCTTTGAGCTTAACCACCGCACCATGATTAAGTGCTGCGACGCAACATCTAAAATTCTTTTATTTAAAATTTTACTAATCAGGATTCTTTATTCTAAAATCCGCCCCTCTCTGTCACGCGCGCGACCCATGGCCACACCCAAACCGCGAACGACGACGAACCGCTTCTACACGGCGAAATCCTATCGGACCGAGGAGTCGGTGGGGTTTCTGCTCGGCCGCTGTCTCAACCACCTCACCGATGCGATCGATGAGTCGCTCTTGGATCTCGGCATCACGTCCCAACAGTTCGGCGTGCTGCACGCCATCTTCAAGGGCACGGTAAAGAATCCGTCGGAACTTGCCCGGTTGCGGTTTCAGAATAGCGCCGCCATCACCTATACCCTCGATGTACTCGAGGAAAAGAAATTATTGGTGCGCAAACGCAGCGCTCAAGATCGCCGCGTGGTGGAACTCGAACTCACGACGGAGGGGACGAGACTCACGGAGACTTGCATTCCCATCGTCGTCGAAGCCCAAAACGTCGCGCTCTCGAATTTGCGCGTCGAGGATTACCAGACACTCGCCTCACTGTTGAGGCGCATCACCGCACCGCGCGAAGCACGCGTTCTCAAGAAGACGCGCGTGGCGTGAGCGGGACCGTACTTATTGTCGCTAAAACAGAGTTAGTTGAGCAGGAGTCCCCCCGATGGCCGCAGCAGAAAAGACAACACGCACGCAGCTGAGCATGGCTGTGACCGCACCGACAGGATTCATTGCGGAGCGACTCAAGGAACTCACTGAAACCGACGCGCAGTTTCGTAACGCACTGGCCGATCCCCGTGTAAACGAAGCAAAAATGCAGCGCGAGCTAGGACTCGCTCAGGTCATGGCCGTGTGCATGGAAGCGTATGCACAACGGCCGGCGATTGCGCAGCGTGCGACCACGCTGGTCACCGATCCGAGCACGCAACGCAAGACACTTCAGCTCTTGGACCAATTCGACGTGCTCACTTATCGCGAACTGTGGACACGCGTTCGCCAGCTAGCAGGCGCTTGGTATCACGATCCGCAGCGACCGCTGCGCGGCAACGATCTCATGTGTTTGCTTGCCTTTGCAGGCATCGACTTCGCAACAGTGGACATGGCCGCGCTTCACAACGGCGCGGTCGTAGTACCGTTGCAAACCAACGCGCCGATGCAACAGTTGCTCGGCATCGTCAACGAGGTCGAGCCGCGTTGGATCGCGACGAGTCTCGAGTGTCTGGATACGGCAGTCGAGTTGGTGTTGAAGGGCCATCGGCCTGCGGGCGTGTTGTTGTTCGACTATCACCCTGAAGTCGACGACGAACGGGACATCTTTACAGCCGCTCAGTCGCGGTTGGCCGCTGCCGGCCTGCCGGCGGACTTTATCCTGACATTGCAGGATGCTTGGCATCGCGGTGCGCAACTCGAACCTGCACCGGTGTTTACAGAAGCAAATAGCGACAAGCGGTTGTGCACGATTTATTACACCTCCGGCAGCACCGGTTTGCCGAAGGGCGCCATGTATCCGGAAAGCATGGTGAAACCGGTTTGGCGCATTCAGCCGCCCATTCCCTCCATCTATCTCAACTACATGCCCATGAATCACTCGTTCGGCCGCAGCGGCGTATTTGCCGCGCTCGGCTCGGGCGGTACCTGCTATTTCACGGCCAAGAGCGATCTTTCGGCATTGTTCGACGACATCCGCATGGCGCGTCCTACGTTCATGGGCATCGTGCCGAGAATCTGTGAGATGGTGTATCAACACTATCAAGTCGAATTGGAACGCCGCGGCCCGGGCGCCGCCGACATCGAAGCGCTCAAGCGCGAATTGGTGCTCGAAATTCGCAACGATGTGTTGGGCGGACGTCTGCTCGCCTGCAATTTCGGTTCGGCGCCGCTCGCGCCGGAATTGCGTCAGTTCATAGAAACGTGTCTGGGTTACAAGTTGGACGACACCTACGGCGCTACGGAAATTGCGGGAGCGGTCCGCAACACTCGCATCATGAAGCCGCCGGTCATCAGCTACAAACTCGACGACGTTCCCGAACTCGGCTATTTCAAAACCGACAAACCCTATCCGCGCGGCGAGCTGCTGGTCAAAACCAACAGTGTGATGCTCGGCTACTACAAACGGCCGGAAGTGACTGCCAAAGTCTTCGACGAAGAAGGCTATTACAAAACCGGCGACATCATGGCCGAGATCGGTCCCGATCAGCTCGTGTACGTGGACCGACGCAACAACGTGCTCAAACTGGCGCAAGGCGAGTTCGTCGCGATTTCGCGATTGGAAGCGCTTTATACCAACGGTCATGCGGCGATCCGCCAGGTCTATCTCTACGGCACTAGCGAGCGCTCTTATCTCGTCGGCGTGATCGTTCCGAACGAAGCAGCTCTCGAAGAAATGGGCATCTCGGGGGATGAGAAGGCCATCAAGGCAGCGCTGCGCGAGGCCATCCAGGAAGTTGCGCGCGCCGAAGAACTCAACGCGTATGAAGTGCCGCGAGATTTCATCGTGGAATACGAACCCTTCAGCGTCGACAACGGACTGCTCGCCGGCATCGGTAAATATCAGCGGCCGAAGTTCAAGGAGCGGTATGCGCCGCGGCTCGAAAAACTGTACGAGGAAATCGCCGCAGGTCAGGCAAACGTATTGCAGCAACTGCGTCGTGACGGTCGTAATGGACCGGTGTTGGAAACGGTCGGGCGCGCTGTGCAAGCCACGCTCGGCATCGAGGACATCGATCTCGCGCAAAGTTGCAGCTTCGCAGAACTGGGCGGCGATTCACTCTCCGCCCTCTCCTGCTCCGCACTGCTCGAGGAGATTTATGAAGTCGAAGTGCCTGCGGGCGTCATCAACAATCCTGCGGGCAGCTTGCAACAACTGGCGCGTTTCATCGAACGCGCACGCGACAGTGCATTCCAACGACCGACCTTCGCGTCGGTGCACGGGCGCGGTGCAACCGAGATTCGCGCCAGCGATTTGACGCTCGAGAAGTTCATCGACAGCGACACGCTCGAAAACGCGAAAAAAGCGGCACCGCCCTCGACCGACATTCGTACCGTGCTGGTCACGGGTGCGAACGGTTATCTCGGCCGCTTTCTCTGTCTTGAATGGTTGGAACGCATGGCCAAGGTCGGCGGCCGCGTCATCTGCATTGCGCGCGGCCAAGATGCAGCATCTGCTCGGCGCCGTATTGCGGATGCATTCGATAGCGGTGATGCGGAACTGAAACGACATTTCGAACAACTGGCGCGCGACCATCTGGAAGTGCTCGCGGGCGACCTGAGCGAACCCGATCTCGGCTTGAGCAGCGGCGAATGGCAACGGTTGGCGAAGAGTATCGATCTCATCGTTCATCCGGCTGCCTTCGTCAATCACGTGCTGCCCTATGCACAGCTCTTCGGTCCGAACGTCGTGGGGACGGCGGAATTGATTCGCCTCGCCATTACGCATCGCTTCAAACCCATCAACAATGTCTCGACTGTCGCTGCAGCCATGATTCCAGGCGGCGGCGTTCTCGACGAAGATGCGGATGTCCGCGCTGCAACTCCCGTGCGCGGGCTCGATGGCGATCGCTATGCCGACGGCTATGCAAACAGCAAGTGGGCGGGCGAAGCGCTATTGCGTGAAGCTCACGAACGCTTCGGTCTGCCGATCGCAGTGTTCCGTTCGGACATGATCCTGGCGCACAGCAAGTACAAGGGACAAATCAACATCCCCGACATGTTCACGCGCTGGCTGTTCAGCATCATCGTCACCGGAGTGGCACCGCAATCCTTCTATACCAAGAGTAAGGTCGAGGCCCATTACGACGGCTTGCCTGTGGACTTCACGGCGGAATCGATCGCGACGTTGGGCGCAAAGGCGTTGAGCGGTTATCGCACTTATCACGTCGTCAACCCGCACGACGACGGCATTTCCATGGACAGCTTCATCAGCTGGGCGATCGACGCCGGCCATCCGATTCAACGCATCAACGACTATGCCGATTGGTTCGGCCGTTTCGAGACGGCGCTCCGTGGCTTGCCCGAAAAACAACGCCATTCCTCGTCCCTGCCGCTGCTGCATCAACTGCAGCGTCCCATGCCGGCAGCTGCAGGCGCCCACGTGTCCGCAACTCGTTTCCGAGAGGATGTGCGCAAACACGGGGTCGGTGCGGATAAAGACATTCCTCACCTGTCCGAAGCGTTCATTCGCAAGTATCTGGAGGATTTGCGAGTGGTGGGATTGTTGGGTTGACAGTTGAGCGTTGACCGCCAGAAAAGAGCGTTCTTCACCTCTCCCGCCTGCGGGAGAGGTCGGCGTGATAGCGCCGGGTGAGGGAAGTGAAGCGAGGGAAAAACGTTAGACCTTCAGTAACGGCACAAGCTTAGTGAGCAGAGTACGCACGTTGTCGGCCACCATCTTTTCCGGCATGCCCGCTACCGACGCCCAGAAGTACATACATTCGATCGGCAGCCCTGCGTATTGAGCGTTGATCGCCGCAGCGACGGTTGCAGGCTCGCCGTAGTGATACGCACCAAGCCAAGTCTTGCCACGCGTGCGGATGTCGTCGGGATTTACTGGCTTCGGTGCGGGCTTGCCCGTGCCCTCGACGGCATAGCGTCGATAGGAATCCATTTGATAAGCAAGATGTTTAGAGACGACGGGCCAATCTTTCTCCGGATCGTCGCTGATCCAGCCGTCGACATGACCGCACATGCGCGCAGTCGATGCAGGATGTCCTCCATCCCGCAGCCCTTGTAAGTAAGGCTCGTGCAGTTCGGGTTTGATCGAGAGTAATCCTTCACCCAACATTCCGGCGCGATGGGCGCCTTGCGGACCTTGATAGCCCATCCAAATCGGCACACGCGCTTGCGCCGGTGCAGGCGTTACGCGGCCTTCTCGCCAAATCCTGCGCAATTCGCGGGCACAGTCGTCAGTGACTCCATAGCGACGTTCGAGAGACACGCCATAAAGTTCGAACTCGGGTATTCGATAGCCCGTGCCCAACCCGATGTCGAGACGCCCGCCGCTCACGAGATCGATCACCGCTGCTTGCTCGGCGATATGCACCGGCTTCTGTAACGGCGCGATCAATATCGCAGTGCCTAGTCGCACACGCTTCGTGCGCGCCGCAGCGGCTGCGCAAAAAGTGAGCGGCTGTGTGAGATAGCCGTCTTCAAATAAATGATGTTCCGAAAACCACACGGAATGAGCACCGAGCCGTTCCGCCTCTTCGCACATTTCCAGTGTAAAGCCGTACAGACGGGATGGATCCGTACGCCACTGCGGCGGATTGCGCAGATCGAAATACACGCCTACGTTCATAGTGACACCTGAATGAACACATTCTTTGTCTGCAAAAATTCCTCGAGCCCTTCGCGCCCGCCGATGCGGCCGAAGCCGCTTTGTTTGTAGCCGCCGAACACCGCACCCGGCGCAACACCGTTGAAGCCGTTGATATTGACGAGCCCGGCTTCCAACTTATTCGCGAGACGTAAGGCGCGATTCAAATCGCGCGTCTGCACGAACGCAGCGAGACCGAAGTCGCTGTCGTTGGCGAGTGCGAGCGCTTCTTCTTCATCCTTGAAGCGCATGACGGAAAGCACCGGACCAAACACTTCTTCGCGCGCCAGCGAGCTCTCAGGAGGCACGTCGGCGAATACCGTGGGCTCGATGAAATAACCACGCGCCAAATCGCCCTGCATGCGTTTGCCGCCTGCAATCAAGCGTCCCTCGCCTTTCCCGCGCGCTTTTTCGATCACGCCGAGAATGCGCTGACAAGCGGCAGCGTTGACCACGGGTCCGATGAAACTGTCGGCATGCATCGACGGGCCGACTTTGAAATGCTGTGCGATACCTTGCAGACGCTCGACGACTTGATCGTAAATGGACGCTTGCACGATCAAGCGCGTAGGCAACGCACAACCCTGACCCGCAAGCGACATGCAACAGGCCAATGAGAAAGGCAACTGCGTGCCGAGATCCGCATCCTCGAACAGCAAATTGGCCGATTTACCGCCGAGTTCGAGAAACAGCGGCTTCAAATATTGTGCGGCCGATGCCATGACTCGACGTGCTGTCGCGCCGCCACCTGTGAAGCTGATCTTGCCTACGCCCGGATGCGCAATCAGCGCCTCGCCTGCAGCCGCATCACCGGGCACCACATTGAGAAGCCCAGGAGGAAACCCCGCTTCGAGCGCGAGCGCTCCCAATGCGAGTGCGGTGTACGGTGTCGCGGTCGGCGGTTTCAAAACAACCGCGTTGCCGGCGGCAATGGCGGGTATCGCAATCTGACAGCTTGCGATGAGCGGATGATTCCAGGGAATGATCACGCCGACGACGCCGAACGGCTCTTTGCGGGTGTAATTGAAGCCGGACGCCGGGAATGCATCGTTTGCGGTGCCGCCGATCTTATCCGCCCAACCGGCGAAATATCTGACCCAACCGACTGCGATATCGATTCCCAGCCACACGGGAACGCCGGCATCGACGGCAAGCGTCGCCAACAGCGTGGACGCACGCTGTTCGATCATGTCGGCTAATTTATTGAGTACTGCGGCACGTTCGGGCGCCGAGTGCGACATCCATACCTTTTGCGCAGCGCGTGCCGATTGCACGGCGGCATCGATCTCGGCCGCTCCACCGACGGCGAAACTGCCGATCGTTTTCCCGTCGTTGGGATTGATGTGTTCGCTGTGTCCGCCGCTGGTTTGCCTGTGCCATTCGCCGCCGATGAGAAGCGCATCATGCAAGGCGACGCCGGAATCGATGGAAGTGTGGTTCATACAAGCGACTCGCGAGGGGTAAGTTAAATCCGTTTAGCTTGCACTGTACAGTGCTCGCTATGTCATCATGCCAGCTCCGCAAGAGAAAGGCACAACCAGATGGGTATGCGCACCGGCGGAATCGAAGACGAACAAGAATACGATTTCATCATCATCGGCGCGGGCAGCGCCGGTTGCGTACTGGCCGGCCGCTTGAGCGAAAACCCGTCGGCGCGTGTGTTGCTGCTCGAAGCGGGCGACGAAGGTAAAGGATTTCTCGTCGATGTTCCCGCGGGTACCTTCGCGCTGATGGGACGCGCCGGCGTCGATTGGGATTACGACACCGAACCAGATCCTTCCGTGCACGGCCGCAAAACTCGATGGGCTGCCGGACGCATGCTCGGCGGCAGCAGCGGCATCAACGGCATGGTGTACACCCGCGGACTGCGAGGCGATTACGACGCATGGGTCGCAGCAGGTTGCCGAAATTGGAGCTTCGAAGATCTGCTGCCCTATCTCCGCCGCGCCGAACGCTACGAAGGTCCACAAAGCGCGACGAGCCAAACGTGGCACGGTAACGACGGTCCATTGTGTGTCTCGCCTCCACGCACCTTGCATCCTTTGGCATCCGTCTTTTTAGAAGCGTGTGCCGAACGCGGCTTACCGACGGTGGACGAATCCTGCGATGGTGCCGTGCTCGGTGCGTATTATCCGCTGGGCACGACTCATCGCGGTCATCGCTGCAGCGCTGCGGCGGCTTATTTGCAGCCTGCGCGCCATCGCCGCAATCTCACGGTGCTGACGCAATGTTTGGTCGACCGCATCGAGATCAGTGCTGGACGAGCAACCGCAGTACGTGCCGTGCACGCAGGTGTGAGCAAACAATGGCGCGCTCGACGTGAAATTTTGCTGTGCGCGGGTGCCGTAGGCTCTCCGGCTATATTGCTACGCTCGGGAGTTGGACCTGGAGCCGAGTTGCAGACCCTCGGCATTCATGTCCACGTCGATAGTCCCGATGTGGGCGCCAACGTGCACGATCATTGCGGTGTGTCGCAAAGCCGCTTCGTCGACGTGCCCACTTACAACACGCAAATGGGTCCGTTCGGATTGACGAAAAGTCTATTGCAACTCTTGATCGCGCGTCGCGGCCCGCTCACCTCCATTGCCGTGCAAGCCATGGCCTACGGCAAGAGCCGTCCTGAGTTGCAAGAAGCCGATCTCGTTTTCAGCTTTCTGCCTCTCTGCATCGACTTCACCGGAGGTCATCCCAAATTGCACAAGCGTGCGGGCATCACGATCGGCGCACATGCCGGTCGACCTTGGACGCGTGGTCGCGTTCGATTGCGTGATGCGAGTCCGCAGAGCGCGCCTCTCATCGAATATCGCCTCTTGGGTGACGAACGCGATCTGCGCTTGCTCATCGAAGCACAGAAGCACATCGCAAATATCTTCACCGCGCCAGCGCTCGCGCGTCATGTAATGGACAACAACGTTCCAGCAGCAATACCGGAAGAGGATGCCGGCTGGGAAGCGATGATTCGCAACTACGCCGGTATCGGCTATCACTGCGTCGGGAGTTGCCGCATGGGCCGCGACGCGCGCGCCGTAGTCGATCCCGAGTTGCGCGTGCGGGGTCTCGACAATTTGCGTGTAGTGGATGCCTCAGTGATGCCCAACATCACTTCGGGCAACACCAACGCACCGGTCATTGCGATCAGCGAACGTGCGGCGGAATGGGTGTCGCGCGCTACTGCGTAGAGTCAATCCGCAGCCCGCTTACTCCCCCACATCACCGAACCGCCACTCATCGGGATCACCTGCGCGCTCGCGATGCCGATCGGGAATTGTCGTTGCTCCAACTGTTCTGCGAAAGCAGCCGCGACCTCTTCGAAATTCCAACTCTCTCTTTCCAACACAGGCGCTGCAATCATGGGATGCGCCAGCAGCGCCAGTTGCCGGCCGTTGATGCGCACGATTTGGCCATTGATTCGATTGGCCTGATCCGACAATAGAAAGCCGACCTTTGCGCCGAGCCGAGCGGCTTCGCGTGCGCACGCAGCGCCGATACCTCGCCCTGCACCGGTGATTACGATGGCTTTATCTCGTAGCGGTTGCATGCTTCGACTTTAGGACAGGAAGCGTTCGATGAGTGCCGCGACCTGTTCCGGTTGATCGTGATGCACGTTGTGGCCCGCCTCTTGAAGATGCACGTGCTCCACTTTCTTCATCAATGCGAGGCGTTGCGCGAACAAGCCGGGGACTTGCTCCATGGCGATAAAAATATCCGACTGCGCTGCCGTCACGAGCAACACCGGCGCCGTGATCAGCGGAAACACCGATTCGACGAGACTCTCGTGCCCGAAGAATGGGGACGGCGCTTGTTGGTAAGGATCGATCGCAAATTCGAAGCTACCGTCCTCTTGCCGAATACTAAACTCGCGCGCGAGAAACGCGGCGCGCTCTGCGGTCAAGCGCGGATTCGCCTGACGCAGCCGTTCGGCCATCTCCACATGACTGTTATATGGGCGATTCCGTACTCCCTTGCGCAACACTGCGAGCCAACGCGACATTCGTTCTGCCGGTGTGCCTCTCGATAACGCCGGCACAGGCGCAATACCTTCCAGATTGACGAAGCGCTGCAGTCGCTCGGGACGCGTGCCTGCATACACAGCTGATGTATTCGCTCCCAGGCTGTGCCCGACGAGTCGCACCGGCTCGTGCGGACTGTAGTGTTCCAAAATCGCATCCACATCGGCGATGAGTTGCAAAAACGGATACGTCTCGCCCGTGCGATGCGAGCCGCCGTGTCCGCGCCAGTCGGGCGCGATGATGTGCCAAGACCGGCGCATCTCATCGATCACGAATTGAAACGTTGCCGAGCAATCGATCCAGCCGTGGAACATGAAGATGACCGGCGCTCCGACGTCTCCCCAATGACGTACGCTGACGGTTTTGTTTCTGATCGCGACGGTTTCGATGCGGCTCGACTTCATGAACGACTCGGGTGCGTGTACTCAGCGGGTTGCTTCAGGCGCGAAAATACGGCCCGCGTCCGAAGAAGCGATCGAGTGCGTCGGGATTCGCGACGCGTTGATCGGCAAGCCCCGCTTTGAAGAGCGCGCTGAAAGACTCGTGAATGCGGCGATAGGCACTGCGCTGTTCGATTGCCGTAATCCAGCGCGATAGGTTGGGAAAAGAAGCGAGACGCAGCTCGATGCCTTTATAGTTGTAGTACTTCGCTAGCCACGGCCATGCTGCGATATCGGCGATGGAATAGTCGCGGCCGCCGAGCCATTCTTGTTGGGAGAGACGCATCTCCGCAACGTCATACAAGCGCTTCACTTCGGTGAGATACCGTTTGCGGGCGTAGTCGTTGCCTTCGGGCACAATGTATTGAAAGTGTAATGCCTGGCCGAACATCGGGCCGATGCCGCCCATCTGCAACATGAGCCACTGCATGATTTCGCTGCGCTCGAGACTCGTGCG
>Ga0068855_100010641_pt1 | contig 11095 bp, 11 predicted proteins | sample KBSCornC52_FD_66592 | JGI IMG/M metagenome (GOLD analysis project Ga0068855, IMG submission 66592) | Corn rhizosphere microbial communities from Kellogg Biological Station, Michigan, USA - KBS Corn C5-2 | ecosystem: Host-associated > Plants > Roots > Rhizosphere > Soil ... | reverse complement strand
CGGCTTCTTCTTATATATCGGCGCCAGCGATCTGATTCCCGAAAGCCACCACGCACATCCTAAATTCCTGACCACCGCAATGACACTATTGGGTGCCGCAGTTATCTATATTGCGATCACTGTTGCGAAGGGGTAAATGCAGCGTCATGCACGGCAAAACCATCGTCATTACGGGTGCGACCTCGGGCATCGGCGCCGCGGCGGCGTACTCGCTCGCGAGACGAGGAGGCCGTATCGTCTTCATCGCTCGCGACCGCCAGCGAGGACAAACGACGCTGGCGAAGCTGCGGTCGATTGCGCCACAGAGCGACCATCAAGTGCACTACGCCGATCTGTCGCGTATCGAGGAGATGAAGCGCGTTGCAACCGACATCGCGACTCGCGAACAACGCATCGATGTGCTCATCAATAACGCCGGCATTCTAGCGAACTCGCGGCAAGTGACCCTGGACGGCCTGGAAGTCACCTTCGCCGTCAATCACCTCGCCTATTTCATCGTCACGCATCTCCTGCGCGATCGTTTGGCGCCCAATGCGCGCATCGTCAACACCGCATCCAGAGCGCATGCGCGCGGAAACATCGTCTTCGATGATTTGCAATCGGCACGCCGCTATGCAGGGTTCGAGGTCTACAGCATGACCAAGTTGTGCAACGTGCTCTTCACGCGGGAACTAGCGAAGCGGCTCGCGGGTACGAATATCACGGTGAATTGTCTATCGCCCGGTTTCGTCGCGAGCCGTTGGGGCGCGAATAGCGGCGGTCTGATGCAGCACGTCCTCAGCGTGGGAAAAGTCTTCGCCAGAAGTCCCGACAAAGGAGCCGAGACCCTGGTGTATCTCGCATCGGCGGACGACGTCGCGAATGTCACCGGCGGATACTTTCACGATTGCAAGCTGATCGAGCCCAGCGCCCAAGCGAAGAATGCAGAATGCGCGCAGCGCCTGTGGGAGGTCTCGGCAAAGCTGGCAGGATTGAGCACGCAGTAGAGAAGCCGAAGACGGCCCCCACCCTAACCCTCCCCCGCTGCGCAGGGGAGGGAACCCGAAACGGCTGCAGAGATTTGGGATATCGCAAAGCGCTTTCTGATTCCCTCCCCCGCGAAGCGGGGGAGGGTTAGGGTGGGGGTTAGTAGGCGCTTGAATTTGTAACGCAACGACTTCAGGATTTTTGTCCTGCCCCCAGCGTCCTGCGAGGTTCTTCTCATGTCCTCACCCTGCACTCACCTCGGCTTTGTAAAAACGGGCAGGCCCAACACGAACGGATGCGAGGAATGCCTCAAGACGGGCGACTCTTGGGTCCACTTGCGTCTCTGCCGCACTTGCGGACACGTCGGCTGTTGCGATGACTCGAAGAATCGACACGCCACCAAACATTTTCACAGCAGCAAGCATCCCATCATTACCTCCCTCGAACCCGGCGAAACGTGGAGCTGGTGCTACGTCGACGAAGTCGCGATGGAATTCGAATAGCGTTCATCGGGAGACTGAAGCCGTGGCAAACCCCATCGATACGCGTCGCGAACAGGCGTTTCCGAAACTCACTGCCGCGCAAATCGCGCGTTTGCGCTCGCACGGCCAATGCATTCGTACCGAGCGCGGACAAGTGCTCGTCGAACCCGGCGATCGCGAGGTTCGCTTCTTCGTCGTGCTGTCCGGCTGTCTGGAAATCCTGCGCCCCGGGCTGGGCGGCGAGGAACTCGTCGTCGTGCACCAAGCAGGTCAATTCAGCGGCGAGATCACTACGCTGCAAGGACTGCCCAGCCTGATCCGATCGCGCGTGCGCGAATCCGGCGAAGTGCTCGCGCTTGAACACGAATCGTTGCGAGCCGTGATACAGACCGACAGCGAGCTTTCCGAAATCTTCATGCGAGCCTTCATTCTGCGGCGGGTCGGACTGATCGCCCAGCAACAAGGCGACGTCATTTTGCTCGGTTCGCGACATTCCGGCGGCACGCTGAGGTTGCAGCAGTTTCTCTCGCGCAATTCGTTTCCATACGTGTATCTCGACGTCGACACGGATCAAAGCGTGCAGGCGCTGATCGAACGCTTTCACATCGTAGTGAGCGACGTGCCAGTCGTGCTTTGCCGCGGTCAAGTGCTGAAGAACCCGAGCAACGAGCAAGTCGCCCAGTGTCTCGGAATGAATCCGGCCATCGATGATTGCGCCGTTCACGATCTGGTCGTCATCGGCGCGGGTCCCGCTGGCCTTGCAGCGGCTGTGTACGCGGCGTCCGAGGGTCTCGATGTGCTCGTCGTCGAATCCAATGCGCCGGGCGGACAGGCCGGCTCGAGTTCGAAAATCGAAAATTATCTCGGCTTTCCCACCGGGATTTCGGGACAGGCGCTCGCCGGCCGCGCCTTCGTGCAAGCCCAAAAATTCGGCGCCAACGTGGCGATTGCGAACAGCGCGATCCGTTTGCGCTGCGAACAGAAGCCTTACATCATCCAACTCTCGACCGATCACTCCGTGCGTGCACGCACGCTCATCGTCGCGAGCGGCGCGGCGTATCGACAGCTCGCGGTCGAGCATTTCGATCGATTTCTAGGCGTGGGCGTGTACTACGCCGCTACCTTCGTCGAAGCACAGCTATGTCAAAGGGACGACGTGATCGTCGTGGGCGGCGGCAATTCGGCGGGACAAGCCGCGGTCTTCTTGTCGCAGGCTTCCCGCCACGTACACGTATTGGTGCGCTCGGACGGCCTTGCCGACAGCATGTCGCGGTACCTCATCCGCCGCATCGAAGAAAGCCCCAACATCACTTTACATACGCACACGGAGATCGTGGGGCTGCACGGCGAAACGAGTCTTGAAAAAGTCACGTGGCGCAATGGATCTGGTATCGCCGAGACGCGCGAGATTCGCCACGTCTTCCTCATGATGGGCGCGGACCCGAATACCGGCTGGCTGCAAGGCTGTCTGGCCCTCGACGAGAAGGGTTTCGTGCGCACCGGCATGGATATCACAGCGCAAGAATTGCAGGACAGGGCGTGGCCGCTGACACGCCCGCCGCATCATCTCGAAACCAATCTGCCCGGGATTTTCGCAGTGGGCGACGTGCGTTCCGGCAGCGTCAAGCGCGTTGCTGCCGCCGTGGGTGAGGGCTCGGCGTGCGTACAACTCGTACATCGAGCCCTGCACGAATAGCCAGATCTTCTTGCATCTCTCCTAGCGCTGTGCACAATGCGCGTTCGCTGCCGAATCCGGCCGCGACCCCTTTATTTCCCGGTGCCCCGTTTCCCCTTTCCTAGGGTCGTCCATGCTTGCCACGTCCAATGTCATGATCCAGTTCGGCGCCAAGCCGTTGTTCGAAAACGTCACGGTAAAGTTCGCCGACGGCAATCGCTACGGCTTGATCGGGGCGAACGGCTGCGGCAAATCCACGTTCATGAAAATTCTCGGCCGCGAGATCGACCCGAGTGCCGGCGAAGTGATGTTACAAAATGGGCTGCGGCTCGGACGCCTGCGCCAAGACCAATTCGCATACGAAGACCAACGCGTGCTCGATGTCGTCATGCAAGGCCATGTCGAGATGTGGCAGGCGATGACTCAGCGCGACGCCATCTATGCCGATCCGAATGCGAGCGACGAGGACTACATGCGCGCGGCGGAACTGGAAAGCAAGTTCGCCGAGTATGGCGGCTACGATGCGGAAGCCCGCGCCGGTGCACTGCTCAAAGATGCAGGCATCGATCCCTCGTATCACAACGGTCCCATGCGCGAAGTCGCTCCGGGCTGGAAATTGCGCGTGCTCTTGGCGCAAGCGCTTTTCTCGCAACCCGATGTGTTGTTGTTGGATGAGCCCACGAACAATCTCGACATCAACTCCATTCGTTGGCTCGAAGGCGTGCTCAACAATTACGACGCCACCATGGTCATCATCAGCCACGACCGTCACTTCTTGAATCAAGTGTGCACGCACATGGCGGACCTCGATTACGGTCAGATCAAGATTTATCCGGGCAACTACGACGACTTCATGCTGGCCTCGACGCAGGCGCGCGAACGCGTGGCGCAGGCAAATGCAAAGGCGAAAGAACGCATCGCCGATCTGCAGGAATTCGTGCGCCGCTTCTCCGCGAATGCATCCAAAGCGCGCCAGGCGACTTCACGCCTGAAGCAAATCGATAAAATCAAAATCGAAGAGATGAAGCCGTCCACACGGCAAAATCCGTTCATACGCTTCGAACAAGAAAGAAAGCTGTACCGTAACGCAGTCGGCATCGAAGGCATGGCGTTCAAGTACCCGGACTCCGATGTGGAAGTTCTGCAAAATGTCTCATTCAATGTCGAAGCGGGCGAACGCATCGCCATCATCGGCGCGAACGGTATCGGCAAGACCACCCTCCTCCGCTGTCTCGCAGGCGATCTCACGCCAACGCGCGGCAAGCTCACGTGGGTGGAAAACGCCAAGCTCGGTTACATGCCGCAAGATCCGCAGGCCGAGTTCGCGCACAAGGTCGATCTATTCACGTGGATGAGCGAATGGCGCGCCAGGTCCGACGACGATCAAATCGTCCGCGCCACCTTGGGCCGCTTGTTGTTCTCGGGCGATGAAATCAAGAAGTCCGTGAAAGTCCTCTCGGGCGGCGAGAAGGGCCGCATGATTTACGGCAAGCTCATGCTCAACAAACCCAACGTACTGCTCATGGACGAACCCACCAATCACATGGACATGGAGACCATCGAGTCTTTGCAAATCGGTCTGGAGAAATATCCCGGCACTTTGATCTTCGTATCGCACGACCGCGAATTCGTCTCCGGCCTTGCAACCCGCATCATCGAAGTCCGTGCCGGCGGCACTATCGTCGATTACAGCGGGTCGTACGATGAGTATTTACGGGATCAGGGGATTGCCGCCTAGTAACGGCTAGCATTCGGCGCGGGTAGTTAAACGTATCGGATGGCTCCGTCCACATGCAGGACCGACGCATTGATGTATTCGTTCGTCATGAGCAGCAGGACAGCCCTCGCTAGCTCAGCCGCGCTCCCCACCTTTTTTCCTGGAAGCTTTGCAGCCTGTGCTGCAAGTGCGGCCTCACGCTGCTCACCAAAAATGGCAGTGTAAAGCGGCGTGTCGACGGCTCCGGGCGACACCACATTGAATCGAGTAGGCGCCAACTCAAGAGCACACGTTTTTGCGAGGGACTCGACTGCCGCGGCGGCGGCCGATACCGCAGCCACTCCGGGTACCGGACGATCCACGAGATCACCTGTCGTGAACGTGATGGAACCTCCTCGCATTTTCGGTACGGCCGCGTGTACAACTCGCAACGCACCGAATACTCGTTCGTTGAAAGGCGCTTGCAGCTTGTGCAACGGCGTAGTCAGCAGCGCAGCGGCTTCCACCGTTCCGGCCGAAATGTAAACGTGATCGATGGCGGAAACTGGCGCGAACGCATTGTGCACAGATTCGTCGTTGCAAAGATCAATTTGAACTGTAGTCAGCTGCGGATGTTGCGATTTCACTCGCGCGAGTTTTGCCAGATCGCGACCCATCGCGAGCACTCGTGCCCCTTCAGCTGCTGCCGCGATTGCTGTTGCAAGACCAATGCCGCTGGAGCCGCCGATGACAATGACATTTTTACCTTTCAACATCGGCACGTCCTTTCATTCGATTACAACAACTCTATTCGACCTGCGATCTCGTTTGCAATCCGCTTCGCAGCGGCGATAGATCTCCGCCGGAGAACAGATCGCGCAAAGGATCCTCCTCCGATCGCATTCCAAGCGGCATCGGTCGGCCGGTGTGGGGATCGGGCCGCGACCAGTCGAGCGAATCCGGCGCCTCGCGCATCCAGTCCGTCTTGGTGATGCGCTCGCGGATGCGCCACTCCACCCCGCGTTTTTCGAATCGATCCAAGTAGCGGACGCCGGCCAGTAAATCCCAACGCTCGCCGGATGAACCAACCATTCTGCAGTACACGAAGGCGTAGGAGTGAACGATGGCCTCGAGCGGCGCGGAAAAACGGATGATGACATTACATACGTGATGCCACGTAGCATCCATGGTGGCCGTGATGATCGGCGTGATTGTTTTGATGAAGTCGTGTGCATTGCCTTTGAAGTTACCGTGGTCTTCGACTCCGTCGGGCCAATAGGTGGATTTCCACAGCGCTTGATCACACGTGTCATTTCCCAACGCGGAGCGATATAGACAATCACGGATGGCTTCGCGGTCGAGACTGTTTGCACGATTCGATGCATAAGTCCCCCTTCTTTAGTTATGTACTGGCGCTTGGACTATGCGCTAGGAATACTTTCTAAGTCAACTGACTTAATCGACTCGAGCAACACAATTTTTCTCACGAGTCGCGCTGCTTTTATTTGATGCGCAGAGTGCCCTGTCACTGTCGTAAGATATTCACTCACCAACCCAGGACGGCAGACATTTTCATGAGTGTGCGCAAAGAATCGATCTCTACTTGGCCTGAGCCAGCACGCCGCATCTTAGACACAGCGGAACGGCTGTTCGCCTTTCACGGCATCGAAGGAGTGTCTTTACGCACCATCAGCCAGCACTCGGGGCATAAAAACAACTATGCCATCCAGTACCATTTCAAGAGCAAAATAGGCTTGCTCAACGCCATCTTCGCTGACCGTTACACAGTGCTGGAACAGCGCATGGCCGAGATACTTGCAACCCTCGAGAGCAAAGCTAGCGCGCCCAAATGTCGGGATCTTATCGCCGCCGCTTTGATGCCCACCGCCGAATTGGTCGACGAACAGGGCCAGCACGTCCACGCTCGCTTCATGCTCCAGTTCCTAACTCAATTTACTCCGTGGACGGGTGTCATGATTCCGCCCGACCGCAAGGACGACACCGGCACCATGCGCACGCTTTGGTTTCACCTGCGACGTCGGCTCGACTACATGCCGCCGGGATTGTTGCGTATCCGCCTGGTATCCGTATCGCGCATGTTCTTGGGTGGAATAGTGGAATGGGAAAACGCTCAATTGCGCGGCGATCCCGTTCTGACGTTCGATTCATTGATCGATGACTTGTTAGATATGGCTGCCGCAGCATTGACCAAGCGACCGCACGCCGAAGTGGTTAAAGCCGTGCGGCGCGCCCGTCTTGTCGGCCTGGGCGAATGACACCGGCGTCGTGATATCACAGTCCTTTTCGCTGTGCAGCGGCCTGCATCGTCTTCATCGCCTGCTGCAGGTCGAAATAATCGCGCCAAGCATGGATTTTGCCGTTTTGCAGCTCGAATACGCCCATCACGGGAAAATCGAACCATTCGCCGCGCACGCAGACCTTATCCGTGCGCTCTGTGAGAACGACTCCTGACGGCGACTCCGCAATATGGTGGAGCTGCCATTGCCACTCATCCGACAAATCAGCAAATGTTTGAAGAACCTCTCTCACGCCTTGCGGACCATACACCGGCTGCATGGGCATGTTGTGATAGCAGCAGTCCGGCGTGAAAAAGCTGACCACTCTGTCCATGCTCTTGCCATCACAAGCACGTATGAACTCTGTAACGATCTGAATATTGGATGACATTGAACTCCCCCGTCTGCAACACTAGCCATCTGGATGCGCCACCCGGTACTTGTCGCGCAACTCGCGCTTCATCACCTTGCCCATGGCGTTGCGCGGCAATACGTCGACAAACTCGATTGCACTCACTCTCATCTCGCGCGCCACTCGCGCATTGATCCACTCCAGCAGCGCCTCTGAACTGATCACGGCGCCCGGCCGCAGAACGACATAGGCTGCCGGTGTTTCGCCCCAACGTTCGCTGGGCGCCGCAATCACCGCGGCTTCCAGGACGTGCGGATGTTGCTCGAGTAGCTGATCGATTTCCGCTGCATGGATGTTCATTCCCCCTGAGATAATGATGTCTTTCTTCCGATCCGAGATATAGACATAGCCTTCCGCATCCACCCAGCCGACGTCCCCGGTACGCTGAAACAGCCGACCCTTTTCGTCGCGCCAGTTCATCGCTTCGGTTAGATCGTCGCGATTGAAGTAGCCTCGCATCACGTAGGGACTGCGGCCGACGATCTCACCTGCAGTGCCAGACGGTACAGGTTTGTCATCTTCTCCCACGACGAACATTTCGTAGCCGGGCAGCAAGGTGCCCACGGTTCTCAGCTTCGCTGGCGTTCGAGTGACGTTCAACTGCGTGAGCACACCGCCTTCGCTCAGCCCATACGACTCGATCAAGTCGCCCGGCCAACTCTCCGAGAGTTGCGTCTTGAGCGATAGCGGACAGTGCGAGCCCGAAATGATAGTTTTCTTCAAACTGCCAAGCCGGTCGGCGCTGAACGAGGGCTCTGCAAGGATGCGCCGGAACTGAACAGGCACCAGGAAACAGCTGTTGATCTGCTGCTGTTCCACGAACTCGATAAATTTACGAGAGTCGAATCGTTCCTCGATGAAGCAAGCTCCGCCGAGATAAAGTGTCGCAAGCAAGGTGCAGAAGCTGGCATTGGTGAATAGTGCCGTTGTCAGCAGAACGCGTGTACCGTCACCCGCAGCTCCGAGAGAAAAGAACTCGCTGCGTGCTCGAGTATCGTGGGCGATGCCCTTCGGAATGCCCGTGGTTCCGGAACTATAGATAATGGAAAAGAGATCATCGCCCCGCTGCTCCGGCAGCGGCGTGTCATTGCATGACGGCGCGAGCCATGAAAATGGAGCGAATACGGTGCCTGAACAATCGCCGATACCAAAACGCGGGCCCTCATAGTGGGCAGCATCGAGCGCCCTCGCGCCGTCACGATCCGCGAAAATAGCAAACGGCCCCGCATCCGCTAACAACGCCGCCACCGTATCGCCCGGCAAAGTCGTAGAAAGCGGGACTACTACGCAACGAGCCAGCAAAATACCCATCAGCGCACGGCAATAATCAAGACTAGGTCGAGCGATGATGGCTATGCGGTTACCCGGCGTCGCGCCTATATCGCGCAGTGCCTTCGCGATATTTTCGGCATCCTTGACCAACGACCCATAGTTGAGCGCCTCACCGTTGCACCAAAGTGCGAGATCTTTACTCTGCTCGCGCGCTCTGCGGCGAAGCATTGCCGAGAACACCGGCGCGTTTCTTTGCTGTTGTTGTTCCATAGTACTCATCGTGGATGTAGCGCGCGGCAAAGCGCCTTTGTCGCATCATCTATGCAGCGTGCGCCGATTGCACTCGCTCCGATGAGATCGAAGCCGTGGTAAGCACCGGGATAGGTATGAAGTTCCACAGGCACCCCGGCGCGCATCAGGCGGCGCGCATATTCAATGTTCTCTTCGACAAATAGATCGAGCGCGCCGACTGCAATATAAGCTGGCGGCAATCCTGAAAGATCCGTCGCCCGTGCAGCGGCGGCATAAGGAGAAACCTCTTCCGTGCCGGGAGCGCAGCCCAGTAACGCTTCCCAGCCGAAGCGATTCGCTTTGGCGTTCCAAATATATTCGCCGGCGAAGGGATGCGGATCGGCTGTAGAGCCGGTCCGATCATCGAGCATGGGATACATCAACCATTGGAGTATGGGCCGAGGCGCGCCGCGGTCGCGCGCAAGAAGCGCGGTGGCTGCGGCCAATCCACCGCCGGCACTTTCACCGCCGATGGCGATACGTTTCACGTCGATGCCCAAGCGATTGCTGTTTGCAGCGAGCCAGTGGAGGCCGAGCAAACAATCCTCCACCGCTCCAGGACAACGCGTCTCCGGCGCCAACCGATAGTCGACCGACAGAACGAGACAATTGGCAGCGAGTGCTATCTGTTCATTGCGCTGATCCGAATAATCCGCCTTTCCAAGCACATAGCCGCCTCCATGGATGTGAAGGAACGCAGGCAACGTGCCGGTTGCATCATGTGGCCGGTACATGAGAGCACGCAGCGGACCATCGGTCTCACCTCGTTCTATCCAAACCTCGCTTACCTCGACAGCGCACCTGTCGAAAGATAACGGTGCTACCAGGGCTGCGCGACGCGCGCGTGTTTCTTCCAACGAGGCGCAATCAGGGTCGAAGGGCTGAAACTCGGCGATCAGCCGCTTCAATTCATCATCGATCAGGCGCCACGAACTCAAGCGCACGTTCCTCTCATGATTATGCGAACAAACTGGTCCGCGCCGCCAAGGAGTGGACTGTATCCGATTCGTGTGAGACGGGCTTGCGTGCGCCCGTGAGAATCGCAAAGCGCGGCGGATTCCGCTCGAGCATTTCTTGCGTCACTCGAGAATGCAATTCTTCGATCGGCGTGATGTACCAACGCGTGAAGTAAGCGAGCAGGCTCACCCGCACACCCGGTTTAGTACGCCGCAAAGCACCGTGCCAAGTATTGCCGTGCCAAATAACCACGGATCCAGCGGGCGCTTCGAGCGGCACGAAGCGCGACAAGTCCATCGCCTCTTCACGAGTCGGTGCCCGGCATGATTTATGGCTGCCTGGAACAAAGCAGAGGCAACCATTCTCCACGGTGTAGTCAGTCAGGATCCAAGTAGCATTTGCTATTTGGGCATACGGCGGAAACGGCGGCGGTCCACCACTCTGATTCTGATCCGTGTGCAAGGGCAAATGCTCGTGGCCCGGTCCTTTGATCATGCTGGAAAAGTGATTCAGCACGCAGCTCTCGCCCAGCAAATAAGTGACCAGCGCCAGTGTGCGCTCGTGCATCAGCATTCGTTCGAAAATAGGATCTTCTTCGAGTAGACAGGATTCGAACTGAACCTGGCCGAAGGGACTGGAGAGCGATCGATGCGTTTCGCCCGTTTCTATATTGACGCGAATGCCGGTGCGTTTTTCCGACAGCTTCAACACCGTGTCACGCAATTGGGTAATGAAGTCAGGCGATCCGACCTCAGTAGGACGCAGCACGGTGTATCCGTCGCGCTCGAGCTCTCCTACGTGTGTTTGCAAGCCTAGCTGTGCAATCGTATCGAGAACCCGCTGCCGAGAGACTTCACCCTCGCGTTCGCTTTCGGCGGTGGGTAGAAACAGAGTCGAAAAATTCTCGCTCTCGCCATCTCTATGTGCGGAGACTCCACGCCACGGATTCTCTCGGCCCGTATACTTCTGCGTCATATTCGTTCCCCCCTCTCACAAACAAATTTGCTTACGACTAGTTCAACCTCGGCCATAGCGCAACAGACGACC
>Ga0068855_100010640_pt1 | contig 11095 bp, 10 predicted proteins | sample KBSCornC52_FD_66592 | JGI IMG/M metagenome (GOLD analysis project Ga0068855, IMG submission 66592) | Corn rhizosphere microbial communities from Kellogg Biological Station, Michigan, USA - KBS Corn C5-2 | ecosystem: Host-associated > Plants > Roots > Rhizosphere > Soil ... | reverse complement strand
TTGTCCTTCATCGCGCCCCAGACATGAACGCCTCCGAGTGCGCGTACACCCTCCTGCACGAGTGGGTCGGTCGTGAAATCGAACAGGTCGCGGGTTCCGAGGCCCGGGATTTTGCGCGCCACGGATTCGAGAATCGCGCGTAGCGCATCGAAGAGTCCCGTCTCCCAGACAAAATAGAGGGGATAGACGCCGTTCGACTTCCACCATTGCACATGCTTACGTGCGATCTCCAGTCCGAGTGTCTCTCCGACCAGGCCGCCGTGCGCCCAAACCACGACGCGCAGCGGTTTGCCCTCGGGCTGAGTCATCGCCCATCTCGGAATGTGCTCGCGAACGATTGCATCAACTTCGCCGGCCGTCGTGTGAAACTTGTGGCTGTCTTTGAAGACGCCTTCGCTGAGGTTCACGATGTGCGGTCTGAGCGCCTCGAGCTCCGCTGCGGTCGGCCCCTCGTGGGTGCCTCTTTCCCCAAGCGCGCGGCTTTTCGCGGCGAGTGACGCCAATGCGTGATCGCGGAAGGCGTCCAGCGTCCGCGCGAACGCGTCGAGGGAGAGTCCGGGGGCGAGCGCACGAGTGCCGCTCGTTGGTTCGAGCCATTCGAGCAGTTGCGCCCCTGTGCGGGCCTCCGAAAAGAACTCGGTATGGATGACGCCGTCCGAGGGCCCGAACAGTAAGCAGCGCGCGTTGGCGATCGGAAATCCCGGCGCTCCGTTTTTCGCGAAGACGCCTTCGCGTGGCACGACGAGATCGTTTGCCGCATTCTCGAACACGCGGTCCAACGTGGAGTCTTCGACGCGCGCAAGGCTCAGGAACGGCGTGCCGGGCTTCGGCTCGAAATCGGAAGCGATGGCGAACAGATCCGGCGCCAGGTCGTCGGCGGACACGTTGAGCGCCTTGATGAATTCACCGCTGGGATTCATCGCAGCGAGCCCTTCGAGGTCACTGAGTAAGCCGTGCCCGATCACCTTGATCGCGAGGATCAGCGCATCGAGGATCCTCGATGCCATGCCTTGCGGCACGAACTTCGCGATCGTGGTGAAGCGGTCGATCATATCGACCATGTGATCCGGGTCCGCAAGCAGCGTCCCGGCGTTGGTGGCGCCGACGAAGACGATGCGTCGTACGGTGACCGAGCCCTGTAGTCTCCCGAGTGCGGCGATCTGCCGCGCCACGAGCCCGCCACGGCTGTGGCAGACAATGTCGACATCCAACTTCACCGAATCCGGAATGCTGCCGAGGAACGCAAGCGCGTTCTCGCGCGGGTCTGCCGTCAATGTCGGGTGGTTGCACGCAAACATCCGTCCGCCGTAACGACGTGACAGCTCCGCGATGACTGCCGGCTTCAGGGGACTGAAGGTGCCGCAGGTGCTGAATGTTCCGTGTACGAAGAGGATTGCACGGCCCTGAGACAGCCTGCGCCAGCCGGCATCGTCCAGTCGCGGGAAGTTTGGATCATCGTTCTGGTAGTCATCGGGGCCGAAGGATCGGACAAAGCTCGGCCGGTTTTGGGTTTCCCACTTGCGCGCGAACCCGTGAATGATCGGGCCGAGCAGGGTGTCGGTGAACTTGAAGAACAGCGATTTGATCTTGGTGATGACGTCGCCGAGACCGCGCGCGCCGGGTGCCGCCGCCCGGGCCTGGGCTCGAATCGGGATCGTGAACCGCAGGGGTATGGCGAGATCGCGTGCGGCACCTGCTTGACGCAACTCGTGCGCGTTGTCGGGAACGAGCCACGAATACTTCGTGAATTCCGCGCCATCGACCCGCTGGGTCTCTTCCAGTAGCAACACGCACGCTTGCCCCTCTTGCACGACGATGTCGAGAGTGGCTTCGGGGAGGGCGGGAGAGGTTGCGTCCGCCAGGTCTCGTGCACCGGCGATCCCCGGAACGACTGTTGGGAGGATGAGGACCTTGTCGACGGTCAGGCCTGCAGCGGCGATCGCTGCCTCTAGCGGATCTGCTACGAGCGCTCTGGCGGCTTCAGGTGCTTGCACCGACAATGTTCCCGGCAGGTTGGTGGTATGCAGGGTGTAGCCACCGCCGAGATCCGTGTGTGTGGGATTGGAGGGAAGCGTGTAATCGCTCATGCACCGCCCCTTGTCACTACCGCGCTCGTCGGCGGCGGCAGGTCATGAATTTTCTTGTCGCGCGAAGTATAGCCCGGTACTCAGGGACGGGGGCTATAAAGGCTCGGGCTTGCCCAAGGGCTGAGGTGAGTAAGGCTCGAGAGGTCGCGGTGGCATGGGCTCGGTCGAATTTTGCGATTTTGCGATGCAGGGGCGAGCTTTGAAGAGCAGCTTGGACTGAGGCTTTGGAACGGCAGGGTGGGAAGTCGACAGTTGGGCGAAATACAACGCCGTAGCGCTTTGTTGGTCATGGGCGCGCAGCGGAGCGTGTCGTCTCGGCGACCCATCCGACGGGCAAGTCGCCATCACGAGCTATGGACGGGTGAGCGGGCGTGGTGGATCCTACGTCAAACTCGCGTGCGATCTACGCGTGACGATCTACGCGTCGGGCGTGAGTAGTCCCATTCAAAACAATGGGATGTTTCGGTCGTGAAGAGCATTGCACTCGCAAAGCGATCTGCGGTAAATAGCAACACGCCTGTGGCGATTCAGATCAAACACGGAAACAGCGATGACAGTACTCAAATGTGGCGCCAACCACACCTACGCCGACTATCTCACGTGGTCCCGCACTTATGGTGATGAGCTGGTGGATGGCACCGCCTACATCAGAGAGCCTCCATCCCCTACCACTTCGCACCAGGTGATTGTCGGCGAGCTCTATCGACAGGCAGGCAATGCACTCAAAGGCAGCCCCCGCCGCGTATTCCTCGCTCCGTTCGACGTCCGCTTGCCCAAATCCACTGAAGAGGACGACCAGGTTGACACCGTAGTGCAACCCGACGTTCTAATCGTTTCCGATCTTCAGAAAGTCGACGCGCGCGGCATGCGGGGGGCTCCCGATTGGATCGCGGAGGTCCTCTCGCCGAGCACTGCCAGCTACGACCAGACTGTCAAACTTCGTGCCTACGAGCGCGCAGCCGTCCCTGAAGTTTGGCTCATCGATCCCATCGATCGCATGCTGACAATCTATCGGCTTGAAGCTGGGCGCTACGGACGCGCGACCATTCTCGAGCTCAGAGGACAAACACGGCTCACTGCCGTGCCCGGCATCGCTATTGACTGGGACGAGGTGCTCGCCGAATTGGCGTAAACGGTGGCAGGCATGCCCTGCGCTCGCCTCGCCGTCCGGGCCTCGGCCGGGGTGCCAACACTTGCAAAGTTTCCCGATGGCGATGGCGGCGTCCACGACGTGTTGCTCGATCCGCAGTTCGCCACGAATCGGATCGTCTATTTCACGACCTACGAGATCGTACCCGGCCAAGTCATCGAGCCCAGCAATCCGGACCGGTCGAGAGTGGGATCGATTTTGTGCTGAGTTCCACGCCCTCGCTGATGAGGGGGGAAGTCGGCAAGTCGGCCGACTTCATCCTTCTCGATCGGAATATCCTGAAGCTGGCCAATACGGGGCACGCTGACGCGCCCGCCAGATTTGGGCTAATCCAACTCTGTATCCTGTCAGAGCCCGCGCGCCGTCTAGTGGACTCGAGCTTCGGCGCTATCGTTCTGCCCAATTTGTAATCGTTTTTGCGTACCTACCTCCTGGCGGCAAGTTTCCGCGCGGCTTGGTCAGTATTCGAGCTGTGCGGCATCGGCGCGTCCGCTGCTCGCTGCTGGAGCACACGGCCGCGCCCCTCGCGAGGGGGTGTTCACAGTTCTGTGGCCGGTTGTCATGGCTAAACTGCTATCGCAGAGAGCGGTTTGCGGGGTCCGGCGGGATGAAGGTAAACCCGTAGGGGAGGCGGTTCAGGTGGTCCGCGGCGCGGCCACTCGTGGGACGGAAGGGGCATCTGCTACCGAGCCCGCGCGAGGTTGCCGCGCGACCCCGGATTGAACTATCTTATCTGCGATCACAGCCTGACGGCAAATCGCAGGCCGACAATCCAGGGGAGACCGCCTTGATCAAATCCGCAACGTTCTGCTGCACTTGTCTGGCATTCGCGATCACGGCCGCGTGGGCGGATGCCCCATTGCAGCCGGCCCTGCTGAAGCCGACAAAAGTCACGGCGGCCGAGGCGGCGGGTCCGGTGTTCAATCGCAAAGACGCTGTCAAGGAGAACGGCCCGGATGGACCCAGCACCGATATGGCGATGATGAAGTCGGCTGATCAGAAGATGACGGCTGGCTTGTACAAGGCGGGTCCGAGCGATGTAGCCATCGCGTCATACTCTGAGGATGAATTCTGCTATTTCCTCTCGGGAAGCGTAAAACTGACCTCGAGCGACGGCACGGTGATCGAGGTCAAAGCAGGCGAGGCCGTTGCGATTCCGAAGGGTTGGAAAGGGCGTTGGACGACACCCGGCTACACGAAGTACTACGTCGTGTACGACGCCGGCGCGAAGGCGAAATAGGCCGCTACGGCGGTGGGAAGACTGATGGCAGACAATACGCTCATTGCGTCCCGCAGTACCCGTGAGTGGCAGTTGGCGGACTCGCGGCACTTTCTGCACCCTTTCACGGATTTCAAGGCGCTCGCGGCGGCGGGCGCCCGGATCATCACGCGGGCCGAAGGCGTCTATCTCTATGACTCCGACGGGCAGCGGATCTTGGATGGGATGTCGGGCCTGTGGTGTGTCAACGTCGGGTATGGCCGTCGCGAGTTGGCGGAAGTCGCGCATCGGCAGATGCTCGAGCTGCCGTACTACAACAGTTTTTTCAAGAGTGCTCATCCGCCTGCAATCGAGCTCGCCGGTCTGCTCGCTGAAATCACTCCGCCACAGTTCCAGCGCGTGTTCTACGCGGGCTCGGGGTCGGAGGCGAACGACACCATTGTGAGAATGGTGCGCCGGTACTGGGATCTGGTGGGGGAGCCTGACAGGCAGATCATCATCAGCCGTGAGAATGCGTACCACGGCAGCACGATAGCGGGTGCCAGCCTGGGCGGCATGAAACCCATGCACAAGCAAGGCGGGTTGCCCATACCGGGAATCGTACACATCGAGCAGCCCTATTGGTTCGAGAACGGCCGCGACTTGTCGCCGGCGGAATACGGCCTGAGGGCGGCCAGGCGGCTGCAGGAACGTATCGAACAGCTCGGCGCGAAGAACGTCGCCGCCTTTATCGGTGAGCCCATCCAGGGTGCGGGGGGTGTCATCATTCCTCCGGAGACCTATTGGCCCGAGATTCAACGCATTTGCGATCATTACGGCATTCTGCTCGTCGCTGATGAGGTGATCTGCGGTTTTGGCCGGCTGGGCCGTTGGTTCGGGCATGAGCATTTCGGCTTCCGTCCTGACCTCATGACACTCGCGAAGGGGATTACCTCGGGATATCAACCCTTGGGTGCGGTCATGGTGAGTGACCGCGTAGCCGGTGTACTGATCGACAAGGGCGGTGAGTTCTATCACGGATTCACTTATTCCGGACATCCAGTGGCTTGTGCCGTAGCGGTGCGGAACGTGCGCATACTCCAGGAGGAAGGCCTGGTCGAGCGTGTGCGGAGCGATACCGGACCTTACCTGCAGAGCCGTTGGCGCGAGTTGGCTGCGCATCCGCTGGTGGGCGAAGCGCGCGGCGTGGGTTTCATGGGGGCGCTCGAGCTGGTGGCTGACAAGGCCACCGGGCGCTTCTTTCCCAACAGGGGTGATGTTGGCTTGATTTGCCGGGACCATTGCTTCGCCAATGGGCTGGTGATGCGAGCGGTGCAGGACACCATGATCATCGCGCCGCCGTTGGTCATGGAGCGCGCTCAGGTCGATGAGCTGATCGACAAGGCGTGGCGCTGTCTCGATCTCACGGCTCGTGACGTACAAAAACTATAGAGGCCCTGCGGCATGCCAACAAGCGCGCTTGCAACGACGGGGGAGCTGACCTGTTTCAGGGAGGCCAACCCGGACATCGAGCATCTCGACGCGTTCATGATCGATGTCAACGGCAATGCCTTGGGTAAAAGACTGCCCTGGGGCCACGCCGAAAAAGTGTTCGAGAGCGGAGTCGCTTATTCCGCTTGCGCACCCTTATTGGACTGTCGCGGCCGCGGGCATGATGCCGGGGGACTTGGCGCCAGTGACGGCGATCCCGATGGGGTAGCGCTGCCGCTTCCCGACACGTTGGTCAGAGTGCCGTGGACGAGGGAGCCCACTGCGCAGGTGATGTGCGCGATGCGTGAGTTCGGCACGCGTGTGCCGTTGTGGTTCGACCAACGGGTGGTTCTGGAAGAGGTGATCGCTCAGTGCGAAGCGGCCGGATTGCGCGCCGTAGTGGCCTGTGAGCTCGAGTTTTATCTCATCGATCGGGTCCGCAACAGTCACGGACTGCTGCAGCTGGCCTCTCATCCGCAGACCTCGTCGGCGCCCAGGAAGCCTACCAATCTCTCGATGGAGAGTATTGAGGAGCACTCGGCGTTGCTGGGGCAGATCACCTCAGCGGCGCGGTCGCAGAAGCTGCCGCTGTTCGGCGCGGTTGCCGAATACGGCATCGGTCAGTTTGAAGTCAATCTGGAGCACGTGGCAGACCCGCTGCTGGCCGCAGATCATGCGGCTCTGCTGCGGCGTCTGGTCCGCGGCGTTGCGCGGGCCAACGGTGTTGACGCAACGTTCATCGCCAAGCCCTTCAAGGACGAGCCGGGCAACGGTTTGCACGTTCACGTCAGCCTGGTCGACGAGTCCGGTCAGAATCGGTTTGGCGGGGTGGGCGGTACAGCACTACTGCAGCACGCGGTGGCTGGAATGCAGGCGTTGATGTTTGATTCTCTCGCGCTTTTTGCGCCTAATCTCAACTCCTTCCGCCGGTATCTGGGGCCCTATGTTCCCAACACGACGGCCTGGGGTCACAACAATCGCAGCGTAGCGTTTCGCATTCCGGCAGCGTCCGGCCCGGACACGCGGATCGAGCATCGAGTGGCAGGCGCGGATGCCAGTCCGCATCTGGTCGTCGCCGCGGTTCTGGCTGCGGTGCTGCACGGCATTACCCACAAGCTGGTTCCGTCATTACCGGTTGACGGACGCAAGCAAGTGGGACGGGATCCGGAATTTCCGTGCGATTTGTGGGCCGCGCTGGAGCGCCTGAGAGCCTCGTCCGTGTTGTCCCGGTACTTTCAGAAGCGCTATCTCGAGGCGTATTCCGATTTGAAGCGGGGTGAGCTCGAGACGCTGCTCGAGGAGATCTCGCCTCGGGAGCTGGACTTCTATGTTTGAGGCGTTTTGATGACGAACGGGTAGGTACGGCGCTCGCCGGCGGCGACAGCCGTGCCTAGCTGCGATCACAGATTATTGACGACTGTTGTCCTGTGCTGCTAGGTTGCCTGAAAACCACGCGAGGGCAGCGGTGTTCAATGGGCAGCAAAGCGCGCTGGCGCCGACCAGCGCTCATGTCGAGTCGTACTACGCCGCGACTGTGGCGGAGCACGTTGCCGGGGCGCCAATGGAGACTGCCGCGAATTGCGATGTCTGCGTCGTGGGAGGCGGCTTTACGGGTTTGTCGGCCGCGCTCCATCTCGCTCGGCGCGGCGTCAAAGTCATTTTGCTGGAGCAGGCGCTGCTCGGTTGGGGAGCGTCCGGTCGCAATGGTGGTCAGGTACATGTCGGCATGCGCCGCAATCAATTCTGGCTCGAGGCTCAATTCGGGCAGGACACGGCACGGGCGCACTGGCAGCTGGCTCTGCGGGCGCGTGAGCATCTCGATCACCTGATTCAGACCTATTCGATTCAGTGCGATCTGCGTCCGGGTTTGCTACACGCCGACCACAGGCGGCGCTATGCGCAGTACTCGGCTCGATACGTCGAGCATCTCAATCGGGTCTATGACTACGACAGTGTGCGCGTGGTAGGTGCTGACGAGATGCGGCAGCTCGTCGCGACCGACGACTATGTCGGCGGGTATCTCGACATGCGTGGTGGACATCTGCACCCACTGAATTTCGCGCTCGGAATTGCCCGCGCCGCGCAGGATAGCGGTGCCCTCTTGCACGAGCGCTCGGAGGTCACCGGTGTTGCTCGGCGCGGCTCCGGATGGCAGGTCAGCACTCGCAGCGGAATTGTTAGTGCGCAGCACGTTGTGTTAGCTGGCAACGGCTACCTGCGGGGGATTTCCGCCGATGTGGCCGCGCACGTCATGCCGATCAATAACTTCATTGCGGTCACGGAGCCGCTCGGGGAGACGCGAGCTACCGGGCTCATCCGCGGAGGGTATGCGGTCAGCGATTCGCGTTTTGTAGTTTATTATTTTCGCATCACCCCGGATCATCGCTTGTTGTTCGGAGGGGGCGAGAATTACAGCTATCGGTTTCCGCGCGACATTGGCGGATATGTTCGAAAACATATTGCGCGGTTGCTTCCGCAGCTCGCGGCCGTCAAGCTCGATTATGCGTGGGGAGGCACCTTGGCGATTACTCCCAACCGGATGCCGTACGTGCGAGAGGTCGAGCCCGGTCTGATCAACGCTAGCGGGTATTCCGGCAAAGGAGTCGTTCTTGCACCCTACGTGGGACAGGTCGTCGCAAACGCTATTCTGGGAGATCGGTCGGAGTTTGACGTGCTCAGCGCGATACCCGTACCCCATTTCCCGGGCGGACCGCGACTGCGAACGCCTACCTTGATCGCCGGGATGTCATTTGCCGCCTTGCGCGACAGTCTGCCATGAGGTTGGAGCCGCGCAGGGTTCCGGCGTTCACTCGTGGTCGAATCCGCTCACGCCGATGAGGCCCATGCCGTCGGAAATGTCCGTGGCGATGGCCTTCTCCAAGCCCTCGGCATCGCCCGCCTCGATGCAGGCAATTGCAACCCGGTGCTGGTCGACCAGGTTAGCCGTTCCGAAACGGCCATAGACAACGCGCATGTAGGGGCCGAACTGCAGCCACAATGTCTCGATCAGCTGCAGAAGGGTGCGACGCGGTTGGGCGCGATAGATCAGGAAATGGAAGTTATAGTTACCTTCCATGTAGGCCGAGACATCGCCGGTACGCATGGCGACACCTATCCCCTTGTCCGTTTCCTTCAGTTGTTTGAGGCGGGTTGGATTCAGAAACGGGAAAGCGGCCCGCGCCGCCTCGGACTCCAGCAGAATGCGACAGCGCAGCAGGTCGTTGAAGCGTTCTGAAGTCATGGGCGGAACGGCGATCTTGCGTTTGGAGCGGATTTCGACCGCGCCTTCCGCTGCAAGGCGGCCCAGTGCCTCGCGTACGGGCATCTGGCTCACACCGAGCTCCGCAGCGAGTCCTCGTGTCGAGAGCGTGCTGCCTGGTCTCACCCGGCCCATTACAAATCGTTTCGCAAGCTCGCTGTAGACGCTCGTGTGCAGTAGATCCGAGCCGGGGGCCGTGGCGGCCGGCGGGGCGGCGGTCTTGCGGCGTGCGCGGCGGACGGGGGAAGGGCGGCTGCCTTCTCTTTTTGTGGCGGATTGACGGGGGGATCTGGCGTCCATGGAACAAATGAAGAAGAACTCGGCGACGCCGGGCATGATAGAGCTTTCGCGGGCGGGATGCGCACTGATGCAATACGGCAGCCAGCTTGCCGCGGCGAACCCATGCTGGAATCTGCTATCGCAGATTCTTGACGCCCCAGAAGGGGTCCTGCTAGGGTCCAGGTGACGCGGGCCATCCGGGAGAACAACAACGTGGTATCCGCCCAAGTCATCCTGTATGCCTCGCTGGTGCTGGTGAATATCGCCTTTATCTGCGCGTGGGTGATGAGGATGAGACGCCGCAGGTCGCAGGAGCGACCCGGCGCGGGTGACATTGCCATCGGGGTCGGTACCAACTTTCTGGATACCTTGGGTATCGGGAACTATGCCCAGATCACGGCGCTCTTCAAATTGCGCGGCCGGCCGGCGGATGCCCTGATTCCGGGGACACTCAATGTCGGTAACACGATCCCACAGCTCGTGAGCTCGTTGATATTTATCACGGCGATCAAGGTGGAGCCCGTGCTGCTCACCTGCATGGTGCTGAGCGCTGCCGCGGGCGCATGGATCGGCGCGGGGATCGTCAGCCGGATGAGGCAGCGGACGATTCAGCTCTTCATGGGCATCGCTTTGTTGATAGCCGCCTGCTTTTTCATCATGACCAATGTTGGGGTCTTCCCGCCGGCTGGCACGGCGATGAGTCTCGGCGGATGGCGGTTCGCCGTCGCGGTCGGCGCCAATTTCATTCTCGGGGCGCTCATGTGTGTTGGTATTGGGAACTATGCGCCGAGCATGGCCATTCTGGCGTTGCTGGGCATGCATCCGATCGCCGCGTATCCGATCATGAGCGGTAGCGATGGCGTGCTGATTCCGGTGGCGAGCCTGGGTTTCCTGAAATCGGGGCGGTTTGCGCCTGGTGTCGCGATCGGTCTGACGCTTGGGGGAGTTGTAGGTACGCTGCTCGCGGTTCCTCTCGTCAAGACGCTTGGCAATCATCTGACCGCGTTGCGGTGGGTTGTGATCGGGGTGGTGCTCTATGCTGGGCTGAGTATGTTGCGTTCCGCGTGGCTGGCTAGGAGATCTTAGCGAGCACACGGTCCCAGTCGATGGTGACGCCATCGACGGCCGTAAGTTGTGTTCGTCCTTTGAGCTCGAGAACGAGGGGGTGCCCGTAATGACCTGCTTCCAGCTGATAGATGCTCACTGTGCGAGTCATGGGATTGATGAGCCAGACTTCGCGGACTCCAGCGCGCTCGTAGGCGGGTAGTTTGGTGATCTGGTCATGTCTGGCGGTGCTGGGTGACAGGACCTCTGCGAGCCAGGCGGGTGCACCGCGCAGGCCGCGCACATCGACATTCCGAAGGTCGGAAACGATGAAGATGTCAGGTTGCACTACCGTGTCTACCTGGTCGTCTTCTTCTGTGGACTTGGGCAGGCGGATATCGGAGGGAGCCAGACATACGCGGGAGGGTTTGTCGTCGAGTGCCATGGCGATTTGGAGATAGACTTCCCCGACAATCATTTGGTGTGACCACGTGGGGGCGGGTGGCTCTCTGACGTAGGCGGTGCCATCGATCAGTTCATCGCCATAAGTGCGGGACCACGTGAGATAGTCCGCGTAAGTGTGGTGG
>Ga0068855_100010638_pt1 | contig 11095 bp, 9 predicted proteins | sample KBSCornC52_FD_66592 | JGI IMG/M metagenome (GOLD analysis project Ga0068855, IMG submission 66592) | Corn rhizosphere microbial communities from Kellogg Biological Station, Michigan, USA - KBS Corn C5-2 | ecosystem: Host-associated > Plants > Roots > Rhizosphere > Soil ... | reverse complement strand
AGCGGCCGGCCTCCCAGGGCACGATTGTGTCGACGCCCACCTCGGTCATCGTTTCGACAGCCCGCTCGTCACGTTCGCCCTTGACCAGCGCCTGCACGACGGTCAGGTGGGGACTCGGCTCCGGCACGAGCGTGCGCGCCACGATGCGGGCGTGGATCGCGTGTCCCGAGACCGCGGCCACGTCGGCCGAGCAGAGCAGCCCTTCGGCGTCCGACAGCTCGAGCTTCTCGCCGACGCTGAGCCGGCGAACGGTCGCCGCGTGCCGACCCTCAGCCCCGTCCAACACGACCAGATCGCCGACTGCGGCGGCGCGCAACCGAGCGGGATCGGCGAAGAAGAGCGGAGCGGTCATGACTGGCCGGGCCGTCGGTGCTTCAGCGGCCGTTGAAAGCGTCGCGGATGCGCGAGAAGAAGCCCTGGCCGCCCGGCTTGAACACACCTTCGGGGAACTCCTCGCCACGAAGGCCGGCGAGCTTTCGCAACAACTCCTCCTGCTCGGCGTCGAGCTTGCTCGGGGTCTGCACCTCCAGATGGACATGCAGGTCGCCCCGGCCACCGCCCCGCAGGCGTGGCACGCCCTTGCCCCGCAACGGAATGTCGGCGCCGGACTGGGTGCCGGGCTTGACCTCGATCTCGACTGGTCCGTCGAGGGTATCGAGGGTGAGCGAGGTGCCTAGCGCGGCAGCGGTCATCGGCAGCGCGACCGCAGCATGCAAGTCGACCCCGTGCCGCTCGAACACCGCGTGCTTGCGTTCTTCGATCTCGACGTAAAGGTCACCAGCCGGTCCGCCACCGGGTCCGACCTCGCCCTCACCACTGAGTCTGATGCGCATGCCGTGCTCGACGCCGGCCGGAATCGCGACCTCGATCGTGCGGCGGGCCCGCACCCGGCCATCACCTGCGCATTCGGCGCAGGGCTGCCGGATGACCGTTCCGACGCCGCTGCATTGAGGGCAGGGCCGCGAGGTCATCACCTGGCCGAGGAACGACCGAGTGACCTGGTTGATTTCACCACGGCCCTTGCACATGTCGCAGGTGTCGGGATGGGTCCCCGGCGCGGTGCCGGCGCCGGTGCAGGTCGGGCAGACTACGGCGGTGTCGATCGTGATTCCCCGGGTCGCACCGAAGACGGCCTCGCCGAGCTCGATCTCGACGTGGATGAGCGCATCGTTGCCCTGTCGCACCCGGCTTCGCGGACCGCGGTGGGTTGCGCCACCGCCGAAGAACGCATCCATGATGTCGCCCAGCCCGCCGAAGCCAGCGCCGAAGCCGCCAACGCCGCCCGAGGCCGACAGCGGATCACCACCCATGTCATACAGCTGCCGCTTGTTCGGGTCGGACAACACCTCGTAGGCCGACGTGACCTCCTTGAACCGCTCCTGCGTCGCGACGTCAGGGTTGACGTCGGGATGCAGTTGTCGGGCCAACCGGCGATACGCCCGCTTGATCTCTTCGGGCGTGGCGTCCTTGCGCACGCCGAGCGCGGCGTAGTGGTCCTTAGCCAAGGCGGATTCCTCTGTACTAGTTCACGATCACGATTCGGCCAGGATGCGGCCGACGTAGCGAGCGACCGCGCTGACGGCAGCCATCGTTCCCGGGTAATCCATCCGCATCGGGCCGAGCACCCCGAGGCTGGCCAGCGCGCGGTTTCGCGAACCGTAGGTCGAGCTCACGATCGAGGTCATGCGCAGGCCCTCGTACGCGTTTTCGTCACCGATCCGCACGGTGAGTTCGGATGGCCGGCTCGCTTCGCCGAGCAGCTTGATCAATACGACGTGCTCTTCGAGCGCCTCGAGCACCGGGTGCACCGACTGTGGAAAGTCGAGCGCCAGCCGGGTGAGGTTGGACGCCCCGCCGACCACGACGCGCTCCTCGCTCCGCTCGACGAGCGAGGCCAACAAGACCGCAATGACGGCGGTGGCAGCGTACTTGCTTTCGGCCGGCTCGCCGTCGACGAAATCAGTAAGCAGATCAGGGACGTCGACGGCCAGCTTGCCGTTAACCCGAGCGTTGATGCGGGCGCGCATCCCGCTCACGGTCTCGTCGTCGACCTCGCCGGCGAGGTCGACGACGCGCTGCTCCACCCGGCCGGTGTCGGTGATCAACACGAGCATCAGCCGGGTGCCGGTGAGCCGGACGAGTTCGAGGTGGCGAACCGACGACCGGTCGAGGCTCGGATACTGCACGACGGCGACCTGACGGGTGAGCTGGGCAAGCAACCTGACCGTGCGGCTCACGACGTCGTCCAGATCGAGCGCGCCGTCGAGGAACTGTTCGATCGCGCGACGCTCGGCCGGACTCAGCGGCTTGATCGTCGACAGCCGGTCGACGAAAAGCCGGTAACCGCGCTCCGTGGGCACCCGACCGGCACTGGTGTGTGGTTGGGCGATGTAGCCCTCGTCTTCGAGCGCGGCCATGTCGTTACGAACTGTCGCGGGGGAAACGCCGAGATGATGCCGCTCGACGAGGGCCTTCGACCCGACCGGCTCATTGGTGGAAACGAAGTCTTCGACAATCGCGCGCAGGACGTCGAGTTTGCGCTCGTCCAACATCTGCCTCCGACCTCCCTCCGTCACTTCGACGACTCGCCAAGGACCGGGCAGAATCCGGCCGTGCCGACTCGCTGGCACTCCTTGTGACTGAGTGCCAGTGTACGGCGGGCCGCAAGTCCAGCTTTGCGACTTGCGGATGCCAGCGCAGGTCTACCGGGTCGTGCGCGCGTTTCCGGGCGCGCTACAGGCGGGAAACTCCTGGGCGATCTGGGGGCAAACCCAGCACCGGTATCGGTCGCGGCACGCTCACTGCTCGGCGCCGTTGTGTACCCGAAGCAACCCACGCCCATTCGCGGTAGTCGCTTGCGATTCGCCGACGAAATATCGCATTGCTCGATATCGTCACGTCCAGATGAATAGGCCCCTGCCACGGCCGCTGACGCTCGTGGTTGTCAGTGTCTGCATCGTCCTCGCACTGGGCTTGGCCTGGGTCGCGCGGGCCGTCAACGCGCACAGCAATCACCGATTACTCACGCAGCAGGTGGAGCAGGCCGCCGCCAGCCTGTCGAGCGCGCTCCCCGTCGTTCAATCGCGGCTTAGCCAGACCGCCGAGGTGGCAATGCAGACGAACGCTCGCAGCGACGTCTTCTCTCGCTTCACGGCATCGCAGCTCAAGGCGTCCGGGATCGTGGCTATCTCGCTATGGCAAATCAAGGACGGCACCGCCCGCCAGCTGGCCCTCGAAGCGAAATCACCTTTGACCGGCCTCGCATTGGTCGCCCAGCACCTCGACGGGTCGTTCTTCGCCGAGGTGCACCCGAGTGATCAGCTCTTCGTCACCAAGATCCTCCCCGGCAGCCCGGCACGGCTCGGCTACGCATCGATGCCGGCCGACGACACGTCGGGACTCCTCGTTTACGCCGAGAGTGCGCTGCCCGCCGATCGCCGCCTGACCATGCCGACATCGTCGCCGTTTCACGACCTTAAGTTTGCGATCTACCTCGGCACCTCCGCCGATCCGTCGCAGTTGCTCGAAGCGACGGCACCCACCCCTATCGGCGGCCAAACCGCCTCCGCGTCGGTGCCGTTCGGCAACACCGCGATCACTTTGGTCGGTTCGAGCGACACACAGCTGGCCGGTGGCCTGTCGGGAGCGCTGGCCTGGATCGTGCTCGCCGTGGGCGCCGCGGTAGCGCTGGCGAGCGGCTCGACCGTCGAATACGTCGCGCGACGGCGAGCAGTCGCCGAAGGCCTAGCCGAAGACAACGAGCGGCTCTACCGCCAACAACGCGATATCGCGACCACCTTGCAGCACGCGCTGCTGCCCGAGGTTCCCACCATCGACGGCGTAGAGATCGGTACACGCTATTTCGCGGGCGTTGCCGGAATTGAGGTAGGCGGCGACTGGTACGACGTCGTCCGGATCGACGCGCAGCGGTTCGTGTTCTTCGTCGGCGACGTGTCAGGGCGCGGCTTGCACGCAGCGACTGCGATGGCGTCGCTGCGTTACGCCGCTCGCGCGTACGTCGCGCAAGGGGACGACATCGCCACGGTGTTGACGAAGGTCGGCGGGCTGCTCGACATCGAGACCGATCGCCATTTCGCGACCCTCCTCGCGGGTGACGTCGACCTCGCCAAACAGCGGGTATCGCTCGCCTCGGCCGGGCATTTCTTGCCGCTGCTCGTGTCCGGAGGCACGGCGGAGTTCATTACCGGAGACATCGAACCACCGGTTGGCATCGCGTCGTCACCTCAGTCGATCACCGCGTCGTTCGACGCTCCACCGAAGGCCACACTGATCGCCTTTACCGACGGCGCGATCGAGCGCAAAGGAGAGGACATCGACGTCGGGCTCGAACGGCTGCGCACGTCAGTGGTCGACGACGGCAAACCCATCGACGCGCTGCTCGACCGCTTGATTGCGCAACTCGTACCCAACGGAGCCGACGACGACGTGGTAATCCTGGCGTTGCGCTGGCAGATCTAGCGCGACAGATCTGGACGGCTCACCAACGCCAGCAAAAGCCGACGGTCGAGGATTCGAGGCGAGGCAGGTAGTGGTGCGCGGAGCAGTCGTCGTCGAGTCCGACGGCGCGTTCGCTCTTGATCCGACCGTCGACGCCGCTCCACACGTTCCAGCTGACCGCTGACGGTAGCCGTCGCGGATCGAATTGCACCCGCATCTCGACGTTGTCGACGCGGCGGGTTGCTGAGCGCCGGAACATCGGTGAGCTGGTGATGCCTCCGCCGAACAGCACCCGATATTCGACGGACGCCGTATCACCCGGCGCCAACTCGTGCCCGAACTCGATCGCGACGTTCAATCGGCCGCCTTCGCCGACGACGAGCGGGCCGGCCCGGCCACCACGAACGACATCGACCAAGCGAGCATCGGAATCGACCGGCAGCACCAACTGGTCGATGCCGCGCGCTACCGCCCTGATGACTTGGATGGTGCGATGCTCCTTCACGACGCCGTCTGCTCCGACAAAGCAGAAGTCGTGCAATAACACGGTGCGCAGCCCGGATTCAGGCTGGGTTGCCAGCAGGTAGGGCGCTTCGTAGACGGGAGCGCCGAGCAACAACCACAGCCGGTTCGACTCGGATTCGTTGAAGCCGAAAGCGTCGATGAACAGCCGCAACGTTCGAGGGCTGAGCACCTCGCCGTGCAATGCGCGAGCAACCCGATCCTTCAGCCCGCGTGGTAGGGCGTGACGGTCGTCGCCGTCGCCCGCCTCCCACATATGGCGTGCCAGCACCTGCGCCACGGAAGCCTGGTTGACCGCACCCGTCGACGATCGCCACCGAAACGCGTACCGCTGCCACGAGCGCCGGTAGGGGCCGGGCTGGCTCAACAACTGACGCAGGTACGCCGCAGCGAACTGCGCACCGGTGTTCGACGCCCGCGCCACCACACAACCCCCGATCCGTTCGCCGTCTTCATGCCGTCGACATGGCGTGTGAGTCGCAAGGTAGTGCGCCGATGTCGCTGTTATGTCGCAGAAGATGTGCGCTGTGGGCAACCGGGCGGAGGGTGCGGGCTGTGGACCCGCGCGCTTCAGCCACTGCGTCGCGCCGGTCGACCCTCAGCCGAGCAGCCTGCGCACCACCGCGTCAGCGAGCAATCGGCCGGCAAGGGTAAGCACCGCGCGACCCTCGCGTGCGGCTACCGGATCGAGTAACCCCGCGTCGACCTCCCGGCCAACGGCCTTGCGGCCGACGTCGTCGAGGACGGCCAGATCGAGCCCCTCGACGAGGCGGAGCCGCAAAAGGACACGTTCGACCCGTGTGGTCTCGGCGTCGAGGACCTCACGAGCCAGGCCGGGGCTTTCGCCGTCCGACAATCGCCTGGCATAGGCAGTCGGGTGCTTGACATTCCACCAGCGAACGCCGCCGATGTGACTGTGCGCGCCCGGGCCGATCCCCCACCAGTCGTCGCCACGCCAATACGCCAGGTTGTGGCGACATTCGCCGCCGGGACGTGCCCAGTTCGACACCTCGTACCAGCCGAAACCTGCGGCCGCGAGCATCTCGTCGGCGATCAGGTAGCGGTCGGCGAGCACGTCGTCGTCGGGTGCCGCGAGTTCGCCGCGGGCGATCCGGCGGGCCAGCGCGGTGCCGTCTTCGACGATCAGCGAATAGGCGCTGATGTGGTCGGGCTCGGCCGCGATGGCCGCATCGAGCGAGGCTCGCCAGTCGTCGTCGGATTCGCCCGGCGTGCCGTAGATCAAGTCGAGGTTCACGTGGTCGAAGCCGGCGGCCTTAGCCTCGGCGACGCGCTGCTCCGGCACGCCCGGCGTGTGCTTTCGGTCGAGCACGTGCAGCACGTGCGGTCGGGCGGACTGCATGCCAAAACTGATGCGGTTGAAGCCGGCTGCTCGTAACGACGTTAGCGAGTACCGGTCGACCGACTCGGGGTTAGCTTCGATCGTCACCTCGGCATCGGCCGCGAGCCCAAACCATTCATCGATCGCGCGCAACATCGTTGCGAGATCGTCGGTTTCGAGCATTGTCGGCGTGCCACCACCGAAAAACACCGTGTTGACAAGCAAATCGGGGGCGCCAAGCACCGTACGCGCTAGTTCGATTTCGGCGATCGCATCGCGCGCGTACGACGCCTGGCTCGCGCCGCCGCCGAGTTCGGCCGCCGTGTAGGTGTTGAAATCGCAGTAGCCGCAGCGGCTCGCGCAATACGGCACGTGCACGTAGAAACTGAACCTCCGCGCACCAATCCTGGATCGGACGACGTCGGGCAGCGCGCCGTCGGCCGGGACGGGTTCACCGTCAGGCAGCGTCGAAGGCACGATTCCGCTGATCTCGCTTTCGGCAGCGCCTGCTCGACGTGGCTACTCCTTGCCCGCGGTCGGCGACGTCGACAGCGCCGCAATGAATGCTTCCTGCGGCACCTCGACGCGGCCCACCATCTTCATGCGCTTCTTGCCCTCTTTCTGCTTCTCGAGGAGCTTGCGCTTTCGGGTGATGTCACCGCCGTAGCACTTTGCGAGCACGTCTTTGCGGATCGCCCGGATGCTCTCGCGCGCGATGATGCGCGAGCCGATCGCCGCCTGGATCGGAACCTCGAACTGCTGGCGAGGAATCAGTTCGCGCAGCTTCTTCGTCATTTCGACGCCGTAGCCGTACGCCTTGTCCTTGTGCACGATGGCACTGAAGGCATCGACTGCCTCGCCCTGCAACAAGATGTCGACCTTGACCAACTCGTTCGCCTGCTCGCCCGTGGGCTCGTAGTCAAGGCTGGCATATCCGCGGGTGCGCGACTTCAACTGGTCGAAGAAGTCGAAGGCGATTTCGGCCATCGGCATCGTGTAACGCAATTCGACGCGCTCGGCCGACAGATAATCCATCCCCAGCAGGCTGCCGCGCCGCGACTGGCACAACTCCATGATGGTGCCGACGTACTCGCTCGGCGACAGCACCGTTGCCCGCACGACCGGTTCGTACACTTCGGCAACTTTGCCGTCGGGATATTCGCTCGGATTGGTGACCACGATCTCTTTGCCGTCTTCGCGAATCACCCGGTAGACGACGTTAGGCGCTGTCGAGATCAGGTCGAGATTGAACTCTCGTTCGAGACGTTCACGCACGATCTCGAGGTGTAGCAGACCCAAGAAACCGCAACGAAATCCGAACCCGAGGGCTGCACTTGTTTCGGGCTCGTAGGCCAGCGCCGCGTCGTTGAGCTGCAGCCTATCGAGCGCGTCGCGCAAGAGCGGATATTCGCTGCCGTCGATCGGATAAAGCCCCGAATAGACCATCGGCTTCGGCAGCGTGTACTCGGCAAGCGGCTCGGTGGCCGCCCGGCCCACGACGGTGACGGTGTCGCCGACACGTGATTGCCGGACGTCCTTGACGCCGGTGATCAGGTAACCGACCTCGCCGACACCAAGACCTTCTTTGGGGATTGGATCCGGCGAGATCACGCCCACTTCGAGCAACTCGTGCGTGGTCCCGGTCGACAACATCTTGATCCGCTCGCGGCTGGACAGATAGCCGTCGACGACGCGCACATAGGTGACCACGCCGCGGTAGACGTCGTAGACCGAGTCGAAAATGAGCGCCCGTGGTGCGGCTTCAGCATTTCCGACCGGAGCAGGCACCGTACGGACGACGTGGTCGATGAGGTCCTGCACGCCGTCGCCGGTCTTCGCGCTCACCCGCAAGACGTCGTCGGGCGAGCACCCGATGATGTGCGCGAGTTCTTCGGCGTACTTCTCCGGTTGTGCCGACGGCAAATCGATCTTGTTCAGCACCGGCACGATGTGTAAGTCGCCGGCAAGTGCCAAGTAGAGGTTGGCCAGCGTCTGTGCCTCGATACCTTGTGCCGCGTCGACCAGCAGAATCGCACCCTCGCATGCGGCAAGCGATCGCGATACCTCGTAGGTGAAGTCGACGTGGCCAGGCGTGTCGATCAGGTTGAGCACGTAGTCGGTACCGTCGAGTTTCCACGGCAGCCGCACGGCCTGGCTCTTGATCGTGATGCCGCGCTCGCGCTCGATATCCATGCGGTCGAGATATTGGGCGCGCATCGAGCGCTCGTCGACCACTCCGGTGAGTTGGAGCATACGGTCGGCGAGCGTCGACTTGCCATGATCGATGTGGGCGATGATGCAGAAGTTGCGGATCTTCGCCGGATCGGTGCGTTGTGGCACGCGCTTCTCTCGAATGTCGGGTCGGGACGAACTCCAATCGTCCCACGGCCGGCGATCGCGGTGCGCGCACGGCAGCCCCGCCGACGCGCGTCAGCCGCCGACCCACCAAGATGGCCACCATGATCCTCGAACACGCGCTGCTCGACGTCCGCCCTGGTTGTGAAGCCGAGTTCGAAGCGGCTTTCGAGCGGGCGCGACCGCTCATCGACGTCCAACCAGGGTTTGCCTCGCTGCGACTCGAACGGTGCGTTGAAAACGGCAGCCGCTACCTGCTGCTCATCGAGTGGGAGCGGCTCGAAGACCACACCGAGGGCTTCCGGCGATCACCCGAATATCAGCAGTGGCGGACCTTGCTGCACCACTTCTACGACCCATTCCCTGACGTCGCGCATTTCGAGATCGTGACCGCTTCGCCCTGAAGTGGCGAACCCCGGGTTGGACGCCGAACCCCGCGCCCGGTAATCTTGCTTTTCGCGTGTGCTGTCGCCACTTTGGTGGCATCGGCGGCAACGGCGGCAACCGTCCTGACTTTCCCCCGAACAATCACGAGGCTTTCGCGTGGCGAACATCAAGTCCCAGATCAAGCGGATCGGCACGAACGAGAAGGCTCGGCTGCGCAACAAGGCCGCCAAGTCGTCGTTGAAGACCGCCGTCCGCCGCTTCCGCGAGGCGGCCGACGCGGGCAACACCGCCCAGGCGACCGAGCTGCTTAAGGCCGCGAGCCGCCAGCTCGATAAGGCCGCGAGCAAGGGCGTGATCCACGCTAACCAGGCCGCGAACCGCAAATCGGCGCTCGCCAAGCGCGCAGCCGCGCTCTAGCACCACCCAACCCCACGGGCGCCTGCGCCCGCCCGCGAACCGTGCGTTCCCGCACGGAACGCGGCGTCCGAGATGCCACCGAACCGGCGTCGTGCCTCTGTCAGGAGACCCGGCGCCGGTTCGTCATGTCTGGAGCTGACGGGCCGCGACGATCGCCATAATCGCCTTCTCCAGCGCGTAGCCCGCGTCGGTGCCGCCACCCTTGACCTGCTCGTCGGCGATCGCCGCAGCCTGCACCGATGCCGCAACCCCTGCTGGCGTCCACCCCCGCAGCTGTGCCTTCACCCGATCGACCTTCCATGGCGGCATCGCGAGTTCGCGGGCCAGATCGGCACCTCGAAGACCCCGCGGCGCGTTGGCGACTTTGGCCAGCGACCGGAGTCCCTGGGCGAGTGCGCTGGTGATCAGCACGGGCGCGGTGCCGACCGCCAGCGCCCAACGCAGCTGCTCGAGCGCGTCACCGAGGCGCCCCTCCATCGCCCGGTCGGCGACGGCGAACCCGCCGGCTTCAGCGCGTCCGCGGTAGTAGCGGCCCACAAGGACGGCGTCCACGCGGCCGTCGGTGTCGGTGCCGAGCTGCGCGCACGCAGCCGCGAGCTCACGGATGTCGTTGCCGACCGCGTCGAGAAGCGCACGCGCGCCGTCATCGGTGATCGTGCGGCCGAGTGTTGCGAACTCGGCCTTGACGAATTCGACCCGCTCGGCGGCGCGGGCCAGCTTGGCGCACTCGACGCGGCGTCCGCCCGCAGCCAGTGCGGCGTCAACGATGGCCCTACCCCGCGCGCCGCCCTTGTGCACGAGCACGAACTGGGTGTCGTCGCGAGCTTCTCGTAACGCGGCCGTCAGCTCCTCGACGACTTCCTTGACGACCTGCTCGACGTCGCGGACCACCAGCAGCCGTCGGTCGCCGAACAGTGAAGGGCTGGTGAGTTCGGCAAGCTGGCCCGCTTCCAGTTCGGCCGCAGCAAGCTCGCGGATGTCGGCCTCCGGATCCTCCGCACGCACCGAAGCGACGACGCGGGCAACCGCCCGTTCGACCAGGAGTTCTTCGTCGCCGATCACGACAGTGATCGGCGAACGTTCAGTCACTTCGGGCGTGGGCGGCACGAGTCGCAGCATGCCACAGCAACCGCGCCGCCACGGCGAACAGGCCCACCACGCAGACAAGATCGACAGCGCCGGCAGCTCCGCTCGGCCACGGCACCGAGGCTCCGGGCAAATGCGCGAACCTCTGGGCGACGAACACCAGCCACGAGCATGGAATCGCGCCGAGGCCGGCCAGCCAGGTTGCCCCGGTCAGCCAAAACGGCGCGACGCATGCCGTCAAGACACCGAGAATCGTGGCTGCGCCGACCACCGGCTCCGCCAGCAGGTTGGCCGGGATCGCCACCAGGCTGACCCGGCCCGAGATCGACGCGATCAACGGGGCGCAAACCAGCGTCGCGGCGGTCGGCACCGACAAGGCCTCGGCGAGTCTGCGCGGCATCACCCGCGCCAGCTGGTCACGAAGTCGCGGCGCGACGACGACGAGCGCCCCTGTCGCCAGTACCGAAAGCGCGAAGCCGATGCTTCGGGCCAGCGTCGGATCGACGTCGATCAGGCAGAGCACGGCCGCGG
>Ga0068855_100010634_pt1 | contig 11096 bp, 7 predicted proteins | sample KBSCornC52_FD_66592 | JGI IMG/M metagenome (GOLD analysis project Ga0068855, IMG submission 66592) | Corn rhizosphere microbial communities from Kellogg Biological Station, Michigan, USA - KBS Corn C5-2 | ecosystem: Host-associated > Plants > Roots > Rhizosphere > Soil ... | reverse complement strand
GATGAGCCCATCGACGAGATAGAGGTGTGCGCCGTAGGCCCGGCACTCAACCTGGTTGGCCATGGGTGTGTCGCGGGGCATGAAGATGTGCGCCTCGATGCCGGCTGCCGCCGAGTAGGCAGCGAGGGCTCCGCCCGCGTTGCCCGCGGTGGGCGCGGCCAGCTTCTTCAAGCCGTAATGGCGGGCCATGGTGACGGCGAGCGCCAGCCCGCGCGCCTTGAACGTGCCAGTGGGGTTGGCGCCCTCTTCCTTCAGCCAGACGTTTTCATGGCGGCGGCTGGGCAGCATCGGCGTCCAGCCTTCGCCCAGCGTTACCGGCTCCACGTCAGGGAGTACACCCCGGTAGCGCCACATGCCGCTCCAGCGGCGATCCCGCTCGGTCGAGCCGATGCGATCGCGGGCATCAGTTCCCTTTGCCGCGCTGAGGTCATAGCGCACGTAAAGCGAGCCGGCGCAAGCGGTGCACACGGTCTGGGGAGTTGCGGGGTCGTGATGCAGATGGCAGCGGGAACACTCGAGGAAGGCAACCTTGGGCATGGCCATAGGATAATTGAGAGCTTGAGCACTCAGACCGAACCCAGCCAGCATCGGCCCGCAGCGAGCCATCCCGCGGACCGCGCGCTCTTCGCCGCGGCGGTTGTCCTGTTGATCGCGGGCGCAGCCGCGAGCTATTGGCCGCGGTTCGCCGTGCCCGGGCTGTCCGCCCGCTGGATCGGCCTCGCTCTTTTCGCTCCTGTAGCATGGCGCCGCCGCTCGCTGCTGGTGTGGACGTTCTACGCCATGGTCATCGGCGTGGTTCTGGGTCTCGATGTGCCACGATTCGCCGGCCAGCTCCGCGTCATCGGCGACCTCTTTCTTCGCCTCATCCGCATGATCGTGGCCCCGCTCATTTTTGGCGGCATTGTCACCGGGATCGCCGGCCATGGCGAGCTCAAAGGTGTGGGCCGCGTTGCGCTCAAGGCAGTGATCTTCTTCGAGGTGGTCACCACCATCGGACTGCTTCTTGGCATGGTGGCCATTAACCTGTCGCACGCCGGCGTCGGAGTGGCGCTGCCTGCTGTGGCACAGGGTGCGATCCCGGCGACGCATCCTGAGACCTGGCAGCAGGTTCTCCTCAATATTTTTCCTGAGAACCTTGCGCAGGCCGTGGCGCAGAACCAGATTTTGCAGGTGGCCGTCTTCTCCGTTCTCTTCGGGACTGCGCTCGCCACACTTACTGAAGCCAGGCGCGCGCCACTGGTCAGCGTGCTGCAGTCGCTCACAGACACCATGTTTCGCATGACGAAGATCATTATGTTCGCCGCTCCGCTGGCTGCCGGAGCCGCCATGGCTTACACCATCAGCACGTCTGGATTATTGCTGCTGGAACGGCTTGGCGAGCTGGCTGCCACTTATTACGGCGCGCTGGCGGCGTTCATCCTTCTCGTGCTGGTTCCCATTCTCATGGCCGCGCGCATTCCGGTGCGGCGCTTCGCGTCCGCGATTGCAGAGCCGGCGGCCATCGGGTTCGCCACCACGAGCTCAGAGGCCGCGCTGCCCCTGGCCATGGAGCGGATGGAAGAGCTGGGCGCACCACGCTGGATTGTCTCGTTTGTGGTGCCCACCGGATACAGCTTCAACATGACCGGCTCCAGCCTGTACCTCACAATGGCGGCTCTCTTTGCCGCGCAGGCCGCCGGTATTCACCTTTCTATCGGCGAGCAGCTCATCATGCTGGCCACACTCATGCTCACCAGCAAGGGAGTGGCCGGTGTACCGCGGGCGACGCTTGTAGTGCTCATGGCATCCGCCGCGGAACTGCATATTCCGTCGAGCGCCATCCTCGTGCTGCTTGGCGTGGATACATTGATGGACATGGGCCGCAGCGCGATGAACGTCATCGGCAACGGCATGGCGGCGGTGGTGGTGGCGAGTTGGGAAGGCGAGTTCCGAAGTTCTGCGGCGGCGGACACTCTTACCTGACGCTTTCCGCCCGCGCGCGGCGGATTGCCAACCTGAGGACAATCTGTCAGCGAATCGCGCATCCAACTCTGCATGACAGAGCTGAACGGGAACGGCGATCTGAAATCAAACGATCTGAAACCAAACCACGAACAGCCCGGCGGATTTATCGAGCGCGACGCCAATCCGGACGATGGGATTGTGAACGACTCGCTGGGCGAAGTGAATATGGCCGACTCGACTGGCCTGGACGAGGACAAGGAGACCGGCGACGCCAAGGCCCGCAACACGAACACCCGCGAGGACTGACCCGGCGCTTCCTCTTCCGGCCTGAATCTCACCCGGCCCGTCCTCGAGTCAGTGGGTTTGCGTCCGTTGCTAATTGTCAAAACCCTGTCATTCAATTGTTGGCGGCGAATTATGCGGCAGAATCAGCCCTATACTTCGATCCTGGGACGTTGAGACGGACGCGGCATTCCGTATGATTGGCAGCGTGCTCCGCGATCCCACATTAACCCGATTCCTTCCCGTGCCGGACGTTCAGGGCCAGTCTGGCACGGTTTTTTTTGGCAACGGGCCGCTGCCTTTCCGCATACGCTGCAATGAAGGGACCACAGCCGTCAGCGCTTCGGCTCCGTCTCGCGCATGGACTCCGCAAGGTAGTCCTTCCACACCGCTGCCACCGTATGGGTGCCGTGTCCGTGCGTCTGGTCCGTGATGGGCAGCAGAATAAACCGGCCATGTGGAATCTTCTTCACCTCGCGCTCAGCGATGCCCAACTCCGGGGGGTTGATGACGTCGTCCGCCGAATTGATCCACAGCACCGGCGCCTTAATGGCGCTGAGCTTTGCCTCGGGGTTATAGTTCCGGCTGGCATCTAGATAGAAGATCATGTCGTTCGCGTCGGTGTTTGCGATGGTGCGCGCCAGGTACTTGTCGACATACTCCTCGGCCTGCTTGCGCGTGGGCTCCTGCTTCTGCATCACCAGGGGCGCCGAACCCATAACCAGCAGCATTTCGTTGGCGCCGCGCAGCCCATCCAGCGGCTCGGATTTGTACTCGCCGCCCTGCCACGCGGGATCGAGCTTGAGATCCTCAATGGCCATGTAGCGCATCATGCGATTACGCCCCGCAATCTCCACGGGCAGGCAAGCGAACGGCGCAAGGGCATCCATGAAGTCGGGATAGGTCTCGCCCCACACGAATCCCTGCATGCAGCCCATGGACGTGCCCAGGATCAGACGGAGATGATCGACCTTCATCTCATCGAGCATCATGCGATCGGCGCGCACCATGTCGTCATAGTCGTAGGCGGGAAAGTGGGCGTGCAGGCCGTCGGAGGGTTTCGAGCTCTGGCCGTGTCCGATCTCGTCGGGCAGGATGATGAAGTACTTCTGGATATCGAGCACGCCGCCCGGCACAAACAGCACATCCGAGAACACAGGATTGAGCAGTGAGCGCGAGTTGCCGCCGGTGCCATGCAGCAGCAGGATGGCATTATCCACGTGTCCCGCAGCGTTGCGATGCGGCTGGCCCAGCGTGAGGTAGTGCAGCTTGAGCTCGGGGAGAGTTTCGCCGGTGCCAAATTTGAAGTTGGGGAGAGTGACCCAGCCGTCTTTTGCGGGCCATTGGCTACTGCTGCCGGGGGTTTGCCCTGAAGCAATGAATGCAAGAAACAGCGGCGTAAACAGCAGAAACCGGACTACTGGTGTCAGCATGAAAAGCTCCTGTACTGAGTAGACTGCAAGGCCACGGGATAACCCGTTAACGTTTCCGCATTCTAAGGCTCTGCCAGCTCCCATCCACCGTCCAGCCGCCGTCTACGGCGAGTGCGTGACCATTGATGAATCCGCTCTGCTCCGGGTCCGCCAGGAAGCGAATGGCGCACGCAATATCGCCGGGCGTGGCAAAACGCCCCATGGGATTGACGCCTTCGATATCCGCGTTGCTGTAGCTGCCACCGGCCTGATCGGCCACATCCATCTCGGTTTTCACCCACCCCGGACAGACGGCATTGGTGCGCACGCCACGGCCGCCCCACTCGGCGGCCAGCGTGCGGGTCAGCCCGATGAGTCCATGTTTCGAGGCGTTGTAAGCCGCGCGGTCGGCGATGCCCACCAGTCCTGCGATGGAGGCGACATTGACGATGCTGCCGCTCCTCTGCTCGAGCATCATCGTGCCGAAGGATTTGGCCAACAGGAAAGGCGCAAGCAGGTTCACCTGCAGCACGCGCAGGAACGCACCGCCCTCTGTCGATTCCGCGGGTGAGATAAAGCTGATGCCCGCGTTGTTCACCAGCACATCGGCGCGTCCCCAGCGGCTCTTCACGCCTTCGGTGAATGCGGCCACCGCCGCCTCATCGGAAACGTCGCCGAGGAATTGTTCGGCATCCGCACCGTGAGATCGCACTTGCTTGAGCGTTACTTCACAGGACTTCACATCGACCAGAGCGAGCGCATAACCCGCTTCTGCCAGGACCACTGCTGTTCGCCGGCCGATGCCCTGAGCCGCCCCTGTAACGATCGCAACACGCATGCACCTAAGGTACCGGACACGGCTGCCCCGTAGGACAGGTCTGGGGCCAGGGTTTTCCAACAGCATTCCCGCCGCGATAAAATTGTGTGCGGAATCATGCGTCCGCGCACCGCCACTCCGCCTCTGCTCAAGCGCTTCCGGCGCGGACGTCCTGACCGCGGCCGTTAATCCGCGCTCCTCAGCAGCCTGTTTTCCAGTATTCCCCGCCCGGCTGAAACAGCCGCCCGGGAACCCGGCGCGTCCGCCGGAACCGCGATTGAACCAAGATTGATCCGCCTACCCAGCGGATAGGAAGGCATCCCTCGATGAGTACCGAGATCAAGAACAGCTTCGGCAGCCGTGCAAAGCTCACCTCCGGCGCGAAGTCCTACACCATCTTCCGCCTGCCGGCGCTAGAGGCCAAAGGCTTCAACCTCAGCCGGCTCCCTTTCAGCCTAAAAATCCTCCTGGAAAACCTTCTCCGCCGCGAAGACGGCGTCAATGTCACCGCCGCCGACATCGAATTTCTGGCGAAGTGGGACGCCAAAGGCGAGCCCAGCCGCGAAATTGCCTACATGCCCGCACGTGTGCTCATGCAGGACTTTACCGGCGTGCCCGCCATCGTGGATCTGGCCGCAATGCGGGACGCCATCAAAACGCTCGGCGGCGACCCCGCACGCGTTAACCCGCTCATCCCCGCCGAGTTGGTCATTGACCACAGCGTGCAGGTTGACGAGTTCGGGACTCCACATGCCTACGAGGCCAACTCGCTGCTCGAGTTCCAGCGCAACCGCGAGCGTTACGCCTTCCTCAAATGGGGACAGACTGCCTTCCGAAACTTCTCCGCCGTGCCCCCGGGCATGGGCATATGCCACCAGGTCAACCTCGAATACCTCGCGCGCGTGGTCTTCACGACTGAAATCGATGGCGAGCAGTACGCGTACCCTGACACGCTGGTCGGCACCGACTCGCACACCACCATGATCAATGGCCTCGGCGTGCTCGGCTGGGGCGTGGGCGGCATTGAGGCGGAAGCCGCCATGCTCGGCCAGGCCGTCTCCATGCTCGTTCCGCAGGTCGTCGGATACAAGCTCACCGGCAAGCTACGGGAAGGCGCCACCGCCACTGACCTCGTCCTCACCGTCACCCAGGCGCTACGCAAACTCGGCGTCGTCGGCAAATTCGTCGAGTTTTACGGCCCCGGCATTGCCGAGTTGCCGCTGGCCGATCGCGCCACTATCAGCAATATGGCGCCCGAGTATGGCGCCACCTGCGGCATCTTCCCCGTTGACGCGGAGACCCTGCGCTATCTGCGTCTCACCGGCCGAAGCGATGAGCAAGTCGCGCTGGTGGAGGCCTACTACAAGGAGCAGGGCCTGTTCCACACCACCGGCTCGTTTGAAGCCGAATACACCCAGACGCTCGATCTCGATCTCGCCACTGTGGAGCCCAGCGTAGCCGGACCCAAGCGCCCGCAGGATCGCGTCCTGCTTAAGGACGCGGCCGCCAGCTTCCGGCAGCAGCTTCCCGGATTGCTCGCGCCCACCGCCAAACCGCTCGGATCGCGCACTGCCGAAGCGTGGGAGCGGCGCGCCATCGCCGATACCGCCCTCGCCATCGGAGCGGAGGACAACGAAGGCCCGGCGACTTCATCCGCTGCGACTCACATACACGGGGCGGCTCCGCTACAGGTCACCACCACAGTGAAAGAGCGCTTCAATGTCGATCCCGACAAGTATCTCGATCACGGCTCGGTGGTCATTGCCGCAATCACCAGTTGCACCAACACTTCAAATCCATCGGTGATGATCGCCGCCGGCATCCTCGCAAAAAAGGCAGTGGAGAAAGGCCTTTGCGTGCCGCCGTGGGTCAAGACTTCTCTTGCTCCGGGGTCGCGAGTCGTCACCGATTACTATATGAAGTCCGGTTTGCTGCCCTATCTCGAAAAGCTGCGCTTCAACGTTGTCGGCTACGGCTGCACCACGTGCATCGGCAATTCAGGACCGCTGCCCACAGACGTGTCGAAGGCGATCGACGAGCACGGTCTCGTTGCCGTCAGTGTGCTCAGCGGTAACCGCAACTTCGAAGGCCGCGTAAACGTGGATGTGCGCGCGAATTACCTGATGTCTCCGCCGCTCGTGGTCGCCTACGCGCTCGCCGGCAAAATCGGCCACAACTTCGAAACCGATCCGCTCGGCAACGACACCAATGGCCGGCCCGTCTTCCTCAAGGACATCTGGCCGACCCAGGCCGAGGTGGCCGCCGCCATCGAGAAGGGCATCTCCAGAGAAGGCTTCCGCCGGGAATATGCCACTGTCTCTGCCGGCGACGCGAGCTGGCAGGGACTCAGCTTCCCCACAGGCGACACCTACCAGTGGGAGCGGGACTCCACCTACATCCGCAAGGCGCCGTACTTCGACGGCATCACCAGGGTGCCGGCCGAAATCGAAGATATTCTCAACGCGCGCGTTCTTGCGGTTCTGGGCGACTCCGTGACTACCGACCACATCTCGCCCGCCGGCAATATCAAGGCTTCTGGACCGGCCGGGAAGTACCTTACGGAAAACGGCGTCAAGCAGGCAGACTTCAACAGCTACGGTTCGCGTCGCGGCAATCATGAAGTAATGGTCCGTGGCACGTTTGCCAACGTCCGCCTGCGCAACAAGCTCGCGCCGGGCACGGAGGGTGGCGTCACACGTCTGCTGCCTGGAGGCGAACAGATGAGCATCTTCGACGCCAGCGTCAAGTACGCCGAGCGCAAGGTGCCGCTGGTGATCGTCGCGGGAAAGGAATACGGCTCTGGCTCATCGCGCGACTGGGCGGCAAAGGGCCCGAACCTGCTGGGCATCAAGGTTGTTATCGCCGAGAGCTACGAGCGCATTCATCGCTCAAACCTGGTCGGCATGGGAATTCTGCCGCTGCAATTCGAGGAAGGGCAGAACGTCGAAAGCCTCGGCCTCACCGGCGAAGAAGTCTATGACTTCGCCGGGCTCTGCGACCTGCTCAAGGACAAGTTCGCCAACGGCCGCACGCTCAAGGTCAAGGCAAACGCGCCCGATGGCGCCGTAAAGGAATTCAACGCGCGCGTTCGCATCGATACTCCGCAGGAGATTGAGTACTACGAGCATGGCGGGATTCTGCAGTATGTGCTGCGGCAGCTTGCCTCGAAGTAGCTCGTTTGCTAGTTAACCAATCTGGCCGCAATTTTTGAACTTGCGGCCCGAACATAGAATCAGCGAAGCTGGCGCAATGCCTTCCTTTTTCAAACGCATTGCGCCGGCAGTTGCTCTCTTCTTTCTTTCGCCGCTGATTGCCGAATTTTTGTTAGGCGATTTCCCGCTCAGCAAAATCGGCTTCCTTTTGTTCCTTGCGCCGTTTTACGGCGGCGGCGCCATTCTCATTCGTGAGATCGCGCGGCGCACGGGCCGAGGCTGGCCCACCATTCTTACGCTAGCGCTGGCTTATGGCATCTTCGAAGAGGCCTTTACCACCCAGACGCTCTTCAATCCCGACTACCTTGGGCTTCATTTGCACCTGCTCGACCACGCATTCCTTCCCGCGCTCGGCATCAGTGCCTGGTGGACGGTCTTCGTCCTCACGCTCCACACGGTGTGGAGCATCTCTGTCCCCGTCGCCATCATGGAGGCGTGCGTTCCAGGGCGAGCGCGCAGCCCGTGGCTGAAAGGCCTTGGCCTGACCGTCGTTTCGGTTCTGTTTCTACTCGTCGCCTGCATGATGACCGTGCACGCCGTCCAGAGCGATACGCATCATTTCATGGCGTCTAACAGGCAGTTTGCGGTGTCGGGAGTCTGCTGTATCGTGGTCGCGATTGCCGCATTCCTGCTGCCGCGCGGCAAGCATGGCCGCATTCCCGGCAACCCTCCAAGCGCATGGATCACAGGCGCGCTTTCGCTGGCTGCGTGCTCCATTTTTCTTGTTGTTCCACCCAGATGGGGTTGGGGAGCTGTAGCCATCTACTTTGCTCTCGACCTGCTCATGATCGGCGCGTCCGCATCGTGGTCGCGGCTGGAAGGATGGGACGGCCTCCAAACGCTCTCGCTGGCAGGCGGAGCCGCTCTGGCATATGCGTGGCACGCATTTATCCAGCAGCCGGTCACGGGCAAGGCCGACGTCGGCATGCGCATCGGAAACGCCGTTCTGGCACTTGCCACCATACTCCTGCTGTGGTTCGCTGCGCGCCGCACCGCAGCAGCGCAGCCGGCTGCGGCTCTCACACATTCGTGATGCGAGTGCAGCCGGCCGCGTAGTGAGATTCCGGTCGAGTACGAGGTGCCTCAGCTGGCCAGCGCCTGAGGTGTATTCGTATCTGCGCGGAACCGCAGCCATGCCGCAATGCGATCCGGCATGGGCAGCTTGGTGTAGTGCATCTCGCGCACCTCGATACTGCGGCCCAGCGCATGCCTTAGCAGCGCCTCCTCGGCATTCGGGAACAGCCGCATCTTTGCCCCGCAGAGGGTGCAGGCGTGCAGCTCCTGCGCCTCCAGATGCCCGCAGCTTTCACAGAGGGAACCGCTGCGCTGCTCGCCATCCGGCTTGCCGACCCATAGCAGCGTTCGCACTTCGCCCTTTTCCAGCGCGTCAATCACCTCGTGGAGGCCCACCGCGCCAAGCGAATTGGAAGCGAAGCCGCCCATCGTCCGTTCCACAACGCGAAGTTCCTCTGCCCGGTCCTTCGCGTCTATAAGCGCCTGCGACTTTTCCTCGATCTCTTCCCGCGTGGCGGCGCCCGGATCGCAGGTGAACCGCCCCACCAGGATGCGCTTCAGGTCTGGATGCAGCTCCGCCTCGATGTCGGGCCACACATCATCGCGACAGCCGATGATCAGGCAATCGAAATCTCTGTGCTCGTAGAAATGCAGCAGGTGCTCGGCAATAAACGTGAAGTGCCGCCGCGCATCTTCTTCCTTCTTACGTTCCAGGTGCACCGATTTGCGCGTGCCCGTGGTGCGGATCTTCTCCTTGTCCTCGTCCAGCACCTGGCTATGCTCGCTGATCTCGCGTGCCTCCAGCAGCAGCAATCGCGCGCGGTTGCGGTCCGCCAGTGCAATGCAGTAGCGCCGGCGCCCTTGCTGCTGCGCAATCAACGGCGCCAGCGTGAAGTTTGAGCCCACGTCGATGCGACAGCCGAAGTCGCCCGGCACGTCAAGTTCGCGCCAGATACCCTTGCTCTTGCACGCGAAGATCACCTTGGTGCGCCCTGCATTGCCCTTCATCGCGGCAATACTCTCGATGATCCGTTGCACGTCGGCGCGGTCGGCCTGGGTGTTGCCCCTCAGCGTGCCGAGCTTCTGCTTGATCTGGTCCTTGGCGAAGATTGGTTCTTCGCGATGAGCGAGTTCCGACGGCTCAGGGGCCTTGAAGTACACCGATATGGCGTCGCGGGCGTCCGTCCAGAAGCTCGCCAGTCCTTGTAGCTCATCCAAAGTGATTTTCGAATTCACAATTCCCACGGTCACTCCCCGCTGCGCGAACGCGCAGCAACAATCGATGGAACCTTTCGAAGCGTGTATTGCCATGACGGCAAGCGAGATGGCCACGCACTTCAGCCGTTCGGAGGTGCAGAACTAAGGCTGCTTCCTACTCGTCGGGAAGGGTGCGATAAACCGCAGATCCCCTGCAGGTTTCGTGTGCGGAGCTTGCGGGCCGCTGTCCAGGTGCGCCGCGTACGACCGATCGTGCAATCCCGGATGCCTGTTCTCTGGCAGGTGTCTCGATGGGGCAACAGAATTCGCAGTGGTGTTCGCGGACTTGTTATCTGTTTTCTGTGTGGCGCTCGCTGCCGAGCTCTCCGTGGTCGCGGTTGATTTGCTTCGAGACGAAGCCTTCGCTTGCCCCGTCTTCTTCGAACCCGCGGGGGCGGCGCTTTTGGCGGCCGAACTCCTGGTGGATGTTTTTGCCGTTTTGCTGTTCTTCTCTTTTGTGCGGATAGAAACAGGATTGCGCGCGTTCGTCATCGCTTTTGATCGCTCCCGAAGATGCGCGACCGCCGCGAGAGTGTAATCTCGCCACGTTCAGGTGTGCGGCCGGTTTGTGCTTCTAACGAGGGTCGGATGCGCTCTTGTCGCAGGAGGGTTAGCCGGCGTGCAGGTCCAGCGGAATTCTTCCCGTAACGCGCGCGAGCCACTCCCCTGGAGCGGCTGAGGTTGTTGACAAAGGCTGTTGAGGCTGGCGAAGGGAAGAAGGCGTGGATGTAGCTCTCCCGTTGTGGCGACGGAGGCTGGTCTCGCGGCGTTTTGCAGGGAAATGCAAAAGCCGCGTAACTTTGATTCGCTAAACAACAGATTTCATTGCTGTTAGCTAATTTTCCGCCCAAACAACGGCAGCAGCGCGGGAGGGGGGTGGGGGGGGGTACATTTCTACTTTTTAATGCCAAACTCCCGGATTTCTCCGGGGAGTAACGCTACAGTAGCAGTGCGGCGGAACGGCGTATGTGATAGCGGTCACGGCTGCTTGTGAGCAATTCCATGCGCAGCTCAGCGGCCTGGCGGAAGCCGTAAACTTGTGACAAAGCACGGGCGCCGAGTGTGCCAGCAGTCTGAGGGGCGCCTCTGGAGTAGCTTTCCCGTGGACTGATACCGGCCTATCGCCTGCGGTGATCCGGCCTGGCTGCCTTTGGGTGG
>Ga0068855_100010633_pt1 | contig 11096 bp, 9 predicted proteins | sample KBSCornC52_FD_66592 | JGI IMG/M metagenome (GOLD analysis project Ga0068855, IMG submission 66592) | Corn rhizosphere microbial communities from Kellogg Biological Station, Michigan, USA - KBS Corn C5-2 | ecosystem: Host-associated > Plants > Roots > Rhizosphere > Soil ... | reverse complement strand
GACTCAACGGGCAACTCTGTCATAAGCCAATGAGAAGATACTGACAGCCGCCGCCGCTTTCTCTAGACGACGTGGATGCGCATCCGTCCTCTTGCCGTCGCTGTCGCCATTTTATTCGCCGCCCTGCGCGCCGAAGCTGCGGAGACTTGCGATGTGCTCGTGTATGGGGGTACGCCGGGCGGCTTGAGCGCGGCGTTGGCGGCCTCGCGGGAGGGCGCATCGGTGGTGGTCATCGAACCCACGCGCTGGCTTGGCGGCATGGTCACCGGCGGCCTGGCCAGCACCGACGTGGGCAACGAAAAAGTCATCGGCGGCATTGCCCGCGAATTCTTTACCCGCGCCGCAGAGAGCAAAGCGGGAACGCCGATGTGGTTTGCCGAGCCGAAGGTGAACATGGCGACCTTCAAGGCCATGCTGCAGGAGGCGAAGATCAAGGTCATTACCGACCAGCGGCTGAAATCCATCTCGCGGGATGGCGATCGCATCGAGTCGCTCATGACCAGCGATGGCACCCGCTACGAGGCCAGGGTTTTCATCGACGCTACTTACGAAGGCGACCTCATGGCGCGCGCCGGCGTGAGTTACGCCATCGGTCGCGAAAGCCGCGAGACCTACAACGAACCGCTGGCCGGATTTCTGCCCGCGCCACTTCGTCCGCGCACCGTCGAACAGATGGCGCAGGATTCGCCCTCGATTGGCGGCCCGAAGGACGCGATGAATTACGTGCATGGCACGCCGGCCAAAATCCAGGCGTTGGACGTAGCCGGGCTTCCACTACCGGGCATCAGCAATCAATGGTTCGATGCCGGCGCCGGCGATTCGCGCATCCAGGCCTACAACTTCCGCGTCATCGTCACGCGCCAACCGGAAAATCGCCTGCCTTTTCCCAAGCCGGCGCATTACGACGCGGCGCGTTACGAACTGCTCGCGCGCACCATCGCCGCGTTCCCCGGTATCCGCTTCAGCAAGCTTGTTTATCTCGGTCCCATCGCGAATGGAAAATACGATGCAAACGCCATCGGTCTCATCGTCGGCACCGATCACGTCGGCGCGAATTACAACTACCCCGACGGCGACGAGAAAGTGCGCGCCAAGGTCTGGCAGGATCACATCGATTACGTGCAGGGCTTTCTCTGGTTCCTGGCGAACGATTCGCGGTCGCCCAAGGAACTGCGGGCGCAGGCCAAAGAGTGGGGTCTGGCCAAGGATGAATTCACGGACAACGACAACTGGCCCTACGCGCTCTATGTGCGCGAAGCGCGGCGCATGATCGGTGAATACGTGATGCGGCAAGACGATTGCACGCAGCACATTTCCAAGCCCGACTCGATCGGCATGGGTTCGTTCATCATGGATTCGCACGCCGTCGAGCGCCTCGTCGATCACGACGGCAGCGTCATTGATGAAGGCAATTTCGACGTCCCGGTGCGGCCTTACCACATCCCCTATCGTAGCCTCGTGCCGCAAAAGAAGCAGTGCGAGAACCTGCTGGTGCCGGTGTGCATGTCCGCTTCGCACGTGGCCTACGGCTCGATCCGCATGGAGCCGCAATTCATGATTCTAGGGCAGGCGTGCGGCGATGCCGCGGTCCAGGCTATTCACGAGAAGAAGGCGGTGCAGGATATCGACGTCGCTGCGCTGCAGGCCAAGCTGCGCGAGCAAAAGCAGGTGCTCGATCTGCCGTTGCCTCCGGGCAGCGTGGCGGCGAAGGATTTGCCGGGCATCGTCATGGATGACGCGGAAGCGCAGTATGTCGGCGAGTGGCAGGCGAGCAGTTCCTGGGGCGGCGTGGACGGGATGTATCGTCACGACCTGAACCAGGGCAAAGGCGAGAAATCCGCGCGCTTCGAACTCCCTGTGCCGAAGGATGGCAAATACGAGGTGCGTTTCGCCTACACCACCGCGCCGAACCGCGCGACGAATGTCCCCGTGAGCGTAAAGCACGCCAACGGCGAGAACTCGATCACGGTGAACGAAAAGCAAACTCCGGCGATCAACCACGCCTTCGTTTCCCTCGGCACGTTTCGCTTCACCGCGGACAAACCGGCGGTGGTGACGGTGACGAATCTGGGGACGGATGGCTATGTGGTCGTGGATGCGGTGCAGCTTTTGCCGGTGGAATAGTTCGGCGCGCCCTCTGGCGTCGAAGGGGATAGGAAGAATGGGAAGAATAGGAATTATGGGAGTCCTATTTCTCCTATTATTCCTATTATTCCTATTATTCCTATTATTCCTATCCCTTGGCGGTCATAGACCGCCGCCACGAGGAGGCAGCGCTTTGCCTCTTCAACCACTTTACTTCCCGTGCTTCTTCGCGTAGGCGGCGATGTCTTTGGCGGCTTTCGTTTCCGTGCCGGGCGCGTCGAGGAAACCGAGGTCGCGAATCCAATCGATGAACCGATCCTGCCACGTGCCGAAGGGAATGCCGTTGCGGGAGCTGATTGCGCCGCCGTGTCCGCCACGGCCGTAGATGTGCATTTCGAGATCCGGCACGCCGGCCTTGAGCATGGCGGTGAAATACTCGGTCGCCCACACGGCGTGCACCTGGTCGCCTGAACCAGCGCAGGTGATGAAACTCGGCGGGACGTTGGCCGGGATCGCCGTGTCGGGCGCCTTGGCGAAAGGCGACGGGCCCGGATAGATCAGCCCCACGAAATCCGGACGCGGCGAGACCTTGGCCAGCGGATCGGAGGCGCCGCTATTTTTCTTCGTAAAATCATCGAAGAAGAGTGCGGCGGGCGCGGAAAGTTCGCCACCGGCGGAGAAGCCGATGATGCCGATTTTCGCGGGATCGATCTTCCACTCCGCGGCATGACTGCGCACGAGGCGGATCGCTTGAAAGGCATCGTTCACGGCGTCGACCGTGGGCTCGTAGCCATCGATGCGCAGTCGATTGCGCAGGACGATGGTCGCTACGCCGTAGCGGCCGAGGAAAGGCACGACATCGTAGCCTTCGGGCCCGACCCACAGGATCTTGTGTCCGCCGCCCGGCGCGACGATCACCGCCGCTCCGGTGGCCGGGGCATCGCCCGGCGCGAGGTGGACCTCGATGCTGGGATTGTGAATGTTGATCGTATTGAGAAGTTTGTCCGTGCTCTTACCGCTGGTGTTGTAGCGCTCGGCTTCGTGGATGCGGGCGTGATTGAGCAGCGGGGAATCGGGTGGATAAAGCGGAAGGACGATGCCGCCGGGCAAGGCGGGCGCCGGGATGAACGGGCCATCGGCCGGCTTGCGCTCCGGAGGTTGGGATACTTTCTCCTGGGCCAGGCACAGGGAGCTGAATGCGAGAAAGAGGATGGGGAGAAGTCGTTTCATTTTGGGAAGAGGCAGCCTTTCAGGAATCTTTGACCGGGACCAGTAGGGCATTCTTAGCCGCTCTGTAGCGGCGCCGTCCTCGGCGGCGGTCGCTGGGTGACTACGTTGTCGGCACCATCCGATTCTTCCCCACGGCCTGGGGCTGCGCTTTGCGCAGTTCGAATTCCACCTGCAGGCCATTCGGCTTCACGTTGCGCACGGCGACGGTGCCGTCGCAGGCTTCCACGCAGCTCTTCACAATCGCCAGGCCGAGGCCGGTGCCGCCGGTCTCGCGCGTGCGGGCGGATTCCGGGCGGAAGAACGGATCGAACAGGCGGTGGAGCGCCTCCTCCGGAACGCCCGGCCCGCAATCGGTTACCATCAGCGAAATGCGCTCCCCCCGATCGCGCGCCGAAACGGTGATCGGTCCGGAAGGCCGGCCATCGCTCTGCACCGTGGGACGATACGAATAATTTTCACCACCCGCATGAGCCGGCGCGGCGTAGCGGAGGGCATTGCGAATGACATTCCCCAAGGCACGCGCCAGCAGATCGGGTTCGGCCATCACCGAGAGCGTGCCCGGCACATCCACGATGACGCCGCCATGCTCCTTCGCCTCCCGGGCGACCACGCGGCCGGTCATCTCGGCCAGCGGCACGGGCTTCAATTCCACATTCTTCCCGCCGACACCGGCCTTGGAAAACGAAAGCAGCTCGTGGACGAGCTCGGACATGTGGCGCAGCTCTTCGCGCACGTCTTCGACATAGTCGCGTTGTTTGGGATCGGCACGCTGCTCGAGAATGCTCAGCGCCATTTCCATGCGGGCCAGCGGCGAGCAGAGCTCGTGGGCGATGTCGCCGAGGAAACGCTTCTGGCCGCTGAAGAATTCGCGCAGGCGCGCCGACATGTGATTGAGCGCCCCGCCGAGCCGGCCGATTTCGTCCGCGCGCTTCGCTTCGACATGCGTTTCGAAACGGCCCTGCGCGATGGATTCCGCCGCACCCGTCATCTGCCGCAACGCACGAGTGATACCGCGGACCAGCGGCACCCACATAAGCACAGAAAGGATGAGCACCGCGCCGCCGCCGATGAGCCACGGACGGTAATCGAAGAGCAGGCCGCCCCCGCGCAGGTCATCGGTCGAGAGAACGAGTGTGGTCGGCGCCGGCGGATGCGTCTGGCGATCGATCACGGGCATGCGGATGAGGACCCAAAACAGGCTCGGCGAATGCGTGTGGACCAGCATCTTGGGGAACCCGCCCTGCACGGCCGGCGGCGGGGAATCATCGCCACCTTCGCGCGGCGGAGGCGGGTCCCGGCGGGGAGGCGGGGGACCAGGACGCGGGCCATTGGAGGGCGGGCGACCTTCCCGGTTGAAATCATCCGGCGGCGGACGTCCGGAAGGATCATCCTCCGGCGGGGGACGCCCCTCCGGGCCGAGGGGCCGGCGGGCTCGCGGCGGGCCGGGATTGCTCCTCTGGACCGGCTGCAATTCCAGCAACCGCGCACGTACCTCTGCCGGCAGAGTCATGCCGGTGGTCAATGCGCCGCCATCGTTGCGAAAGAGCCCCATCCGCAGGTGATAAGCGGCACTCGTGCTCTGGATGCTCTGCTCCCATTTCGGCTGGGCTTCCTCATTGAGCTGCCGGGAAAGCACGGAGGCCATGGATTGCAGGCGGTCATTCACCGGGCCGGCGAGCAGCGAATCGAGCCCGAGCTTGAGCTGCCCACGAGCGAAGATCACCGCCGCGGCGACGATGAACCCGAGGTTCAGCGCAAACCACAGCAGGATTTTCAGCGACAGCGGGAAGCGGACTCCCGGCAGGCTGGCGGCTTTAGTAGGAGTCGGCATCAGGATCGATGAGCATGTAACCCGCGGCGCGCACCGTGCGAATGAAGTGCGGCGTCTTCGGGTCGTCGCCGAGCTTCTTGCGCAGGGCGGAAATGTGGACGTCGATGGAGCGGTCGAAGACCTCGTATTCCCGCTCGCGGATTTCCTCGAGGAGATGGTCGCGTGTCTTCACCCGGCCCTTGGCGCGGGCCAGGGAGAGCAGCAGCTCGAACTCCACTGGCGTGAGCAGGAGGGCCTGATCGCCGAGCGCGGCGGTGCGGGAGCCGGGATTGATGCGCAGCCGGTCGATCACGATCTCGGCTTCGGTCTCCTTGTCGGTCGCGGCGGGCGTACGGACACTGCGACGGGTGACGGCGCGCAGGCGGGCGAGCAATTCGCGCGTGGAAAAAGTCTTCGGCAGGTAATCGTCCGCGCCGATCTCCAGACCAACGATGCGGTCCGCCTCATCGCCACGCGCGGTGAGCATGAGCACGGGGACATCGCTGGTCCGGCGGATGCGCTTGAGCACTTCGAAGCCATCGAGCCCGGGGAGCATTAGGTCCAGGATCACCGCATGCCACGCCTCGGCCGTCGCGCGCTCCACGCCTTCGGGTCCGGTATGCACGGTCGCGACATCATAGCCCAGCGGGTCGAGATAGTCGGCAATGAGCCGGCAGAGCTTGCGGTCATCATCAATGACGAGCAGGCGAGGGCGGGCTGCGGACGGGGAGGAGTTCATGAGCGGACAGGGGCGGAGGTTAGCGGGTCGCGAGAGAGGCGCGGGGAGATTTACACTTCCTTAACAAAATATCGATTTCACAAACACACGGACTTAACGAGATTGGAGCTCAATCGCTGCCATCCCGGAGAAAACATCAAACCACCTCCTATTATGATGAAAACGCGCTCTCTCGTTCCGCTCATGGCCCTGGCATTCACCGTCTTCGCGCTGACCGCCCGCGGGGATGAACCATCCGACCCCCAAATCCCGAACGTTTCCCCGGAGGTCAAACTCACTCCGGAAATGCAGGCGACGCTGGCCCAATTGCTCAAGACCTTGGGCACGAATCAGGGCGGTGCTCCGGTTCCGCCGGCGCTGGCTGGCACGGCGCCCAACGGCAATGTGGACCCGGCCAAGCTGGCCCCGATGGTCTCGCAGTTGCTCAAGATGCTGGAAAGCGACAATACGGACCCGACCGACGACCCGAAGCCGGCCCCGCATTCCGACCCGGCTCCGACGCCATCGAACGGGCAGAAAGCCTCGCAAGCTTCCGGGTCCACGGCGCTGCAGACGTCCTCCCTCCACAGCGGAGGCTTGGTGACCGGGACTCTCAGCGGCGCTCCTCGTCTGACCAAGGAACAGTGGCGGGCGCTCTTTCCCATCCCTCACAACTAGAGGGAGATGCGACTTGATCGCGAGGGTGGTTTTCCCCCCGCGCGTAACTCTCGCGGAAGTCCTGACTCATTACCGGCGAGCCTGGGGCCTCGCGCCGCTGGCCGGGAATCGGCCTGACCTCACCGGCTGGTCGGGGGATTGCCTGACTAATCCTTGCAAGATTGGCCTTGCCGGGCAGCTATTCTTTCTGTAGATGCAACGCTCGGGTGAGCGGCGCATAGCCGTGCGCCTCATCGTCGAATGCGCTTCGCAAGCGCGACGATGCCGGAGCCTCGGTTCGCGGATTTTTCCGTCGGGCCGCCCAGTCCACTGCGAAAAACGAAGTTCAAAATCCCGCGCGTGCACCCGCTCCCCGCCCGTTCGGAAAGAGTGTCTCCCTATTCAAATCCAAAATCGTGTTAATGGTCGAATCCGCGCCCGTGAGGTGCGTGTGATTCTCGCTGCCACCGGTCAGCAGCTCGGCGTCATGAAGCTTTCGGACGCCATTCGCAAAGCGCAGGAAATGGGGCTCGATCTCGTCGAGGTCGCCGCCAATGCCAATCCCCCCGTTTGTCGCATCGTCGACTTTGGTAAATTCAAGTACGAGGCGGCCAAGCATGAGAAGGAGAAGCGAAACGTCTCCAGCAAGCTCAAGGAAATCAAGTTCCGCGTGAACATCGACGAGCACGATTACGTGACGAAGATGCGGCACGCGGAAGAGTTCCTCGACAAGGGCAACAAGGTGCGCGTGCAGTTGCAGTTCCGTGGTCGCGAAATGGCGCACCAGGAGCTCGGCATGCAACTCATGAATCGGGTTAAAATCGATCTCGTCACCATGGCTCACGTCGAAATGGAGCCCAAGCTACTCGGCAAGAGTGTGACCATGACGCTTGCCCCGTTGCCGCAGAACAAGCGGAAACGGCACTTCATGAGCGACGACGAGCTCCCGCCGCTCGAGGACGAAGACGAGGGGGAAGAGGAAGTGGAAGCGGAAGAAGAAGCGTAATCTCTTTTCAGCCCGACCAAGGCTATCAAACCGGACGAACACGCCCTGCGTGTCCGTCCGTTTGCTTTTAGGAAACGGACGGCGCGACGGAGGACGCGCTCTCGCTTTCGCCGGTGGTGTCATCCTGATGCCCGTTATTGAGTCCGGCGCCGATTCCAAATTCCCGGCGGTTCAGGATGAGGAACGCGACGAAGACCCCCCACGGCAGGAGGAGCGGGGGTCCCCAAACGGGGAAGAAGCGTTCGAGGCCGATGCCTTTCTGCCAGGGCATGCCGTTGGAGATCGAGTTGTAGAAGACGAAAAGCGCGACCGAAGCCGCAGCCGTGAACGCCAGGAACCAGCGCGCGGAATAGTAGATCAGGAACGGACTGACCCAGACGAGATACTGGACGCCGAACCCCGGTGCGAAGGTGAAGAACAGCGCCCAAACAACAGCCATCGTGGCCAGCAAATCCGCGCCGGTGCCCTTGCGGCGACGCCACGCGACGACCAGCGTTCCGACGATGATGAGCAGCTTGAGCGTCTGCACGACCCAGGTTTCGGCAGGGGTGAGCGGCTTCATGGAGACAATGCCTTCGAACGCCGGAATGCCGCTCATATTCAAGAGGTAGGTGATGCCCCACCAGCCCCAGATGCTGCTGTAGACCAGCACGTGGCGCACGAAGACTCCGGGGATCGCCAGGAGCGGCGCGCTCCAGCAGAGAAGCACGGTAAGCACATTGGCCACCACGAAAGTCACCGCCCTTTCCTTACTGCGATGCCACCAGAAGAAAAAGAGCACGGGGCTCATGATGAGCGGGATGATCTTCACCTGGCAGGCCACGGCGAGCAGCACGCCGGCCAGCAGGGCGCGGTTATGCATGCAGGCCAGCACGGTGAGCATCAACCCGAGTGGGATCAACGGGTCGAAGTTACCGTGATAGCCGGAGATCATGAACGAGACCGGGCTGGCTGCGAGCACGGCGATCGCCCACCACGGCGGACGTCCCGTGCGTCGACGAACCCACAGCAGCGCCAGCACGACGATGAAGTCCGCGATGATCCCGGGCAGACGTTGATAAAAGGCGAAGCGCTGTCCGCTGGCCCGCGTGGTATTGCTGCCGCCGGCGAGTTCGTAGATGAAGCCGAGACAGTTCCCGAGGAGCGGCGGATGATTGAACAACGGGTCGTGCAGATAGTTATTCACGACGCCTTCGTGGGCGATGTTCTGCGCGAATCGATAAAAGAAAACCTCGTCGACCGTGCCGTAGGTCGTGGAGGCGCAATACAGCTTTGCCGCCATCGCCAGCAGGGCAATGATCAGGACCACCAATTCGGGCTTTTTCTTCATGGAGCGGCCTTGCTTTAGCAGACGCCGTGCGAGGAGGCAGCCGATAGCGCCGTAGAGTGCCCGCTTTAGCGAACTCTCAGAGCTCGACCTCTTCGTGCTCGGTGCTGACGATGCAATCGCGGTCGTCGGTCAGGTTCAGGTAGTAAACCTTGGTGCCCTCCGGCAAGGCGGCGTGGATCTTTCCATCCGCGCCGATTTCGGCGGGGATGGCTTCCCACAGGCGCTTCTGCCAGGGACCGGTATCCTTGGTAAATTCCAACTCGGCCTTCATGATCTTCGTCTCGCCGACGATGGTCGCCCACACATTGCGGCCGTCGCGGCCCTGGCCGGTGATCTTCGCCAACGGTTGGCCGCCATTGACGATGCTGTCGGCAAAGACCTGGATCTCCTTGGGAGTTTCCCCGGGACCGTGCCCATGCGGCATCCGCGGACGCAGGCACAGGGTGTGCGCGCTGTGCGGCAGACGATACGATTTCTGCAAGGCGTTCATCGTGTAAGCGAAATCATTCGTGCCGTCCACCCAGAGCGTCGGCATCTTCGCGGCGGGCAGATAAACCGAGGGATCCCACCATTGCATCCAGCGGGTGGCCCGTTCCGGCCCGAGCGCCTCCACGTTTTTGGCAAAGCCATGTTCGTTGGTGAAGCCGCAGCCATAGACCGGCACGGCGAATTTCAAGCGGGAATCCACACCGGCGATGATGCTCGTGAGATAACCACCCCACGAAATTCCCGTGACGCCGATGCGCTCCGGATCGACCCCGGGTTGACTGCGCAGAAGCGAGTCTGCGAGCAGGGCATCGGCCACGGCGTGATAGGTCCATTGATCCTCTCGAGGATTGTCGATTTGGTCCCAACCACCCCAGCCTTGCGGACCACCGGCATCGTGATGTTGCCACTTCTTCGGATCGGCGGTGTGGACCGGAATCGCACCGCAGGTATCGAAGGCAATCGCGGCGTAGCCGCGACTCGTCCACAGCCGCACCCATGCTTCGAATGCCGTCCCGCCTCCACCATGCACGAGCACGATGCCGGGGACCTTTTTGCCGGGCTCCGTCGCGGGCAGGCCCAGCCAGGCGAAGACGCGCGTCGGCTTGCCTTGATAGGGCAGGCCGTCGAAGAAAAGACCCTTCATTCCCTCGGCACGCAGCGGATCCGCGGGATAGGTCTTCGGCGCTTTTCCCAGTGCCTCCACATCCCACATCGGCCCGGTCGGGTTGCTCGGGGCTTTCGCCGCGGTGGACGGCGCATCCGCGGCGCGGGTCATCAACGCGGTGACGAAAGCGAGTGAAAGACCGAGGGCGAGATAGCGGGCGAGGCGATGTTTCATGTCGCGAGGAAGATCGAATTCGACGGGAGAACCTAAGTGGAAAAATGAAAAGCCTCTCGCATCCGGAGACGCGAGAGGCTTGAAAAGTTCGAAAACTAAAGCGCGGCGCTTACTGCACCTTCCCGGTGAGGCCGGCCTTCTGCAGCGCGTCGGCCACGTCCTTCGCGTTGAAGTCGCCCTTGATCTCGAAAGACTTGGCGCCCTTCTCGGCGGTGTTGCTCGCCACGCCCTTCACGTCGCCGAGGGCGCCGTTTACGGCCTTCACGCACTTCGCGCAGCAGAGGTGCACGTCGTTGACGGTGAGCGAGGAAACTTTCGCGTCCTTGGCGCCGGTCTCGGAGCTGACCTTGACCGCCGAGTTGTCGCTCTTGCCGTAGTAACCGGCGGCGACGAGGGCGTCCACGGCCTTCTGCGCGGTCGCGTCATCGGACGCGGTGATGGTCACGGTGCCGCCGTCGGCATCGGAAGCGGCCTTGGCGCCGGAGACGGTGCCCACGGCTTTGTCGACGCCTTTCACGCAGCTCTTGCAGCAAAGATGCACGCCGGTGAGTTTGACGGTGGATTCGGCCTGCGCAAAAGCAGCGAGGGCAGCGGTGAGAACGAGGGTGAGGATGGTTTTGTTCATTGGGTATGGCGGGTGAAACGCTGGAGGATGCAAAAGGTTGCGCCGAGGGCAAGCTTCATCGAGCGGGGTGGGGACGAGAGACGACAGGGCTTAAAAGGCAGAACACCCAACACCCAACACCCAATGAGGGAACGTGCTGGCGCGCATTCGAATGAAGGCGGCGGTTTGGTTCTTGGCCGTTCGGACAATAGGCGAGGGTGTTCACGTTCTGACATCGTCGCGGCGATTCGCATCTCCCCCCAATGAATTGCCGATCACCTCCCCGCGCCGGTCCTGCCGTTGACTTTCGTCCGGCTTTCGCACGCTCT
>Ga0068855_100010631_pt1 | contig 11097 bp, 10 predicted proteins | sample KBSCornC52_FD_66592 | JGI IMG/M metagenome (GOLD analysis project Ga0068855, IMG submission 66592) | Corn rhizosphere microbial communities from Kellogg Biological Station, Michigan, USA - KBS Corn C5-2 | ecosystem: Host-associated > Plants > Roots > Rhizosphere > Soil ... | reverse complement strand
CCGAGAGACGTGAAGCGCATGCGGCTAGGCGCTGCGCGCGGGCGTGGAACGGCGGGAACCGTCCGCTCCAACGCCGTTCCCGCTGGCGATCCTGGGGACGCTGCCCGAGGGCGTTGAGCGGCGGGAACCGTCCGCTCCAACGCCGTTCCCGCTGCCGACTCTCATCGGGGCTAGTATCTATTTCAGCTGGTCGTAGAGCAGCCCGAGGATCTTCTTCCCCGTCGAGCCCGCGTCGCGCGTGCCGTTCGAGTCCTGCACCTGCACCTGCGACATGCTCGCGCCCGCGTCGCTCACGACGATGCGGTATTGCGGCTGCGGCTTCTTGTCCGAGGACTTCCAGAAGGCGAGGCTCGACCAGAAGCTCTTCTTCTCCCCGCCGGCCTGCGCGTCCGGATCGATGTAGCGCACGAAGAAGATGCCCTTCGAGCGGTCCCGGTCCTCGACGGTGAAGCCCACGCGGTCGAGCGCGAGCCCGACGCGGCGCCACGCGCGGTCGAAGCCGTCGTTCACGACGAGCGGCCCGGCGCCGGAATTCTCGAGCACGGCGTTGCGCGCCTCGGGCGCCGGGGGCGGCGCGGCGATCGACGCGCGCCCGGCGGGAGCCGTGGCGGCGGCGCTCGCGACCTTCGTCTCCTCGCCGCCCAGCTTCATCATGATGCCCGTGAGCATCTCCGCCTCGAGCTCGCGGTCGGCCGGAAGCGGCTGCCAGCGGGTCACGTCCTGGTTCTGGTTCGTGTAGATCTCCTCCATCGCGCGGTTGCTCACGAAGACCTCGGTCGTGCCGGGCTCCGCGCCCTTCTCGAGGCGCGTGCGGAACTTGTCGCGGCGCGGCGTCGAGTACATGCCTTCGAGCACCCGGCCGATGGTCTTCCTCACGAAGTCCATCGGGATCTTCGAGCGGTCCTCGTGCCACTCCGTCTCCATGATGCCGAGCTCGGGATTCTCGCGGATGAGCGCGTAGCCCGAATCGATCCAGAACTGCCGCACGAGGGGCCAGACCTTGTCGGGCTCGCCCTTCACGACGAGCCAGCGCTGGTCCCGGTCGCGCTCGAGCCGCGCGCCCTTCACCGGCGGAAGCACCTCCGGAGTCGCGGACGAAACGCCGCGCGCGCCCTGCGCGCCCGTCTGCTTGCTGTAGTCGGAATAGCTCGTCTGCGAGCGCGGATCCGGGATCGCGAAGCGGTCGTCCATCGTCGGCGCCGAGAGCTCCGGCGGGACCTCGAGCGGCTGGTCCACGCGCGACTGCGCGGTCTTGTAGTCGTCGGCCTTCTTGCTCCCGAACCACGGAATCCAGGAGCAGCCCCCGAGGAGGATTGCGAGGACGGCGACGGCGGGCAGGCGCGGATGCATCATGGGTGTTCGGTCCTTCGTCAGGAGAGGCAACCGGCCGCGCGCAACGCCGCGGCGACGGTCTCGTGGTGCTGGGAGGAGAGCGGCGTGAGGGGCAGCCTCAGGCCTTCGGCGATGCGCCCCATGCGGTGGAGCGCCCATTTGACGGGAATCGGATTCGACTCGACGAAGAGCGTGCGGTGCAGGCCGAGGAGCCGGTTGTTGATCGCGACGGCCTTCGCCGTCTCGCCCGCCTTCGCGGCGGCGATCATCTCGTGCATGAGCCGCGGGGCCACGTTCGCCGTGACCGAGATCACGCCGTTCGCGCCGAGGAGCGCGTAGGCGAGCGCGGCGTCGTCGTTGCCGCTGAAGACCATGAAGCCCCTGGGCATGCGCATCATGAGGTCCGTCACGCGCTCGACGCTCGAGGTCGATTCCTTGAGCCCGACGATGCGCGGCACCTGCGCGAGGCGCAGCACCGTGTCGTTCGCGAGGTCGGCGACCGTCCGCGAGGGCACGTTGTAGAGGATCACCGGGATGTCGGCCGCCTCGGCGATCGCGCGGAAGTGGCGGTAGAGCCCTTCCTGCGTCGGCTTGTTGTAGTAGGGCACCACGGAAAGCGCGTATTCGGCGCCCGCCTTCGCGGCGAACTTCGTGAGCTCGATCGCCTCGCGCGTGGAGTTGCCGCCCGTGCCCGCGACCACGGGCACCCGCTTCGCCGCGTACTCGATCGCCGCCTCGATGAGCTTGCAGTGCTCGGAGACATCCACCGTCGGCGATTCGCCCGTGGTGCCGACGATCACGATGCCGTCGGTGCCCTCGGCGACGTGCCAGTCCACCAGCGCCTTCAGGCGCGGCAGGTCCAGCGCGCCGTCGGCGGTCATGGGCGTCACGATGGCGACGAGACTTCCGGAAAGCATGCGACCCCGCGCGATCGAAAAGGGAAGATTTTACAGGACTATTCCCGCCGGGCGGCGAGCCGCTGGATCGCGGCCGGGCGCGGCTCGTCGACCACGCGGTCCTCGTAGGCGACCACGCGCAGCTTCCCGCGCACCGCATCGAGGAGCTCGCCGGGCGCGAGGAGGAAGGCGGGATTCGAAGGCTTGCCGAAGCGCTCGTTGCCGCGGGCGAAGGTCTCGTAGAGGAGCATGCCGAGCGGCTCGAGCGATTCCACGAGGATCGGCAGCAGGGGCCGATGCAGATAGTTGGTCACCACGATCCCCGCGAAGCGCCGTCCCGCATAGGGCCATGGCCCCGCTTCGAGGTCGGCCTCGAGAAGCGTCACGCCCGCAGGCGGGTCCGCGAAGAGCGCGATGTCGCGATCGACCGCGTCCACCTCGAATCCGAGGCGCGCGAGGAGCCGCGCGTGCCGGCCCGATCCGCAGGCGACGTCGAGCACCGCGCCGCCGGGCTGGATCCACGCGCTCCATTCGCGCACCCAGGGCGAAGGCGGAAGATCGAAGGGATGGCCTGCCATGCGCGATGCTATCCTGCGCCGCCACGGGAGGAAACGGCTCCTGTCCGACCACGATCGAATGCATCGCCGCGAGACATCCGCGGCTCAGGACACCGCGAGCCAGCGCTCGAGGAGCCGGGGCTCGGCGAGGAGCGCCGCGCTCGGGCCATCGTGCACGATGCGCCCGCGTTCCATGACGAGGGCGCGCGGCGCGAGCGAGAGCGCGAGCTGCGGGTGCTGCTCGACCAGCACGACCGCCATGGCGCGCTCCGCGAGGAGCGCCCGCAGCACGCCCGCGAGCTCCTGCACGACGATGGGCGCGAGCCCCTCCATGGGCTCGTCGAGGAGGAGGAGCTCCGGATTGGTCACCAGCGCCCGTGCGATCGCGAGCATCTGCTGCTCGCCGCCCGAGAGCTCGGCGCCGCGGTGCGTGCGGCGTTCCGCGAGGCGCGGAAAGAGCGCGTTCACGCGATCGACGGTCCACGGCCCGGGACGCGCGACGCAAGCGAGGTGCTCGGCGACCGTGAGCGAGCGCCAGACGCCGCGCTCCTGCGGCACCCAGCCCATGCCCCCGCGCGCGCGCCGATGCGCGGCCGTCCGCGAGATGTCCGCGCCGCGCCAGCGCACGCTCCCGCGATGCATGCGCGCGAGGCCCATGACCGTCGAGAGGAGCGTCGTCTTCCCCGCGCCGTTGCGCCCGAGGAGCGCGACCGCCTCGGCCTCTCCGACCGCGAAGCGCGCGTCCTCGACCACGACCGACTCGCCGTAGCCGGAAGCGACGCCCTCGAGCGCGAGGAGCTCAGCCATCGGCGCGCCCGAGATAGACGTCGCGCACGCGCTCGTCGGCCGCGATCTGCGCGGGTGTCCCTTCGGCGAGGATCCGCCCGCCCGCGAGCACCGTGATGCGCTCCGCGAACCGGAACACGAGCCCCATGTCGTGCTCGATGAAGAGCACGCTCACCGACGGCGGCAGCGCCGCGATCGCGCCCAGCACCTCGGTGCTCTCGGCGGTCGGGATGCCGGCGGCGGGCTCGTCGAGGAGGAGGATGCGCGGGCGCGTGGCGAGCGCGAGCGCGATCTCGACCAGGCGCTGCCTCCCGTAGGGCAGGCTCGCCGTGCGCGTGCTCGCGTCGGACGCGAGGCGCAGCCGCTCGAGGAGCTCCATCGCTTCGCCCACGTCGTCGCGGTATTCCGCGACGGGCCGCCGCCAATGGGCGGCGCGCCCCTCGCGCTCGAGGATCGCGAGCACGACCGACTCGAGCACCGTGAGGCCGGCGAAGAGCGTGTTGATCTGGAACGTCCGCGCGAGGCCGCGCTTCACGCGCGGATGCTGGCGCAGCGCCGTGATGCGCTCCTCGCCGAGGAAGACGTCGCCCGACGTGGGCGCGAGGACGCCCGTGAGGAGGTTGATGAGCGTCGTCTTCCCCGCGCCGTTCGGCCCGATGAGCGCGTGCCGCGCGCCGCGCGGAAGCGCGAGGCTCACGTCCGAGACGGCCGCGAGCGCCCCGAAGCGCCGCGTGAGCCCCTCGGTGCGAAGCACCGCCGTCATCGGCCCCGCCGGAAGCGCGCACGGATCGCGTCGGCCGCGCCGAGGATCCCGCCATGGGCGACGAAGACGAAGACGACGAGGAGGAGGCCCAGCCAGAATTGCCAGTACACGGGATTGATGCCCGCCAGGTAATCCTGCGCGAGCATGAAGACCGCGGTGCCGACGAGCGCGCCGTAGAGGCGGCCCGTGCCGCCGAGGACCAGCATGACGAGCACGTCCGCCGACCGGTTGAAGCCGAGCGTGTCGAGCCCCACGAACTGCGTGGTCTGCGCGAGGAGCGCGCCCGCCGTCCCCGCGAGCGCGGCGCCGAGGGTGAAGGCGGCGACCAGCCGCCGCCGGACCGGGGCCCCGATCGCGGGCATGCGCGCCCGGTTCTCGCGGATGCCGCGGAGCGAAAGCCCGAAGGGAGAGGCGACGAGGCGGCGCGCGAACGCGAACACGAGGAAGAGCACGACGAGGCTGTAGACGTAGGCGGTGTTCCCCGCGAGATCGAAGGAGAAGGCGCCGAAGAGCTTTCCCATCGTCACGCCCGAAAGGCCGTCCACGCCGCCGGTGATCGACGCCGCGCGGTTCGCCCCCTCGTAGAGGAGGAGGCCGAGTCCCAGCGTCACCATGAGGCGTGCGAGGTCCTCGCCGCGCACGACGAGGATGCTCACGAGGAAGCCCGCGAGCGCCGCGATCGCCGTCGCCGCGAGGAGTCCCGAGAGCGGCTCGCCCCAGCCGTGCAGCGCGAGAAGGCCCGCCGTGTAGGCGCCGATGCCGAAGAACGCGGCGTGGCCCAGCGTGAGGATGCCCGCATAGCCCAGCACGAGGTCGAGGGAGAGCGCGAAGAGCGCCGTGATGAAGACCTGGCTCCCCAGCACGCGATATCCCGGGAAGAGGAAGAAGCACGCGACGGGCACGATCCAGATCGCGGCCTCGACGGGATGCCAGCGGCCGGAGGGAAGGACGGCCTCGCGCGTCATCGCCGCCGGCCCCGCAGCCCCGCCGGGAAGGCGAGCAGCAGCACCACCATCACCGCGTAGATCACGAAGGCGCCCGCCTGGGGGATGTAGTACTTGCCCGCGACGTCGCAGACCCCGAGGATCATCGCGGCGGCGAGGGGGCCGGTGAGGGTTCCCGCGCCGCCCACGACCACCACGAGCAGGAAATAGACCATGAACTTGAGCGGGAAGGCCGAATCGAGCCCGAGCACCTCGATGCCGAGCGCGCCGCCGAGCCCCGCGAGCCCGGAGCCGAGCGCGAAGGCGAGCGTGAAGACGCGGTCGACGTCGATCCCGAGCCCGCGCGCGGCGCGCGCGTCGTCCACCGCCGCGCGCACCTGGGCGCCGAAGCGCGTGCGCTCGACGAGCGCGGCGAGCGCCGCGGTGAGCACCGCGACCACCGCGACGAGGAAGATGCGGTAGATGCCGAAGTCCACCCCGGCGAGGCGCACCTGCCCGCGCAGGAAGGCCGGGAGCCGCACCGGCTGCTGCGAGGCGCCGAAGAAATAGGTCGCGGCGGCGATCGACATGAAGGTGAGGCCGATCGAGAAGAGCACCTGGTCCAGGTGGCTCGCGCCATAGAGCCTGCGGTAGAGGAAGCGCTCGAGGACCGCGCCCGCGATCGCCATCGCCGCGAAGGCGATGGGGAGCGCGGCGAGGAACGGCACGCCGAAACGCGACATCGCGACCACGCAGACGAACCCGCCCGCCATGGCGAAGGCGCCGTGCGCGAGGTTCACGAAGTTCATGAGGCCCATCTGCACGGAGAGCCCCAGGCTCACGAGGAAGAGCAGGCTCCCGTAGGCGAGCCCGTCGAAGAGGACGCCGATCACGGCCGGGATGGGATGGGGGCTGCCAAGGTCCCGCGATGATACAAAAGGCGGCCCCGCGCCGCCGGGACTCGCGGTTTCGCCCGCCATGGGGTTAAATTGGGGCTGGAGCCCGAAAACCCGAAGTGCAGACGCTTCTCAACTTCCTCGCCAGCGTGGCCTTGCTCGTCTGGGGCACGCACATCGTGCGCAGCGGCGTGCTGCGCGTGTTCGGCGGCGACCTGCGCCGCATCCTGTCGCGCAGCGTCGCGAACCGCGCCTCCGCCTTCCTCGCGGGCCTGGGCGTCACGAGCCTCGTGCAGTCGTCGAGCGCCACCGCGCTCATCGCGAGCTCGTTCGTCGCGCAGAACCTGATCGGCCTGTCGGCCGCCCTCGCGATCATGCTCGGGGCCGACGTGGGCACGGCGCTCATGGCGCAGGTCTTCTCGCTCGACCTCTCGTGGCTCTCGCCGCTCCTCATCCTCGTGGGCGTGAGCTTCTTCCTCACGCGCCGCGACAGCCGGGCCGGCCAGCTGGGGCGCGTCGCGACGGGGCTCGGGCTCATGCTGCTCGCGCTCCAGCTCATCATGTCGGCGACGCGGCCGATCACCGAGGCGCACGGCGTCCGCGTGATCTTCGCGACGCTCTCGGGCGACACCATGCTCGACATGCTGATCGGCGCGGCGCTGGTCATGGCGTCCTTCTCGAGCCTCGCCGTGGTCCTCCTTTGCGCGACGCTCGCCGCTTCCCACGTGGTCGCCGTGCCGGTCGCGCTCTCGCTCGTGCTGGGCGCGAACCTCGGGAGCGGCCTTCTCGCCTTCGTCGTGAACGCGCGGACCGCGGGCGGCGGGCGCCGCGTCGCCTTCGGGAACCTCCTCTTCAAGGTGGCCGGCTGCCTCGCCTTCGCGATCGCGCTGCCCTTCGTGGGCGAGGCGATCGCGCGCGTCGATTCGGACCTGCGCCGCCAGATCCTCGATTTCCACGTGCTCTTCAACGTGGTGATCGCGGCCGCGTTCCTCGGCTTCACCGACTTCACCGCGCGCCTGGTCGAGCGCTGGGTGCCGACCGGCAAGGACAAGCTCGCGCCCGCCGAGCCGCGCTTCCTCGATCCGGCGGCGCTCACGACGCCCGCCCTCGCCCTCGCGAACGCCGCCCGCGAGGCGCTTCGCATCGGCGACACCATCGAGCAGATGCTGAACGGCATGCTCGAGGTCATGCGCACCGAGGAGTCCGCGCGCGTGAACGACATCATCCGGCTCGACGACGACGTGGACCGGCTCTACACGGCGGTGAAGCTCTACCTCACGCAGATCAGCCGCGAGCAGCTCGACGAGCGCGACAGCCGGCGCTGGCAGGAGATCATCTCCCTCACGATCAACCTCGAGCACGTGGGCGACATCCTGGAGCACATCCTCCTCGACCTGCGCGACAAGATGATCGCCCACCGCCTCGCCTTCTCGGAGGCGGGCATGAAGGAGATCACGGGCCTCCACGAGCGCCTCGTCGCGAACCTGCGCCTGGGCCTTTCGGTCTTCCTCAACGGCGACCTCGCCATGGCGCAGCAGCTCATCGCGGAGAAGGAGCGCTTCAGCGACCTCGAGCGCGCCTACCATGCGACGCACCTCGACCGCCTCGCCGGCCAGTCGCTCGCATCGATCGAGACGAGCTCGCTCCACCTCGACATCATCAGCGACATGCGGCGCATCAACTCCTTCTTCTGCTCCACGGCCTATCCTCTCCTCGAGCAGGCGGGGAAGCTGCGGCGCAGCCGCCTCCTCGGCTCGACCGGCGTCTACCCGGCCCGCCCCGACCTCGCGCCGCAGCAGGACGTTCCGAGCCCCTCGAAGTGACTTCCCGCGCGGAATAGAAGGGCGCCGCCCCCTGTTTCCTGCGATGGCCGCGCACCGCCGCGCCACGGGAGCGACGCAAGATCGCCCCGACACGGGAAGGGCCCATGTCCGCCAGCCAACAGATCCGGTTCTGCCGGAGCCGCGACGGAACGCGCATCGCGTACGCGACCTGCGGCGAGGGTCCGCCGCTCGTGCGCGCCGGCCATACTTTTTCGCATCTCGAGCTCGAGTGGGATTGCCTTGCGTGGCGCCACTGGCTCGAGCTTTTCTCCGAGAGCCACACGCTGGTCCGCTACGACATGCGCGGCACGGGCCTCTCCGATCGCGACTGCGCGGAGTTCGGCTTCGAGCGCCATGTCGAGGATTTTGCGGCGGTCGCCGCGGCCGCCGGGCACGAGCGGTTCGACATCGTCGGCATGACGGGCGGTTCCGGACTCGGCGTCGTGCATGCCGCGCGCAATCCCGGGCAAGTCGGGCGTCTCTTCGTCTACGCCGGATACGTCCGCGGACGGCAGGCGCGCGCGGAGAAGGCCGAGCAGCGCGAGGAGACCGAGCTGCTCCTCAAGTTGATCGAGGTGGGATGGGGCCAGGACAACCCGCTCTTCCGCCAGCTCTTCACCTACCAGTTCATGCCGGACGGCACGCCCGAGCACCTGCGCTCGATCAACGAGCTCATGCGGCATTCCGCCTCCGCGTCCGCGGCCGCCCGGCTGCTGCGCGGATTCTTCAACTCCGATATCGGCGAGGAAGCCGCGCGCATCGGGTGCCCCACGCGTGTCCTCCATTCGCGCGACGACCACCGCATCCCCTTCGAGCAGGGACGCGCGCTCGCCGCCCTGATCCCGGGCGCGGGCTTCACGCCCATCGACAGCCGCAACAACGTCCTCCGGAAGGACGAGGCCGGATGGTCCGTGGTGCAGCGCGAGTTCCACGAGTTCTTCGCGCGGCGCAGCGCCGCGCCGGGCGCTTCGATCGAGGGATTGACCGCGCGTGAAAGCTCCGTGCTCGAAGTCCTCGCGCAGGGACTGGATACGGAGGCCATGGCGGTGCGCCTCGGCATGAGCGAGAAGACGCTGCGCAACCACCTCTCGACCATCTTCGGCAAGCTCGGCGTCTCGAATCGCTCGCAGGCGATCCTGCACGCGCGCGCCCGCGGCTACGGCGGCGAGGAGTCGGCCGCGCCCGGCGAGCGCTGAGCCGCATCGGGCATCCCGGATGTCCCGGAACGTCCCGGATCCGTCCCGAACGCGAAATCGGGACATCTGCCTCAAGACGCCCGATTCGCCGCCGGCGACGATGGCCGCACGAGACGCGCTTCGCGTTTCGACACCTTCAGGAGGCCTCGAATGCAACCGATCCAAGCCCGCTTCTCGAAATTCCTCGTCGCCGCCGCCGCGACGCTCTTCTGCGCGGCGCACGCCGAGGGCATCGCCCCCACGCCCGAGCCTGCCTATCCGGCCCGAAGCCTCACGATCGTCGTGCCGTTTCCGCCCGGAGGCACCACCGATGTGATCTCGCGGCTCATCGCGCCGCACCTTTCCCAGTCGCTGGGTGTGCCGGTCATCGTCAAGACGCAGCCGGGCGCGAGCGGCATGCTCGGCGCGGCGGCCGTGGCGAAGGCGGCGCCGGACGGCTCCGTGATCCTCATGGTGACGCCTCCCGTCCTCTCGGTGAACCAATGGCTCTACAGCAAGATGCCATACGACCCGGAGACCGACCTGGTGCCGATCATCGATGCAGCCGGGACCGACAACCTGATCGTCGTGCCGTCGGCGAGCCCCCTGCACGACCTCAAGCAGCTCGTCGACCTCGCGCGCGAGCGCCCGGGCGCCGTGACCTACGCCTCGGGCGGAAACGGAACCTCCCATCACCTGTGCGCCGAGCAGCTCAAGAAGGAAGCCGGCATCGACATGGTCCATGTCCCCTACAAGGGCGTCGGTCCCGCGCACATCGACCTCCTCGGCGGACGCGTGGGCATGATGTGCGACAACATCTCGAACGTGATCCAGGACGTTCGCGACGGGCGCCTGCGCGCGATCGCGATCGCCGCGCACGCGCGAAGCGCGCTCGCTCCCGACGTCCCGACGACAGGGGAGCAGGGATACGCCGATCTGCTCGCCTCGGTCTGGTTCGGATACGCGGCACCCGCGGGCACGTCCCCGGCGCTCACGCACCGGCTGCAGCGGGAAATCGCGGCGGCGCTCCACGACGAGGTCGTCGCCCGGCGCATCGCCGACCTCGGCCTCACGGTGGTCGCCGACACGCCCGAGCACTTCGCCCGATTCATCCACGCGGAGACCGCGCGCTACGGGGAGCTCGTGAAGATCTCCGGCGCGAAGGCGGACTGACCATGAACGACATCGACCGCGGTATCACGTCCACGCGCGACACGATGCTCGGCCTCGTGAGCGGCTTCCACGTGTCGCGTGCGCTCTTCGTCGCCGCGCGCCTCGGGATCGCCGACCTCCTCGCGAAAGGGCCGCGGCCCTGCGACGCCCTCGCGAAGGACACCGGCGCGGACCCGCCCGCGCTGCTGCGCATCCTGCGACTGCTCGCGGCCGTCGGCGTCGTGACCGTCGATGGCTCGTGCGAGGTCGCGCTCACGCCGCTGGGAGAGACGCTGCGCAGCGACGCGACGCGCTCGCTCCGCGGCTGGGTGATCGGCCAGCTGGGCGAGCAGTGCTATCGCGCCTGGGGCGAGATCCTCCACAGCGTGCGCACCGGAGGCATCGCCTTCGATCGCGCGTTCGGCACCGACGTCTGGAGCCATCGCGCCGCGAACCCGGAGGAAGCGCGCGAATTCGACGAGGCGATGGTGAGCTACGTCGCTGCGACCAACGAGGCAGTCATCGCGAGCGGTGTGTTCGCGGCATCGGGCATCGTGGTCGACGTGGCCGGCGGCGAGGGGGCGCTGCTGCTCGCCATCCTCCGCGAGTACCCGAAGGCCCTCGGAGTCCTCTTCGAGCAGCCGCACGTCGCGCGCCGGGCCGAGCTCCGCGTGGCCGCTTCTGCGCTGGCACCCCGGTGCCGGGTGCTCGAAGGCGACGCGCTGAAGGGGGTTCCCGGCGGGGGTGACAGCTACATCCTCTCGCGGGTGATCCACGACTGGGACGACGCGGGC
>Ga0068855_100010630_pt1 | contig 11097 bp, 10 predicted proteins | sample KBSCornC52_FD_66592 | JGI IMG/M metagenome (GOLD analysis project Ga0068855, IMG submission 66592) | Corn rhizosphere microbial communities from Kellogg Biological Station, Michigan, USA - KBS Corn C5-2 | ecosystem: Host-associated > Plants > Roots > Rhizosphere > Soil ... | reverse complement strand
GACACCAGCAGGACGCGGTAGTTGCGGCGGTTGTTGGCGAGTTCGACGCCGAAGCGGTCGAGGATCCGGCCGCGCGGCGGCGAGATCAGGCGCGTGTTGACGCGATTGTCCTCGGCCTGCGTCTTGTACTGGTCGCCGTTCTTGATCTGGAGCTGATAGAGCCTTCCGGACAGGATCGCGAACACCGCTGCCATGCCGCCGGTGATGCCCAGCGAGCGGCGGGAGAACGTGGCGTAGCGGCTTTTGTCCTTGCGGTCGAACAACGGCATCAGAAATCACTCCTGAGCGGTCCGACGAAACGATGATGAATGACGCCGAGCAGGAACACGGCGAAGACGTAGACGAACACCGTCATTGCCAGCTCCGCCATCACGGGCGCGAGCGGCGGCAGATGCCAGAAATATATCGCGACGATGAAATAGGCGCTGCCACAAGCCAGCAGCGCCGAAATCGCGAAGCCGACGATGGCACTGACGCCGGACAAACCCGCGAGAATGTCTCGCTGGTTGTCGATCAGCGCATAGGTCGCCAGGAAGGACGCGGCCCAGACGCCGGGCGGGCCGCCCGAAAACAGGTCCTGCAGCACGCCGAGCACGAAGATCCAGAACGGCGACATCAGGTCGGGGCGGACAATCGCCCAATAGTAGATTGGCATGAGGACGAGCAGCGGCGGCGGCACGAGGCCTCCGAGGAACGACACCGGGAAGTTCGCCAGCATGGCGCCGAGCAGGCCGAGGCCTACCGGGATGATCGCCGAGAGAATGCGCCCGCCCATGATGCTACCGGCCCGCTCCACGACGAGCCTCACTCATTGGTGCCGGCGTTGGCCGCAGCGTCGGTTGGCGCCTGACCGGGCACCGGCGCGGGTGTCGGAGGCGTGGCGGGCGCGACGACCGGTGCGGGCTTCCCGTCGACCTTGGGCGGCGGCAATGGCGCGGCGCCGGGCGGGATCGTCACCGGCACCGGCGCGCGCTCGGTCATCGGCGGCGGTGGCGCAGCGGGCGGCAGGCCGGCGGCAACCGCGGGGAGATCCTTCTGCGACAAACCCGGCGGGGCTTCGGCCTTCTTGCCGAAGTCAACGATGCGGACGTCCTCGCTCGACGTGGAGTCGGCGAGCAAGGCGACGCGGAAATTGCCGGCGTTGTCGGATACGACGGTGCCGATGGCGAGGCCTGGCGGCAGCAGACCGCCGTCACCGGAGCTCACCACCTGCATGCCGGCTTTCAATGTCCGGTTCGCCTGCGAGAGCATGCCGAGCGTCGGCGCGCCGGTGTTATCGCCGGCCATGATCGCCTGGACATTGCCGGGCTCCAGCGTCACGGGAATGCGGCTGTTCAGGTCGGTCAGCAGGATCACCCACGAGGTCTGGCGGCCAACCAGATAGATGCGGCCGATCATGCCGCGCGCGTCGATCACGGCCTGGCCGGGCTTCACGCCCTGGTCGGTGCCGGCGTCGAGGATCATCGTTTGCAGGAACGGATGGCTGGCGCGGCCGATGACGCGCGCCATCACCGACGATAGCGTCGGGTCGGGCACGGCGTGCAGCAGCAACTGATAACGCTTGACCCGGTCGTCGAGCACGATGGCGGTGTTCTGCCACTGGCGCAGGCGCGCCACTTCCTCGCGCAGCCGGATGTTCTCGTCATAGACCGAGAAGAAGTGGCCGACATTGCTGAGCCACTGGTTGACGCCGGAGAGCGGCGCACGCACGGCGTTCAGCGCCGGCGACGCCATGTCCGTCATGTCGGCGCGGGCCCGGTCGAACAGGTTGGACTGCGCCTTGCCGATCAGGATCAGCGCAAGAGCGAAGGCGAAGAGAAGTGCGAGCGGAAGCTGGGCTCCGCCCCGGTTCCGCGCGATCCTCCAGCCACCATTCGCCATGCTACAACCCGCCTCCGAGCGGGTGGTTAGAACGCCGTCGACAAGACGTGGCGCATGTTCTTCGTGTTTTCCAGAACGCGGCCGGTGCCGAGAGCGACGCACGACAGCGGATCGTCGGCGATCGAGACCGGCAGGCCGGTTTCCTCGCGCAGCACCTGATCGAGATTCGCCAGCAGCGAGCCACCGCCGGTCAGCACGATGCCCTTGTCCACGATGTCAGCCGCGAGTTCCGGCGGCGTTGCTTCGAGCGCAACCTTGACCGCTTCCACGATAGCGCCGACTGGTTCCGCCAGCGCTTCCGCGATGTGGCGCTGGGTGATGGTGATTTCCTTCGGCACGCCGTTCAGCAGGTCGCGGCCCTTGATGTCGAGCGTCACGCCGTTGCCGTCGGCCGGCGGCGCCGCCGAACCGATCTCCTTCTTGATGCGCTCCGAGCTGGCTTCGCCGATCAGCAGGTTCTGGTGGCGGCGGATGTAGGCGATGATCGCCTCGTCCATCTTGTCGCCGCCGACGCGCACCGAGCGCGAATAGACGATGCCGCCGAGCGAGAGCACGGCCACCTCGGTCGTGCCGCCGCCGATATCGACGACCATCGAACCGGTCGGCTCCGACACCGGAAGGCCGGCGCCGATCGCGGCAGCCATCGGCTCCTCGATCAGGAACACGCGGCGGGCGCCGGCGGAGAGCGCGCTCTCCTGAATGGCGCGGCGCTCGACCGCGGTCGAGCCGGAGGGCACGCACACGATGATCATCGGGTTCGCGAACGACCGGCGGTTATGCACCTTGCGGATGAAGTGCTTGATCATCTCCTCCGCGATCTCGAAATCGGCGATGACGCCATCACGCATCGGGCGGATCGCCTCGATGTTGCCGGGCGTGCGGCCCAACATCATCTTGGCGTCGTTGCCGACGGCGCGGACCTGCTTCTTGCCGCCGCGATTAATGGTGGCGACGACCGAGGGCTCGTTCAGGACGATGCCCCTGCCCTTCACGTAGACCAGCGTATTCGCGGTCCCCAGATCGATGGCCATATCGCTCGACAAAGCGCCGAGAAGACTGCCGAACATTCTTAACCTGTCCCATTCCTGTTAGGGGCAGGCATCCCTTGCAACCTTTGTTCCCGCGAGGAATGGCCCGGCATGGGTTGCATGCCGGACCGCCTTGATCATCGCGCGACGGTAAGCGCTTCAGGCGCCTGCTTTTCTCGTTTCACCAATAGCTTGTTGAGCGCGTTCACGTAAGCAAAAGCCGCAGCCACCAACGTGTCGGTGTCCGAGCCCTTGCCGGTGACGGTGCGCCCGTTTTCCTCGAGCCGCACGCTGACGGTCGCCTGCGCATCGGTACCTTCCGTGACCGCACTGATCTGGAAGAGCTGAAGCGTCGCCGCGTGGGGGTAGAGTTCTCTGATGGCCTTGAAGATCGCATCGACCGGGCCGTCGCCCGAGGTTCTTGCGGTCTTGTCCTCGCCGCTGATCGACAGGGTCAATTCGCAGACGGGCGCGACGTTGATGCCGGACTCGACTCGAAGGTTCTTCACCGAGATGGCGTCGTGGCCGCGTACGATCTCGTCGTCGACCAGCGCGACGATGTCCTCGTCGAACACGTGCTTCTTCTTGTCGGCCAGATCCTTGAAGCGCTTGAAGGCGTCGCCGAAGGCTTCGTCGTCGAGCTGGTAGCCCATCGCTTCCAGTTTGTCGCGGAAGGCGTGGCGTCCCGAAAGCTTGCCCAGCACCAGCGAGGTCGAATGCACACCGACATCCTCGGGGCGCATGATCTCGTAGGTCTCGGCGTTCTTCAGCATGCCGTCCTGGTGGATGCCTGATTCGTGGCTGAAGGCATTCTTGCCGACAATTGCCTTGTTGTATTGCACCGGGAACGCCGTGACGTTCGATACCAGTTTCGAGGCACGAGAGAGCAGGTTCGTCACCACGCCGGTCTCGTAGGGCATGATGTCCCGGCGGACCTTGAGCGCCATCACGATCTCTTCCAGCGCCGCGTTGCCCGCGCGCTCGCCGATGCCGTTGATGGTGCATTCGACCTGCCGGGCACCGGCCAGGACGCCGGCCAGGGAGTTGGCGACGGCCAGGCCCAGATCGTTGTGGCAATGCGTTGAAAACACGACCTTATCGGCGTTCGGCACGCGTTCGCGGAGCATCATGATGAGGTCGAAATACTCCTGCGGCGTGGAGTAGCCGACGGTATCGGGCACGTTGATCACGGTGGCGCCGGAGTGGACCGCGACCTCGACCGCGCGGCAGAGGAAGTCCTTCTCCGACCGCGTCGCGTCTTCGGCCGACCACTGCACGTCGTCGGTGAAGTTGCGGGCGCGGGTGACCGAGGCGCCGATCGCTTCCAGCACCGCGTTCTCGCCCATCTGGAGCTTGTGCTTCATATGGACGGGGCTGGTGGCGATGAAGGTGTGGATGCGCGGCCGTTTGGCGGGCTTGAGCGCCTCGCCGGCGGCGTCGATGTCCTTGAACCCGGCGCGGGAGAGGCCGCACACAGTCGAGCCCTTCACGACCTTGGCAATTTCCTTCACCGCCTCAAAGTCGCCTGCTGACGAAATCGGGAAGCCGGCTTCGATAATATCGACGCCCATCTCGTCGAGCAGTTCGGCGATCTGGATTTTTTCTTCGAGCGTCATGGCCGCGCCGGGAGATTGCTCACCGTCGCGCAGTGTTGTGTCGAAAATCCGAACCTTGGGTGCTGGATTGGTAGTCATGGCAACAAGTCCTTCCGTTCGCCGCATATTGCGACCTCTGATCCTCCTTGGCTTTTCATCCCCTAAGCACCGTGCACGAGACGATCTCGCGCGCGAAAGCGCCTAGGGGCAGCTAAGAAGGAGAAGAAGCGCGTGCGACGAACCGAGGGAAGGACGGGCAATGATGAGGGCGCGTGCAAAGACGCTGGCGGAAATTCCGCCCATCGCGTCGTTCTGCACCACCTTGGTCATTGCCGGATCGTTCCGCCCGCCGTGTTTACGGTTCGATAACTTTGCCCGGGTCGTGGTTAAGCGCTGGTAAAAGCTCTATTTTCCGCTCCGGACCGGGCCGTTTTACGCGCGGAGGCGTTGCCACGCAATAGATTGGACATACGCATATTGCCGTGGCTGGGGATGAACCATTGATCGAATTGCGGGGAATTACAAAGGCTTATGCGGACGGCGGGGTTCCAGCGGTGCGGACGCTCGACCTCACAATCAGCGATGGAGAATTCCTGGTCCTGATCGGTGAATCCGGGTCGGGCAAGACCACCACGCTCAACATGATCAACCGCCTGATCGAGCCGACCGCCGGGGTGATTCGGGTCGACAGCGAGGATGTGCTGGCGATCGACCCGGTGAACCTGCGCCGCCGCATGGGTTACGTCTTCCAGGGCGCCGGCCTGTTTCCACATCTGACCGTCGCCGAGAACATCGCGGTGACGCCGAGGCTGCTCGGCTGGCCGCGCGAACAGATCGACGCGCGCGTCGACGAGCTGCTGAATCTCGTAAGGCTCGATCCCGCGCAGTATCGCCGCCGTCTCCCGCGCGAACTGTCCGGCGGACAGCAGCAGCGCGTCGCGCTGGCGCGGGCGCTGGCCGCCAAGCCGAAGATCATGCTGATGGACGAGCCGTTCGGCGCGCTCGACCCGCTGATCCGCGACGACCTCGCGGAGGACTATCGCCAGATCCATAATTCGCTCGGCCTTACCACCATCTTCGTCACCCACGACATGACCGAGGCGATGCTGCTCGGCGACCGCATCGCGGTGATGAAGGACGGCGCGCTTATCCAGGTCGGTACGCCGAACGAATTGCTCACGCATCCCGCCGATGATTTCGTCAAGGCGCTGGTCGATACGCCGAAGAAGCGCACGCGCCGGCTGGCGCAGGTGTTGGCGGCCGCACCGTGAACAGCTTTGGCGAGGCGTGGGGCAATCTGCCCGATTTCCTGAGCTGGCATGTGCTGCTGAGCGTCAGCGCGCTGGCGCTCGGCCTTCTCATCAGCCTGCCTTTGGCGATCGTCGCGGCGCGCTCGCGCTGGCTGCGCGGCGCGGCATTGGGCTTCGCCAGCGTGATCCAGACGATCCCCAGCCTGGCGCTGCTGGCGCTGTTCTACCCGATTTTGTTGATCATTTCGCAGTTCACGCAGGATGCGTTCGGCTTCGGCTTCCGGGCGCTGGGCTTCCTGCCGGCGCTGCTGGCGTTGACGCTCTATTCGATGCTGCCGGTGCTCAGGAACACCATCACGGCGCTGAACGGCATCGAGCCCAGCGTGAAGATGGCGGCGCGCGGCGTGGGCATGACGCCGCGCCAGTCGCTGTTCCAGGTCGAACTGCCGCTGGCCGCGCCGGTGATCATGGCCGGCATCCGTACCGCGGCGGTATGGGTGATCGGCACCGCGACGCTGGCCACGCCGGTCGGGCAGACGAGCCTGGGCAATTACATCTTCACCGGACTGCAAACCGAGAACTGGGTGTTCGTGCTGTTCGGCGTCGTCAGCGCAGCGGGGCTTGCCGTCGTCATCGACCGGTTGCTGGCGCTGGCAGAGGATGGCCTCGCGCTGCGTTCCGACACGCGGATTTTTGCCGCGCTGACCGGCCTCGCCGTCGTGATCGGCGTCAGCCTCTATCCGATGTTCGCGAGCGCCGGCGGCGAGCGCACCGTCACGATCGGCACCAAGAGTTTCGACGAGCAGTACATCCTGGGGAATGTCCTTGCCGACAGGCTGGGCGCCGCCGGATTCGCGACGACGCGGCGCGACGGGCTGGGCTCGACGGTGATCTTCCGCGCGCTCGCCGCCAACGATCTCGACGTCTATGTCGACTATTCCGGCACGATCTGGACCACCGAGATGCATCGCAGCGATGCCCCCGGCCGCGCGGCGGTGCTGACGCAGATCGGCGACTACATGACCAAGACATACGGCGTGCGCCTGGTGGGCGGGCTGGGGTTCGAGAACGCCTATGCCTTCGCCATGCGAAGCGACAAGGCGAGAGCACTGCACGTCAACTCGCTGGCCGACCTCGCGCTGTATGCGCCGCGGCTCAAGATCGGCGGCGATTTCGAGATTTTCTCGCGGCCGGAATGGCGGGCGGTGGTGAAGGCCTATGGGCTCAAATTCGCGGTGCAGCGGCAGTACCAGGCAAACCTCATGTACAACGCGCTGGTCGCCGGCGACGTCGACGTGATCAGTGCCTTCTCGTCCGACGGCCGCATCGCGCAATACGGACTGAAGGTGCTGGCCGATCCGAAGGGGGCGTTGCCGCCCTATGACGCGATCCTGCTGGTGTCGCCCAACCACGCCAACGACAGCGCGCTGCTGAAGGCGCTCCAGCCGCTGATCGGCGCGATCCGGCTGGAGACCATCCAGAAGGCAAACCTGATGGTGGATCGGCCGGAGGACAAGCAATCGCCGCAGCAGGCGGCGCGGTGGCTGGAGACGGAAATTGCCCGCTGACCTCCGGGGGGCGCCAAATCTCCAAAAGTCGAATTCAATTCCGGCGGAAGCTGTTGAACCGGCTAGGCAATAGGTTTCTTTAAGGCGTAAATCCGCGTTCAAATCCGGCGTCCGTAGGCCTTCAGCGTGCGCAGCGCGTCCACCGTGCGGATGCCGCGCCATTCGAGTTCGACGGCGGGGCTGATCGGGTCCCACGAGATCGGCCAGCCGCCGTCCTCACGCTGTTTCGCCGCCAATGCATCCAGGTGCTTCACGATCACGCTTTCGGAGAACAATCGCCGGCAGGGATGCTGCGGCGTCGGCGCCCATTCCAGCGGCATGTGCACATAGCCGGCCGCATCGGGATCGAGCGCCACGGCATCCGGCGCCGCAATGCGCGCCAGTATCTGCTCCATCGTCTTGTCCGCCCGCGCGCGGTCAGCCGCGTGTTCCAAGAACGCGATCACCGGCATCAGCTCATGGAATTGGGTGCGGTTGATCTTCGCAATCGCCTGCCAGCAGAACGCCTCCGCCTCCGCCACCCAATCGTGTTCGACCCGGTATTTGAGCAGGACGCCGACAATAGCGGCCGTCGGGTTCAGATTGGCCGGCGGGTCTTTCTCCGTTTCCCACCACGGCGCATGCGGATAGTTGTTCACCGTCGGCATCGCGAAGGGCACGCCGCCCTCGTCCGTCGTGACGCAGTTCAGCCAGGCGCAGGCGCGCCTGGCCACGCCCATGTCGAAATCGCCGACGGCATCCATGGTCTCGAGCGCGAACTGGACATCGACCGGCTGACTGTGCGGGTCGCGCTTGTCCGGCTCCAGCCCACTGGCAAAGCCGCCGTCGGGATTCTGATAGGCCGCGAGTGCGCGCAACACGGGCGGCCTCGCCGCGCCGTCAAAGTGGGCCGCGAACGTCGCGCGCTCCAGCAGCCGCGCGTTGCGCAGCATGAAATCCCGGGCCTGTTTCAGCACCTCGCCCTCCATTGTCCGTTCAAGAACATATAGAGAACATAGTACGAAAGATCAAGTTATTTCAAGCAGCTATGGATTCACGATATGGGGTCAAATCCATCTCGGGATACCGCATCTGGACGTCGCGCAGGGTCTGGGCGTTCCAGTAGTCGCTGCCGGGCGGCGGGAAGCCGAACAGGTCGCGCTGGCGCACTGACATTTTCGCCATCGCCTCGTCCCATACCTTCTTCTCGGCATGGTCCGGCCAGGCGAGCTTGCCCTGCCAGCGCCACTGCCGGGTCTTGAAGTCGGTGAGGATCGCGAAGCGCGCATGGTTCGGCGCGGTGAAGTTCGAGCCGCGGTGAAAGACGTCGGTCTTGTAGACCATCAGGCTGCCGGCCGGCCCCTCGATGGAGACCTCCTTGTCGAAGTACTCGCCGTACCTGGTGCGGGCCTTGCCGATCGGCACGTCGCAGTATTCATCGAGCGGCACGACCTTGGTCGGCCCGTCATGCGGCCCCACATCGGAGAGCAATACGAAGGTCGTCATCTGCGCGTTCAGATTATCCTCCCGCGGCACGACAATGGTGTGATTGCGATAGTCGCGATGATGGAACTGGTCGTAGTTGATGGCGCCGGAATACTTCGCCCACAATTCGCTCTTGTAGAGATCGATCTCCTTCGTGCCGAGGAAACGCTCCGCCGCATCGATCAGGTCGGGATAGACGGCGATCCTGTTCACGTCCCAGTGTGGGAAGGGAAAGACGTGGATGCCCGAGAACTGCGACTTGCCGAACTGCGGATATTTCTCGGGGCCGGCGAAGTAATCCTCCGGCTTGGGGTAGATGGTCCACAACGCATCCTGCGCCTCGCGAAGCGTGTCCTTGTCGAGGAAGCCGGGAAGCACGGTAAAGCCGCGGTCGAAGATCTCCGCGAGATTCTTGTCGGGTACGCGCATGTCGCCCTTGCCTGAATGTCAGCCGCCCCAACTGTTGCCGAGCGGGTTCCCGGGTGCAAGTTGGTTCCGGTTCCCGGGAAAATATCAATCGGCTTCGCCAGATTTTCGCCACATCGGGTTCCGGTTCCCGCCACAGGGGATGCGTCTCCACCTCTCGATTTGACGCGTGCGACAGGCCGCCGGAGGACTGACGTCAGACGTCGAAGGTTTCGCCCAGCATTTTCTCGGACAACGACCACAGCTTCTTCGCCGCCTCCGGATCGACCGCCCAAGGGCGCACGCCGGTGAAGGCCGGGTCGTTCGCGGGCTTCGCCTCGGCGATGTTGCAGTCCTCGCAATACACGCCGCCGCCCGCACCCAGCAGCGGCGAGGTTGCGCACCACACGGCGGTCGAAGCGCCGCCGGCCGGCGTCTTGAAGCCTTCGCGCGGCTTGCCGTCCTTGTCGAGCCAGCCCATGGCGTTGATCTCTTCCTTCGACATGTCGCGCTGGAGGTTGGTCATGATGCCGCCGGGATGCACGGCGTAAGCATTGACCAGGCGGCCTTCGAGGCGGCGGTTCAGCTCCACCGCGAACAGCGAGTCCGCGGTCTTGGACTGGCCGTAGGCTTCCCACTTGTCATAGGGGGTCTTCTCGAAGTTCGGATCGTCGAACTTGATTCCGCTGCGGCGGTGGCCGATCGAGGTCAGGCACACCACGCGCGCCGGTGCGCCTTTCAGCAGCGCGGGCACCAGCTTGCACGTCAGCAGCATGTGGCCGAGATGGTTGGTGCCGAATTGCGACTCGACGTTGCCCATGATGCGGCGTTCGGGCGTGGCCATGATGCCGGCATTGTTGATCAGGATGTGCAGCGGCTGGCCGGTGGACAGGAAGCTGTCGGCGAAGCTGCGCACGCTGGGCCAGTTGCCCAGGTCCATGTCGGCGACGCCGACCTTGTCGTTGCCGGTGGTCTTGCGGATATCCGCGGCGGCTTCCTCCGCCAGCATCCGCGAGCGGACCGGCAGGATCACGCGAGCGCCCGCGGCCGCCAGCGCGCGTGCCGTCTCGATGCCGATGCCGGAGGAGCCGCCGGTGACGATGGCGGTCCTGCCGCTGAGGTCGATGCCCTTCACCACCTCCAGCGCCTGGGTGCCGTGGCCGAAGGGCGAAGCGATGGGATGTTGGGCGAGCGGCATGGTCTAAAGCCCCTGTTCGGTCAGCCTGTCCACGATAGCGGCGCGCTGGGCGGGCGTCACGCCGACGGCGTCGGACAGATAGCCGTCGCGTGAACCGTATTCGGCCTCCATCGTGCCGAAGGCGGCGCGCAGATAGCCTTCCTCGACACCCAGAATGGTGCGGATGGCGTCGTCGCTGACCGTGCGGCCTTCGCGGGCGAGGAACATGCGCATCGGGCCGGCGTCGGCGTAGCGCGCCTCGACGCTTTCGTTGGTGGCGAGATAGTTGGCGAGCATGTCGGCCTCGTTCACGCCCAGCACGTGATGGGTGAGTGCGACGGCAACGCCGGTGCGGTCCTTGCCCGCGGCGCAATGCACCAGCACCGAGCCGCCGGACTCCGCGAGCACGGCGAAGTATTCGCGCATCAGCTCGATGAACATCGGATCGAGCGGCATGTCGCGATAGATTTGCGTCATGGCGGAACGCGCTTCCGCGCCGCTTTCACCGGCACGCTCGAAGGCGGCGAGATGGGGCGGGAGAACCATGTCGTCGCGGCCAGGATGGGTCACGACGCGCGTGTTGAAATCGGCCCAGCGCGGGCTGGGATTCATCTCGCGTTCCTGTGGGCGGCGCAGGTCGACGATCGCGGCGAGGCCGAGCTTGCGCATGGCGGCGAGGTCGGTGTCGGTCGCCTGCGGATAGTGCGCCGAGCGGTAGAGCACGCCGCG